>ENA-OOKA01000012-OOKA01000012.1-human-skin-metagenome-genome-assembly--contig:-NODE-12-length-96546-cov-7.667140_pt1 | contig 96546 bp, 82 predicted proteins | sample MGYA00248825_ERZ500995 | MGnify/ENA primary metagenome ERZ500995 (study PRJEB25958, sample SAMN03398540) | human skin metagenome | study: EMG produced TPA metagenomics assembly of the Human Skin...
GGTGACAGCATGTCTGCTGTCACCGGCCGCTTCGAGCACATATGCCGATCCTCTCGATGATCGAAGATGATCGAATCGTCACTCAACCGATCACAGTCCCGATGGCAGCGCACCGACGATTTCCGTCGCCCGCGCCGCTGACGATGAGGCTGATAGCGGGAGGGATGCTTCTCTGACCAGTGATTCTATGGCAATCCTCCCGGTCTGTTCAGCCTGCGGAATCCGTTGCCCCACGATGCTCACAGCGTGAGACTTTCGATCATTCCGTTGACTTTTTGTGCATTTTTATGCAACTCTGCTCATGTTCTTGGCGGAGTCCTTCGCTGTCGCACGGCAGACCCCGCGCTCGCTGCAGACCGTTGAGGAGTCAACGATGGCCACCCCGCTCTCCACGTCCGGGAGTCCCTCCCAGTGAGCGCCGAGGTGGTCACCGGACTCGGTGTCAGCCCGGGCACGGGCGTCGGCGTCGTGCAGCTCATGGCACCGAGGCTCGGACCCCCGCGCACGCAGACGCTGACCGAGAACGGAGAGTCGGAGGCGGCCGGCGGTGTCCCCGAGCTCCGTGAGCCCACCGTGCTCATCGCCCGCGATCTCTCCGCCGCGGACGCCGCCGGCCTCAATCCCGATCTCGTCGCAGGGCTCATCACCGAGGCCGGAGGTCCGATGAGCCACACGTCGATCGTCGCCCGGTCTCTGGGCATCCCCGCTGTCGTCGCCGCCGGAGCCACCGCCCTGCGCACCGGCATGCGCGTCCGCGTCGACGGCGGGACCGGCCGGGTCCGCGTCGCGGACGTCACGGAGTCACCCGCCCGCAGCACAGCGGCACCGGCCGCACAACGCAGCGTCGGCGGCACCCGCACCGCCGACGGATACCCTGTCGAACTCCTCGGCAACGTCGGCGACGCAGCCGGAGCGGCCGAGGTGGCCGCGTGCGAGGCCGACGGAATCGGGCTCTTCCGCACCGAACTCGCCTTCCGCACGCGCACCCGGCAACCGAGCATCGAGGTCCAGGCGCGGCTCTACTCCTCTGTGCTCGCCGAGGTCCCGGAGCGCAAGGTCATCCTGCGCACCCTCGACACGGGCACGGATACGACGATGCCCCCGTCACACGGCCTCGGCGAACGCAATCCCGCGCTCGGGGTCCGGGGATATCGGGCGACGACGAATCTGCTCGAGGACCAGCTGCGGGCGATCGCCATCGCCGCCCGCGTGCAGGATGTGGACCCCTGGGTGATGGCGCCGATGATTTCGACCCCTGCCGAAGCCAGGGGTTTCCGCATGATCGCCCGGCGCTACGGCATCTCCCGTGCCGGGGTGATGATCGAGGTGCCCGCGGCAGCGGTGATGGCCGACGCGATCCTCGCCGAATGCGACTTCGTCTCGATCGGGACGAACGACCTCACGCAGTACACCATGGCAGCCGACAGGGAGCTCGGTGCCGTGGCCGAGCTCAACGATCCGTGGCAGCCCGCGGTCCTCCGCCTCGTGCGCACCGTCGCCGTGGCGGGAACCGCGCACGGCAAACCCGTCGGGGTGTGCGGCGAGGCGGCTGCCGACCCGCTCCTCGCATGCGTGCTCGTCGGACTCGGTGTGACCTCGCTGTCGATGTCGCCGCGGGCGCTGCCCGCGGTCGCTGAGGCGATCGGGGAATCCGACCACGGTCAGTGCCAGGCGATGGCCGTCGCCGCGCTCGGCGCCTCCTCGGCGAGCGCGGCGCGGGCAGCCGCCCGGCATGCGCTCGCGACCGCCGACCTGCGCACCCCTGAGCCCACCCACCGAGCCTGAATCGCACCGACTGACGACCACTGCTGCCCACCAGCGAGGGAGACGAGGATGCTGCTGACGAGGACACGCCCGGAGGCGCGGGAGCGGCCACGCTCGCCGAACTCCTCGAGAATCCCCACTCACGGCATTCCGCCTGATCGCGGCGAGAAGCCGAGTGCTACGCTCATGCACAACATTCGGTATGCCATAGGAGCACAGGAGGTCGCGCGATGCGATATGAGCGTCTCAACGCAGTACTCGAGCTCCTCGCTGAGAACGATCACATGAGCGTCAACGAGCTCGCCGACAGGCTTGCGGTCTCGACGGCGACTGTCCGTCGCGATCTCGACCACCTCTCGGCACAGCAGCTGCTCACGCGCACGCGGGGCGGGGCCGTGTCCTCCGGGGTCGCCGACCTTCCGATCAAGTACAAGTCAGCGCAGCGGGCGAATGAGAAGGAGCGGATCGGTTCGCTCAGCGCCTCACTCGTCAAACCGGGCATGACCGTGGGGATGAACGGCGGCACGACCGTGAGCGAGACCGCGCAGGCGCTCGCCCAACGCGCCGATCTCGTCCACCACACCTACGACAGCCGGCTCACCGTCGTCACCAACGCCGTCAACATCGCCAACCTCCTCACGGTGCGCCAGCACATCAAGCTCGTCGTCGCCGGCGGGGTCGCCCGCCCCCAGTCGAACGAGCTCATCGGCCCGATCGCCTACGACGTCATCTCCCAGCTCAACCTCGACCTCGTCTTCCTCGGCGTCGACGGCGTCGCTCTCGGCTATGGGGCGACGACCCACGATGAGGGCGAGGCGAGCATCAACGGAGTCCTCGCCTCCCGCGCGAAGCAGGTCGTCGTCGTCGCCGACAGTTCCAAGATCGGCAAGAGCGCTTTCGTGCGCATCTGCCCGCTCGAGGACATCGATGTCCTCGTCACCGACGAGGACGCCGATCCCGAGGCGGTCGCCGAACTCACCGCCGCCGGGGTCGAGGTCCTCCTCGCCTGACGCGGTAGCGTAGGGGGTCCGGGAACGAATCCACTCCGAGGCGGTGCTCCGATGTCCGATGTCCCCACGACCGTCGTCTTCGACTTGGGCCAGGTCCTCGTCGGCTGGGACCAGACCGGTCCCCTCTCCGATGAGATGAGTCGGGCCGAGTGGGAGGAGTTCGCCGCCGCGGCTGACTTCGCCTCCCTCAACGTCTCCGCCGACAACGGGGCCACCGTCGCCGAGGTGGTCGACCGCGCCGCACGGGTCGATCCCCGCCATGGGGAGATCGTCGCCCGCTACTACGAGCGCTTCGAGCATTCGCTCACCGGCCCGATCCCCGGGATGGCCGACATCGTCGCTGAACTCAAAGGCGCAGGCGTCCGGCTGCTCGGTCTCTCGAACTGGTCGGCGGAGACGATCCACCATGCGCCCGTGGCCGCCCCGGCGATCAGCGAGCTCGAGGACATCGTCGTCTCGGGCCGTGAGAAGCTCATCAAACCTGATCCGGCGATCTTCGACCTCCTCCTCTCCCGCTTCGGCCTCGACCCGGACCGCACGGTCTTCGTCGACGACCTCGAGGCCAACGTCGAGGCGGCCCGCCGGCTCGGGATCATCGGCATCGTCTTCACCGGCGCCGACGACCTGCGCACCGAACTCGAGTCCCTCGGAGTCCTCGACGCCCCGAGCGGACCGGTCGCCGGCGAGCGCACCGCTCCCGGCGGGTCCCCTCGCCGCTGAGGGGTCCCCTCGACTCTCATCCGTTCTCGGCGGTCATCCGGTCGCGCTTGTACGTGATCGTCGTGTAGCCGTGCGGCATCGGCGTGCCGAACTCGTCGACGCCGACGAAGACGAGCCGGTCGATGCTGAGGATGACCCTGCGGGTGATCATGTTGCGGACCTTCGCCCGCATCGTCAGCGACGTGCGCCCGAAGTGGGTGGCGACCAAGCCCATCTCGATGATGTCGCCTTCGCGGGCAGACGATTCGAACTCGATCTCGGAGATGAGCTTGGTGACGACGCGGTGGTTGCCGAGCTGGACGATCGCATAGATCGCGGCCTCCTCGTCGAGCCAGCGCAGCAGGCTGCCGCCGAAGAGCGAGCCGTTGGCATTGAGGTCCTCGGGCCGCACCCATTTGCGCGTGTAGAAGTTCATCCCGCCGGTCGTCTCGGCCCTGGCCGTGAGAGTCGTCTCGCTCATGCGGCCAGCGTAGCGAGCGGATGTTTCACCGGTTTTTCGACCATGTGTCAGGCAGTGACGCCCGCCGACACGCGGGGTGGTCACTCCTCCTGAGCGAAGAGGTCGACGCCCTTCTCGGCGGCGAGCGCCTGGAGCTTCTCCACGTCGTCGGTCTGCACGCACACGGTCGCCCGCAGCCCCTCGTCCTCCCGCCGGAGCAGGTAGTGGGCGACGCTGTCCGTGAGCCGGGCGCCGTCGGCGTCGAAGAAGTCCCAGCGTACGCGGACCATGACGAACCCCTCGGTCAGGTGATCCTCGCCGAGGAGGTCGTATCCCACGGAGGCGAGCCCGAGCTTTCGATAGACGGGGTAGGACTGCTCGAGTCCCTGGGCCATCGCCTCCCGGGAGTCGAGGACTCCGGAGAACGTCTCGTCGACGATCATGCCGGGGATCGACCACAGCCCGGCGGCCGCCTCGGCGTCGAAATCGCTCAGCGACCGCGCATAGCGGTCGAGGTATGCGGTGATCTCTGCGGTGTCGATGCTCATACGACCACCCTAAAACCAGGTCATTCGAGGGCACGACGGGCCGCGTAGAGCGCGATCCGGCGCGGCATGAGACCGGCGGCGGCGACCATCGCCCGGTTGGACAGTCCCGAGATGACCGACCGCGGCTGCGGGTGGTCGAGGGCGGAGAACGCGACGGACACGACCTTCTCCGGGGTCTCGAAGCTGATCGGCTGGGAGAAGTCGCCGCCGGCGACGGCGAAGAACTCCGTGCTCGTGGGTCCGGGACTGAGCGCGAGGACGCGGAGGCCGCTCCTGCGCGTCTCCTCGGCGATCGCCTCGGTGAGCGAGAGGACATAGGCCTTCGTCGCCCCGTACGCAGCCATGCCCGGCGTCGGTTGGTATGCCGCAGCGGAGGCGACGTTGACGAGGACGCCCCGGTCAGCCCTGAGCAGCTGCGGCAGCAGCGCCCTGGTCAGGCGAGTGAGGGCGACGACGTTGAGGGCGAGCATCTCGTCGAGGCGGTGCGCATCGGTCTCGGCGAACGGGGCGGTGATGCCGAAGCCGGCGTTGTTGACGAGCGAGTCCACGGCGATTCCGTGGGTCTCGAGGTCGGAGAGGAGACCGTGCACCCCGTCGGAGGTTGCGAGGTCTTGAGTGAACACGTTCACCGTGATGCGATGCGCGGCCGTGAGTTCATCCGCGAGCGCCTCGAGCCGATCCCGGCGCCGGGCGACGAGGACGAGGTCGGCCCCACGCGCGGCGAACTGGCGAGCGAACTCGGCGCCGAGACCCGAGCTCGCGCCGGTGACGAGCGCGGTGGTGCCGCGGTGGTCGAGCGGTGCACGCCTCATCGGGCTGCTCCCGTGCCCGCCGTCTGTCCCTCGACATCGGCGAGGATGCGGTCGGCGAGCGCCTCGGCGGATGCCGGGTTCTGTCCCGTGTAGAGGCTGCCGTCGACGACGACATGGGGGCGCAGCGGCATGATGCCCTTCTCATAGTGGATGCCCGCGTCCTTGACCGCGTCCTCGAGCAGCCACTTCGCCTTCCAGGCGAACGGGTTGAGCCGTTCCTCGACATTCGACAGCCCGGTCATCGTCCGCCCCGCGAAGGCGTTCGTGCCGTCGTCGTTCGTCGCTGCGAGGACGGCGACCGGGGCGTGGCAGAGCAGGGCGAGCGGCTTGCCCGAGGCGAGTCTGCGCTTGAGCAGTTCGCCTGAGACCGGGTCGACGGCGAGGTCCTCCATCGGACCGTGGCCCCCGGGGTAGAAGACGACGTCGTAGTCGGCTTCATCGACGGAGTCGAGGGCGACCGGATGGTCGAGGACGTCCTTGATCGACTCGAGATAGTCGCGGATCTCCTGGCGCTTCTTCGGCCTGCCGCCGGCGACGCCGAGGCTGAGCTCGTCGAGGGTCGGGGCGACTCCGCCCGGGGTGGCCACGGTGATGTCCCATCCGGCCTCGGAGAAGACGCGGTAGGGTTCGGCGACCTCCTCGGCCCAGTAGCCGGTGGGGTGGACGGTGCCGTCGCGCAGCGTCCAGCCGGTGGCTGCGGTGATGACGAAGAGAACCGAGGTCATGGGAATGCCTTCCGGGCGCAGATGCCGCCGACCTCCTCGGCCGACCGGCTTGGTAAAGTTAACGGTGTCTACAACGTATGGGGGAACCACAGCAGTGTCAACGCCGACCACCGAGAAGCCACGTCACCACCACGGCAATCTCCGCGCCGCCCTCGTGGCGGCGGGGATCGAAATGCTCGAGGAGGGAGAGCCGTTCTCGCTGCGCGCCGTCGCGCGCAGGGTCGGGGTCTCGCAGGCCGCGCCCTATCGCCACTTCGGCAGCAAACAGGACATCGAGGCCGCCATGGCCGAACACGGGTTCCGCGAACTTCAAGCGGCGCTCCGCGCCGTCATCGACGCGACCGAGGCCGGGCAGGTCCCGCTCGTCGATCTCGCACTCGTCTACATCCACTTCGCCGAGGACCATCCTGCGCTCTACGCGCTCATGTTCGGCTCCGAGCTCGCCGACGACGAAGCCCGCCGTGAGGCCTGCGCGCAGGTCTTCGCGCTCATCGAGGAGGTCACAGCCAAGATCCACCCTGACCGGGACGCCCACGGAATGGCCACCGCCGGCTGGGCGCTCGCCCACGGCATGGCCACGCTCCACCTCGAGGGCACGCTGGGCCGCAATGACGACCACTTCGACGACCGCGTCCGCGCGGCCTTCGCCGCCGTCGCCGGCTGAGGCGCCGCGCCCGCACCGCGCATGTGCCCCGCCCCCGCAGCCTGAGTCCGAGATCACCACCCCAGGGGAATGATTCCCTCCATCTCGATGTTGACACCGTTAACTTCGGCTGGCTACTCTCGACCCGGGAGTACCGAAGCGAATGGGAGTGACAATGAGCATCGACCGCGATACCTCCACGACAGTGACCCTCGGCAACCGCACCGTGTCCGTCCCCACCGGCGGACTCTTCGACCGCTACCGGATGCAGACCGACCTCGACGATGTGGCCCGCGACCCCCGGGTGGGCGGCGTGGAGTTCTTCCGGGACCAGCCCAAGGTCGAGGTGCAGTCGGCGATCGGACCGACCTTCACCCCGAACTTCTACTACGCGATGTCGAGTGCACGTCTGACGATGCTCGCTCCGACCAGCGCTCTGCGCGATCGCCTTCCCGCGCCTCTCAATCCGCTCGAGGTCGTCCCCGGCTTCGGCCTCGCCTCGCTCATCCTCTTCCGCTACGACGTCGCCGACATCGACTTCTACACCGAGGCGGCGGTGGGGATCGCGGTCAAGCCGCCCCACCACGGTCCGCTCGGGGCGATCGACCTCATCGCGGCGCTGAAGAACAACCATCTTGGCTCCTACGTCCTCTCGCTGCCGGTGAATACGGAGATCGCCCAGGTCCGGGGCCACGACGGCTACGGCTTCCCGAAGTGGGTCACCGACATCGACGTCGACATCACGGCGCAGTCGGTCTCCGGACGGGTGCTCAACGACTCAGGGGGAATCGACGTCGAACTCCACGCGCCGACCCCGCGGCAGAAGCGGCATCGCTCGGGAACCGCGGTGTCCTCGCTGACGTCGTACACGCACTTCGACGGCGGCTGGCACGGAACGTTCAACCAGACGAATGCCCTGGTCTCGGGGTCGACGCTGTTCCCGCGGGACATCGACCTCCACCTCGGCGAGGGACGGGTCTCCGACGATCTCCGTTCGCTGCGCACGAGCCGCACGCTCATGTTCGATGTCATGACCCACGGCCAGGCGGCACTCCACATGCCCCGGGTCATCTCCCTCGACTGACCTCCTCATACGTTCGAAAGGCAGACCATCGTGTCCACTCTCACCGCCGCCCGGCGGCTCACCCCGAGGATCACCACCGACCGGCTCGCGGCCCTGGCACGCCGCGTCGAGGTGGCCGATCCCGCCTCCACTCAGGACGTCACCAATGCGATGACCGGTGAGGTCCTCGGCACCGTGCCGCACGGCACCAAGGCCGACGTCGTCGCCGCAGCAGAGCGCGCCCGCAGAGCGCAGCAGGCGTGGGCCGAGCGACCGATCAAGGAGCGCGCCCGCGTGCTCCTGCGCTTCCATGACCTCGTGCTCGCGCATCAGGACGAAGTCCTCGACCTCATCCAGCTCGAGAACGGCAAGGCCCGGCGGCACGCGTTCGAGGAGATCATGGATGTCGCCATCAACGCCCGCTACTATGCGCATACGGCCGAGAGGATCCTCCGGCCCAAGCGCCGGCAGGGTGTGCAGCTGGGGCTGACGAAGGTCTGGGAACTCCACCATCCGAAGGGCGTCGTCGGGGTGATCTCGCCGTGGAACTATCCGCTCACCCTCGGCATCAGCGATGCCCTCCCGGCGATCGTCGCCGGCAACGCCGTGCTCGCCAAACCGGACGCGCAGACCCCGTTCTCCGCCCTGTGGGCCGTCGAACTGCTCGAACGGGCGGGCATGCAGCCCGGCCTCGTCCAGGTCGTCACCGGTTCGGGTGCCGAGCTCGGCCGGCCGATCATCGAGAACTCCGACTTCCTCATGTTCACGGGGTCGACCGCCGTCGGTCGCACCGTCGCCGCGCAGGCCGGGGAGAACCTCATCGAGTCCTCGATGGAGCTCGGCGGGAAGAACGCCCTGCTCGTCCTCGACGATGCCGATGTCGACAATGCCGTGTCCGGGGCGATCCGGGCGAGCTTCTCCAACACCGGTCAGCTGTGCATCTCGATGGAGCGGATCTATGTCCCGGGCGTCCTCTGGGACGAGTTCACGACGAAGTTCGCCGCGGCGGCGCAGGCGATGACGCTGTCGGCCGGTCTCGACTACTCGGGGGACATGGGATCGCTCGTCTCGCAGAAGCAGCTCGACACCGTCGTCCGCCATGTCGAGGATGCGAAGGCCAAGGGAGCGACCGTCCTCGCCGGTGGGAATGCCCGCCCGGATCTCGGCCCGTTCTTCTTCGAGCCGACGATCCTCACCGATGTCGACGCGTCGATGGAGGTCTTCGCCCACGAGACCTTCGGTCCCGTCGTCAGCCTCTACCGCGTCGCCGACGAGGAGGAGGCGATCGCGAAGGCCAACGACAGCGACTACGGACTCAACTTCAGCGTGTGGACCTCGGATGAGGACCGCGGTGTCCGGGTGGCTGCGCGTCTCGAGGCGGGAACCGTCAACGTCAACGACGCCTATGCCGCCGCGTGGGGCTCCGTCGACGCTCCGATGGGAGGGATGAAGTCCTCGGGACTCGGCCGACGTCACGGGGAGCACGGCATCCTCAAGTACACGGAATCGCAGACCATCGCCGCCTCGCGACTCCTGCCCGTCGGTGCACCGGACAAGGCCGATCCCGCACGCTACGCCCGCATCGTCTCCGGCGCGCTGCGCGTGCTCAAGCACATCCCGGGAGTGAAGTGATCATGCAGACCATCCTCGGAGCCGGCGGACCCATCGCCGATGAGCTCGCCCGCGAGCTCCACCGGAACTTCACAACAGACATCCGCCTCGTCAGCCGGCGACCCAAACAGGTCAACGGCACCGATGAGCTCGTCGCCGCCGACCTCATGGACCCGGTCTCGACCGAGCGCGCCGTCGCGGGCAGTGAGATCGCCTACCTCACCGTGGGACTGCCGATGGATTCGGCGCTGTGGGAGGAGAAGTTCCCGGTGATGATGAGGAACGTCATCGACGCGTGCAAGGTCCACGGCACGAAGCTCGTCTTCTTCGACAACACGTACATGTATCCGGGCACGCCTGCCCCGCAAACCGAGTCGACGGGATTCGCGCCCGGCGGCCGGAAGGGTCGGGTGCGGGCGGAGATCGTCACGATGCTGCTCGAGGAGATGAAGGCGGGGACGATCGAGGCGCTCATCGGTCGGGCTCCGGAGTTCTACGGGCCGGGGAAGACGAAGAGCTGGTCGAACATGCTCGTCTTCGACCGGATCAGGGCGGGCAAGCGCCCGCTGGTGCCGGTGAGTGCGCGCACGAAGCGCTCGCTCATCTGGACTCCGGATGCCTCGCGGGCGCTCGCGCTCCTCGGCAACACCCCGGACGCCTACGGGCAGACGTGGCATCTGCCGATCGATGAGAACCGGCAGACCTACCGGCAGCTCATCGGAATCGCCTCGGCGGTCACCGGGCGGAGGATCGGCTACACGGTGCTGCCGCTGTGGGTGTTCAAGATCGGGAGCCGGTTCAATCCGATGCTCGCCGAGGCGGCCGAACTCCTTCCCCGGTACCGCGGGGACAACGTGTTCGACACCGCGAAGTTCACCTCCCGCTTCCCCGACTTCGCTGTGACCACCTACGAAGAGGGAGTCAGGGCGATCCTCACCGAGCCGGCTGATCGGGCGCACTGACGAGAGCGGTGCCGCCGGTCTCGGCCGGAGTGTCCGCCCGTCTGCTCCGGCCGAGCAGCGCCTCCGCCTGCGAGACGGTCTCCTCCCGCAGCGCCTGGACGACGGCGGCGACCGCGGGACGGCGCAGCGAATCCGTGCGCAGGACCATCCAATACGGGAGGCGTTCGGAGAGCTCGCCCGGCAGCAGCCGGACGAGGTCGGGATGCCGGTCGGCCATGAAGCACGGGAGGAACCCGATGCCTGCTCCAGCCCGCGTGGCCTCGACGTGGACGAATACGTTCGTCGAGGTCAGGCCGTCGCGCATCGCCGGGACCAGGCGTCTGGGGGCATCAAGGTCGTCGACGTGGAGCATCGCGTCGACGAAGTAGACGAGCTGGTGCTCCATGAGTTCGTCGACGGTGTTCGGGGTCCCGTGCTCGGTGAGGTAGTCGCGGGCGGCGTACATGCCCAGCGCGTACTCACCGAGTCGCAGCGCTTCGGCGCGGTGGACCTGGGGTTCGCCGACGACGATCTCGATGTCGAGACCCGAGCGCTGCTGCAGCGCCTGCCTCGTCACCGTGATGATCTCGACGCTCAGCCCCGGATGAGCTCGCCGCAGCTTCGCGACCGCCGGAGAGGCGATAAAGGCGCTGAATCCGTCGGTCGCCGACATCCGCACGACCCCGGTGATCGGGTCGGGGGTCTGTCCGGATTCGCCGAGGCTGTGGACCGCGGACTCGACCTGTTCGGCGACGCGGACGGCGGAGGCTCCGAGTTCGGTGAGCTCCCAGCCCTCGGCGGAGCGGGAGAGCACGCGGCCGCCGAGTGACTTCTCGAGGGCGGCGATCCGCCGGGAGATCGTCGTGTGGTTGACCTTGAGAACCCGGGCAGCCGACGCGAACTTCCCCGACCGGGAGACCGCGAGCAGCACGAGCAGGTCGTTCGGCGTCGTGTCCATGACTGCCATCGTACAAAGCGACTCAGGCGTCGGCGGAGCCCTCGCGGTAGATCTTCGCCCGCGTGATCGCCCCCTACTGCGGCATGTTGACGAAGCGCGACTTCGCTCCCTGGAACGCCACGGCGATGTCACCGGTCGGTCCGGCACGGTGCTTGGCGACGATGATGTCGGCCTCACCGGCTCGTTCGTGCTCCTTGTCGTACATGTCCTCACGGTGGATGAGGAGGACCATGTCGGCGTCCTGCTCGATCGAACCGGATTCGCGGAGGTCGGAGATCATCGGGCGCTTGTCGGTGCGCTGCTCGCTGCCGCGGTTGAGCTGGGAGAGCGCGATGACTGGGACCTCGAGCTCCTTCGCGAGCAGCTTGAGCGAACGGGAGAACTCCGAGACCTCCTGCTGACGCGATTCGACGCGCTTGCCCGAGCTCATGAGCTGGAGGTAGTCGACGCAGACCATCTTGAGGTCGTGCTGCTGCTTGAGCCGGCGGCATTTCGCGCGGATCTCGGTGAGCGCCATGTTCGGCGAGTCGTCGACGAAGAGCGGGGCATCGTTGATGCGGGCCTCGGTCGCGGCGAGGTTCGTCCAGTCGTGGGGGCTGAGCTCGCCGCGGCGCAGGGACTGCAGCGGGATCTCCGATTCGGCCGAGAGCAGGCGCATGACGAGCTCGTTCTTGCCCATCTCGAGGGAGAAGAAGACGGCGGCCTGCTTGTGGTGGATCGCCGCCGAGCGGATGAAGTCGAGGGCCAGCGTCGACTTGCCGACACCGGGGCGCGCGGCGATGACGATCATCTGCCCGGGGTGGAGGCCGTTGGTGAGCTGGTCGAACTCGGTGAACCCGGTCGGCACACCCGCGGTCTGCCCATCCGTATCGCCGTTGCGTTCGATCTCCTGCGCCACCTCGCCGAGGATCTCGGAGAGGATGACGTAGTCCTCGGTCGTGTGCTTCTCCGTGACCCGGTAGATCTCGGCCTGCGCGTTGTTGACGACGTCATCGGTGTCGCCCTCGGCGTCATAGCCCATCTGCACGATCCGCGTGCCCGCCTCGACGAGGCGGCGCAGAACGGCGCGTTCGCGCACGATCGTCGCATAGTACGCGGCGTTCGCCGCGGTCGGCACCGAGGCGATGAGCGTGTGGAGGTAGGCGGGCCCGCCGATGCGCGAGAGGTCACCGGTCTTCGTCAGGTAGTTCGCGACCGTCACCGAGTCCGCGGGCTCACCGCGGGAGTAGAGGTCGAGGATCGCCTCGTAGATCGTCTCGTGGGCCGGACGGTAGAAGTCGTCGCCGGACATCGACTCGACGCAGTCGGCGATCGCGTCCTTCGACAGGAGCATCGCCCCGAGGACGCTCTCCTCGGCCTCGACGTCCTGCGGAGGGGTCCTCAGGCCGTCGAACTCCTGATCTGTCGTCACTCCCAAGACTTCCTCCCTCGCCGTTCCACGGCCCCGACCCGGATGCAGTGCCATCCCACTTTACCCGGGCCCGACTCGGGATCGACAGCGATCCTCGTCACCGCCTCGGCGACCGAACGAAGGGCCCGCCGAGGCGGTGCTGCGGTGGTCCTGCCAGACGTCCCTCAGACCCGGGCGCGCCCGGCAGTCGCCACCGAGGCGAGAATCGGCTTCGCGAGTTGGAGGCCGAGTCTGATGACGACGATACCGACGACCACTGACGCGAGGATCGTCAAGAACGTGACCGGCTTGAACACGAGCGCCGCACCGGCCAGGGGCAGGACGAGGAGGAGGCCGAGTCCACCGGCGAGCAGGCTCACCCAGACGACCGGGGAGAGCACGGCCCGCACGAGGGCTGCGTGCATCGTGTCGACATCCATGCCCGCGGCATAGAGGTCGGCGAACGTGTCGGCTCGGTCGTAGATGTCGGCGACCTGGTTGATGAGCGCCGAGACGGCGATGAGGACGATCGAGATGCCGAGGACGAGGAGGATGCCGGTGAACATGTCCTCGAAGAACACCCCCACCTCGGCGGGAGCATCGGTCGCGGGATCCTCGACGGAGTCCATGCCCAGCTGCATGAGAGCGATGCCCGACCCTCCGACGGCGGCGACGAACGCCGTCATCGCCAGCCCGGAGACCCGGCGCCAGAATCGCTTCGGCTCGTCGGAGACGAGGCGGGCCGCGATGAGCCGCGCCGGGGACGAGGCCCGGGTGCCGGCGATGTGGGCGAACCACCGCATGAGCAGTCCGCCGAGGAGGTCGACGACGATGAGCCCGAGGAGGAAGACCGTGAGGATCGCAGCGATGACCACGGCGAAGCCGAGCTCCGCCGACTTCGCGACGAGGATTCCCACGGGCAGGAGGAGGATCGCGATGGCCACGGCGATGACGCGGCCGAGGGGGAACTTCCGGTCGAGTGACTTCGTGCGCACTCCGAGCGGGGAGACCGTGACCTTCCGCAGCCCGACGAGTGCTGAGAGGACGCAGACGAGGATGAGGAAGACGACGACGCCGGCGAGCAGCAGCGGGGGCATGAGCATGTTCGCGTACCCGATCGGCGCGCCGAGGAAGTGGATGAGGCTGACCGGCCACGCGAGCACGAGGTACCCGGCGACGCCGAGGACGATGCCGCACACAGCCGGGACGAGGGGCTCGGCGACGGCGAGCGCGACGATCTCAGAGCGCCTGGCTCCGAGCAGCGACATCGTCGAGAGCCTCTCGTCCTGCCGCCTCGCCGAGAGCGTCGCCGAGGCCGACGCCAGGGTGCTCGCCGGGATGACGAGGAGCACCGTGGCGAAGGCGGCGAGGAACTTGTACATTCCGTCGATCCCCTCGGCCTCGGGGATCGGCGGGATCTGGAAGAACATCCACGCCCCCGCGGCGACGGTGAGGAAGAGCGTCGCGCAGGCGAAGAACGAGCTCATCACGAGCAGCGAACTCGGGGAGGTCACGGTTCTGCGACCGAGGACGACGGGGAGGATCTTCACGGGTGCCGACATGGCTGACTCCTGTTCGGGCGGTCGCCTCAGGCGGCGACCGCGGTGACGCGGCGGACGAGCGGACGAGTGAACTGCAGTCCCAGCCACACCATCGCCACTCCGCCGATGAGGACTGCGGAGACGACGCCGAGGGTCACGGGATCACCGACATCTTCGGCCTGAGCCATGACCGCCGCGAGCAGTCCGCCGAGGACGAGGGAGACGAGGGTGACGAGGATGATCGGGGACATCACCGAACGGACGGTGACTCCGTGCATCATCGACTGCGTCATGCCGGCCGCGTGGAGCTCACGGTACGTCGAGGCACGGTCGAGGATGTCCGCGGCCTGGTTGATCGTCGCGGACACGACGATGAAGACGAACGCGAATCCGAGGGTGAGGATGAGTCCGGTGAAGACGTCGTCCGCGGTGAACTGGTACGGGCCCATCTGCGCGAGCTCCTCGGCGGGCAGGGCCTCGATGTTGCCCCGCATCATCGCCGCTCCCGCTCCGCCGACGACGGCGATGAAGGTGATGAGTGCGAGACCGGCGACCCGACGCCAGTACTGCGACGGCGCATCGGCGATCATCGCCGCCGAGAGCATCGCACCGGGGCGACGGGCGATGCGGCTGCTGACCGCGGCGTGGACCCTCATGATGAGCACACCGAGGACGTTGATGACGAGGAGGGCGACGCCGATCGTGACGATGCTCGCGATCGCTGTCGTCAGCTGACGCTGTCCCTCCTGCTGGGAGAAGACGAGGGCGGAGACCATGACGACGGCGAGGACGGCGACGGTGATGATGCGCACGATCGGGAACTTCCGCGCCAGCGAGCGGGTGCGCACACCGAGCGGGGAGACGATGACCTTGCGCAGCCCGAGAAGAGCGGCGAGGAGACACACGAGGAGGAGCCCGACGACGACCGCAGCGAGCAGCCAGACCGGCATGAGCAGCGCAGAGTATCCGAGCGGAACACCGGTGAAGACGATGAAGCTGAGGGGGTAGGCGAGGACCAGGTAGCCGACGATGCCGGCGAGGATGCCCGCGGCAGCGGGGATGAAGGGTTCGGCGACGGCCACGAGGCGCACCGTGCCCTTCGAGGCACCGAGGAGCGAGAGCGTCGAGAGGCGCTCGTCCTGACGGCGGGCACTGAGCTTCGCTGAGGCGACGCCGAGGCTGACGGCGGGGACGATGAGGAAGACCGTGGCGAGGACGGCGAGCATGCGGTAGAGCTCAGCCACCTCGGCGTAGCGGTCGACCTCGGGACGGTCGTTGAACGCCCAGGCGCCGGCGGCGACGGTGAGGAACAGGGTCGAGCAGGCGAAGAACGCGATCGCGACGAGGCGGGCCGTCGTCGAGGTGAACGTCTGCTTCGAGAGGACGAGTGGGAGGACATTCATGGTCGGCATCACCCGTTGTTCGTCGCGTACTGCGCGGCGGAGTCGGAGACGATGCGGCCGTCGGCGAGGCGCACGACGCGCGAGCAGCGGGCAGCGACGTTCTCGTCGTGGGTGACGACGACGAGCGTCGAGCCGCGACCGGTCGTCGAGGCGAGCAGCTCGGAGAGGACCTCGGAGGAGGTGCGGGAGTCGAGGGCTCCGGTCGGTTCGTCGGCGAAGGTGACGACGGGCTGGGTGACCTGGGAGCGGGCGATGGCCACACGCTGGGCCTGGCCGCCGGAGAGCTGACCGATGCGCTTGGTCAGGTGTTCGCCGAGGCCGAGGCGCTGGAGCCAGGCACGGGCGTGCTTCGTGGCCTCGGTGCGGTTCATGCCGGCGAGCATCGCGGCGAGCGCGACGTTGTCCTCGGCGCTGAGTTCGGGCAGGAGGAGTCCCTGCTGGAAGACGAAGCCGAAGACCTCACGGCGCAGGGCGGTGCGGCCGGACTCCTTGAGGCCGGTGATGTCCGCGGCGGCGCTGCGGTCGGTCGGCAGCAGTCGGATCGAACCCTCATCGGGGCGGATGATGCCGGCGAGGCAGTGGAGCAGGGTCGTCTTGCCGGACCCGGAGGGTCCCATGATGGCCAGGGATTCGCCGAGGCCGATGTCGAGGCCGACTCCGGCGAGGGCGTAGGTCTGGTTGTAGTGCTTGACGACGTTGGAGGCGGTGATGATCGCGGGCATCTGTGTTGTGTTCATATCTCAATGGTTTCGCGGATCGTTCTCAGCGACCATGCAGTCCTCCCACTGCTCGCAGTCGGAAAACCCGACTCTCCAGGTGGGGTATGGCAGGCGAATGTGGCGTGGGTCAACAGAACGGCCAGATTCGGCCCGATCCGAGGCCCCCAGACCATTGACAGGCAAGTGATCACTTGCCTATGGTGGCGGGGTGACGGACCTCTTCAAGGCGATCGCCGACCCGACGAGGCGGACGATCCTCGACGAGCTCGCCGAGCGCGACGACCAGACCCTGTTCGAGATCTGCTCGCGCCTGGCGAACAGGCACGGGCTCGGCCTGTCCCGGCAGGCGGTGTCACAGCACCTCGAGGTCCTCGAATCCGCCGGCCTCGTCGTCACCAGGAGGGAGGGGCGCTACAAGTTCCACCGGCTCGATCCCGAACCGCTCCGGACAGCGTTCGACCGGTGGACCGGAGGGCAGCAGGCGGCAGCGCAGTCCGACGGCACCGCCCGCCCAGCACAGAACAGCCCAGCACCGGACCGCCCAGCACCAGCCACCCCAACCCAAGGCACCGCAGACCCCAGAGAAGGAGACCCATCATGAAGGCACAGTGGATCAGTATCCCTGTCGAGGACCAGGCCCGCGCGCTCGAGTTCTACACCGACAAGCTCGGCTTCGTCCTCAAGCACGACGTCCCCGTCGGTGAGGCGCGCTGGCTCACGGTCGTCTCACCCGAGGCGCCCGACGGCGTCGAGGTCGTCCTCGAGCCGATGGGGCACCCCGCGGCCCGCGAGTACACCTCGGCGCTCAAAGCCGACGGGATCCCGATCAACCAGTTCGCCGTCGACGACGTCGCCGCGGAGTACGAGCGGCTGACCGGCCTCGGCGTATCATTCACCCAGAAGCCCCTCGAGATGGGGCCGATCACCACCGCCGTGCTCGACGACACGGTGGGCAATCTCGTCCAGCTCATCCACCAGGAGGAATGACCGCGCCCCGGTACGTCCGCCGACCACCTGGCGGGTGGCGGTCGGCACCACAGCCATGAAGAGGATCATCGACTATCTGCGGGGCACCCTGCGCCTCGAGCCCGGCGATGACGACCGGGGGGCACCGATCCGGGTCGGCCTCGGCGTCGCGATCCCCTCGCTCGTCCTCCTCATCCTCGGGTATGAGCAGTTCATCATCTACGCGGTCTTCGGTGCCTTCTGCGGCATGTACGGCCGCGGCGAGCCGCACCAGCTGCGACTCATCCACCAGCTCCAGGCAGCCGTGCTCCTCCTCTCCGGAGTCGTCATCGGCGTCATGCTCGCGACGATGGACACACCCGTGTGGGGGCTCATCGGCATCGAGGCGTTCTTCGCCGCGGTCGGGTCGATCATCGCCGACCGCGCGCGGATGCGCCCGGGAGGACCGTTCTTCGCCATCTTCGCCCTCGGCGCCTGTGCCTCGGTCGAACCGCTGGCCCCACCGTGGGTGTCGATCGGCATCAGCGTCCTCGCGGCGGCCTTCGCGATCGCCATCGGCTTCCTCGGATGGTTCCGCACCCGCACCTGGCGGCCAGGCTCCCGGCGGGCGATCACCCCGCTGCGCAGCCCGCATGCTCCGCGCATGGTCAGGCACGCTGCCACGTATGCGGTGGCGGTCGCCTCGGCGGGGATCCTCGGCACGCTCATCGGACTCGATCACGCGTACTGGGCAATGGCCTCGGCGGCCGTGCCGCTGGCCGCGGCCGAGCTTCCCGGCCGTATCTCCCGCGGCGTCCACCGGATCCTCGGAACGTTCTCGGGACTCATCCTCACCGCGCTCATCCTCTGGCCGGACCCCTCACCGGTGTGGCTGGCGATCCCGGTCATCCTCCTCCAGTTCCCGACCGAGTACCTGATGATGCGCAACTACGGTTTCGCGCTCACGTTCTTCACCCCGATGATCCTCCTCATGACCCAGCTCGCGCACCCGATCCCGCGCTCGACGCTCATCATCGACCGCGGGATCGAGACCCTGCTCGGGGCGGTCGTCGGCATCGCCGTCGTCCTCATCGTCGGGTACTTCGGCAGGCGTCGCAGCGCTCAGTCGCGCACGGACGACGGCCTCGCCGAGGCGTGAGCTGGGTTCCGCACTCATCGCACCTCAGCCCGTGCCGGATCACCACCCGCGGCCTCGGGCGGATGGGCAGACCGTCGATCGTGAGTTCCGTGCGCATGGCGGCATCGGTCCTCTCACCGGACGATGCGGTCGGTGATGACGCCGGTCTCAGGTCGGGAGGAGGACGATGACCGTGTGGAGGGCGAGGCCGACGAGTGCGCCGATGACGGTGCCGTTGATGCGGATGTACTGGAGGTCGCGGCCGACGTAGAGCTCGATGCGGTCGGCGGCCTCCTTCGCGTCCCAGCGTTCGATCGTGTCCGAGATGACGCTGGCGATCTCAGGGCCGAAGCTCTCGGCGAGGTCGCCGGCGGTCGTCGCGACGCGGTCGTCGATCCTCTCTGCGAACGCGGTGTCGGTCTGGAGGCGCTCGGCGAATTCGCCGATGAGATCGGCGATGCGGTCGCGGACCTCGCCGTCGGGTTCGATGATCGCCTCGCGCAGGAGCTGTTTGAGGGAGGTCCAGATCTCGAGGACCGAGTCGACGACCCCGTCCTGGGTGAGAAGGTCGTTGATGATGTCCTCGGCCTTCTCGGCGAGCGGGGTGTCGGTCGAGAGGTCGGTGGAGAGGTCGACGAGCCACGCGTCGAGGGCCTGTCGGGCCTTGTGGTACGGGTTGTCGCGGACGTCGACGAGCCAGCCGAGGATCTCGCGCTGGAGGCGGCTGGCGAGCTGATCGTTGACGAAGTCGGGCACCCAAGAGGGGGCGCGGTTGTGGACGATCTCGTCGATGACCTGCGGATTGTCGCTCAGCCAGGTGTACGCCTCGGCGATGACGAGGTCGACGAGCTTGTGGTGGGCGCCGTCGAGGACGATCTGGCGCAGCAGCTGACCGAGCACCGGTGACTTCTTCGTCGCGACCAGACGCGGGATGATGACGTTGCGGGTGAGTGCCGCGATCTGCTCGTCGTCGATGCGGTCGAGGACGTACTCGAGGCCGCCGGCGGCCCGGTCGACGACGAGGTCGCGGTTGGCGGACCTGCTCAGCCATTCCCCGGCCCGCCGGGAGACTCCCAGCGACCGGATCTTCGTCGACACCGCCTCGGCGTGGAGGAAGTTCGTCGCAACGAACGCGGAGAGACTCGCCCCCAGAGCGTCCTTCTTCCGGGGGATGATCGCGGTGTGCGGGATCGGCAGGCCGAGTGGGTGGCGGAAGAGTGCGGTCACGGCGAACCAGTCGGCGATCGCACCGATCATCGCGGCCTCGGATCCGCGGGCGATGAAGCCCCAGACGCCCGAGAGGTCGGTGAAGAGGTTCGTCGAGAGGAAGATGAGGGTCGCGAGGATGAGCAGGGAAAGGGCGAGCCGACGCATCTTCCGCAGGCCCCGCGCTCGTTCCCGATCCTCCGGTGTGAGTTCGCTCGGCCCGCCGAAGCGCGGCATCAGCTCGGTTCTCTCGATCGTCATCTCTACCCCCTGGGCACCGACTCTAGCGAACACCGACTCTAGCGAACTATGGGCCGGGTTCCGTGCCGACCGGCTGGGTCGGACCTGGGAACCTCAGCTGCCACGGTCGATCCCAGTGTGCGTTGCGGCCGGCCGGAGTACCGTGGAGCCATGAACCGAGCATTGACCGACCTCGAGAGGAACACAGCGCTTCTCCTCATCCGTCGCGGTCACACCTCGCCGAGTGCCGAGGACTATGCGGAGTTCACGCCCGAACAGAAGGAAGGGTGGGATCCGCCGACGGCGATCACGGATGCTCAGCGGGCATTGTGGGAGGCCAACCTCGCCGAGGTGGTCGTCACCTCGGCGTGCGGATGCGGGATGTGTCCGACGGTGGACCTCGATCCTGTCGACGGCAAGACTGTGCGTTCCGACGATGATCTCGTGCTCAGTGCATACCTCCCCGATGCTCTCCTCTACCTCATCATCGACGAAGGTGTTCCGAGCAGTCTCGAGCTCGCCCCGCTCGACGACAGCGTCGCCTACGCCGAATTCCCTCCAGCCGAGCGCATCGAATTCTGAAAGGAGGCCGACATGGCACACGAATTCTCCGTCGGCGATCACGTGGGGTGGAACTCCGAGGCCGGTGAGGTCTCCGGGCACATCATCCGGGTCCACACCGCGGATTACGACTACAAGGGGCACACGCACCGGGCGACGCCGGACGATCCCCAGTACGAGATCAAGAGCGACAAGACCGATCACATCGCCGCCCACAAGGGCAGCGCACTCCACCTCATCGACGAATGAGCGATTCCGCGCCGGAACCGGATGGGCCCGCATCGGGTGAGCCCGAAGCCCCCGCACCCGCACCGGGCGGACCCGACTTCCTCACGATCGGCCATTCGAACCGGCCCCTCGAGGAGTTCCTCGACCTTCTCCACGAGAATCGCGCCGAGGTGGTCGTCGACGTCCGCAAGCTGCCCGGATCGAAGGCGAACCCGCAGTTCAACGCCGATGTCCTCGCCGAGGCGCTTGCGGATCAGCACATCGAGCTGCGTCGTCTCGACGGACTGACCGGACGGCGGAATGTCAGCGACGACGTGCCCTTCGACGTCAACGCATGGTGGGAGAACCGCAGCTTGCACAACTACGCCGACCACGCCCTCGGCGTAGAGTTCGCTACCGACATCGATGTCCTGCTCGGATGGGGCGATGAGCGGCGGTGTGCCGTTATGTGCTCGGAGGCCGTGTGGTGGCGCTGTCATCGGCGCATCATCGCCGACTACCTGCTGGCCCGTGACCATCCCGTCCGTCATGTGCTCGGAAGGAATCAGACCGCCGAGGCGGTGCTCAGCTCAGGTGCCGTCGTCGCCGACGACCGGACCATCACCTACCCGAAGCGCTGATTCCGCCCTCAACGTCCTCGTCCTACCCTCGGCAGTCTTCCCGAGGAGGATCGAGTTCGAAATCGGGCTCGGATTCGCACCGGATCCTCCTCGGGAATGCTGTTCCTTAGACTGTCCAAATGGAACCCCATACCGACAGAGCGCGAGCCGAGTCCTTCGGTCCCGTAGCCGACCAGTATGACCGCTACAGGCCCCGGTATCCGAAGGAGCTGCTGACCGCGATGTTAGAAGCTTCGTCGGGTTCGAAACCTCGACTACGGGCACTTGATGTCGGTGCAGGTACCGGGATTCTTGCCATGCAGTTACGGGAGCGAGGGTGCGATGTCCTTGCGGTCGAACCCGATCCGGGCATGGCCGCCGTCGCCGCAGGCAAGGGCCTGCACGTGGAAACGGCGAAGTTCGAACAGTGGGACCCATCCGGCAGAGAATTCGACATCGTTGCGTTCGGACAGTCGTTCCATTGGGTCGATCCGGTTCCGGCACTTTCCCGAATTCGGAAGATCCTCACTCCCTCAGGCACACTCGCACTTGCCTGGAACCGCATCGTTCCACAGGGCCCTCCCGCGAGGCGAATCGATGAGACCTTGGACGAGTATCTTCCGCAGCAAGATCGTTCCAGTGGAGAAGTCGACAGCGAGGGCGCAGAACAGGACGGCCCGGCCCCATTGGTCGAGGTGCTGCGACGGAATAGCTTCGATGTCGAAGAACTCCACTTCGAGGAAAGCCTCCGATACGCTCCAGAGGCGTGGTTGTCGATGGTCGCCACCCATTCGGATCAGCTCACTATGGGGACCGAAGATCGACTGGCTCTGCACACCGCGCTCAGGGATGCTCTAGGACAGGACGTACTCGAGACGCAGAACCATGCGCTGTTGCTTGTGGCGAAACCACGACGATGAGCACCGCCCTAGCGAGAATGGGTGACTCCCCGAGGAGGATCGAGTTCGAAATCGGGCTCAGTTTCGCACTGGATCCTCCTCCGGAACAGCCGACAGCCCCGACTGCGGCGTCGACAACACGCACGACCGCACCCGCAGCGCAACTCCCTGCGCCCCGCCACCCTCAGTTCGAGAAGACCCCGACGACGAGGTTGATGGCCGTGGCGAGGATGACCGCGTTGAAGACGTAGGACAGCAGACTGTGGCGCAGCACCACGGCGCGGATCTGCGTGTCGGAGACGCTCGTGTCCGTGACGCCGAAGGTCATGCCGACCGCGTAGCCGAAGTAGAGGAAGTCCTTGTAGTTGGGCACCCGATCGGAGTTGAAGTCGATGCCGCCGGGGGTCCCGTCGCCGAAGTACATGTAGGCGTAGCGCGCGCTGTAGAGGATCTGCAGGCCGGCCCAGGACATGAAGACGCCGAGGAGGGCGATCGCCGCCTCCCAGTTCCCGGCCTGGGAGCCGCCGACGATCTGGAGGAGGATGATGCCGCCGAGACCGCAGAGCTGGGCGATCGTGATGACGACCTCGTCGAGGACGGGGTTGAAGTCCTCCCGGCTCGCGTTCGACTTCGTCTCCTCGGAGGACATCGGCCACAGGGCGGCGGTGCCCACGAGCACGAAGAACGTCGTCGCCGCCGCGATGCCGACGAGGAACCCATCGCCGGTGGTGGTGAGGAGACCGACGATGCCGCCGATGATGAATCCGACGATGATGGACGCGACGAGCCGTCCGGTGGCGCTGATCATGAGCTTCTTCATTGGGTCACGTCTCCAATCGACCGGGGCGGGAGTTCCGACAACCGAGGTTTTCGACAACACTCTGCCACACCCGGAGCCGATCTGGCCGTTCCCAGCCACGTGAATGCACGACCGCCGGGTGCCCACGGTGGGGCACCCGGCGGTCGTGGTCTCGGCGGCCGGTCCCGGAGGACCGACCAGCTCACAGTCCCGGAGGACCGATCAGCCTACGGTCCCGCAGGACCGTCAGCCGATCAGGCTACGGCGATCAGGCCTTGCCGATGACGTCGAACTTGGCGTTCGCGGTGATCGTGTCGTTGACGCGCACGACAGCGGTGTAGCTGCCGGAGGTCTTGACGTGACCGGTGAGCGCCACCTGACGACGATCGAAGTCGTGTCCGGTCGCGGTCTGCAGCGCCTCGGCGACGAGTGCCGGGGTGACGGCGCCGAAGAGGCGACCGTTCTTGCCGGCTTTGAGCTCGATGCGAGCGCTCGTCGACTCGAGCTGGTCCTTGACGCGGACGGCTTCGTCGTGGTCGGCGATCTGCTTGGCCTGACGGGCCTTGCGCAGCGCGAGGATCTGCTTCTCCGCGCCCTCGGTCCACGGGGTGGCCCAGCCGCGGGGGACGAGCAGGTTGCGCGCGTAGCCGGCGCGAACCTCGACGATGTCACCGGCGGCCCCGAGGCCGTCGACTTCCTGAGTGAGAATCACTTTGCGATTCGGCATAACTGTTCTCCTCCGATCAGCGAGCAGAGCTCGAGTAGGGCAGGAGTGCCATCTCGCGGGCGTTCTTGACGGCCTTCGCGATGACGCGCTGTTCCTGCACGGTCACGCCGGTGACGCGCCGTGCACGGATCTTGCCACGGTCAGAAATGAACTTGCGGAGCGTAGCGGTGTCCTTGTAGTTGATGTTGGCCGCTTCGCCCTTCTTGAGCGGATTCGCCTTCTTCTTGATAGGCTTCCGGATCTCTGGCTTTGCCATGAGTCTCTCCTGTATGAGAAATGTCTAAAACGTGGTCAGAACGGCGGTTCGTCGGCGCCGGGATTGCCCCAGCCGCCGTTGTCGTTCTGGGGAGAAGATGATGCCCACGGGTCGTTGTTCGGACCGTTGTTCCCCTGGCTGTAGCCGCCCTGGCGCTGTCCACCCTGCTGCGGGTTGCCCTGCTGCGGGTTGTTGCCCCACCCCGACGACTGCTGCTGGTAGCCGCCCTGCTGGCCGCCACCCTGGTAGCCGCCGGAGTTGCCGCCACCGCCGGAGAAGCCTCCGCCGCCGCGTTCGTTCTTCGAGACCTGAGCGGTCGCGCGTCGCAGGCTGGGGCCGACTTCGTCGACGTCCAGCTCCATGACCGTGCGCTTCTCGCCTTCCTTGGTTTCGAACGAGCGCGACTTCAGTCGGCCCTGCACGATGACCCGGGTACCCCGCTGCAGCGATTCGGCGACGTTCTCTCCCATCTCACGCCAGACCGAGCAGCGCAGGAACAGGGTCTCCCCGTCCTTGAACTCGTTCGACTGACGGTCGAAGATACGCGGCGTCGAGGCCACGGTGAAGTTCGCGACTGCAGCACCGTTGGGTGTGAAGCGCAGTTCGGGATCGCTTGTCAGGTTCCCGACGACCGTGATGACTGTTTCGCCTGCCATTGAATGCTCCTCAAACGGGGTAGCGTGACGCTTACTTGGCGTCCGGGCGGAGGATCTTGGTCCGCAGCACCGACTCGTTGAGTCCGAGCTGACGATCGAGTTCCTTGGTCGTGGCCGGCTCCGCGTGGAAGTCCACCACGACGTAGTAGCCCTCGGACTTCTTCTGGATCTCGTAGGCGAAGCGCCGACGTCCCCAGATGTCCACGTTGTCGACGGTTCCGTTCTCTGCCGGGACAACCTTGATCAGGTTGTTCACGGTGTCAGCCAACGTCCGCTCTTCGAGGTCGCTGTCGAGAATGAGCATGAGCTCGTAATGACGCATGTGTCACCCACCTCCTCTGGTCTTCACGGCCATGGTCGGTCCATGGCAGGAGGGTAAATGCGTGCCCGTTCCGTCCTCCGCGAGGTCCGCGAAATGGGAACAGACCTCCCTATTCTACGGGACCGCGCCGCCGGCTGTCATGTCGGTTTCCCGTGCCCTTGGCCACGGGGGCAGGGTCATTCCCTCGCCGAGGCGGTGCCCGAGTCCCCGTGTCCGCCTGAGTCTCCTTCGGCGGTCTTCCCGGCACCGCTGCCGGCCGCTCCATCATTCCCGCCGGCCGCGACGTCGGCGCGGGGGCCCGCGCCCTCGGAATCGGCATCGCCGGTGGCTGGCTCTGCCGACCGGATCCGCGGGCGCAGCCGTCCGCGCACCCGACGCCGGTAGAGGTTCTCCCCAGCGAAGACGACGACGATGATGAGGGCGAAGAGCCGCAGGAGGGAGAAGAGGGCGATGAAGGAGGGTTCGAGGCCCTTGCTCGGATCGATGCCGGTGACGTCGCCGAGTTGGATCGCAATGGCGAAGACCGCCTCGGCGAGGGCCCAGGCAATGAGCACCCACCACCGGGACACGGCGAGGGCGAGGAAGGGGAGAAGCCACAGCGAATCCCACGGCATGAGGGCGGGGGCGAGGACGAGGCACGAGCCGATGAGCAGACACGAGGTGACGGCCGGGTCGAGGCCATGCACACGCACCATGAACAGGGCGACGAGGACGCCCGCCACAAGGAGCCCGCTCGCGACGATCCACACCGTCGCCCACGTCCCGGCGTCACCGATGCGGGCCATGACGAGGATCGAGGCGAACGAGCCGCCGTCGACGGCGTCCGAGAGCCACTGGGTCACGCGACGGATCGTGGTGCCGTCGGCGACGAGGATGATCGCCGAGGCGATCGTCGCGGTGGCGATCATCATCTGCGGGTTGCGGTGCTCGAGCCGGCCCGGCGGGTAGAGCCCCGAGAGCGCGAGGGCGGCGAGGACGAGGAGAGCGAGCGGATTCTCGAACGCAGCGATCGCGAGCAGGATCCCCGCCAGCCACGGTCGCGGAGTCACCGGAGCCGGAGCGACGACGAGGACGACGGCCCAGAGACTGAGCGCGAGCGCGAGAGGGTCGAGCGTCGATCCGAGGGTGAAGAGGATGACGGGTGAGGCGAAGACGGCGACGAGCCATGCCCGCCGGCGGGCGAGGAGGAGCAACGCCACACCGAGTGCCGCGACCCCGACGACGTTGAGGAGAAGGACGAACGCCATGAACACCGAGACGTCGTCGGTGATGAGGCGGAAGACGTCGACGAGCACGCCGTCGAGGACCGAGAGACCCGAGGCTCCGCCGCGAGCGCGGCCCACCGCCTCGGGATTGAACTGCCCGAGGAACGCCGTCGACAGCGGGCCCGCGCACATCCTCGCCGAGGCGCTCGGCCGCTCGTAGCCCGAGCTCAGACACGGACCCTGGAGAGCGAGAGCGAGGAACGTCGTGATCCCGAGGATCCCCGCGAGGACGAACGCCTGCCCGCGCAGATACACGGCCGATGCGGAACCGCGGTGAATGCCGTCCGGACCGCCGAGCAGGGGCTCGGCGATCCGGGTGGCTGGAGTCGAAGGCATATTCAGAGGTTACCGGTCATCGGAGGACGACCGGCCCCCGGCGTGCGGGATCACCCGCCGGGCGCTCCGGTCGGCGGATCGATAGGAACCGGCTTCTTCGGGGGCTTAGTCGGGTCCGGTTTCTTAGGCGGCTTCGTCGGATTCTCACCGTCCCCGCCTTCGTCTGACGACCCGGTTTCGTTGCCGTCCTTGGACCCTTCATTCGACCCGTCGGCGGAGTCCTTGCCGTCGGTATCGGCGGTGGAGTCGGCGTCCTTCTCCTTGTCCTTGTCCTTGCCGGAGTCCTTCTCCTCGTCGTCCTTGGGCTTCTTCGTCGGTTCGTCGACGGGAGCCTTCTTCCGCGCGTCGTCGTCATCCTCGCGCGGCTCGCGCTTGGGCGCCGGAGGAGCGTTCGTATTGGCGGGCTTCTTCACCTCTGGCAGCTTGCCGCGCTCGGGGAAGGGTTCGACCTTCGTCCCCTCGAGGGCGTCCTTCATGTACGCCGTCCACACCTGGATCGGGAACGAACCACCGGTGACCTCGCTGCGACCGCCGTAGGCGCCGATCGGCACGGACTTGCCGTCGACCTCGCGGTAGAGGACGACCGAGGTGGCCAGCTGCGGGGTGTAGCCGGAGAACCACGCCGACTTGTTCGACGTCGAGGTACCGGTCTTGCCGGCCGCCGGGCGGCCGAGGTTCTGGGCGTAGCTGCCCGACCCGCCGTTGACGACCTGGCGCAGGGCGTAGGTGGTCTCGGCGGCGACGGCCTTGTCGAAGACCCGCTCACCCTTGGTGTCGGCCTTGTAGACCTCTTCGCCGTCCTTCGAGACCGACTCGATCGAGTGGGTCTCGTGGCGCACGCCGTTCGAAGCGAACGTCGCGTAAGCGGTGGCCATGTCGATGACCTTGACGCTCGGCGTACCGAGGACGTTGGCCGCGTTCGGGGTGAGGTCGATCGTGCAGTTGCCGGTGTCGCCCGAGGCCATCTGCTCCTTCGTGCAGTTGGGGCTCAGGCCCGCCCGCTGTGCGACGTCGACGGTCTTGTCGGGACCGACCTGGACGTTGAGCGCTGCATAGGCCGTGTTGATCGAGGACTGCGTGGCCTTGAGCAGGGTGACCGGTCCATAGCTCGAGCCGCCGAAGTTCTTCACCGGCCACGGAGTGCCGTCATTGTTGAGCGTCGTCGGGCTTCCCGGGTACCGATCGGTCAGGCGCACGCCGTTCTCGAAGCCGGCGACGAGGGCGAAGGGCTTGAACGTCGAACCCGCCTGAGCGTGTCCCTGCGTCGAGGCGTTGAACGCCTGATCGAGGTAGTTCTTGCCGCCGTAGAAGGCTTCGATGCCGCCGGTCTTCGGATCGATCGAGACGAGGCCCGCCTGCAGGCCCTTCGGCTTGTCCTTCGGCAGGTCGTTGATCGCCTGCTCGGCTTCCTTCATCCGCTTCGCGTCGAAGGTCGTGACGATGTTGTAGCCGCCGCGGTCGAGCTGCGACTCGTCGATCCCGAGCTTCGCCATGGCCTCCTTGCGGACGTACTCCCACATGTAGCCCTTCTGACCGCTGAGCGAGTCCTCCTTGCTCTGCGCCTTGACCTCGGGCATCTCGACCTGGTCGGCCTGCTCCTGGGTGATGAAGCCCTCGTCGACCATCGACTTGATGACGTAGTCGAAGCGATCCTGGTACATCTCCGGGTTCTCCGCCGGATCGGCGGCACCGGGGCGCTGGATCATCGCGGCGAGGAGCGCCGATTCGGCGAGATCGAGGTCCTTCGCGGACTTGCCGAAGTAGTTCTGCGCTGCGACCTCGACACCGTAGGAGCGGCGTCCGAGGTAGATCGTGTTGAGGTAGTTCGCGAGGATCTCGTCCTTGCTCTGCTGCTGGTCGATCTTGAGCGCGATGAACATCTCCTTGACCTTGCGGTCGAGCGAATGCTCGTTCGTCAGGTAGAAGTTCTTCACGTACTGCTGGGTGATCGTCGACCCGCCGCCGGCGTACTGGTTGGTCACGACGCCGACCACAGCGCGGGAGAGGCCCTTGATCGAGATGCCGCGGTTCTCGTAGAACGACGTGTCCTCGGCAGCGATCGCGGCCTTCTGCATCGGCTCGGAGATCTCACCGATGTCGACAGACCTCCGGTCCTCGATCTTGTAGTGGCCGATCGGGGTCTTGCCGTCGTTGTAGTAGATCGTCGACGTCTGCCCGGTCGCCTCGAGGTTGGGTTCGGGGACCTCGGTCGTCGCGTAGCCGATTGCGAACGCGATGCACGCGAGGATGATCGCACTGAGTCCGCCGACGACGAGGATGCGCAGACTGGGCAGGAAGCGCGTCCACCCGCTCACTCCGGCACGCGGATAGTTGAGCAGATTCTTCGTCTTCCTGCCTCTGGTTCCGGCTGCTTTCTCTGCCTTAGCCACCCAAGGTCCTCCAGGTCTTCTCCACGTCCCGCACTGCGATGGCGACGAGGTTCGAAAAGGTCACAAATGGATTTCAGTGTCGCACGCGTTCATTGGAACACCGTGAAAAATGCGGTTCCGCCGCGCCATGTGGCTGCTGAGCATCACCCGCTGTGAGAACGGCGCGCCTACGGCAACCCGTTCACCAGCAATTTTACATCTCTTCACGTAAAGCAAACACTCAGAGTGCGTGTTTGCTCACATTCTCCCTTGTCACAGGCACTGAAATCGCCTCGGCCGCGAGGCCGACCTCCCGTCCGCATCCCCTGTCGTGCAGCCGCCCGACTCAGCCCTTGAGGTCGAAGTCGGTGTCCGCGTACTCGGTCCCCTCGACAGCGGGTTCGCCGCTGAAGGGGTGGAGCTGATCCTCTCTCGCGCGGAGTTCGACGCGACGGATCTTGCCCGAGATCGTCTTCGGCAGCTCGGCGAACTCGAGTCGGCGGATCCGCTTGTAGGGGGCGAGGTTCTCCCGGCAGTACGCGAGGATCGAGCGCGCGGTCTCGGCATCGGGCTCGAACCCGCTGCCGACGACGACATAGGCCTTGGGGACGGCGAGACGGACCGGATCCGGGGAGGGGACCACGGCCGCCTCGGCGACGGCCTCGTGCTCGATGAGCACGCTCTCGAGTTCGAACGGGGAGAGCCGGTAGTCGCTGGCCTTGAACACGTCGTCGGCCCGCCCGACGTAGGTGATGTAGCCCTCCTCATCACGCTGCGCAACGTCGCCGGTGTGGTAGACGCCGCCCTCGAAGGCCTCAGAGGTCTTCTCGGGGTTGTTCCAGTACCCGGTGGTCAGGCCGAGCGGAGTCGGGTCGAGGCGGAGGCAGATCTCGCCCTCGTCACCCTCTTCCCCGGTGGCCGGGTCGATGAGGACGACCTCGTAGCCGGGGAGCACCTTGCCCATCGACCCGTACTTGAGCGGCTGGTCCGGGGAGTTGCCGATCTGCAGGGTCGTCTCCGTCTGTCCGTATCCGTCGCGGATGAGCACACCCCATTCGCTCTTGACCCGGTCGATGACCTCGGGGTTGAGCGGCTCACCCGCCCCGAGGGCCTTCGTCGGCGGGGTCTGCAGCTGGCCGAGGTCGGCCTGGATGAGCATCCGCCAGACCGTGGGAGGCGCGCAGAAGCTCGTCACCCCGGCCCGATCCATCGTCTCCATGAGCGCGCCGGCGTCGAACTTCGAGTAGTTAAAGAGGAACACGCACGATTCGGCGATCCACGGGGTGAAGATGTTCGACCAGGCGTGCTTCGCCCATCCGGGCGAGGCGACGTTGAGGTGGACGTCGCCGGGGGTCAGCCCCATCCAGTACATCGTCGAGAGATGTCCGACGGGGTAGGAGACATGGGTGTGGGCGACCATCTTCGCCTTCGACGTCGTGCCCGAGGTGAAGTAGAGCAGGAGCAGGTCGTCGGCGCGGGAACGGCCCTGCGGTTCGAACTCGGTGCGCTCCTCCTCGGCCTCGGCGTAGGCATAGTCCTGCTGGCGGGTCGGCTCTCCGCCGACGACGATGCGGACGACCTCGGCGTCGACGTCGTCGAACTTCGCAGCGTCCTCAGGACCGGCGACGACGAACTGGGCCCGGCCCCTCTCCACGCGGTCGCTCAGATCGATGGGGCCGAGCTGCGTCGTCGTCGGCAGGAGCACGGCGCCGAGCTTGATGCCGGCGAGCATCGTCTCCCACAGCTCGACCTGATTGCCGAGCATGACCATGACGTGGTCGCCGCGCTGGACGCCGGAGCGGCGGAGGAAGTTCGCGACCTGGTTCGAACGTGCGGCGAGCTCGGCGAAACTCCACTTGCCCTCCGACCCGTCCTGTTCGACGATCCACAGCGCAGGATCGTCGTTGTCCTCGGCGATCCGGTCGAACCAGTCGATGCCGAAGTTGAAGTGCGAGAAGCGCGGCCACTCGAAGTTCTCACGGGCAGCGTCGTAGTCGCTGCGGAGCTCGATGAGCCGGTCCCTGGCCGCCCGGAACTCGTCAGTCACAGTCATTGCGGTCTCCTCGTGGTCGCTGCTCGCGCGTCGCCTGTGACGGCGCACACATTCTCACGACTCCGAAGTTACCAGGCGGCGGCCGCCCCCGTAGAGGCGGGGGGCGGTGTCACTCCTTCGGGGCGTTCTCCGCCCACCAGGCCCGCAGCATCTCCTCGGCCCGCTCCTCGCCGAGCGGTCCGTGCTCGAGGCGCATCTCGAGGAGGTGCTTGTAGGCCCGCCCGACGAGCGGGGAGGGTTCGATGCCGAGGATCTCCATGATCCGCCGACCGTCGAGGTCGGGCCGGATCGCCGCGAGCTCCTCCTGCTCGGCGAGCGCGGTGATCCTCGACTCGAGATCGTCGTAGGCGAACGCGAGCCGGTCGGCCTTCTTCCGGTTCCGCGTCGTGACATCGGCACGGGTGAGGATGTGGAGGCGGGTGAGCAGAGCTCCGGCATCGGTGACGTAGCGGCGCACGGCAGCGTCCGTCCACCCCGCATCCCCGTAGCCGTAGAAGCGCAGATGGAGTTCGACGAGGCGGCAGACGGCTTTCGTCGTGTCCTTGTCGAAACGCAGGGCCTTCATCCGCTTCGCCGTGAGCTTCGCGCCGACGACATCGTGGTGGTAGAAGGTCACGGCACCGCCGGGGAGGAAGTTCCTCGTCGCGGGCTTCCCCACGTCGTGCATGAGGGCGGCGAAGCGGACGACGAAGTCGGGTTCGGGCAGGTGCTGTGGGTCGGCGGCCTCGACTCCGGCCTCCCGCTGCCTCGCGGCATAGGCGGCCTCGAGGTCGACGGCCTGCCGGAGCACGGTGAGGCTGTGCTGGTAGACGTCCTTGTGCCGGTGGTGCTGGTCGGTCTCGAGCCGCAGCCCCGCCACCTCGGGCAGGACATGGTCGGCGATCCCGGTGCGCACGAGCAGGTCGATCCCGGCGGCGGGATCGACGCCGGTGATGAGCTTGACGAGTTCGACCTGGATGCGTTCGGCGGAGACGATGGCGATCCGGTCGGCCATCTCCGTCATCGCCGCCTCGACACCGGGATCGACGTCGAGTCCGAGCTGTGAGGTGAAGCGCGCGGCGCGCATCATCCGCAGCGGATCGTCGGAGAACGAGTCCGCCGGGGTTCCGGGTGTCCGGATCCGGCCGGCCATGAGGTCGTCGAAGCCCTGGTAGGGGTCGACGAAGGTCTTCTGGGGCAGGCGCACGGCCATCGCCCCGATCGTGAAGTCGCGGCGGACGAGGTCGGCGTCGAGGTCGGTGCCGAAGCGGACGACGGGCTTGCGCGAATCGGGCTCGTACGCCTCGGCGCGGTAGGTCGTGATCTCGATCTGCACCCCGGACTTCATCGCTCCGATCGTGCCGAACTCCCGGCCGATGTCCCAATGGGCATCGGCCCAGTCGACGATGAGGGCGAGGATGTCGTCGGGGCGGGCGTCGGTGGTGAAGTCGAGGTCGGGCATCGGCCGTCCCATGAGCGCGTCGCGCACCGAGCCGCCGACGAGGGCGAGCTCGAATCCCGCCTCGGCGAATCGACTGCCGAGCGGACCGAGGATGTCGTCGAGCTCATCGAGCTTGTCGTACAGCCGCACATGCGCGCTCTGCGGGTCCACCGAACTCCTGACTCTTGGGGTAAGCCGGCCTGCGGGCACGGCGATCGAGCAACCTCCAGCCTACCGGGAGCGCGTCAAGCGGGACTTCCAAGAATCGCCCATTAAGGTAGGAGAATGACCACACCGATGCCCAAACCGGGACCGCGGGCATCCCGACGCACCACGGTCGAGGAGACATCCGCCGGGGGCATCGTCGTCGACTTCTCCAGTCAGGATCTCAGTGTGGCCGTCATCGCCCGACTCAACCGCGCAGGGCGTCTCGAGTGGTGCCTGCCCAAAGGGCATCTCGAAGGGGAGGAGACCGCCGCCGAGGCGGCCCGCCGTGAGGTCGAGGAGGAGACCGGGATCCTCGGCCAGGTCATCTGCCCGCTCGGTACCGTCGACTACTGGTTCACGGTGACCGGGATCCGCATCCACAAACTCGTCCACCACTTCCTGCTCCGCGCGAGGTCCGGCACGCTCACGGTCGACAACGATCCCGACCAGGAGGCCGTCGACGCCGCCTGGGTGCCCTTCGACGAGCTGCGGACGCGATTGTCGTTCGCCAACGAACGCCGTATCGTCGCCGCTGCCCGTCCCATGGTCCGTGAGTGGGAGATGTGAGGGCGGTGTGCCTGTGTGCCGCATGACGAACGAAATGGAACAGTGAACAGCTTCACCCCCGCGCGCGTCCTCTTCGCGCTGCTGACTGCGACCCTGCTGCTGGCAGGGTCGGTCTTCGCCCTCCCCCTGGCCGCGGCGGCTTCCGGCGGCCAGAGCGGCGAGAATGCGAGCGGCGCGGCCGACGGCGGCGACGCCGACGGCGGGAGATCCGGCACCGGCGTGTCGATGCGACTCGATGAGATCACTCCGTGGCTCGACGACAAGGGCACCCTGACCGTGCGCGGAACGGTGACGAACTCGACGGACACGGCGATCGTCGATCCGCAGCTGCGCCTCGGCATGTCGCTGCGCACCCTCGACTCCGAATACCGCATCGAAGCGTGGAAGACCGATCAGTCCCGGCACCGGGTCGTCGCCGATCTCAACAGCGACGGGCCGGAGGCGAGGAAGCAGGCCGAGAAGCAGGGCGGTGACGATGCCGATCCGGTCACCTCGGTGGATGCGACCTTCGCCAAGGAACTCGCCCCGGGGTCCACGGGCGAGTTCACGATCACGGTGCCCGCCGACCAGCTCGGTCTGCGCGCGTCCTCCCCGAACTCCTCGTGGGGGTCCCGTGGACTGAGCGTGCAGATCCGCGACGCCTCCGGGGCGCTGGCCACCGGAGTGGGCTTCACGACGTGGTATCCGAACCCGAAGTTCGATCGCACAGCGATCAGCTTCCTCGCCCCGGTCACCCTGCCCGGCTACACCACCGACGGCCTCATCGGCCCCGACGAGCTCGATGCCGCGATCGCCGAGGACGGAGCGCTGACGAACGCCGCCCGGGCGTTCGAGGACCCCAAGGTGGCCATCGCCCTCGACCCCAGGGTCGTCGCCTCGTTCGAGGCCGCCGTGGCAGAACCCCCCGCCGAGGACGGCGAGGAAGAGGAGACCGGTGCGCCCTCCCCGCCGCCGAGCCCTGGTGAGACCGCAGCCGCCGAAGGCCCCGACGAGCGGGAGGAGCAGCGCAAGCGCCTCGACGCGTGGTACCGCGAGTTCCTCGCGACCGCAGAGACCCGCACGGTGCTCGCCCTGCCCTTCGGCGATCCCGATCAGAACTCGCTCACCGGCGAGGAGCTCGACGACCTCGGTGCCTTCGCGGAGAAGGAGAAGAGCATCGTCAAGGATGTCCTTCCGAATGCCCGCACGGACATCGCGTGGCCGATCGCCGGCACCGCGGACCGTGCGGACCTCCGCGCCCTGCAGAAGGCGGGGAATTCGACGGTCATCCTCGATGACGTCCAGCAGCCTCCCACCTCAGGCATCCGCGAGGACGCGCATTCGGTGACCCGGACGACCTCAGACGGGCAGTCGACCGTCGAGACGCTCATCTCCGACTCGGCCCTGACCCGGCTGAGCGCCGACGTCATCAACGCCGAGGCACCGCCGGCGGCGATGAGCGAACTCGTCGCCACGACCGCGGCGATCCAGTCAGAGGCGCCCAACCGGTCACGGCACCTGCTCGTGCCTCTGCCGCGCACGACCGCCTCGGCGGGGTGGGAGTCGACAGTGAAGACCGTGACCGGAACCCCCTGGATCGAAGCGGCCGGTCTCGATGCCCTGCTCGAGAGCGATCCCGAACCGCGGGGCCTGCTCCAGAAGGCGACGGATCCCGAGCGGATCGCCACGAGCACGCTCGAGGGGATCGCCGAGGTCCGGACCACGGAGTCGAAGTTCAACAGCGCGTTCTCCGATCCTGAGGCCGCGAACACGCGCCTCGACCGGTCCCTGCTCGCGTGCACCTCGGTCGCGTGGACCCTCGGCGGGGATTCGTCGACGTGCCTGGCGAAGGCGCAGCAGACGAGCCGGGCGCAGATGGACGGCCTCTACCTCGAGAAGGGCTCCTCGGTGCTCCTCGTCACCGGGGAGAAGACGACGATCCCGGTGACGATCGTCAACGACACCAACGCCGAGGCGACGCTCAGGCTGCAGATGAAACCGCAGACCCCGCAGCTGCGGGCCCAGACCACGGAGACCGTCGCCGTCCCACCCGCGGAGACGATGCGCGTCGACGTCCCCGTCGAGGGGCTCGCGAACGCCGACGTGCCCACGACCATCGAGATGGTCACCGCCGACGGCGTCGTCCTGCCCAAGGACGCCTCACTGCTCGTGCGGGTCCGCGCGGACTGGGAGAACATCGGCACCGCGGTCGTCGGATTGGCGCTCGCGGCCGTGTTCGTGATCGGCTTGGTCAAGTCCGTGTCCCGCGGACGGCGGAAGATCCCCGAACAGCAGCTGGCGGCGGCGGTCGCCCGCGCGAAGAACGACGAACCGGAGAAGAGGTAGGACGTGGCGAACTTCTCGAGCCTGGCGCGATCCTCGGCGATCATGACCGCCGGCACCCTGACCTCGCGCATCCTCGGCCTCGTCAAGGCCTCCCTGCTCGCCACCGCGATCGGCATCACCGCCGTCCAGGCCGACGCCTTCGACGTCGCGAACAAGGTCCCGAACACCCTCTACATGCTGCTCGCCGGCGGCGTCGTCAACGCCGTGCTCGTTCCCCAGCTCGTGCGCGCGACGAAGCGCGAGGACGGCGGACGCGACTACACGAACCGCCTCCTCACGCTCTCCTTCCTCCTGCTCGCGATCGTCAGCGTCGTCGCGACGCTCGCCGCCCCGATCCTCGTGTGGCTCTACTCCTCGGGGTGGAGTCCTGAGCAGATGGCGCTGGCCACGGCGTTCGCATACTGGTGTCTGCCGCAGCTCTTCTTCTACGGCCTCTACACGCTGCTCGGCCAGGTCCTCAACGCGAAGTCGTCGTTCGGTCCCTACATGTGGGCGCCGGTGCTCAACAACATCGTCGCGATCGCCGGACTCCTCGTCTTCATCGTCGTCTTCGGCACGAACACCGCCTCACCGCACACGCTCGACACGTGGACGCCCGAGAAGATCGCGCTCATGGGCGGGTCGGCCACCCTCGGCGTCGCAGCCCAGGCGCTCATCCTCATCTGGCCGCTCAAGCGGATCGGCTTCAGGTACCGGCCGACCTTCGGCTTCCGCGGCGTCGGCCTCGGCACGGCCGGCAAGGTCGCCTTCTGGACGTTCGCGGCGATGCTCATCGGCCAGCTCGGCTTCCTCATCATCTCCCGCGTCGCCGCCGGCGCCTCGGTGCCCGGCGAGGGGAACGCCTCGAACGCGGCGTACACGAACGCCTACCTCGTCTTCATGCTGCCGCACTCCCTCATCGCGGTCTCGCTCGCCACCGCCCTCTTCACCTCACTGAGCAGGAACGCCGCCGAGCACGACACCGAGGCGGTGAAGTCCGACTTCTCGATGGGCGTGCGCATGGTCGGGCTCGTCAACTCCTTCGCCGTGGCCGCCCTCGTCGTCCTCGCCTCTCCGGTGGCGATGATCATCGCCGGGGCCGGGCGGGAACAGGCGATGGCCGTCGGGCTCGTCATCATCACGATGGTCTTCGGGCTCATCCCGTTCAGCGCGAACTACCTCGCCCAGCGCGTGTTCTACGCGTACGAGGACGCGCGCACGCCGTTCTTCATCCAGCTGCCGCAGATCGTCTTCCAGTCCCTCGCCGTCCTCTCGGCGTCGATCTTCCCGAAGTCCGTGACGGTGGCGATCATCGGCCTCGTCATGAGCCTCGGCTACCTCTTCGCGATGATCCTCTCATTCGCAATCCTCTCCAAACGCCTCGGCGACATCGACGTCCGCACGATTGCGAAGGCGCATGTGAAGTTCCTCCTCGCCGCGCTCGCTGCGGGACTCGCCGGCTACGGGCTCCTCCTCTTCTTCCCGGACTTCGCACTCTCCGGGCGATGGCAGGCCTTCGTCGCCACCGCGGGAGTCGGCACGGTCATGCTCATCGTCTACGTCGGAGCCTGCTTTCTGCTCCGAGTCCGAGAGTTGCATTCGATTATTGGCCTCGCAGCTGGAAAACTTAGGAGATAGTCAGTCCTCGTCCGTCCCGCCGCCCCGGAGGTGATCCCCCTGATCGATATCGAACCCGGCATGGTCGTTGCCGGTCGCTATGTCGTATCAACGGTTGACCGCCCGTGGTTGGAGGACAGGCCCGAGGTCGGTGCGGTGTGCACCGCCCTCGACGCGATCCTCGACGAACCGGTCCTCATCCACGTCGCCGACGCCTCAGGCGGCTCCGACGTCCTCGAAGCCGCACGCCGGGTATCGATCCTCGGCGACCCGCGGATCGCCCCGACGCTCGACGTCGGGAACTCGAACGGGCTCGACTACGTCGTCTCGACGCGCATCGCCGTCACCCCGCTCGGCTCCATCCTCCCGAAGACGCCGCTTCCCATCGACGCCGCCCGCGCGCTCATCGGGGAGGTCGGCACGGTCCTCGTCACCTCGGCGAGGCGAGGTCTCTTCCACATGTTCCTCCGCCCGAGCGTCGTCGGCATCAACGCGAACGGCGGGATCCTTCTCTCGGGAATCGGCATCGATGCCGCGCTCGCGCTCGGCAACGGCGTCATCGACCCCGACGACTACACGCCCACGGCAGCCTCCCGGCAGGACGCCCTCGACCTCGTCCGCCTCTTCTACGCAGCGGTCACCGGATACTGGCCGGGCGAAGAGGGCAAGGACGGCATCCCCGCAGCGCCCCGCGAGAACTCGCGGATCGCGCGGGCGAAGTCACTCAACCCGGAGATCCCCGCCGAACTCGACGACTTCGTCAGCGGTGTGCTCACAGGCGCCGATCCCGGTCCCGGGTCCGTCGCCGAGGTGCTCGGATTCCTCGACGAATGGGACGCCGAGCTGCTGCGCTACGTCAACCGCACGCCCGCAGCCGAGAACGACAAGCTCTTCGACGAGTCCCCGTCGAGCTTCGACGAGGCGACGAAGCTGCCGAGTCCGGGTCCGGCGCCGCTCGGCGGGTCGACATCGCAGGCCAGCGACGACCAGGTCAAGGCGGCTCTGGTGCGCATCGGCATCACCCGTCCTGGGACCCGTGGCCTGGCTGCCGGTGTCGTCGGACGCACGACCGGTCGCTACGCGGAGCGCATGCAGATGCGACAGGCCTCGAGCTTCCCGATCGGCGCGGAGCAGATCGACAACGCCGCGAAGGACTGGGACGAGTGGTCCCCCGAGCAGACGTACTCGGAGTACTCCGGCTACTCCGCGCATGAGTACGACGAGAATCTCACGACCCCGATCCTCAACCGCGATGAACCCGACCCTGACACGCAGGCGATGGACATCGTCGCCGTCGACGAGGAGGACGACGACAACGACACCCGCGTGATCATCGACGACGAAGACGACGGTTCGTGGTTCCTCGGCGGGATGTTCGAGACCTCGGAGCAGCAGCGCGAGCACCAGCTGCGCGAATACGAACGCGAGCGCCGCATCGCCCGCGCGAAGGAGGAGGAGGCCAGGCGCCGCCTCGCCGCCCTCGATGCCTCGGCTGCCGCGCGGCGCGAGGAAGCCGAAGCAGCGGCCCCGCCGAAGCAGGTGCGCAGGCTCTCCCCGGAGACCGTCGACCAGGGCGAAAGCGGGACCGCGGCCGCCGGGACCGCGGCGGCCGGCGTGGGCGCGGCAGCGGCGGGAGCCGGTGGACCCGGGAACACCGCACCGACGAGCTCAGCACCCACCGGAGGGTCCGGGCACGGGAACGGTGGGGCCGCCTCGGCGAGCAGCCTGGCGTCCGCCCCCGGGGAGGACCCGCGGGAGACCCGAGCCCGAACGCGGAAGCCCTTCGCCCTCCTCGTCCTCGGTCTCCTCGTCGTCGCCGCAGTGATCATCGGCATCATCGTCGTCAATCTCAATTCGGGACAGGACGAGCCGACGGCGACACCCGAGACTGCGGCTCCGAGCGAACCCGCGGAAGACAGTCCGGCCGAGGAGGAACCGAAGGCCGAGCCCCCGAAGATCGCCGAGGTCTCCGCACTCGATCCCGAGGGCGACGACAAGGAGAACGACGACCGCGCCGGCGACGTCGTCTCCGGCGAGAAGGGGTCGTGGCGGACGGATCGCTACAACTCGGCGAAGTTCGGCAACCTCAAGTCCGGGGTCGGCCTGCTCTTCGAGCTCGAGAAGTCGGCGACCGTCAATGAGGTCACCGTGAAGTCCTCGACTTCCGGGGGAAAGTTCGAGATCCTCAACGGCTCCGATCCCACCTCGGCGAAGAAGGTCGGCGAGGGCGAGTTCGAAAAGGGCGACGACGGGGTGACCGTCAAGCTCGATGAGGGCGTGGAGACCGATTCTCTCATCCTGTGGATCACCCAGCTGCCCAAGGATGACGGCGGGTACCGAGCCACCATCAGCACCGTCGACCTCGCCTGAGCGGTCGCGGTCGGCCACGTCAGCCGGTGGACCACCTCGGCGGGGGTGCCCGGACGACCACCGCAGGCGACCGCTGCCTGCGGAATAGTCGCCGTCGGGCTGCCGTTACCACTAGGCTAGGAATCCAGCGTCAGCACGGCGCACGAGACTACGACAGGGAACGCACAACATGACTGACACACAACTGGTGATCATCGGGTCCGGTCCGGCCGGATACACGGCCGCCGTCTACGCCGCCCGAGCCAACCTGTCACCTGTGGTCATCGCGGGATCCGTGACCGCCGGCGGTGAGCTCATGAACACCACCGACGTCGAGAACTACCCCGGGTTCCCCGCGGGGATCCAAGGTCCCGAGCTCATGGAGGCCATGCGCGAGCAGGCCGAACGCTTCGGAGCCGAGGTCGTCTACGACGACGTCGAGACGCTCAAGCTCAACCCCGGAGCCCATCAGATCGAAACCGCCCTCGGCGCGCGCTACACCGCCAAGGCCGTCATCCTCGCCACCGGCTCCGCCTACCGCGAGCTCGGACTGCCGAACGAGAAGAAGCTCTCCGGCCACGGGGTGAGCTGGTGCGCGACCTGCGACGGCTTCTTCTTCCGCGACCAGCACATCGCCGTCGTCGGGGGCGGCGACTCCGCCCTCGAGGAGGCGACGTTCCTCACTCGCTTCGCGTCGAAGGTCACGCTCATCCATCGCAGGCAGGAGCTCCGTGCCTCCCAGGCCATGCAGGATCGTGCGCGCGCCGATGAGAAGCTCGAGTTCCTCCTCGACACCGAGGTGGCGGAGATCCATGGAGACGAGGCTCTCACCGGGCTGACGGTCCGCAACACCGTCACGGGAGAGACCTCCGAACTTCCGGTCACCGGTCTGTTCGTCGCGATCGGGTCCGACCCGCGCACGAGCCTCTTCGCCGAGCAGCTGCCCCTGCGCGCCGACGGCTACCTCGAGGTGGAAGGCCGCTCGTCGAAGACCGCCGTCGAAGGCGTCTTCGCCGCCGGCGACGTCATCGACTCCGTGTACCGTCAGGCGATCACCGCAGCCGGGTCCGGCTGTGCGGCCGCCCTCGACGCGGAGAACTACCTCGCCGATCTCGAGGCCTCAGAGCAGCTCGAAGCCGACGGCGACCACGAAGCCTCCGTCGAGGTCATGAACGCCTGACGGAGGCGGGTGCACCAGGCTCCGGAGTCTGCCTGCGCCCTGGGGGAATGAAACCCCCGCACACGCTGTTCTCGGTAGAGACAGACCACCGCCAGCAGAAAGGGAGCTCATGACGACCGAAGTCACTGATGCCACGTTCGATGAGACCGTCCTCAAGTCCGATAAGCCCGTCCTCGTCGACTTCTGGGCCCCGTGGTGCGGCCCGTGCCGCATGGTCAGCCCCATCGTCGACCAGATCGCCGACGAGAACTCCGACAAGCTCACCGTCGTCAAGGTCAACACCGACGACAACCTCGAGACCGCGAGCAAGTACGGGATCACCTCGATCCCGGCACTCTACGTCTTCAAGGACGGCGAGGTCGCCAAAACGATCATCGGTGCCCGTCCCAAGCCGGCGCTGGAGGAAGAGCTCGCAGAGTTCATCTGATCAAGTTCCAAGGCGCCTGTTGTAATATCAACAGGCGCCTTCGGCGTATTCCCCTCGGAAACACACCCCAGAGAAGCAGATTGGCACGACATTGAATCACCACGGACGCCCCCAGTTCAGGAACGGGGACACCTCAGAGGTCCTCCCTGCGATCAAATCGCAGATGGCGCGTCTCGGTCTCACTGTCGGCGATGCCCACACCCAGGACTTCGATCGTCCCTTCGAGCTCGCCGTCCGGCAGTTCCAGCAGACCAGGGGAATCCTCTGCGACGGTGTGCTCGGCACTGAGACGTTCGCAGAGCTCGAACGGGCCCGGTACCAGCTCGGGGACCGTGTGCTCCGCTTTGACCCCGTCAAGGTCCTCACAGGGGATGATGTGCTCTCGTTGCAGCGCACCTTGTCGGGATTGGGGTTCTACGCCGGCCGAATCGACGCCGAATACGGTGCCACCACCGAAGCGGCGGTCAAGGAGCTGCAACGTGGTCTCGGAACCAAGGTCGACGGCGTCGCAGGACCGCAGACGCTGCGTGGACTCTCTGCGGTCGATCGCAAGCAGAGCACGGGCAACCTCTTCGCCCTCGAGGAGCACGCTCGAGTCGCGGCGTCGGGAACATCGCTCGCCGGACGCACTTTCGTCATCGAAGCGGCGACGACGATCGCGGACTTCGTCACCCTGCCGATGAACGAGGAGCAGAGCAGGCTCGAGAGGGAAGTCACTACAGATGTAGCACGTCGCTTGGCAGGGCGCCTGGAGGCCGTCGGCGCTGGTGCCGTCCTCCTCGACGGCGATGCTGCCGAGATCAATGCGGCCGATCAGCTGGGCGCATCGGCCGTCGTCACCGTCACCGCCGACGTCAGTCGGTCGCCCGGCGCGAACGGTCTCGCGACGTTCTATTTCGGGCACGAGGAACATCCGGACATCAACTCACCGGTAGGGGCCCGTCTCGCGGGCCTCATCCAGAGTGAGATCACCGCGCGTACGGGAATGCAGGACTGCCGATCCCACGCTCGCACGTGGTCGTCACTCAAGCGCCTCCGCACACCCAAGGTCCACGTGGTCACCGGGTACCTCACGAACGAAGGCGATCGACGCAACCTCGAAGACCCTGCGGTCCGCGACGCCATCGCGGATGGCATCGCTGCAGCGCTGCAGCGTCTCTACGTCAGAGAGGACTCGGATCCCGAGACCGGTACCCTCAGCCTCGCCGAGATCAAGGCCTACGGCTGAGGATCGCTGATCGGTTCGGCGTTCATCCATTCGCTTCCCGTTCGTGTGATCCACGAATCGACAAGATCCCGATTCTGATTCGCCCCGTTGGCCGAGTACTGGTGCTGGGCCCGGCCCTCGAGGTCATCGACCGTCTCCGATCAGATATCGGTCAAGCAGAGCGCAGAATCGGCCCCATGTCATAATTGCCCCGGGTCATAGGCGCTGTGCGTGATACCCGACGGCAAACAACCGGCGGTCGTCCATTATGCCGACGATGACTTCCCTTGCATAGACCCGCTTCACGGGCCGCGCCGATACGCCTACTCAGATTCCTATGCCGCCACCACCCAAACCTTCCGTTTTACCACCACACGAACACCGTTTCCGCCGGTCAGCTCATGGCGGACGCAGCCACTTATGAGGCGGAGATGGGTATGGAGGGACGAGGCTTCCGTTTCACGTGGAACCAAGGCCCAATCACACCCCAAAAGTTCCGACATCCACGGCTCATTCTCGTCGGCGGGCGCCCACAGAGTCGATCCCTCGGTTGACTAAACCGGTCAAGTAGTCGGCAGACGACAAGCATTTTCTCCCTCCGCCAGCGACATCGTTCGGCTGAAAATCGCCCGTGCGCCAGTGCGTGTGATTCTGTCTTCAGTTGCTCATACCATGTGGAACCATGTGGATGTACGATCTGCCGTAGCGATTCCACTCAGTCGCTAGTGTCCCGCGCCGTTGATTCGTTGTAGAAGTCGTCCGATGGAGGTGAGAATCTCGTCGGCGGTCTTGGTCCAGATGAAGGGTTTCGGGTTCTCGTTCCATGCTTTGATCCAGCCGCGGAGGTCTTTCTCCAGTGCTTGCACGCTGCGGTGATCTGAGCGTTGGAGGAGTTCGCGGGTGACTTCGGCGAAGAGCCGCTCGACTTGATTGATCCACGATGAGTACGTCGGCGTGAAGTGCATGTGGAACCGGGGGTGCTTTTCGACCCACGCTGTCACGGCCGGGTGCTTGTGTGTGCCGTAGTTGTCGCAGACAACATGCACATCCAGATGCTCGGGCACGTTCTGATCGATTTTCTGCAGAAACTTCTTGAACTCCACCGCACGGTGTCGGCGATGGGTGGACGCGATCACCGTGCCGTCAGCGACATTCATCGCCGCGAACAGGCTCGTCGTGCCGTGTCGGAAGTAGTCGTGCGTGCGCTTTTCGGGCATGCCCGGCATCATCGGGAACGCGGGCTGTGACCGCGACAGCGCCTGCACTTGAGATTTTTCATCCACCGAAAGAACGACGGCGGATTCGGGCGGGTCGAGGTAGAGGCCGACGATGTCGTAGACCTTCTCCACGAACAGCGGGTCGTTAGAGAGCTTGAATCCGTCCGCCTGGTGAGGTCTCAAACCGAACGCCTTCCATACCCGTCCGATCGTGGACTTCGACAGTCCGGTGCGCTCGGCCATCTTCGCCCGCGACCAATGCGTCGCGTTCGCGGGCGTCGACTCCAGCGTCGCGACCACGACATCCTCGACCTGCTCCGCAGTGATCGTCGCCGGGCGCCCCGGGCGAGGATCATCAACGAGACCGTCCAGACGGGCCTCCACGAACCGAGAGCGCCACTTCGTCACCGTGGGATCCGAGCAACCCACCAACGCGGCCACGTCCTTGTTCGACATGCCATCCCCACACGCCAACACGATCCGCGAGCGCAACGCGAGCGCCTGAGACGACTTACGACGCCGAGTCCAGCGCTCAAGCTGCTCCCGCTCCTCATCCGTCAGGATCAGTTCGGCCTTGGGTCGTCCAGTTCGCGCCATACTCCAATCCTACAACTTACAGACCGAATTTAAGGCGCAGGACACTAGGTCACCAGCATCAACTCACGTAGTCCGCAGCATGCTGGCGGAACGCTACTCTGGCCCCGAGGTGGCCACGTTTCACGTGGAACAAGGTGCACAACTCGAACATAGCTCGGACTCGTCTTGGCGTCGAACATAGGTCCAGCACATCATTGACTCGGTTTCACGTTAAACAGTGATGTCAACAGACATCCAGCCCAAGTCGCCATAGATTCCCCTAATCAAAGTTCCAGAACCACATCCCCACGAGATCTCCCGGCGTCGCTACCGACACCGTTTCATTCTGGACGCTTGGTCTCCTTCGTTTGACGTATAGGAGGATCTGGTTTCACGTGAAACGCACCGTGTTCCCTCTCTGAGATCCACGTCTGCCAGCTCACAGGAGTACGTCTAACAGCCGACGCTTCACGGAAGAACCATGAGTACAGGAGCGAAAGACTACAGCCCTCAGTCCCAATCCTTCGTCCGTGCCGACGATTGCTCAACCAATGACTTCAGCTGAATCCCGCGGTTCCGGACTTCAACAATGTCGTCCACTTGAACAGATCGACCGACCTGGGACGACTCGGTACCCTTTGGACGTTAATGATCTTTGCCCTCCCCACTAGCGTGCCCCGACAGACATTTACCCGACTCCACGTGCGTTTCACGTGAAACGCTGGTGTTGACGATCACTAAGGAAAATCGCCTGCGGTCAACCATGTTCGTCGCTGAACTTCGCGTTGATCCAAGGGTTTCCCATTGCGCCGGGAAGCGGGCCGCTGACTCGATCCCAACCGATGTTAGCAGCGCAGCACGTACATGCGCATTCGCATCTGAAAACTCATCTGAAAAGTGCACAGCGATCATTGACGAGCCAGCACGTTCACCAGCAACGGGCGGTGTGAGGTTGGCGCAACGTTTCACGTGAAACGGGCAGCAGAGAAGGGCAGATCATGCGCGAAGGAACAAGCAGATATCCGCCTACCAGTTCAATCGGGCGCTTCAAGGGGACTAGCGAACCGAGGATAGCAAGAAGACTACGGGTTCTAGCCAGCATTCGATGGTTTGAAGCGTGCGGGTGCCCGGGTCCGGACCCGATCTTCTGGCTTCATTCGATGCCTTCAACCACATCAAGTATTCTTCGCCTCCGCGGGAGGCCGGGCCCCGGGGAGGACCAGTGAAGACTGCTTGGTGGGCTGATCGATTTCGGCTTGGCGGATGATCGCGATGACATACCTTTAGAATCACCAAGATACTCGTGGAACTCGAAAACGTGCGTGGCCGGCCGTTTCACGTGAAACCAAGAGTAGAAATTGATGCGACTGGTCAGCCTCCACCAGTGCCAGCAATCCTCGTTTCTCGCGACACGCCAAGAAACTCGGTCTTCAGTCTTCGTTTCACGTGAAACGCCGCCCGGCCACGCCTACCAGCGCTCATCGCCTTCATCCAGCAGTCGAGTTGACCGGACATAAGCGGGTGGAGATCAAGCGCCGAAAAGTAGGCAGGCATGAAAAAAGACCGAACTCCATTGAATCCACGGAGAACGACCACTCATCCCACCAAATTCGGTACCAAGAATGCTGCGGCGCAATCGAACCTCGATTTCGTGCGTTCTGAGCTCAATAGTCCACCTCCCGTTTCACGTGAAACACCCTGTTCCAGTTTCACGTGAAACCTCGAACGAGTCATCCTCGAAGATCCCGAACTGGACGAGCCGGACAGAAACCTTCATTACGTCGCAATTTCATCCGACAGCGGTCTAGAACGAATCACCGGCTTCTACCGAAAGTGGAACAACCGAAAGAAGAACTAGGTCGACACGTACACCTGTCGCCTCACACTTCCGAGCCATATCACCGGGCGAATGGACCGCACAAGAAGCTGAAACCGTCGTCGAGTTGTTACAACGATGAAGTTTCCTCTGGGAAAACAATGTCGCCTTAATTCAAATGCGTTGATTGCTCTCGCTTGAGCGTCACGTTTTACGTGATACGAGAGTCTGATCGACACTACGCAGTTTGTGTGACAAGACCGTGAGTCAGTGCATCCAAGTTTCACGTGGAACATACGTACCTCCGCTTCAGGGCGAAGTGCATCAATCGGACCTCATGAAATGCCCTAGTCGAGACCACCTGATACGGGGGACATGGTGTTCAGCCGCATGACACTGAGAATGCCGTGACCGCAGGAGTTCCATCATCGTAGGCGCGAATCTGCGCAATTTGTGTCACCGGCAGCCCAAACAACGTGCTTTCAGCCGGTTTCGACGCAAAGATCAACGACTTCTGTAAAGACGAATACTTACGGGCCGCGGTAACGTTTGAACAACCGCGAGCGAACCGACCCTGCCATCACTCGACTCGGCATCGGCAGTCCCGCGGTAACCAGAGAAGTTCCTCTGACGAGTGGGCTTCGAATCAGAGGAAGATACTGAGCGACCTATTCGGGGGACTTGACGCCGAGAAGGGCGAGGATGCGGTCGAGGTCCTCCTGATTGGCGAACTCGACGCTCAGCTTGCCCTTGCGCTTGCCGACGGTGATGTTGACCTTCGTATCGAGACGATCACCCAGACGCTCGGCAACCTCGATGAACTCGGGCGCCACACGCGATGTTGCACGTGAAACATTCACCGAGTCGCCGCGGTTGAGGAGCACAACGGCTTCCTCAGAGGCACGCACAGAAAGACCCTCGGCGACTATTCGCTGAGCAAGGACTTCCATCTGCTCCGGATCCTTGAGACCGAGGATAGCGCGAGCGTGTCCGGCCGAGATCACGCCGGCTGCGACGCGACGCTGAACCAGCGGTGGGAGACGAAGCAGGCGCAGGGTGTTCGAGATCTGCGGACGGGAACGTCCGATGCGCTCCGACAGCTCCTCCTGCGTGCAGCCGAAGTCCTCGAGCAGCTGGCCGTAGGCAGCCGCCTCTTCGAGAGGGTTGAGCTCGGCACGATGGAGGTTCTCAAGCAGTGCATCGCGGAGAAGGTCCGTGTCCTCGACATACCGGACGATCGCAGGGATCGTCTCCAGACCGGCTTCCTTCGTCGCACGGAGTCGACGCTCACCCATGATGAGCTCGTATCGCTCGGCCTCACCGGGCTTCCGGCGTACGACAACAGGCTGGAGCACACCGATCTCGCGAATGCTGTGAACGAGTTCAGCGAGCTGATCCTCGTCGAAGACGGTCCGCGGCTGACGAGGGTTCGGATCGACGAGAGCGACGTCGATCTCTCCGAATGCCGTATCCGGGATCGAATCGACTCCCGACGCTTCAGCAACGCCGTCCGCCTCATCATCGGCGTCGTTGACGGCTGCGGCATCGCCGGATCCATCGTCGCCCGACGTGATCGCAACGTCTACTACATCAGTAGTAGACATTCCGGTGTCACTCGGCTGGCCTGCCGGTTCCTCAGCCGAGGCCTCTGTCTCCGGGCCGGCGTCCGCGGCAGCCTCGTCGTCGCTGAATCCCCTCGAGGTGTAGACACCAGGATGGTCTTCACGGACGTCGTCGTTCGGTGCAGTGAGGTCAACGGCGCTGGTCTCCTCGACAGCTGATGCCTGCTCAGCCGCCACCGCAGACTCCGCAGTCTCGGAGGTCGCGGGCTCGACGGACGAGCGCTTCGCCGCTGGGGACGCAGTCTTGGAACCCGACGCCTTCGCTCCGGCCGTCTTCGTCCCTGCCGCCTTCGCCGCGGATCCCGACTTCGACGTCGTGGATCCAGTGGCCTTGGACGCTGAGGACTTGGAGGCTGCGCCCTTGGCAGCAGCGGTCTTCGCACCCGCAGCCTTGCTGGCTGCGCCAGTCTTACCGCCTGCGGCCGCCTTGCCCGTCGAGGACTTCGAGGCGGCACTCTTCGTCGTTGAACTCTTCGCCGATGTGCCGGCCTTCGAACTCGCGGTCGACCGAGACCCACTCTTCGCCTGCCCGGCGCCTGACGACTTCGCCTCCGAACCCTCAGTTGCCGACTTCGGCTTGCGACGCCTCGAGGACTGCATCGTCGCCGCAGGGTCGGTACGCCGACTGCGCCCAGCCTTCGTCTCCTCACCGGCACCACGGGACTGTTCGTCGGCATTGCCGCCGGAGAAGAACACGTCGACAGGGCGATCGTTCGACGCAGCATCGGGAATGAGCGCTCCGAGACCTCGCCCCAGTCCGCGCTTCTTGCGTTCAGCCACGTTCCACTCCTCGGTTCGCGATCTCCTCAGCGGCTTCCAGGTAGGACAGAGCGCCGCTGGAATGAGGATCATAGGTGATGACAGTCTGTCCGTAGCTCGGCGCCTCGGAGATCCGCACAGATCGCGGAATCGCCGTCCCCAGCACTTGCTCCGGGAAGTGAGAGCGGACGTCTTCGGCGACCTGGGCGCTGAGGTTCGTGCGACCGTCGTACATCGTCAGGAGGATCGTCGAGACCGAGAGCTGCGGGTTGAGGTGCTTCTGGATGAGCTGGATGTTCTTGAGCAGCTGGCTCAGTCCCTCGAGCGCGTAGTACTCGCACTGGATCGGGATGAGCACTTCGCGCGCGGAGACGAATGCGTTGACGGTGAGCAGCCCCAGGCTCGGCGGGCAGTCGATGATGACGTAGTCGACGCGGTCCCCGGCCGCCGCTCGCTCCTCGAGGTAGAGTCCGAGCGACCGCTGCAGCCGCTGCTCGCGGGCGACGAGGGAGACGAGCTCGATCTCGGCACCGGCGAGGTCGATCGTCGCCGGCACGCAGACCAGGGTCTCGAAGTCCGGTGCCTGCGCCACAGCATCCCGCATCGGGACATCGTCGATGAGCACATCGTAGATGCTCGTGACGTCGGAGTAGTGGTCGATGCCGAGTGCCGTACTCGCGTTCCCCTGCGGGTCGATGTCGATGACGAGGACGTTGAGGTTCTGCTTCGCGAGTGCACCGGCGATGTTCACGGCGGTCGTCGTCTTGCCGACGCCGCCCTTCTGGTTGGCGATGGTGAAGATGCGAGTCGAATCGGGTTTGGGGAAGCTCACCTGTGCCAGTCGGTCTGCGCGACGGTTGTCGCGAGCGATCGCGGCACCTATCGGAGACGACTCGTCCATGATCGGCATTCGGCGCACTCCATCATCCATCGGGTTCACAAAGCTACTGACAGCCTAAACCAATTTCAGTTCGTTCTATTTCTTCGCTATTTCCACAACGCGGCTGGGGGTTTCGAGGATCCCCCCGTCGACGAGGTGGACCGTCGGCTGCCCGAAGCGGTACCGCTTGAGCAGCTTCTTCGCCTTGACGAGCTCACTGTCGACCGAGGCCCCCTTGAGGGCGAGGATGCGCCCTTCGGGACCGATGACCTCGTGCGTCCATTCGACGAGGGTGGCCATCGCCTTGACGGCCCGCGCGGTGACGACGGTGAACATCTCCTCATCGACGAGGTCCTCGACCCGAGCCCTGACGATGCGGACGTTCTCAAGGCCGAGGTCGTCGACGACCATCGTCAGCCAGTCGACGCGACGCTCCATCGGCTCGATGAGCACGACGGTCGCCTCAGGTCGCATGAGGGCGATCGGAATCCCCGGCAGACCGGCCCCGCTGCCGACGTCACCGACGACGTCGTCATCGCCGACGAACTCGGCGACCACCGCGCAGTTGAGGATGTGCCGCGACCACAGCCTGTCGAGTTCACGCGGGCCGATGAGGCCCCACTCGATCCCGGTAGTCGCCAAGTGCTCGGCATAGCGCTGGGCGAGGGGGAACGCCTCACCGAAGTACTCCTCGGTTCCGGCCGGCGGAACCTCGACCTCCGTCAGGTCAGTCATCAGCGGGACGGACGACGACATGACGTCCGTCGCCCTCGCCTTCCGACTCGGACACGAGTCCGGCCTTCGCCACCTGATCGTGGATGATCTTGCGTTCGAAGCTGTTCATCGCCTTGAACGCGAACTCCTCGCCGCTCTCCTTGACTTCGGCGATGGCGTCCTCAGCCTTGCGGATGAGTTCGTCGCGCCGGCTCGAGCGGTAGCCGTCGATGTCGAGCATGAGCCAGGACCGCTGGCCCGTGCTCGTCTGCACGGCGAGACGGACGAGCTCCTGCAGCGCACCGAGGGTCTTGCCGTCACGGCCGACGAGCGTGCGCAGGTTCGAGTCGTCCTCGTCCTCGCAGACGATGGACAGCTGCGCCCGGCCGTCGGCGACGTCGATGTCGATGTCGCCGTCGATGTCGGCGATGTCCATGAGCTCTTCGAGATAATCCGCCGCGATCTCGCCCTCTTCCTCGAGGAGCTCGGCACGGGTCGGCTTCGCAGCCTTGTCGTCGATGGCTTCTTCTGACATGTCCTACCTCAGCGCTTCTTGTTCTTCTTGCGGTTCTTGCTCACGGGCTGCTGACGCTGACCGGTCGGCTTCGGTGCCTCGACGGTGGTCTGCGCAGACCCCTTGATCTCTGCCGACGGAACGGTCTTGCCCTTGCGCGCCTTGCGCTCGAGCATCTCCTTCTCGGCCTTCGACCCGGGTGCCGGCATGTTCCTGATGACCATGTGCTGCTGGACCATCGTCCAGGTGTTCGACACGAGCCAGTAGAAGAGGACGCCGAGCGGGAAGTAGATTCCGCCGACGCCGAAGACGACGGGCATGATGTAGAGGAGCATCTTCTGCGACTGCATCATCGGGTTGGCCATCGCGGCCTCCGACATGTTCTTCGCCATCATCTGCTTCTGCGTGATGAACATCGTCGCAGCCATGATGATGATGAGGACCGCGGTGAGCACCTTGACGGTGATGCCCGGATCCATGAACGTCGCCGAGAGGGAGACGCCGAAGACCGAGGACTCCTCGGCCTGCTGGGCGAGCTCCTGGGTGAGGCCGCCGATCGCGTCGATCTTGCCCTCAGCCACGTTCTGCATGTTGTGGATGACGCGGAAGAGCGAGAAGAAGATCGGCATCTGCACGAGGAGAGGCAGACACGACGCCCACGGGCTCGTCTTGTTGTCGCGGAACAGGGCCATCTGCTCCTCGGCCATCGCCTGGCGCGAGTACTGGTCCTTCTTGCCCTTGTACTTCGCCTGCAGACGCTGGATCTCAGGCTGGAGGAGCTGCATCTTCCGCTGGGCCCGGATCTGGTAGACGAAGAGCGGAATGAGCAGTGCGCGGATGACGACGGTCAGACCCGCGATCGAGAGCACCCAGGTCCAGCCGTTGGCTGCGGGCAGACCGAGTGCGGTAAAGATGTCATGGAAGATCGCAAGGATCCAAGCCACTACCCACTGCAGGGGGTAGAGCAAGCTGTCGATCCAGTCCATTCAGTTCTCCTCGTTGCAACGATCCATCACGATCGTTCATTGTGCCATTGTTGTCAGTCGGTCGCGACACGGGTGCGGACGCGGATCTCTCGGCTCGTATCAGGCCCTCACGGACGCTCGCCCCGCATGCCGGCATCAGCGTCATGGAGCATCTGGGACCGGGCTTCGCGGGCTGAGCCGGGAACATGGTCCACCCCGCCGTGGGAGAACGGATTGCACCTCAGCACTCGCCACCCAGTTAACACCATTCCCTTGAGAACTCCGTGTATCTCGAAGGCCTCGAGGCCGTACATCGAGCAGCTGGGATAGTACCGGCAGACCTGTCCGTAGAGCGGAGAGACGACCACCCGATACGCGCGGATGAACCACACGAAGGGCATCCTCGGTGCGATGCGGACGAACCACCACAGCCCCGGCCAGAATCCGGCCGGACGCTCGGGCACCTCGGATTCATGTCTGAGGTCGTGTTCGGCGTCCACGGTTCTGCTTCTTCCGGGCCTTCCCGATGAGGTCGTCCACCTCGGTGGCCAGCTGGGAGTACTCCGCCTCCGCGGCGTTCGGCAGCGCCCTGACCACGAACAGGCTCCCCGTGCCGAATTCGTCCAGCCGGGGCCGGACGATCTCCCGCAGCCGGCGTTTGACCCGGTTGCGCGTGACCGCGTTGCCCACGGCCTTGGATACGATGAAACCCACGCGCGCGGCGTGGGAATCATCAACGTCTCTCAGGCTGTGCGCCATGAGGTGGTCCGAGCGCACGCGGACACCGGCTCTGAAGACTCGTCTGAAGTCGTCGCCGTGCCGGAGGCGGTGCGCATCCGGAATCACATTCAGGCCGAGACTTCGGAACGTCCCTTGCGACGACGCGAAGCCAGGATGGCGCGGCCCGCGCGGGTGCGCATACGCAGACGGAAGCCGTGCTTCTTGGCGCGCTTGCGGTTGTTGGGCTGGAATGTACGCTTGCTCACTTGAGGTCTCCGATTTCTAGATCGCGGATGAACGCCTGAAGCGTTCTCACAAAAAACGGCGGTGCGAGTCTCGACCGCCGAGCACTCCTGTGCATGAGAGCTATACAGAGAATCGGATGCAGCCCGGTACACAGGACACTCCATCTTAGCCAAGGCGCTCAGGCCCGGTCAAACCGCTCAGAGATGTTCCCCGTCACGGTGCCCGGCCGTCGACTCCCATTCACCTCTGCGTCGACTCCCGTCTTCCACAAGTCACAATCATGTAGTTTTCCACACGCTTATCCACCCGTGTGGAGTATCGCCCGGCCGACTCGTCACTCCTCCACAAACTGTGGAAAACTGTGTGGAAGTCATGCACAGGTGTGGACCGTGCGACGAAGACGATCGACAGAAGAGAGGATCGACGGTGTCGAATTCCAAGAACGAGCTCATCGGCCAATGGCAGACGGTGGTCTCTACCCTGGATCAGGACGCCGACCTCACCCGACATCAGAAGAGCTTCCTCTACCTCGCCCTTCCCAAGGCTCTCGTCGACAACGCCCTCGTCCTCCTCGCCGTCCGTGACGAGCATTCGCGCCGCACCATCGAGACCCGTCTCCTCGAGCCGCTGACCAGGGAGTTCTCCAAGGTCATCGGCTTCGACGTGACCTTCGGCTTCGTCGTCGACCCTGAACTCGACGTCCCGATCCGCTTCGACGAACTCATCGACGATGCGTCCGCAGAACCCTCGACCGCTGCCGAGACCACGGCCCCGACGGCATCCGACGCCGCACCCGCACCGGCCCCCGCACCGGCGACGGAGATCGACGAACCGGCTGTGGCTCCTCCTGCCGCCCCGGAGCCCTCCCCTGTGGGGAACAGCGCTCCCGCACCGTCCGCCGACACCGGCACCCGACCGGCCGATTCGCGCATCGAGGTGGAGATCGCAGAGGCGACGACCACCCCGACCCCGCCCGTCGACGTCCCCGGCGTCGCCCAGCTCAACCCCAAGTACACGTTCGACACCTTCGTCATCGGCGCGTCGAACCGCTTCGCCCATGCCGCGGCCTTCGCCGTGGCCGAAGCGCCGGCGAAGGCGTACAACCCCCTCTTCATCTACGGCGACTCGGGACTGGGCAAGACCCACCTCCTCCACGCGATCGGGTTCTACGCCACTCAGCTCTTCCCCGAGATCCGCGTCAAGTACGTCTCGAGCGAGGAGTTCGTCAACGACTTCATCAACACGATCGGCTCTTCTCGGACGTCGAACGCGCTGCGCCCGGCCTTCCAGCGCCGCTACCGCGAAGTCGACATCCTCATGATCGACGACATCCAGTTTCTCCAGGGCAAGGACGCCACCGTCGAGGAGTTCTTCCACACCTTCAACGCCCTCCACAACGAGGCGAAGCAGGTCGTCATCACCTCCGACCAGCCGCCGAAGATGCTCAAGGGCTTCGAAGAGCGGCTGCGGTCCCGGTTCGAATGGGGTCTGCTCACCGACGTCCAGCCCCCGGACATGGAGACCCGCTTCGCGATTCTGCGCCGCAAGGCCGCCGGCGAGCACCTCGACGTTCCCGACGACGTCCTCGAGTACATCGCCTCCCGGGTCTCATCGAACATCCGCGAACTCGAGGGCGCCCTCATCCGCGTCACCGCCTTCGCCAACCTCAACGACCAGCAGGTCGACGTGTCGCTGGCCGAGACGGTCCTCAAGGACTTCATCACCCAGGACGACACCCCCGCGATCACCGCTGCCGACATCATGGGGCAGACCGCCGCCTACTTCAGCCTCACCCTCGACGACCTCTGCGGGACCTCGCGCTCGCGGACGCTGACGACGGCCCGGCAGATCGCGATGTACCTCTGCCGCGAACTCACCGACCTCTCCCTGCCGAAGATCGGGCAGGCCTTCGGCGGCCGCGACCACACGACAGTCATGCACGCGAACAAGAAGATTCGAACGCAGATGGCCGAGCGGCGGGCGGTCTACACCCAGGTCACCGAACTCACAAACCGCATCAAACAACAGCACCGCCTATAGAAGACGCTATGCACACCTGTGGATAACTCTGGGGACAATTCGACCACAGTGGGGATAACTCTGGGGACGGAGTCCTGCAGCCACGTGGACGGATGTGAACTACACGGCTGTGCTTACCCAGGCGTCCCCGAACACCAGCCTGCGGTTGCACATCCGATCCACACCCCGACGACGGCAGAGATCCCAGGAGTGCTCTGCGTCCTGACCGTTTCGTCCACAGGTTCCACAGGTGCTGATACTTCTGCTGAATCAATCTCAGGTGACAGGAGGGCGACCGCCATCGTCTGCTGACGATGACGTGATGGGCTCCGCGCTGCTGAGCGAACGATCAGTTCGGTATTCGAACACGTCCCGGAAACCGGTTCTCGGATCCGAGATTCCCAGGCTTCCTCCGCGTGTCCTCCCCGTTCGTTCGGCCGTCCTCGGGTATCGCGGAATCGGTTAGGCTGTGTACAGTTTTCCGAGCACCGTCACGCCGAAGCCGAACGCACATCGGGTGATATCCCGAAGGAGTAAAGTGAACGACGAAGCAACCCCTCTCAAGTTCAAAGTCAATCGCGATGTCCTCGCCGACGCCGTGACCTGGGCGACCAAGACCCTCCCCAACCGCCCCTCTGCTCCCGTCCTCACCGGAATCCTCATCACCGCCGAGACCGGCGGGACCGTTCGCCTCGCCGTCTTCGACTACGAAGTCTCCTCGCGAGTCGAGATCTCCGCCGAGGTGGTCTCGCCCGGCACCGTGCTCGTCTCCGGCCGCCTCCTCGCCGACATCTCCAAGGCCCTGCCCAACCAGGAGGTCACCCTCGAGCAGATCGGCTCGAAGGTCGACGTGACGTGCGGATCCTCGCGCTTCTCCCTGATGACGATGCCCGTGGCCGAATACCCCTCGCTGCCGCAGGTGCCCGACGACTCCGGCACCGTCTCCGCCGGCGAATTCCAGAACGCCGTCTCCCAGGTGACGATCGCGACCTCGAAAGACGACACCCTGCCGATCCTCACGAGCGTGCGCGTCGAGATCGAGGGTGAGAAGGTGACGCTGCTCGCCACCGACCGCTACCGGCTGGCCGTCCGCGAATTCACGTGGAATCCCGGGCGCCCCGACGTCTCGGCGGTCGCTCTGCTGCGCGGTCGCACCCTCTCCGACGTCTCGAAGTCCCTCGGCGGTGACGTGACGATCGGTCTGAGCACCGATTCTGGCAAGGATCTCATCTCGTTCACCTCGGCGGGACGGGTGACGACCTCGCTGCTCGTCGAGGGCGAGTACCCCAAGGTCCGTTCGCTCTTCCCCGACTCCGTGCCGATCCACGCGATCGTCGAGACCGCAGTCCTCCGCGAAGCCGTCCGCCGTGTCTCCCTCGTCGCCGAGCGCAACACCCCGCTGCGCTTCGAGGTCACCGACGGCCTGCTCACCCTCCACGCCGGCACCGGTGACGACGCGCAGGCGTCCGAGGCCGTCGAAGCCGTCCTCGAGGGAGAGCCGATCACCGTCGGCTTCAACCCGCACTACATCGCCGAGGGCCTCGCCGCCATCGAGAACCCGTACGTGAACTTCTCCTTCACCCAGCCGATGAAGCCCGTCATCATCTCCGGGCAGAAGGACCTCGAGGCCTCGGCCGACGAGTCGTATCGCTACCTGCTCATGCCCACGCGCATCTGAATGTGGATATCCCGACTCTCGCTGCGTGGCTTCCGGTCGTACCCTGAGCTCGATCTCGAGTTCGCGCCCGGGGTGACGACCTTCGTCGCCGACAACGGCACCGGCAAGACGAACGTCGTCGAGGCGGTCGGGTACCTCGCGCACCTGCGCTCGCATCGTGTGGCCTTCGACGCCCCGCTCGTCAATGAGGGCGCGAGCACGGCGACGGTCTCCGCGCTCGTCAACCGCGGGCAGCGGCATGCAACGGTCGAGGTCTCCATCCAGTCCAAGGGTGCGAACCGGGCACGGGTCAACCGGTCCCCGGTGCGGATCAGGGAGATCCTCGGGCTCGTCTCCGCCGTCGTCTTCGCCCCCGAGGACCTCAGCCTCGTCCGCGGGGAGCCGGCGGAGCGGCGTTCGTGGATCGACACCCTCGTCGTCGCCCGCAATCCCCGCTTCGCCTCGGTGATCACGGACTTCGATCGGGCCCTCAAACAGCGCAACGCCCTGCTCAAGCGGCTGCGCGAGGACCGCGATCCCGGACTCGAGGCGACCCTCGACATCTGGAACATGGCCTACGCCGACTCCGCCGCCGAACTCGTCTTCGGTCGTCAGCGGGTGCTCGCCGACATCGTCGCCCCGCTGCAGGAGAACTTCGCGTACATCGCCGCCGATGCCCGACTCGAACGGCAGGGAGTCACGGTCGCCTACGATTCGCGCATCGACTACTCGCAGGTCGCCTCGGCCGCCGAGGCGAAGGAGCTCCTCCTCGCCGCCCTGGAGAGGAGACGGACGACGGAGATCGAACGCGGACTCACTCTCCACGGACCCGGCCGCGACGACATCACCCTGATGATCGGCTCCCACCCGGCGAAGGGCTACGCCTCCCACGGGGAGACGTGGTCGCTCGCGCTCGCCATGCAGCTCGCCGGCTGGGACCTGCTCAGCGCCGACGCCGGAACGCCTGCCGAACAGCCGATCCTCGTCCTCGACGACGTCTTCGCCGAACTCGACACCGGTCGGCGCAGCCGGCTGGCCTCGCGGATCACCGAGGCCGAACAGGTCCTCGTCACCGCGGCCGTCGATGCGGACCTGCCGGACGGCCTCGGCGGTGAGCGCATCGGCCAGGCGGCCCTCCTCGGCGCGGGAGCCCAGCGATGACGGGAGGCCGGGCATGAGCGGGATCGAGCGGGATCCCTCGACCCCTGTCGCCGCCCTCGAAGCCCTCGACCGGGTGCGCCGGATGGAGGTCACCGAGGCGCGGTTCATCCGGGGGCGCCGCCGCTCCCGCGTCCGCACGGACGTCACCTACACCTCGGCGGGCAAGGACAGGCGGGACCCGACGTCGATCTCCTCGGTCCTCGGCGGCTTCATCGCCACCCAGGGGTGGTCGTCGTCGATCGACATCGGCAAGGTCCTCGGCCGCTGGTCCGACCTCGTCGGCGAACAGGTCGCCCGGCACGCCACTCCCGTCGACTTCTCCCCGCCGCTGCTCGTCATCGCCGCGGACTCGACGACGTGGGCGACGCAGCTCCGTGTCCTGCGCCCGACGATCCTCCGTGCCCTCGAGGCGGGACTCGGGTCCGCGACGATCACCGAGCTCGAGATCCGGGGGCCGCAGGGACGCAGCTTCAAGAAGGGCCGGCGCAGCGTGCGCGGGCGGGGTCCGCGGGACACCTTCGGGTGAGCTCGGACGCTGCCGACGACCCCCGAACCCGGAAATCCACAGAAAGCCACCAGCGGCCATAGCCGGGTCCCATCGTGTCCGGGGGTACGTCAGCCGGTCGGAAAAAGCGGGAGAGGACGTTTCTGGGCCGCTTGCGGGCATTTCTGTCCGCCGCGCGGTAGAATGGACAGCTGATAGCGTTCATTTGCACGAGGAGTCACATGACGACCGAGGAACAGTCCCACTACGATGCCGGGGATATCACGGTACTTGAAGGTCTCGAGGCAGTCCGCAAACGTCCAGGCATGTACATCGGGTCGACCTCGGAGCGTGGTCTCCACCACCTCGTGCAGGAGATCGTCGACAACTCCGTCGACGAGGCGATGGCCGGGTACGCCGATGACATCGATGTGACGATCCTCGCCGACGGCGGCGTGCGCGTGGCCGACAACGGACGCGGAATGCCCGTGGCGATGCACCCGACCGAGCACAAGCCCACCGTCGAGGTCATCCTCACCATCCTCCATGCCGGCGGCAAGTTCGGCGGCGGCGGCTACGCCGTGGCCGGCGGTCTCCACGGCGTCGGTTCGACCGTCGTCAACGCGCTCTCCGAGCGCCTCGACGTCGAGGTCATGCGCGACGGCTACCACTGGACGATGGACTTCCGCCGGGGCGTGCCCACCGGTGAACTCCAGCGCGGAGAGCCGACGGAGGCGACCGGGACGATCGTGACGTTCTGGCCCGATGCCGAGATCTTCGAGACGACCGACTTCTCGTACGAGTACCTGCGCGCCCGCTTCCAGCAGATGGCGTTCCTCAACAAGGGCCTGAAGATCCGGCTCATCGACGAACGCCACGTCCAGGTCGACGACGACAACGTCCAGATCGACGAGGACGAAGAAGCCGAGGCGAAGCCGCGCGAGGCGACGTACCTCTACGAGCACGGGCTCCTCGACTACGTCCAGTACCTCAACTCGGCGAAGAAGGTCGACCTCATCAACCCCGACATCATCGTCTTCGAAGCCGAGGAGGCCGGGCAGACGCTGTCGCTGGAGATCGCGATGCAGTGGACGACGGCGTACAGCGAGTCCGTCCACACCTACGCCAACGTCATCAACACGCATGAGGGCGGCACCCATGAGGAGGGCTTCCGCACGGCCCTGACCTCGCTGGTCAACGCCTATGCCCGCGAGCAGAAGCTGCTGCGGGAGAAGGACCCGAACCTCACCGGCGACGACATCCGCGAGGGCCTGACCGCCGTCATCTCCGTCAAGGTCGGCGACCCCCAGTTCGAGGGCCAGACGAAGACGAAGCTCGGCAACTCCGAGGTCAAGGGCTTCGTCCAGCGCGTCGTCCGCGATGAGCTCGGCCACTGGTTCGAGTCGAACCCCGCCCAGGCCAAGGACGTCGTCCGCAAGGCGCTGCAGGCCTCGCAGGCCAGGCTCGCCGCGCGGAAGGCCCGCGAGGCGACCCGTCGCAAGGGCCTGCTCGAGACCTCCGGCATGCCCGGCAAGCTCAAGGACTGCCAGTCCAAGGACCCGGACATCTCCGAGGTCTTCATCGTCGAGGGCGACTCGGCCGGCGGGTCCGCCGTGCAGGGCCGCAACCCCTTCACGCAGGCGATCCTGCCGCTGCGCGGCAAGATCCTCAACGTCGAGAAGGCCCGCCTCGATCGGGCCCTGGGCAACAACGAGGTCCAGGCGATGATCACCGCCTTCGGTACCGGCATCGGCGAGGAGTTCGACCTCGAGAAGCTGCGCTACCACAAGATCATCCTCATGGCCGACGCCGACGTCGACGGCCAGCACATCACGACGCTGCTGCTCACGCTCATCTTCCGGTACATGAAGCCGCTCATCGAGCACGGATACGTCTACCTCGCGATGCCGCCGCTGTACAAGATCAAGTGGTCGAACGCGCACTACCAGTTCGCCTACACCGACAGGGAGCGCGATGCGCTCCTCACCGCCGGCAAGGCCGAGGGCAAGCGCCTGCCCAAGGAGCAGGCGATCCAGCGCTACAAGGGTCTGGGCGAGATGAACTACGAGGAGCTGTGGGAGACGACGATGGATCCCGACACCCGCCTGCTCAAGCAGGTCACCCTCGACGACGCGATCGTCGCCGACGAGATCTTCACCGTCCTCATGGGCGACGACGTCGACTCGCGTCGCCGCTTCATCCAGGAGAACGCGAAGGACGTCCGCTTCCTCGACATCTGAGCACGACCTCGCCGAGGTGGCCCCACCTCGGCGAGGGATCCGCTGCGCATTCCATCCGCCGCCGTTCGCGTCCGCAGAGATGACGCCAGAAGAACGGTTCGAACACAAGGGAAGAGCCCACATTGGCTGACGAATTCGAAACACCGACCGAGATCAACCGGGTCGAACAGGTCGATCTCAACCTCGAGATGCAGAGGTCGTACCTCGACTACGCGATGAGCGTCATCGTCGGGCGCGCACTGCCCGACGTCAGCGACGGCCTCAAGCCCGTCCACCGCCGCGTCCTCTACGCGATGTACGACGGCGGGTACCGTCCCGACCGGAACTTCTCGAAGTGCGCCCGCGTCGTCGGCGACGTCATGGGTCAGTACCACCCGCACGGCGACTCGGCGATCTACGACGCCCTCGTCCGCCTCGTCCAGCCGTGGACGATGCGCTACCCGCTCATCGCCGGCCAGGGCAACTTCGGCTCGCCCGGCGACGACGGTGCCGCGGCGCCCCGGTACACGGAGTGCAAGCTCGCTCCGCTGGCGATGGAGATGGTCCGCGACATCGACGAGGACACCGTCGACTTCCAGCCCAACTACGACGGCCGCAGCCTCGAACCGGTCGTCCTGCCCTCGCGGTTCCCGAACCTGCTCGCCAACGGTTCGGCCGGCATCGCCGTGGGCATGGCGACGAACATCCCGCCGCACAACCTCCGCGAACTCGCCGCCGGCGCTCAGTGGCTGCTCTCCCACCCCGAGGCGACGAAGGAAGAGGCGCTCGAAGCCCTCCTCGGCATCGTCAAAGGCCCCGACTTCCCGCTCGGCGCCACAATCCTCGGCCACAAGGGCATCGAGGACGCCTACCGGACCGGTCGCGGTTCGATCACCCAGCGCGCCGTCGTCGAGGTCGAGGAGATCCAGGGTCGGACCTGCCTCGTCGTCACCGAGCTGCCCTACATGGTCAACCCGGATACCCTCGCCGCGAAGATCGCCTCCTACGTCAAGGACGGCAAGGTCGCCGGCATCGCCGACCTCCGCGACGAGTCCTCGGGCCGCACGGGTCAGCGGCTGGTCATCGTGCTCAAGCGCGACGCCGTGGCCAAGGTCGTGCTCAACAACCTCTACAAGCACACCCCGCTGCAGGAGAACTTCTCCGCGAACATGCTCGCGCTCGTCGACAACGTGCCGCGCACCCTCTCCCTCGACTCGTTCCTGCGCCTGTGGGTCAAGCACCAGATCGAGGTCATCGTGCGCCGGACGAAGTTCCGTCTGCGCAAGGCCGAGGAGCGCGCCCACATCCTCCGCGGCTACCTCAAGGCCCTTGACGCCCTCGACGAGGTCATCGCCCTCATCCGCCGCTCCCCGTCCTCGGACGAGGCGCGGGCGGGACTGATGGAGCTCCTCGAGGTCGACGAACTCCAGGCCAACGCCATCCTCGATCTCCAGCTGCGCCGCCTCGCGGCCCTCGAGCGGCTGAAGATCCAGGAGGAGTCGGAGAAGATCGAAGCCCTCATCGCCGAGTACAACCTCATCCTCGAGACCCCCGCCCGGCAGCGGGAGATCGTCTCCGAGGAGCTCGACGAGGTCGTCGAACGCTACGGCGACGACCGGCGGACGAAGATCCTCGCCGGCTTCGATGGGGACGTGTCGATGGAGGACCTCATCCCCGAGGAGGAGGTCGTCGTCACGATCACCCGCGGCGGGTACGCCAAGCGGACCCAGTCGACGCTCTACCGCGCGCAGCACCGCGGCGGCAAGGGCATCAAGGGCGCCCAGCTGCGCGGCGACGACGTCGTCGAGCAGTTCTTCGTCACTTCGACGCACAACTGGCTCCTCTTCTTCACCAACACCGGACGCGTCTACCGGGCCAAGGCCTATGAGATCCCTGAGGGTTCCCGGGACGCGAAGGGACAGCATGTTGCGAATCTCCTGGCACTTCAGCCGGGTGAGACGATCGCGAAGGTGCTCTCGATCCGCGACTACGACGAGGCGGAATTCCTCATCCTCGCGACCAAGTCCGGAGTCGTGAAGAAGACCCGCCTGAGCGAGTACGACTCGAACCGCACCGGCGGCGTCATCGCCATCAACCTCCGCGAGTACAAGGGCGAGCCGGACGAACTCGTCTCCGCCCGCATCGTCTCCTCCGAGGACCACCTGCTCCTCATCTCGCGCAAGGGGATGTCGATCCGCTTCGCTGCCGATGACGATTCGATCCGTCCCCTCGGCCGCGTCACCGGCGGTGTCACGGGCATGAAGTTCAAGGACGACGACGAACTGCTCACCATGGACGTCGTTCAGCCGGGCACGTACGTCTTCGTCGTCACCGAGGGCGGCTACGCCAAGCGCACCCCGGTCGATGAGTACCGTGTGCAGGGCCGCGGCGGCCTCGGCATCCGAGTTGCGAAGATCACCGAACAGCGCGGAGACTTGGTGGGCGGCCTCATCGTCGACGAGGGTGAAGAGGTCCTCGTCGTCATGGAGCGCGGTAAGGTGGTGCGGTCGAACATCGACGAGGTTCCTGCGAAGGGACGCAACACCATGGGTGTGGTGTTCGCGAAGCCGGGAAAGAATGACCGTATCATCGCAGTAACCCGTGGACCCGAGACCGCGGTGGAAGACGAAGACGAAGCCGAGGCAGTCGAAGCTGAGGTCGTGGCACCGGAGGCGGAGACGCCTGAGGCCGTCGAGACCGAGACCGGCAGCGAGGATGTGGAAGAGTGAGCGACAACAAGCAGACAGGACCCGGCAAGATCATCAGGACGTCGAGCGGATCGACCCGCCTGACCGCCGGCTCCTCGAAGACCGACTCCTCGTCCGGCTCCTCAGGCTCTGCGGGCGCCGGCAACCGCTCGGGGGGATCCAAGCCCGCCGCTGCCCCGAAGACGGGCACGACGTCCACTCCCGCCTCGGCGAAGGGATCGCGGACCGACGACAAGTCGACCGTCGTCGCCCCTCCTGCCCCGAAGGCCTCACCGAAGCCCGGACGGGCCCCCTCCACGGGCTCCGGTCCTGCCACGGCCGCGGCGTCGACCGCCTCGGCGGAGACCTCAGCGGCAGGCCAGGGCACCGGCAGCGGTCCGGCCACCTCGGTGATGGGCAACGTCGCGAACACGGTCCGGGCGAGCTCCGGGGGCGTGAAGATGGGCGTGAAGAACATGGTCGACAACGGGAAGGGAAAGAAGAAGAAGGGTCCCCGGACCGTTCGCCTCACCGTTGCCGCCGTCGACCCGTGGTCGGTCATGAAGATGTCGTTCCTCATGTCCGTGGCCATCGGCATCGCCACAATCGTCGCCTTCGTCGTCCTCTGGGTCGTCCTCCAGGCCACCGGAGTGATGAGCGGACTCGAGGCCACGATGACAGAACTCGCCGGTGCGGAGTCCGCTGAGCGCCTCATCGGCATCTTCGGCTTCGGTCGGGTCGTCGCTGCCGGCTTCATCATCGCGATCATCAACATCGTGCTCATGACGGCGCTGTCGACCCTGGCTGCGTTCATCTACAACATCGGCTCTCTCATCGCCGGCGGGTTCCACCTCACCCTCACCGACGACTGACGAAGTGTCCGTCCCCGGACGGAATCGACGCGGATCCGCGGGCTGTGAGGCGTGTCACGGCTCGCGGATTTGTGCAGGGGATGACCGGTTCGGTATATTTTTACTTCGGGTTCACCCCGAAAGGGCCTATAGCTCAGGCGGTTAGAGCGCTTCGCTGATAACGAAGAGGTCCCTGGTTCAAGTCCAGGTAGGCCCACTTCCTTTCGAGGAGGATCATGAAGAAGTGGATTCTCTCCGGGCTCACGCTCGTGGGGCTGGGAGTGTTCTTCCGGTGGCGGCACACGAATCAGCGTGCCCAAGCCGAGTGGTCAAAGCACACCGATTCGGTGTAGGGTGATTACCCACCTGGGGGTATGGCGCAATTGGTAGCGCATCTGCTTTGCAAGCAGAGGGTTAGGGGTTCGAGTCCCCTTACCTCCACTCGAGTAGTTTTGAGACAGCACTCGTGACCGAGGCCCCGAACCTGATGGTTCGGGGCCTTCGTCGTGCCCGGCCAGTCGAGAGCTACGCCCGGTAGGCGATCACTCCCATCATCCCGGCCTCTCCGTGGTAGACGTTGTGGCAGTGGGTGAGCCACCGACCCGGGTTGTTCGCGTCGAAGTCGACGGTCAGGGTCGCCCCGGGCAGGACGATCGACGTGTCCTTCCGTGGGCCTCCGCCAGCGAGCTGATACGTGTGCCCGTGGAGGTGGATGGGATGCCACATGTCTGTGTCGTTGACGAAGCGCACCCGCACCCGGTCGCCCTCGGAGATGCCCCACGCGTTCTCGAGCGGTTTCGCATGGTCGAAGCGGTTCCCGTCAAAGGCCCAGTCGTATTTCGCCATCGACCCGGTGAGCCGGATGGTGATCTCCTCATCGGGCGTCTTCGACGGCAGCGCCACTGACTTGGCGGCGGTGAGCACCTCGGCCGTCAGCGGCGCGGCCCCGAACTCGCCGATCTCCCCGTCGAGGGCGGGAGGCTGCCCGGACCCCGCCCGGAGTAGAGCATGCGTGCGCTGGGTCTTGCCCTCCGCCTCGGCGACGAGGGCGAAGACACCGTCTCCGACGGTGACGATCGCGTCATACCGCTCGCCCATGCCGAGGAGCAGCGAGTCGGTCTCCGTCGGCTCGACGGGGAAGCCGTCGGTGTGGGTGACGGTGAGGCGGTGCCCGGTGAGGGCGAGACGGAACGCGGTGTCGCCGCCGGCGTTGATGATGCGCAGGCGGATCCGCTCGCCCGGCTTGGCGGTGAAGGTCTCCGGGTCGTCGGGACCGCGGCCGTTGACGAGGTAGTGCGGGTAGAACACGTCGCCGGCATCGCCGCCGAGGACATCGGAACTCGCGCCCATGAGGGTGTTGCCCATCCGCATCGGCCCGCCCATGCTGCCGTGGTCCATCCCGCCCATGTCCCCCATGCCGCGGGTGAGTTCGGTGAGGACCTCGTCCGGGGTCGCGGTGACGCCGTCGAGCCAGTCGTCGAGGATGATCACCCAGTCGCGGTCGTAGTCGAGCGTCTCCTCGGGGTCGTCGACGATGAGGGCGCCGTAGAGTCCCCGGTCGAGCTGAGCGCCGACGTGCGGATGGAACCAGTAGGTTCCCGGATGCGGGGCGATGAAGTCGTACGTGAAGTCACCGCCTGCCGGGACCGGTTCCTGAGTGACCGCGGGTACGCCGTCCATGTCGTTGCGCAGTGCGAGTCCGTGCCAGTGGATCGTCGTCTCCTCCGGCAGGCGGTTGCGCAGGGTCGCCTGGAGGCGGTCACCCGCGTTCATGCGGATGACGGGAGCGGGGATCTCCCCGAAGCTCCACGTCTCCGCGGTGGTCGTGCCGAGGGTGAGGGTCGAGGCGGCCGCGGTGAGGGTGACGGTGACGGTCTCGCCGGTGGTCTCGCGGTCGGCTTCGGCGTCGTCGACGCGCTGTGAGGCAGGGTCGAGGAAGTCGCCTCCCGAGGCCTGGGCGGCGCAGCCGGTGAGGGCGAGGACGCCGAGGGCTCCGGTGAGGAAGCCGCGACGATGCAGCGGACGCGAGTTGAGAGGTCGGTTGCCGGTCATGGTGTGTTCTCCAAATCAGTTGGATCGTGCTCACGGTGAGCGGGCGGTGCAGAGGCGCACAGGCGTGCAGCCGCTGAGGCGCGTCGGCGCGGTGTGCGGCGTGAGCCGAAAGAGGTTGGGTCGTGGTCGCTCACGGGAGCGTGATCGAGGTGTCGCCGGCCGGGAGGTGGCCGGCGACGATCACGGCCTACGTCCGACTGATGGAGAGAACGGTGAGACTCGGCGCGTGCGAGTCCGGAGGTGCAGGGATGCGCGCGATGACCGGGCGCGACCCGGCCGTGTCACCGCGCGGGAGGCGGAACACCGTCCCCCGGGACCGGGGCAGGAGGAGGGAGAGGACGATCGCGGCCAACGCGCACATGAGCATGACGATGCACGGGGTGAGCGGATCGTGGTCACCGGCGCACGGCATGTCGGCGCAGGTCACGGCGGTGATCTCGTCGTTTGCGGAGATCTGCCCGACGTCGGCAGGCTGATGCCCGCCCATCGCCGAGGCGGCTCCCGGTGCCGCAGAGCCCGACGCACCGTGGGAGGACCCCGACATCCCGTGCGCGGTCGACGTCACGGACCCCGTCATAGCGCCCGACATCTGGCCGGACATCGCGTCCGACATCTCCCCGGCGTGGGGCAGCGCGAGCAGGCCCGCGGCCATCGTCAGCGCCGCGATGAGGAAGAGGACCATGCGCACCGACGATGGGCGCCTGCGGGAACGCGAGGGCGCTCCCGAGACGCGCGCAGCGGTTGCAGATCCTGATGAACTCATACCCAGTCAGGGTATCTGCTCGCGCGGCGTCGGGCAACGACGACGCGGTCCCCGAGCCGCCGGCGGGGTCGGTTCAGCAGCCGGCTCAGCATCCGGCTCAGCTGCCGGCGAGCATGTCCTTGACCATGGGCACGACCTTCTCGCCGTAGAGGCCGATCGAGGTCTGCCGCGTCTCGTGGGTGACCTTGCTCTGGTCGTACTTGAGGTCGAAGCGGTCGATACCGAGGGCCGTGATCGTCGTCGCGATCTTCTTCGCCACCGTCTCGGGCGAGCCGACGTAGAGCGCGCCGGTCTCGATCTCGGCCTCGAAGTCGCCGGGCTGCGGGGGCGGCCACCCGCGTTCGCGGCCCATCCGCCTGCGCATCGCGGTCCACCCGGGTTCGACGATCTCGCGGGCGAGCTCATCCGACTCGGCGACGAGACCGGGCGAATGGACGGCGATCGGCCGGTGCTCGATGCCGTATTCGTCCTGGGCACGGTGGAAGAGGTCGATGTAGGGGGCGAAGCGCTCGGGCTGCCCGCCGATGATCGCGAGGAAGAGACTGAACCCGTACTTCGCTGTGCGCACCACCGACTCGGGGCTGCCGCCGACCCCGACCCAGGCCGGGATGGGCTTCTCGGTCGAGGGGAACACCTGCTGGTTCGACAGCGCGGAGCGTGTCGTCCCCTGCCAGGTCACGGGCTGGTCCCGCAGGAGCTTCGCGAGGAGCTCGAGCTTCTCCTCGAAGAGGACCTCGTAGTCGCTCAGGTCGTATCCGAAGAGCGGGAACGATTCGATGAATGACCCGCGGCCGGCGACGATCTCCGCACGCCCGTTCGAGACCGCGTCGAGGGTCGCGAAGCGCTCGAAGACCCGCACCGGGTCATCCGAGCTGAGCACCGTGACCGCGGATCCCAGTCGGATCCGCTCAGTGCGTCCCGCGATCGCCGCGAGCACCATCTCGGGGCTGGAGACCGCGAAGTCGGGGCGGTGGTGCTCACCGACTCCGAAGAAGTCGAGTCCCACCGAATCGGCGAGTACGCCGTCGGCGACGACGTCGCGCACCGTCTGCGCATGGGTGATGAGTTCGCCGTTGTCGTCCTCTGTGAGCGCACCGAAGGTGTCGAGCCCGAATTCCACATGTGCCATGCCCTGCCAACGCCGAGGCGGGACAAAAGATTCCGTGTCTGTGCCGGGTGGGAGCCTGAAGGCTGAGCGGCCTGCGCCGGCGACGACGAGCGGAGTACTGTGAGAACGGTGGGAGAATTTCCCCACCACCCGGAATAAAGCCGCACGGACGCGCCGTTGCCTGCTGTGTCTGCCTGAAATCCGCCTCTTCCGATCGGAGACCCGACTTGTCGAGTGACAAGAACACCGCCCAAGCACCGTCGTCCCACGACGATGTGATCGACCCGGCGGGGATGCGGGTCATCTGGCTCCTCCTCGTCGCCGCGTTCGTCGCGATCCTCAACGAGACGACGATGGCGATCGCCATCCCGGAGCTCAACCGTTCGCTCCACATCCCGCCTGAACTCGGGCAGTGGCTGACGAGTGCGTTCATGCTCACCATGGCCGTCGTCATCCCGACCACCGGGTTCCTCCTCCAGCGGTTCACGACACGGCAGGTCTTCCTCACCGCGATGATCCTCTTCTGCCTGGGCACACTCATCTGTCTGCTCTCGCAGGGCTTCCCGATGCTCCTCGTCGGACGCGTCGTCCAGGCGGGCGGCACCGGCATCATGATGCCGCTGCTCATGACGACGATGATGAACGTCGTCCCGCCGCATCAGCGGGGACGCATGATGGGACGGGTGAGCCTCGTCATCTCACTCGCTCCGGCGATCGGACCGACGATGTCGGGCATCGTGCTCGACTCCCTCGGCTGGCGCTGGCTCTTCGGCATCGTCCTGCCGATCGGGCTCATCGCCCTCGGTCTCGGTGCGAAGTGGATGACCAACCTCGGCGAGACCACCCACGCCCCGATCGACGTCGTCTCGATCATCCTCTCGGCGTTCGCCTTCGGCGGCATCGTCTTCGGCCTCAGCCAGTTCGGCGGCGGCGAATCCGGTGCCGGCGCCTCGGCCGGAACGGGCCTGGCCTGGGCGTCGATCGCCGGGGGGCTCGTCTTCCTCGGACTCTTCGTGTGGCGTCAGCTCGTCCTCATCAGAGCCGATCGGGCGCTGCTCGACCTGCGCGTGTTCACCTCGCGCAACTACGTCCTCTCGGTCATCATCATGGCGGTCGTGGCGCTGTCGATGTTCGGCACGCTCTCCCTCCTGCCGCTCTACCTCCAGAGCGTCGTCGGCCTCAATGCGACCCAGTCGGGCCTCGTCCTGCTCCCGGGATCGGTGCTCATGGGCCTTCTCGGTCCGGTGATGGGCCGCATCTATGACGCGCGAGGCCCACGGACGCTGCTCATCCCCGGCACGATCCTCATCGCCTCGGCGATGTTCGCGTACTCGAACGTCGGAATCGGCACCCCGATCTGGGTCCTCGTCATCATCCAGATCGCGATGTCGCTCGGACTCGCCGGGTCGTTCACGCCGCTCTTCTCGGCATCACTGGGATCGCTCGAACGGCGTCTGTACTCCCACGGATCCGCTGCGCTCAACACCCTGCAGCAGGTCGCCGGCGCCGCGGGCACGGCGCTGCTCATCTCGATCTACTCGGCGGCTCTGCACGCGGGCCAGGCCGCCGGCAAGAGCGTCGCGGAGGCCGGGGCTCCGGGTGCTCATTCGGCGTTCCTCCTCGCTTCGGCGATTGCGCTCGTCCCCGTCGTCCTCGCGTTCTTCATCAAGAAGCCCGAAGACCAGAAGACGCCTGACGATCACGCGGTCGCCCTCGAGAGCTGACCTCGGCCGCCTCGGCGATCGGGGCGAGCATCGACGGTGAGGCCGTCGAACTCGCCCGCGATGCTGCCGAGGCGATCCGGTTCGAGAGCCGAGGTGTCGGAGTCCGGCACCTGGTGCCAGAGGCTGGGTCAGACTCTCGGGCTCAGGCGCTGATGTCCGCGGTCACGGGAGTCTCGGCGACCGCCTGCTTCCGACGCAGCTCGCCTCCCCGACCGAGACCGGCTACGAGGAAGACGACGAGACCGGCGAGGGTGACGAGCGCTCCGGCCCACAGCGGTGAGGCGTAGCCGAGGCCGGCAGCGATCGTCAGACCGCCGACCCACGCGCCGAAGGCATTGCCGACGTTGAAGGCCGCGATGTTCGCGCCCGAGCCGAGCGTCTGGGCACCCTCCGAGTGGCCCATGATCCGCATCTGCAGCGGCGGGACGGTTGCGAACCCGAAGCCGCCCATGAGGAAGAGGGCGACGATCGTCGCAATCTGGCTGCCGGCGACCTGCGAGAAGACGGCGAGGATGACGATGAGGCCGATGAAGAGGGTGAGCAGGGTTGCGCCGAGTTTCCTGTCCGCAGCCCTGCCGCCGAGGAAGTTGCCGACGAAGAGGCCGACGCCGAAGAGGACGAGCAGCCACGGAACCGTCGAGGCCGCGAATCCGCTCACACCGGTGAGGGTGAAAGCCATGTAGGTGAAGGCGCCGAACATGCCGCCGTAGCCGAGGATCGTGATGAGGATCGACGCCCATACCTGGGGCGAGCGGAAGATCCGGAACTCGCTGAGGATGCTGCCCGTCGAGGTCGAGTGGACGCTCTCCCTGGGGACGAGCGTGACGATGCCGATGAGGGCGATGATGCCGATGACCGAGATCGCCCAGAACGTCGAACGCCACCCGGCAGCCTGGCCGAGGAACGTGCCGAGGGGAACGCCGAGGACGTTCGCGCTGGTCAGACCCGCGAACATCATGGCGATCGCCGCAGCCTGACGGTTGGGAGCGACGAGGCTCGCGGCGACGACGGAGCCGATGCCGAAGAACGCTCCGTGGCAGAGGGCCGCGACGATCCGGCCGATCATCATCATCTCGTAGCTCGGCGCCATCGCGGAGAGTGCGTTGCCGAGGATGAAGAGGACCATGAGTGCGATGAGTGCGGTCTTCCGGTTGACGCGGGTGAGCGCGACCGTGAGGAGGATGGCGCCGACGGCGACAGCGAGCGCATAGCCCGAGATGAGATAGCCGGCCACGGTCTCGGTCACCGCGAAGTCCGCCGCCACTTCGGGCAGCAGACCCATGATGACGAACTCCGTGAGTCCGATGCCGAACCCGCCGATGGCGAGGGCGAGCAGTGCGAGGGGCATGGAAGGTCCTTCCGATGGGAATGAGAAGTGGTTGGTCGGGTGGTTCGCGGACGGTGCACCCGCAATATGCGGCGTGCGCAGTAGTTGCACACGCATCGATATAGATACTTGCACACGCGTTCTATCTGCGCAAGTCGTGTATCATGGAAGGACGAACGAAGTGAGGAGAAGCACGTGGGGATCAGGGACGACGCGGTGGAGATCCGGGCCCGGGGCTGGCGCACGCTCGCGGCCCTGCACGGACTCATCGACACCGAGCTCGAGCGCAGCCTGCAGCGCGAGCACGGGCTTTCGGTCGTCGAATTCACCGTGCTCGACGCGCTGAGCAGGCAGGACGGCTGGCATATGCGGATGCGACAGCTCGCCCGCGCGGCAGCGCTGTCCTCGAGTGCGACGACGCGGCTCGTCACCCGACTCGAGGACCGCGGTCTGCTCACCCGCATCCTCTGCGCCGACGACCGGCGCGGCATCTACACCGAGCTCACTCAAGCAGGTGAGAAGCTGCTCGCCGCAGCCAAGCCGACGCATGATCGCGTCCTCGAAGAGGCGCTCGCCGAGGCACGCGAGACCCCGGAGCTCGAACCTCTCGTCTCCGCGCTCTACGCCGAAGCGCCGGTCGCCTGAGCCCGGCGGGTGCGGGCCTCGTGCAGGTGCGCACCGGTGAGGCTCTCTGCCTCCTCGGCGAGATCGACCGGGGTGCCCGTTGCGACGATCTCACCGCCGTTGTCACCGGCCCCCGGACCGAGGTCGACGATCCAGTCGACGATCGAGAGCGTCCTCAGGTCGTGATCGGCGATGACGACCGTGTTGCCCGCGTCGACGAGGAGCTGGAGCTGACCGATGAGCATGTCGATGTCGGACGGGTGGAGACCCGTCGTCGGTTCGTCGAGGATGTAGAGGCTCTGACCGCGCGCTGAGCGGTGGAGTTCGGAGACGAGCTTGATCCGCTGCGCCTCCCCGCCCGAGAGCGTCGGCGCCGACTGACCGAGGCTGACGTAGCCGAGTCCGATGTCGGCGAGCAGGGTGAGGATCTTCGCCGCCGGAGGCACATCGGAGAGGAACTCGGCCGCCTCGTCGACGGTCATTGCGAGGACGTCGGCGACCGACCTCCCCCGGTAGGTGACCTCGAGGGTCTCCGGGTTGTAGCGCTTGCCGTGGCAGACCGGGCATGGGGCGGTCTCCGTGGGCATGAAGAGGAGTTCGATGCTCACGACCCCGTCTCCGAGGCAGTTCGGGCAGCGCCCCTCGGGCTGGTTGAAGGAGAACCGTCCGACGCCGAAGCGGCGTGCCTTCGCCTCGGGCTGGGCGGCGAAGAGCCTGCGGACGGTGTCGAAGAGTCCCGTGTAGGTCGCCAGCGTCGACCGGGAGGTGCGGCCGATGGGACGCTGATCGACGACGATGACGCGATCGATCGCCTCGAGGCCCGTCGTCGATGCGGTCGCCAGCTCGTCGTTGCCGAGGTCCCAGACCGGCACTCCGTGGGAGATCTCCTCGGCGATCTCGACGGACTGCGGGTTCCTCTCCTCGTCGGCGGTCACCTCGGCGAGGTCGAGGGTGGTGCGGACGGCATCGGCGAGTGCCGTGAGCACGGAGGTCTTCCCCGACCCGGAGACTCCGGTGATCGCGGTGAACGCATGGAGGGGGAGGCGGACGTCGATCCCGGTGAGATTGTGGCCGGTGACGCCGAGGAGGCCGATCCACTCGGTGAGCGCGCGGGGAGCCGGTGGCGACGGCGGCATCGGAGGAACCGGACCGAGGTAGCGGGCGGTGACGGATTCCGCCACCTCGGCGATGCCGTCGGCCGGACCGTTGTAGAGCACGCGTCCGCCGTAGCGTCCGGCCCCGGGGCCGAGGTCGACGATCCAGTCGGCGGCGCGGATGACGGGGGCGCTGTGCTCGACGACGAAGATCGTGTTGCCCTCGTCTCCGAGCCGGCGCAGGGCACCGAGGAGGAGCTCGAGGTCGGCGGGGTGGAGTCCCGCCGAGGGTTCGTCGAGGACGTAGAGGACTCCGAAGAGCCCGCTGCGCAGCTGCGTGGCGAGGTGGAGGCGTTTGAGTTCGCCGCTCGAGAGCGTCGAGGTGGGGCGGGCGACCTCGAGGTAGCCGAGGCCGAGGCCGATGAGGGTGCCGAGCTGGTCGACGAGGACGTCGATGAGGGTCTGGGCGGCCTGGTTGCGTTCGACGGAGAGCTCCCCGGTGGCCGGGTGGGTGCGGGCGTTCTCGAGGAACGAGACGAGCCCGGTGAGCGGAAGGCGGGCCGCCTCGGCGATGTCGATGCCGGCGATCGTCACAGCCAGGGCTTCGGGGTTGAGGCGTTTGCCGTGGCACGTGGGGCAGAGCCTCTCCGTCATGAAGGATGCGGCAGTTGCGCGCATCCGCGCCGAGGCGGAGTCGGCGAAGGTGTGCTCGACCCAGCGCTTCGGGCTCATGTACGTGCCCTTGTAGCCCTCCTTGACCTCGACCGTGGGCTGGTCGTCGGTCGTGAGCACCCATTGCCGGGTGTCAGCGGGGAGGGAGTCGAAGGGGACGTTGATGTCGATGCCGAGGTCGCGGAGCACCCGACGGTTGTTCTTGCCTCCGAAGGCGCCCGGCCAGGCGACGATCGCTCCGTCGTCGATGCTCAGCGACGGGTCACCGACGAGACGGTCCTCGTCGACCTGGAGGAGGCGGCCCATGCCCGAGCACGTCCGGCACGCGCCGACCGCGGTGTTCGGGGAGAAGCTGTCGGAGTCGAGCGGGGCGGCATCGCGGGGGAAGGTGCCGGCGAGGTCGGCCGGTCGGTAACCCTCGGGGTATGTGCCGGAGCGGGAGTAGAGCATACGGAGGACGTTCGAGACCCGCGAGACCGTGCCGACGGTCGACCGCGTGCTGCCCGACTGCTGCTGTTGGAGGGCGACGGCGGGAGGGAGTCCGGTGATGACGCGGACGTGGGGAGCCGAGCCCTGGTCGATGAGGCGGCGGGCGTAGGGGGCGACCGACTCGAGGTAGCGCTGGCGGGACTGGGTGTAGATCGTGCCGAAGGCGAGTGACGACTTGCCCGAACCCGAGATCCCGGTGAAGGCGACGATCGTGTCGCGGGGGATGTCGATGTCGACGGCCCGGAGGTTGTGCTCGCGGGCACCCCGGACGGCGATGTGTCCGGAGACGACGTCGCTGCTGAGACGATCGGCGGTCATGGCTTCGATCCTAACGGCGGGGGTCTTCATCCTATGAAGCAGGTGGAGACGACTCCGGCCGACAGCGAATCGTTCGCTGTCGGCCGGATGCGGTCGATGTCTGTTCCGTGGAGGGGAACCGTGCTTCAGGAGTTCTCGTCGCGCTCCTTGTCCGCCTGTGAGAGGTCGCTGGCGGCCACGGAGCGGACCTCCTCGGAATCTCCGTCACGGGTGAGGTCGCCGGCTTCGGAGGCGACCCAGGCACTCGTCTCGCCGCCGCGGTCGTCGGACTGACGGAGGACGCTCGCTGCGACGGAGCGCTCCTCCTCGGTGGCGTTGGGATCGGACATGATGCGAGCGGCTTCGGATGCGCTGACCGAACCGGATTCTGAGGTGTTCTCGGACATGTGCTGACCTTTCTCGACTGCGGGGCGGAAACCCCCGTGGAGCTGTGGGTCGGACCCCTGTGGATGGGTGTTCAGTCTGGCATCGGTCCACTGGGGAGTCCACAGCTTTGAGGCAATTCACATTGTTGAATGTGAAACAGTGGCGACCCCGGTCAGACGCACAGCGTGAGTGGACAGCGATGTGCCGTGGTCTCTCAGGGGTGGACGCGGATGAGGTGCTCGTTGGTGAACGCCCGCAGAGCCCATTCGGCGTTCTCGCGGCCATAGCCGGAGCGGTTGATGCCGCCGAAGGGGTATTCCGGTCCCGACTCCATGTGGGAGTTGACGAAGCTCATGCCCGCGTTGATCTTCGCGGCGAAGCGCTCGCCCTTCTCGAGGTCGTCCGTCCACACCGAGCTCATGAGCCCGTACTCGGAGTGGTTGGCGATCTCGAGGGCGTCCGCTTCGTCTTTCGCCCGGTAGATCATCACGGCCGGACCGAAGAGCTCGTTGCATCCGAGGTCGGAGTCCGGGTCGATGTCGGTGAGCAGGGCCGGGGACATGAACCAGCCGGGACGGTCGAGCTTCTGCCCGCCCGTGTGCAGTGTCGCGCCGTTCTCGACGGCCTTCGCGATGCGCTCGACGATCTCATCGCGTGCGCTCTCCGAGGACAGCGGCCCCATCCCGACCTCGGGATCATCGAATGTCGAGACCTTCGTCGCCTCGACGGCCTTCTTCGCCTCGGCGACGAATTCGTCGTAGAGCTCGTCGACGACGATGAAGCGCTTCGGGGAGGTGCACACCTGTCCGGCGTTCGTCAGGCGGATGCCGACGACCTTCTTCGCGAGTGCGGGAACGTCCGTGGAGTCGAGGACGACGAGGGGGTCGTTGCCGCCGAGTTCGAGGACTGAGCGCTTGAGGTACTTCGCGGCGATGCCCGCGACCGAGGCGCCGGCCGCTTCGGACCCGGTGAGGGAGAAGCCCTTGACCCGCGGATCCTTGAGGACCTCCTCGGCGTGGGAGCTGTCGAGGTAGATGTTCTGGTACACGCCTTCGGGCAGGCCCGCCTCGACGAGGAGGTCGGCGAAGTACTGCGAGGACACAGGACAGATCGAGGCCTGCTTCATGATGATCGCGTTGCCGACGACGAGGTTCGGGATGACGAAGCGGGCGATCTGGTTGTAGGGGAAGTTCCACGGCATGATGCCCAGCAGCACGCCGAGCGGATCGTGGCGGACGTAGCTGCGGGCGGCGCCGGCGGAGGGCAGTTCAGTGGGGTTGAGGTATTTGTGGGCGTGGTCGGCGAACCAGCGGGCCGTGCGGGCGACCTTGTCCACCTCGGCGAGGCCCTGCTGCTTCGGCTTGCCCATCTCACGGCCGATGATGTCGGTCATCTCATCGGCGTTCTCATCGACGAGGTCGGCGAACCGTCGGAGGATCGCCGAGCGTTCGATGAGGGGTGTGTCCTTCCACGACTCGAAGGCGGTGTGGCCGCGGTCGATGTAGCCAGGGATCTCCTCGACGGGGACCGAGGGGAACTCCTCCTCGACTTCGCCGGTGTTGGCATTGGTGAGTGCGAACTTGCTCATGGACGATCCTTTCGCGATGGAGGTGGGGACCTCGGTGAGGCGGTGTCCGCAACGAGGGCGGAATCCCCGTCTGGACTCCTCGGTGGAAATCCTCGTTGAGACTCCCCTTTCGAGGGTATGCCTGCTAAGGGAACACGGGGAGAGGGTGAGGAATTCCTGAAACGCCGCTTGTCGCATTCCTCGAACCTCGCCGAGGTGATCCCGGACAGACAGCGGCACCGGCCATTGTGCGGGGCTGGGGCTCCGAGGTCACTGCGGCGATGGGGCTCCGAGCTGAATGTGCAGGGCTCGTGGAACCGCCGCGGCGTGGGCCTCCAGTGACGACGATGGGGTTCCGCGGGGACGGTCGCGGGCATAGGGTGGGCGGCATGGAGAAAGTGAACGGAATCGGCGGATATTTCCTGCGTGCCAGCGATCCCGAGGCACTGTCGGCCTGGTACCAAGGCCGGCTCGGGGTCGACACCACCGAGGGGGTGTGGCGGCAAGAGGCGGGGCCGACCGTCGTGGCGGCGTTCGAGGCGGAGACGGACTACTTCGGCGAGCGTGCCGACGGGTTCGGGCGGCAGCAGACGATGCTCAACTTCCGGGTCGACGACCTCGACGCGATGCTCGAACAGCTCCAGGCCGCCGAGGCGGACGTCGACGACGAGATCCAGGAGATGGAGGGCATCGGCCGCTTCGGTTGGGTGACCGATCCCGAGGGCAACCGGATCGAACTGTGGGAGCCGGCGCCCGAGACGCTGGGGGATCCTGACGTGGAGGGCTGAGTCCGTCACAAGTGGTTCAGTCGGAGCGGTCGGCTCAGTCGACGCTGACGACTGGCCTCACTGCTGACGGTGAACTCGTCGCCGACGCTCGAATCCAGCGCCGGCGCCCCATTCCTCTGCCGCCGCTTGATTCCACTGCCGAGATCACCTCAACGTCGACCGATGGATATCCGGTGAGTCCGGCATCGACTCCGCTCCGCCTTGCAGATGACGATGCAGACACGTTGACGCTTCGCGACAGCGTTCATCGGCGCTATGCGGTGCCTGTTTCCTCAGAACGGTGGTGGGTCGGTGACGGGGTCGTGGTCCCAGTTGATCACCGGGGGTGGCTGTCGGGTGAAGCTGGTGTCGTACTCCGTGACAGGACCGCGAGTCACGAAACCCGGTCCGGCGTTCGCGGTGGTTGGGTTCGCGGTCGTCGGGTTCGTGTTCGCGCTCGTCGCGCTGGGATCCGGCAGCGTTGTGTCGAGATTCGCTGTCGCGGGGTGTCCCGAGGTCGACGATGCGTCGACCGTGCTCTCCCAGGGAGCACGGGTATCGCTGTCGGGATCGACGGCCCACGTCCAGGGGTCGATGCTCGGGGGCACTTGGGGAGTCGACGCGACGGAGGACTGACGGGTCGTTGTCCTGCGGGTAGGCGACGTCGTCGGGTTAGGCGAGGTCGTTGTCGGTGTCGAGTGGCCTGTCGGGGTTCTGCGGGGTTTCGGTTTCCGCCCACCTGTATTCCGCCGTCGGGCTGGTTGGCGTTTGGTCTCGGTGGCGGCTCGCAGTCGTTTCGCACGCTGGGCGATCGCGTGCTTGCGCTGTTGGGCCAGGCTCCGGTGTCCGGTGATCGGTTCGACCGGCCCCAACGGGTGATGCCCGAGGGGTGGATCCGTCTCACACAGACTCCTCCCCGTACACCAGATCAACGACGACGACCGTGCTGACGTGCACCCTCGCTCAGCGTCTGTGGCAGCGAACGGGTCGCTTGTTCCTGGTGGCAGGGCCTTCATTCTCACCGGGTCATGCCCGGGAGGCAGACAGGCTGGGAAGACGGCGTGTTCCCAATCCATGGCGTGTTCGAGACGCAGACGTGCCCGTGCCGCATTCGATGCCTCGGTAGCCTCCCGCAGCGCTTGGTCACGGGCAGCGACTTCCGCGATCCGTCGCTGTTGTGCTCTGTGCTCCTTGACGTGTTCTCTCGTGGGTGGAACTTCAATGATTGCGGGTTCGTCCGGGACGTCATGGTCGGGGGTCACCCACCGGCATGGTCGCATCCGGGCCAGGTCAGCGAATGCCAGGGCGTGGTCGATGTCGATGGGCTGGTCGGGGGCCTCGATTGTGGTCATCAGCCCGTGGGGGAACTCGTAGGCGATCCGACTCGTTCCACTGCCCCGGTCGTTCATGTCCACGGCGTATCGGCGTGCGGTCTTCACCGCGTGGTGTTTCTTGCATAAGGGGTGGAGGTTGCCGAACTGGGTGAGCCCACCCTGGATGGGGTCGGTGTGGTTGAACGGGTCGACGTGATCGATCTCGGTCTTCTCCGCCAAGCGAGTGCAGCCGGGGAAGGTGCAGGTGGCCCATTGGTTGATCAGGGTCCGCCTGACGGGTTTCGGGATCGCGTAGGTGAGTGCTTGGGCGTCGAGTGGGGTGCCGGTGGCCGGGTCGGTGAGGATCCGGGTCAGTGTCGGGGCACCGGCGGCGATGCGACGGGCCGTCTCTGCCGGGATGGGGGACCCGTCAGCAAGGACACCGGGGAGGTTGGCGTCGCCGGTGAGGGTGAGGAAGGGGACGGTGACGATGACACCGGCCTGGTTGCGCATCGCCTCAGGCCCGGACTCCATGTCCACGAGGATGCTGTACTCGACCACCACCGGTTGGGGGCGGCCGTGGGGGAAGAACGATGCCCCAGGCGCATGACGCGACGTGGAATCTGTGGGTTCTGTCTTCCCAGCTTCGAACGATCCTGCGCCTGCCGGGAGTGTCCCAGCTGGGCCTGTTCCGGTCCGGGCTGCTCCGGTTCCTGTTGGTGGTGCTAGTGACCGGCCGGTTCCCGACGGACTGTTCCCGATCGTGCAAGTGCCGGCCGATTCGAGTCCTGCCGGGTTCGGGCGGTGACTCGTCCCATCGGGTGCGGCCCCGGGGGTGAGGAGGTCGGTGAGTCCGGTGATGGTGGTGTCGTCATAGTGAAACCGGGGTTCCCCGTTCTCATCGAGGAGCGGGGTTTCTCGGTGGGTTTCGATGCCGGTGATGGGGTCGAGTTCGCGGACTCGGATGGCCAGTTTCGGGTGGGGGCGGAGGAACATGTCGCACATGAGGGCGCTGATGGTGCGCTCGTCGATGATCTCGACCCCGGCGGGGAGGTTGAGGGTGGTGGTTTGGCCGTTGTGGATGGCACGGGCCATGGCGTTCACGCGGGCGTAGGCGGCATGGATTTCATCAGCGGGGGCGGTGATGGACAGGCAGGCGGTGCCGTTGCCGAAGGTGTCGACGTCGACGCGGCGGCGTTGCGCGGCGATGTGGGACCGGTCGTCGGGGGTTTGGAGGAGGTGGATGAGTTTGCGCAGCCCGGTGCGCAGGGTGTCACTGGTGACATCGGCACGTCTGGTGGCCAGGTGCTGGTCGAGGCGGGGGAGGTGTTCGAGGGCCACGGTTTGGCAGAGGTCGGCGGCGGTGATCATGTGGGCGAGGGTGAACTCGCCGGAGCGGGCACGGGCGGTGAAGCGGGGGAGTCCGTGGATGAGGGTCACAGCTTGGGTGAGGTGGCGGTAGGTGCGGGCGGTGGTGGTGCCGAGGATCGTGGAGATCGCCCCGAGGTGTTCGGTGGCGACGTGGTCATGGACCCACGCTGAGAAGGTCGTGTCGGGGGTAAATCCGGGGAAGTCGGGCAGGTCATCGATTGCGGCCTGCGCGTGGGCTTGATCATCTCGTGGCGACAGAACCGGGGACTGTGGCTGGTGGGACGGTTGCGCCGGGTCGGCGCAGTCGAAGCCGACAGGGGTGTGTTCGCGATCGGAGGGGGCCGCGAGAGCAGCAGTGCCGGCTGTTGCGGTCTCGTTATTCGCGTTGTCCGTCCTGCTGGGTGTGGTCGGCTGTCCGTTGTGGCGATTGAGGGTTTCGGCGATGGTGGCGAACCGGTACGGGGTTCCGTCGGTGGGGGTGGGGTGGTCGTGGTCGTGGATGATCTCGGCGAGGATGTGGCCGGCGGTGAGTTCGAAGACGTGGAGGTGGGCGAGGTCGACGGTGGTGGAGGCGGTGGCGAGGTCGGTGAGGTTCGATCCCAGGTACAGGGTGTAGCGCGACGAGGCGACCGGGTCGGGGGTGCCCGTGGTGGGGTCGTCGGGTCCGCTGAGATCAGCGGTGGTGTCGCGCATGGTGTGTCACCTGTCTCTGACGTCGTTGTCGGGGAAGAGCGGTGCAGGGGAATCGGGTCGTACGGAATGGGAATCGCGGTTGTGGTTGTGGGTGTGAGGGGGTGTCTGGGTGGACTCCTGGTCGGTGATGGTGGTCTGTGTGTTGTTGTGTTTCTATGGTGGCAGACGGCACTGACACGAGATTCGGACATGGGCCGATATCCGCTGTCGTCCGCCTCGATCGGTGCCGGTCGGCGGTATCGACCGTCAGTACAGGTTCGCGGGCAGCACAGATGCGAGGGCAGTGCTGGTTCGTGGGCAGCACAGGTGCGAGGGCAGCACAGGTTCGGGGGCAGTGCTGGCTTGGGGACACTCCTGACTTCGGGCAGTCCTGACTTCGGAGCGCATTGCGCGCACCTCCCACCGCCTCGGCGAGGGGCTCGGTCAGCCTCCGTCCGCAAACAACGGCGCGACCCGTCCGCAAACAAGGGCACGACCCGCCCGCCGAGAGCGGCAGCCCCTGCCCGCAATGGGTGGGAGGCGCCCACACACGATGAACGACACCACCCGCCCATGGACTAGAATCGAGGCATTATGGCCACGACTGATCACGCTTCCGAAATCGCCAACCTCCGCCAGACCTACCAGGCGATCCTCGACGTCTCCGACCTGCCGACGCTGCGGGACGAGGTCGCCGAGCTCACGGAGGAAGCGTCGGCCCCCTCGTTCTGGGACGACCCCGATTCGGCGCAGAAGACCTCGGCCAAGCTCTCCCACAAGCAGGGCACGCTCGAGAAGCTTGAGAAGTTCGGCGAGCGCATCGACGACGCCGAGCTCCTCATCGAGATGTCCGAGGCCGAAGGCGATTCGGACTCCCTCGTCGAAGCCGAACGCGACATCGCCAAGCTCAAGGACCAGCTGAGCGAACTCGAGATCTCGACCCTCCTCTCCGGCGAGTACGACGAGCGCTCCGCCGTCGTCACCGTCCGCTCCGGCGCCGGCGGCGACGACGCCACGGACTGGGCTCAGATGCTCATCCGCATGTACATTCGCTGGGCCGAGGGCCGCGGCTACAACGTCCAGGAACTCGACACGTCCTACGCCGAAGGCGCGGGCATCAAGTCCGCGACGATCCAGGTCAACGCCCCGTACGCGTACGGCACCCTGTCGGTCGAAGCCGGCACCCACCGCCTCGTGCGCATCAGCCCCTTCGACAACCAGGGCCGCCGCCAGACCTCCTTCGCCGCCGTCGAGGTGGTCCCGCTCATCGAGTCGACCGACCACATCGAGGTCGACGAGAACGACCTCCGCATCGACGTCTACCGCTCCTCGGGCCCCGGCGGGCAGTCGGTGAACACGACCGACTCGGCGGTGCGCATCACGCACATCCCGACCGGCGTCGTCGTGAGCATGCAGAACGAGAAGTCCCAGATCCAGAACCGCGAGGCCGCGATGCGCGTCCTCCAGTCCCGACTCCTCGAGCGCAAGCGCCAGGAGGAGGCCGCGCAGAAGAAGGAACTCGCGGGCGACATCAAGGCGAGCTGGGGCGACCAGATGCGCTCCTACGTCACGCACCCCTACCAGATGGTCAAGGATCTGCGCACCGGCTACGAGGTCAACAACCCCCAGGCCGTCTTCGACGGCGACCTCGACGGCCTCATCGAGGCGGGCATCCGCTGGCGCAAGCAGCAGGAGAACGCCGAGGAGGAGTGACCTCCGCACGCCGGTGACCGTGACAGCGGTGACCGTCGCAGCGGCGGCAGTCCCGCTGCCGACCGCTGTGCCGCCAGCCGCCGCCGACCCCGCAACAGCCGCGACTGTGAACTTCATCAGACGCGCAACACACGCCCAGCCGCCTCCCCGAACATCACGGAACTGTTACGTACAGTGGAAGCGGCCGAGCCATCCGCGACACGATTGAAGACCCTCTTGATCACATTCGACTCCGTTTCGAAGTCCTACGACACCCGCACCCGCAAGGCCCTCGACGACATCTCGTTCACGGCCGACCGCGGGGAATTCGTGTTCCTCGTCGGAGCCTCGGGGTCGGGCAAGTCGACGGTCATCCGCCTCATCCTCCGGGAGGAGGTCCCGACGAAGGGCCGCATCACGGTAGCCGGCAAATCGGTCGTGAAGATGCCCTCATGGCGCGTGCCCTACCTCCGCCGAGGCATCGGCACGGTCTTCCAGGACTTCCGACTGCTGCCGAACAAGACCGTCTTTGCCAACGTCTCCTTCGCCCTTCAGGTCATCGGGAAGTCACGCGCGGCGATGTCGACACTCGTCCCCGACGTCCTCGAGACCGTGGGACTGGCCGGCAAGCAGAAGCGCTACCCGCACGAGCTCTCCGGCGGTGAGCAGCAGCGCGTCGCGATCGCCCGCGCGGTCGTCAACAAGCCCGGCATCCTGCTCGCCGACGAGCCCACCGGCAACCTCGACCCGGCGACGAGTGCCGACATCATGGCCGTGCTCGAGAAGATCAACCGCAACGGCACGACCGTCCTCATGGCCACCCACGACGGCGAGATCGTCAACCGCATGGCCAAGCGCGTCATCGAACTCTCCGAGGGCCGCATCGTCCGCGACGTCGAGCACGGCTCGTACGGAGTCGCCTCATGAGGGCGGGCTTCATCCTCTCCGAGGTCGGCTCCGGCCTGAGGAAGAACTTCTCGATGGTGCTCTCGGTCATCCTCGTCACCTTCGTCTCCCTCCTCTTCGTCGGCGCCGCGATCCTCCTGCAGATGCAGGTCGGACAGATGAAGGACTACTGGTACGACCGCGTCCAGGTCTCGATCTTCCTCTGCCCGCCCGACTCCGAGGCGACGAACTGCGTCGAAGGCGAGGTCACGGACGCACAGCGGCAGAACATCGAGGACGCCCTCTCCGGTCCCGAACTCGCCCCCTACGTCGACACCGTCTACTTCGAGGACAAGTCCGAGGCGTACAAGCACTTCCAAGAGCAGTTCCAAGGCACGAGCCTCGAGGGCACCGTGCCCGAGGAGGACATGAACGAGTCCTTCCGGGTCAAACTCAAGGACGCTGAGAAGTACGAGATCATCAAGGAGTACTTCTCCTCGACCCAGGGCGTCGAGGAGGTCGTCGACCAGAACCAGCTGCTCGACCGTCTCTTCGGAGTCCTCAACGTCGCGACCGTCGTCGCCGTCGTCATCGCCGGCATCATGCTCCTGTGCGCGATGCTGCTCATCGCCACGACGATCCGCCTCTCCGCGTTCGCCCGGCGTCGGGAGACCGGCATCATGCGCCTCGTCGGCGCCTCGAACGCCTTCATCCAACTCCCGTTCCTCCTCGAGGGCGTCATCGCCGCAGCGATCGGCGCGACCCTGTCGGCAGGTGCCCTCGGCCTCCTCGTCCACTTCGGGGTCAGCGGCTGGTTGCAGGACCAGGCGACCGGGTTCAACCTCGTCTCCGGCGTCGACGTCCTCATCGTCGCCCCGATCCTCATCGCCATCGGCGTGGTCATGGCAGGAGCGTCCTCGCTCATCACCCTGAACAAGTACACGAAGGTCTGATATGAGACGCAGGCTTCCCCTTCTCCTCACGGCCGCGGTGCTCGTGATCGTCCTGCCGGCCACCTCGGCGACGGCCGACCCCCGCGACGACAAGAGCAAAGTCGACGATCGGGTCAAGGAACTCCAGCAGGAGTTCGAGGGACTCGACGAGGAGCTCGCCCGGGTCATCGCCGAACGCGACGAGGCGAAGGAGGCCCTCCCCGCCGCAGAGGAGGCCTCCCAGCAGGCCGACGATGCCCTCGCCGAGGCGATCGAGAAGGACGAGGATCTCGCCGCCCGCCTCACCTCGGCGGAGAATGCGCAGTCCGACCTCAAGGAGCAGATCAAGGACGGCGCCGAGGAGATCGAGAAGCACCGCACGTCAGCGGCCCGGATCGGGCGCCAGGCCTACCAGAACTCCGGGATCACCTCCGACCTCGCGATGCTCCTGCAGATGGCGCAGGGCACGAGCGCCGACGGCGGCATCGGCCGCGTCGACTCGGCCGTGCGCTCCCAGCAGCGCACGATCGACAACCTCTCGGAGCAGCGGGCGCTCAACCAGAACAACGAAGAGCGCCTGTCCGGGGTCACCGACGAGATCTCCGACCTCAAGGACGAAGCCGCCGAGGCGGTCATCGCCAAGGAGGCCGCGCAGGCCGAGGCGAAGAAGAAGGCCGACGACTTAAGCGACCTCATCTCCGCCAAAGACGCCGCCGAGCAGACGATCTCGGACAACAAGGACAAGACCGAACAGCAGCTCGCCGACGAGAAGGCCGAGCAGGACCGGCTGGCGAAGAAGGTCCGCGAGTGGGAGAAGGAGCAGGAGAAGAAGGGCAACTTCGTCTACGGTGACGGCGTGCTCGCCAATCCGGCCAAGGGCTTCCCGATCACCTCGCAGTTCGGCTACCGCATCCACCCGATCACCGGCAACCGCAAACTCCACACCGGCACCGACTTCGGCGTCCCGTGCGGCACCCCGATCCGCGCGGCCGGCGACGGCATCGTCGTCTCCGCCGGCTGGGCCGGCGGCTACGGCAACCGCGTCGTCATCTCCCACGGCAAGATCAAGGGCAAGTCGATCGCCTCGACGTACAACCACAACACGAACGTCAAGGTCCGCGACGGGCAGAAGGTGAAGAAGGGCGACGTCATCTCGATCTCGGGAACGACGGGTGCCTCGACCGGCTGCCACCTCCACTTCGAGATCATGGAGAACGGCGGCTACGTCGACGCGATGCCGTTCATCTCCTGAGCCGGGTACCCCGGGTGCGGTACATGCGATAGACTTGTGGGTCTGCGTGCGACGACGGAATCGCACGTGACAGGCGCTGTCGGAGGAGAGCTGAGAGGAGGCCGACCATGGCGAAGGACACGGGCAAGAAGGTCATTGCGCGCAATCGCAAGGCACGCCACGACTACCACATCGAGGACACGTGGGAGGCCGGACTCGTCCTCACCGGGACCGAGGTGAAGTCCCTGCGCGAGGGCCGTGCCTCGCTCACCGACGGCTTCGCCCTCATCTTCCAGAACGAGGCGTGGCTCGAGAACGTCTACATCCCCGAGTACCTCCAGGGGACCTGGACGAACCACGCCGCGAGGCGCCGCCGCAAGCTCCTGCTCCACCGCGAGGAGATCCTCAAGATCTCCCAGAAGGTCAAGGAGTCCGGACGCACCCTCATCCCGCTCGAACTCTACTTCGACGGTTCCCGGGTCAAGGTCGAGATCGCCCTCGCCCGCGGCAAGCGCGAGTGGGACAAGCGCCAGTCGCTGCGCGAAGCCCAGGACAAGCGCGAAGCCGAGCGCGCGATGAAGTCCAAGCAGTATCTCTGAGCGGAAAGTGCCTCTGAACGATCAGCACCTCTGAGCGGTTTCCGCCACCGGTCGGGAATGCAATTGGATCGGCCGGTGTTGAGAGAGTATGCTGGTGTTCCTGTCCGATGGAACCTGTCAGCGCAGGTGACATGGACAGGATTGGCAACAGAATATGGGGATGATCGGTTTCGACGTTGGACACTGCGTCGGGAGAAGCGGGCCGAGAATGCAGAGTCATCTCGTTAATGTCCTCTGCAAAACAATAGGTGCTAAATCTGAAAACCGCACCGATTTCGCCCTCGCTGCCTGATAGAGCGCGAGCTGCGAATCCGTCAGCCTAGAGTTGCCTCTGCTCTAGATCCTGGCGTCGCTTAAGGGGCCACTGCTTCAGATGCACGTTGGGGGCATCTGAGGGACTCTTACCCAACTCCGTTCGTTGGTCTACGTGTTCGTGCGATGGCCAGAACCTAAGAGACTGCTTCACGAACTGCGCCCGGAGAAGTCCTGACAATCTGCCGACGGACGCGGGTTCGATTCCCGCCATCTCCACAATCACGACGGCCCCGTCCGCTTGGTGTTCACCAGGCGGGCGGGGCTTCGTCGTGCCCGGCAGCGGGCCCCTGTACCCGACGCCCCCACCGCGTGCGGCTCACGCGTTGATGCGGATGACCTCTTCCTGGTACGGCGCGATGACGCCGCCAGAGATGCGCAGGTCGAGGACGAGGAACCTCCGCTCGTCCACGGGAGTCGCCGCCCACTCCTTGAGGACCTCGAGGTCGGCGAGCGAGCGGACGACGACGCCCTGGCCGCCCGCGGCCGTGGCCAGGGCGGCGAAGTCGATCTCGTCGATGAGCATCGGCTCCGTCGCCAGCCCCTTGAGCCCGTAGAGGTTGACCTCCGCCCCGTACGCGGCGTCGTTGAAGACGACAGCGATCCCTCTGCCGCCCGCGGATCGGATCGCCGTGTCGAGGTCGGAGAGCGCCATCATCCCGCCTCCGTCCCCGGTGGTGAGCACGATCGTCGCCTCCGGGTTCGCCCGAGCGGCTCCCGCGACGCTGTGCCAGCCGAGCCCGATCGACTGGAACGCGGTGCCGACCAACGCCAGCCGGTCCGGCGCGCTCGGCTCCCAGAACATGTTCGCCCACGCGATGAAGTGGCCCCCGTCGGAGACGACGACCCGATCCTCGGGCAGAAGCTCGCCGAGGCGGGCGGCAGCGGCCCGCGGATCGAGTCGGCCGTCGGCGGCGAACTCCGTGCCGGCCTCATAGGTGCGGTCGGCCGTGGTGTCGACGCTCTCGCGCCACGTGCTCGGCCGGGCACCGGCAGCGCGCAGACGCGCAGTGAGCTCGGCGGCGGCCAGCCGGGCATCGGCGCGGATGAATCCGCCGACCCGGGCGTGCGTCGGTCGGTCGTCGACGTCGATCTGCCACACCTGAGTGCCGGGGGCGAAGAGCTCCCCGAAGCGCATCGTGAACTGGTTGAGCGAGGCCCCGATGACGACGGCGACATCGGCCTGCCGGACCCTCTCCATCGCTCCCGGCGCCCCGAACCCTCCTGCCACGCCGAGGTCGTACTCAGATCGCGGGAAGATGTTCCGCCCCAGCGCCGTCGTCACCGTCAGCGCCCCGGTCGCGTCGGCGAGCTCTCCGAGCTCCTTCGCCGCTCCTGCCAGCCATGCGCCGCGCCCGGCGAGGAGGATCGGACGCTCCGCCTCGGCGAGGAGTCCGGTCAGACGGTCGAGCGCGGCCTGCGGGAACTCCCCGGTCGGCGAGAGGGGAGAGGGCTCTCCCGGGCCCGGCACCTCGGGGATCTCCCCGATCTCGAGGGTTGCGACGTCGTAGGGGATCGCGAGCACCACCGGCACCCGGTAGGTCAGGGCGTGCTCGATCGCGGTGACGGTGGCAGCTGCCGCGTCGACGCGACCGACCGTGTACGTGCGCACGCCGACGGCTGAGGCCATCGCGATCTGATCGACATCCCACGGCCTCGGCCCCGATGTCGGCTCGTCCCCGACGACGAGGACGAGGGGCACGCGGGCCTGCGCCGCTTCGGCCAGCGCCGTGAGCGTGTTCGTGAACCCGGCGCCGTACGTCGTCGTCGCGGCCGCGATCCGCCCCGAGGTGCGGAAGTGGGCGTCGGCGGCGACGACGGCACCCGCCTCGTGGCGGACGGCGGTGTAGTTCGCCGAGGTGGTCGTGAGCAGGGAGTCGAGGAAGTAGGCGTTCCCGTTGCCCATGAGGCCGAAGACCTCGTCGATGTGGCGGGCGAGGGTATGGGCGACATGCGCCGAGGTGTGTGCCATGAGCGGCCTTTCGCGGAGCGGGATATGGAGAGATCCATATGTGTCTCACTCGCGCACCCGCGGCTTCGCGCTCTTTTTTCGAACGCCGGACTGTCATCTTCGCCACAGTCGGCGGAGCAATCGTCCTGACAGACTCGAATATAGGGCAATCAGAGTTCCGCGCCAAGTCAGAGCCGGTGTGGGCGCGAATGCGGCGCCGAATTTCAGATCCAGAATGCGAGAAATGGCTCTTGCATAATTGGAAGAATTCACTTACTCAGAAGTAGTTAACTCCCAATACTTCTCGGTAATATAGATAATGAATTGGTCATTCACGGTAAAAGCATGATAAATATAGATAGCGAAAGATGTCGGGATGAATTCGCAGAACTGCGCTGAAAGTGAATTGGTCATTCATGTGAGCGTCATTCCTGTGTTTCCGACAATTCATCATGAATGGCACCGGTAGTGCTGGAAAGTGAAATCACATGAGAATCAATAAGAAGTCTGTCGTCGCAGGTGGAGCCGCTGTTGCACTGCTCGTCGGGGGAGGGCTCACGTTCGCCCGCTGGTACGACGAGGCGTCGCTGGGCCAGGATGCCGCTGCCGTGCAGTCGGGTGTGCTCAACTTCGCGATCGACAACCTCTCGTGCCAGTGGGCTGACGGCGGCGATAATGTCGCACCGGGTGACGCGATTGTTCCCGGTGACACCATGCAGTGCACCGGCAGCTCGAAAGTCGTGACGAATATCAAGGGAAAGAACCTCAAAGCGACGCTGAGCGCGGTTCCGACGGGTGACCTCGCAAAACTCGTCGACGACGAATTCGCGGTGCTCAAGACCACGGTCAACGGCAGCACCTCGCCGCTCGCGCTCACCGCCGCCGATGACGGTGCGACCTTCGACGTCGGCTTCTCCATCTACTTCAAGGAGTTCAAGGACTCCCAGGACAACTCGCTCAACCGCGAGAACCCGGGCACCGACTCTGCGCAGTGGTGGGGCAAGGACAAGCAGGCCTCGGACTTCTCGTTCAACACCGGCGACGTCAAGCTGCGCCTGGTCCAGAGCGACCGCTGAGACCGTCTCCTCCGGCACGGACTCTCCGTGCCGGAGGACACGCGCGAAGAATCGGAGGTGAGATGAGAGTGCGGGTGTTCGCCGCTCTGGCCGCGGCCCTGCTCCTGCTGTCGAGCGGGTTGGGCAGCGGTGCGAAGTGGTACGACGAAGCTGCCTTCTCTCAGGCTCCGATCACCGTCGAGACCGGAGAGCTCGCGGCCACCGCCGCCGATCCCGCCTATCGGGTGATGAGCAGGATCGACAAGGATGCACGGCTGTCGGGGAAGCCCTCGTGCACGGCGACCGGTGACTTCAGGTCGTGCGCCGTGCTGACGAAGGATCAGGCGGAGGCCTTCGCCTTCATGCGGGGCGACCGACTCATCGTCTCCTCGTCGTTCGAGGTCGCCGCCGACGGTGAGAACCTGCGGTACGCGGTCACCCCGGACGCGGCACCCGCGAACGTCTCCGCCGCATGGTCGGCGGGGAAGGCGGCTGTGAGTCCGACCGGTCCGCTGACCGGTTCGCAGACCGTCACCGCCGAGCGGCCCTTCGACTGCCTCGGCGCGGCGGCAGGGTCGAGCGATTCCACTGCGCTGACGATTCCGTCGCTGTCCGTCACCGTTGTGCAGGAGGACCGATGATCCGGGGAGGGAACCCCAGCCGCCGAGCCCGCACGGGCCTCGCCGGTCTGTGTGCGCTGCTCTTCGTCGCCGTCGCCGCCGCTGTGGCTCTGAGTGCGAGTCCGGCCACACAGGCCCGGTTCACCTCGGAGGCTGCCGACTCGTCCGGTCTCACGGTTCGGGCCCAGCCCACGGTCATCAGAGCGAAGACCCTCGGGGTCGAGACCCCTGACTACGGAGACTGGAACTGGTTCGACCGGCAGATGAATGAGACCTCGCTGACGCTGACGAACGACTCGTCGACGACGCTGGTGGCGACGATCAGGATCGCCTCGGTGCAGCTCACCGGTGAGAACGTCTCGGAGGCGACTGACACGGCTCAGGCCTGGGTGAGGGACGCCGCCGGCGCGAAGCAGCAGATCGCCGCGAGCGTCACCTCGTCGACGTCGACCGCGCAGTTCCCCGGTGCGACCCTGCAGTGGAAGCTCGCTCCCGGAGCCCGGGAAGAGGTCGAGGTCGGTGTCGGAGCGAAGCCCACCTACCTGCTCTACCAGGATCTCACCGAGGCGAGGGGAGCGAAGTTCTCCTTCCGGTTCGCCGTGGAGTGGGCCGTCGACGGCCTGACCGAGGAGGAGAGCGCCCAGCTCTATCCCGACGGTGTGCTCGGTCCCGCCCCCGGAGACCGCTCGGCCTGCCCGGCAGGAGCGACGGCGAAGCAGGAGTGCCGGGGAGTGACGGCGACGGTGAAGCAGCCGGTGATCAAGACCGAGGCGACGCCCTATGAGATCATCACCTGCACCCCCGTCTACAACTCCGACTCCTCCCACACGTTCTCCGTCAGGACGGTGCAGCGTCCTGAGTTCTCCGGCCTGGCGAAGACGGCTCGACGACTCGACGGGGACCCCGAGGACTATGCGTCCTATGTCGCCATCCCCGAGGTGGGGTCCGGCTTCACCGGGGACCGCGTCGAGGTCATCAGGCAGCCCTACGACCGAACGGTCGGCTACGACAGGACCGTCCGGTTCGTCATCCGCGGCACCGGTGGTGCTGCGGGGCACCCGGCAGGACCGAACGGAGAGCGGGAGACCCAGTCACCCGTGTACGAGATGAACATCTACCGGCCGGCGTTCGATTCCAGCCCATCGTGCACCGTCAGTCTGGCGACGCTGTGATCGCCCGCCGCGCACTCACCAGCATCCCGTGGGCCGCATGGTTCGTCGCCGGGCCCCTGGCCCTGGTCACGCTCGCGACGCTCGCGATCGTCCTCGGCGGTTCCTTCGTCACCGTCCCTGCCGCCGCCGGAACCTGCGCGGCCTCGATCGACGAGACCATCACCGTCGCCGAGGTGGGCGGGAGCGGCGAGTTCGCGCCGTCCGAGTTCGAGCGCGCCTTCCCCGAGGTGCCCGGTCTGCTCGCTCCCGGTGCGACCGGCAGCGACGAGCTGAGCATCCGGTCGATCGCCGAGGCGCCGGTGGCGGTCACCCTCATCGTCGAGTCCCAGGACTCCCCGGTGGCGAACATCGACCACGATCTGCGGGTGACGATCACGTGGGCGGGGACGATCGCTGCGACGGGCACGTACAGTCAGGTCGTCGGCGAGCGCATTCCCCTGGGGACGATCGAACCGCAGGCTCAGGACATCCTCCGCGTCGACGTCGAGCTCCCGGCCGTCGCCGAGGAGGACAACGACACCCAGGATCGGACGTGGCCGCTGCGCTTCGACCTCGGCGTCAAGGCGGACACCGAATGCGAGAGCGACCGCACGGACGATCGGGCCGACTCCGACTCCCGGGGCGGCAGCGACGCGACCGACGATACGGCGGGGGAGGCCGCCTCGGCGGAGGGATCGTCGTCGAACGGAGACGACGCCCACGTCGACGGCACGGACACGGCGGAGGGGTCAGCGCTGCCGCGGACGGGGATCGACGGACTCGGGGTCATCGCACTCGCAGCCTTCGTGCTCGCGTTCGCAGGGTTCCTCCTCGTCGCCGCCGCACGCCGGCGATCGAGCGGCGGGCCGGGCGCTGCCGACAGCGAAGGAGAGGACCTCCGATGACCGCAGACACCCGAGCGTCCGCTGTTCCGACCCCCGCAGACGGTGTTCCCCGGCGACGACCGCGTCGTCGCCGCCGAGCGAACCGCATCGTCTCCTGGGTCTGCGGGATCCTCGTCGCGGCCTTCTCAGGCGTCCTCATCGCCACCGTCGCGCTGCCGCTGGCCATGGGCTGGGTGCCGCTCACCGTGATCACCGGGTCGATGGACCCGACGATCCCGCCCGGTTCGCAGGTCATCGTCAAACCGCTCACCCCGGCCCAGGCGCAGAACCTGCGCACCGGCCAGGTGATCACCTTCCAGATCGAATCCGGCGGCGACGAGGTCGTCACCCATCGCATCATCTCAGTCGACGAGGAGAACGGGGAGACCGTCTACCGCACCCAAGGCGACGCGAACGCCGCGGCCGACCCGGATCCGGTCCGTGCCGTGCAGGTCCGCGGACTCGTCCGCTACCACGTTCCCCTCGTCGGCTATGTCGCCACGCTCACCTCGCCCGAGCAGAAGCGGGTCGGCACATGGATCGCCCCCGGGCTCTTCGGCGCCTACGCGGTGTGGGAGATCGCCCGGCCGAAGCGACGCGGCTCCGGCCGGCACTGAGCATCACCGGCTCAGGCGCTCCCGCCATTCGGCCATGATCTCAGGCGGCGTCGGCTTCGAGACGAGGGAGCCTGCGACGTAGCCGAGCAGTGAGGCGAGGAGACCGAGGTAGATCGCCTCGTTCGAGTAGATGCCCAGCGTGATCATCACGACGATCGTCGTCACCGATCCGAGGATCATGCCCGCCATGACGCCGACGATCGTGCCGCGGCGGAAGACGAGACCGCCGAGGATCGGGATGAAGAGACCGGCGACGAGGAGGTTGTAGGCGACGGTGAGGGCCTCGACGACGCTCGGCATGATGAGGGCGAGTGCAAGGGTGACGATGCCGAGCCCGATGAGGTAGATCCGCGAGTCGCGGATCTCATCCCCGGTCTCGCGGACGAGGGAGCGCGTGAGCGCGGTCTTCGCTCCGCCGGATCCGTCCGTCCTCGTCCCGGCCGCGAGCTCCTCATCGCTCGTCACCGGCATGATGTCGCGCTTGGCCAGGAGCGGCTCGACGATGTCCTGCCGGCACACGGTCGAGGCGGCCATGAGCGACCCCGAGGCCGTCGACATCATCGCCGCGAGTGCCGCGGCGAGGACGAACCCGGCGAGCACCGGCGACATCGACGCGTCGACGACGGCGACGAAGACATCGTCGGCGACATCGATGCCCGGCACGATCCGGGTCGCCGCCATCCCGATGAGGGCACCGGCGACGGCGTAGAGGAGGCAGTAGACGCCGGCCGAGAGCCCACCCCACCGGGCCACGCCGGGACTGCGCGCGGTGAACACGCGCTGCCAGATGTCCTGCCCGATGAGCAGGCCGAGGGTGTAGATGAGGATGTAGCTCAGGATCGCCTGCCATCCGATGCCCACGGGACTCGTCGCCTCGGCGGGCAGGGACGAGAACAGCTCCGTCAGCCCTCCCGCGCGGTTGATGACGAGGGGGAGCATGAGGAGGAAGATGCCGACGGTCTGGATGAGGAACTGGACGAAGTCGGTGAGCGTGATCGACCACATGCCACCGAGCATCGAGTACGTGATGACGATGCCGCCGCCGATGATCACCGACCAGAACTTGTCGAGGTCGAACAGGGCGTGGAAGACCGTCGCGTAGGCGACCGTCGAGGTCGTCGAGATCATGAGACCGTAGGCGGTCATGATCGTCCCGGACACGAGGCGCGAGCCCTTCCCGTAGCGGAGTTCGAGCATCTGCGAGACGGTGTAGATCTCGAGCCTCTGGATCTTCGGGGCGAAGAACAGGGAGAGGACGATGATGCCCATGCCGATGCTCAAGACCAGCCACATGCCTGAGAGCCCAGCGGTGTAGCCGAGGCCGACCCCGCCGATGGTCGACGCCCCGCCGAGGACGACGGCCGACATCGTGCCCGTGTAGAGCAGTCCGCCCAGCCGTCTGCCGGCGACGAGGAAGTCGTCCTGGTCCTTCGCCTTGAACCGGCCCCAGATTCCGAATCCCACCATCGCGGCGAGATAGATGATGACAACGAGTGAGTCCACAGTGACTCCTTATTCCAGGGTCGGTTCAGTCGCCGACGGTGATGTGGATGATGGTGGGAACGGCGCGTCCCAGCGCCTCGGCGACGGCGTCGGGCAGCTCTGCGGTCATCTCCGACTCCCGCATGCTCACCCCGACCCCTCCCATCGAGGCGCCGAGCTGGGCGAAGTCCGGGCGAGCGAGGCGGACGGCGAAGGGCTCCATGTCCCGGTCGACCATCTGCTCCTCGATCTCCGCGTACCCGCCGTTGTCGACGATGACGAAGGGGATCCCGAGGCCGAGTTCGGTCGCGGTCATGACCTCCTGGATCGAGAACATCGCCGCCCCGTCCCCGAGGACGCAGACGACCGGACGCTGCGGGGAGGCGACCTTCGCCCCGATCGCCGCCGGAATGCCGTAGCCGAGCGTGGCGAAGCCGGGCATGTAGAGCAGCTGGTCGGGGGTGTGGGCGAGAAGCGCGTGGACCGAGCCGTCGTAGGTGACCTGGGAGGAGTCCCCGGCGATGACGACGTCCGGGCCGGCGCCGGCGGCGACGAGCCGGGTCACCCGGGCCCCGATCCGCTCGGAGTCGAAATCTGCGCCCCAGTGCGCGCGGATCGTCTCGACCCTCTCCCTCGCCGAGGCGGTCCCGCCGTCGGTCGTGGTCGTGTCCTCTGCGGGTGTGTCCGCAGCCGCCGGTGCGGCGTCGAGTTCGGCGGCGAGTGCGGTGAGGAACTCACCGGTGTCGGCGCAGACGAGGATGTCCCCGCTGAGGTTCTTGCCCAACTGGTCGGGGTCGATGTCGCAGCGGATGACGACCTGGTCTGCCGACTCGTCCCTGACCCCGGGGGCGGTCTGGGCGCCGATCGTCCCGCCCCAGAGGTCGGAGTCGGCGAGTTCGGAGCCGAGGACGATGAGGACGTCGGCGGCGGCGGTCTCGGCCTGGACGCTCGGGAATCGGACGTTCGACCCCAGCGAGAGCGGATGGTCCTCATCGACGATGCCCTTGCCGTTGGCCGTCGTCGCCACCGGAGCGTCGATCGACTCGGCGAGCGCCGCCACCTCGGCGGCGGCCGCACGCGCCCCGCCGCCTGCGACGATGACCGGGCGTGAGGCACTGCGGATCGCCTCGGCAGCGCGGGTGACGGCGTGGGCGTCGAGACCGGGCCGGCGGGCCGGGATCGGCGCGGGCACGCTGCCGTGCCAGGCGCCCTCGAGGACGTCGAGGGGGACCTCGATGTGGACAGGACCCGGACGGGAGGACGCGAAGAGGGCGAACGCCTCGGCGACGGCCTGGGCCGCACCCTCGGCGGTGCGCGTGCGCTGGGAGGACACGAGCAGGTGGGACAGGGCCCCGGAGGAGTCCTTGGTCTCATGGAGCATGCCGATGTCGGCGCGCTCGAGCCCGGTGGGCACACCGGGGGAGAGGATGAGCATCGGACGCGACTCCGCGTACGCGGTCGCCGCTGCCGTGATGACGTTCGTCAGTCCCGGACCCGAGGTCGTGATGACGACCCCGGGCTTGCCCGAGAGCAGGAAGTACCCGTCGGCGCCGTAGCCGGCACCCTGCTCGTGGCGAGGCGTGACGGCGCGGATCCCGAACGCCGGCAGATGCCGGTAGAACTCGAGGTTGTGGGTGCCGGGGATGCCGAAGATCGTGTCGACACCATGGGCGACGAGCGTCGAGACGACGGCGAGGCCGCCGTTGCGGTGGGTCGTCTCAGACACCGAGGGCCTCCCCGCTGGGACCCGAGGGTCCGGTGAGCCCGTTCTGCTCGGCCGCCCACAGGGAGAGGATCTCGTAGCCGGCGTGGGCGGCGGCGAGCCCCGTGATCTCCGCATGGTCGTAGGCGGGGGCGACCTCGACGATCTCCGCGCCGACGATGTTGAGCCCCTGGAGCCCGCGGATGGTATTGAGCAGCTCACGGCTCGTCATGCCGCCCGCCTCGGGGGTGCCGGTGCCGGGCGCGGCCGCCGGGTCGAGGACGTCGATGTCGATCGAGAGGTAGACAGGAGCATCGCCGAGGCGCCTGCGGATGCGGGCGACGACCTCGGGCACGGAGGTGAACTGGTAGTCGTCGCTGCGGATGATCTGGAAGCCGAGCACGCTGTCGTCCTCGAGGTCCTTGCTCCCGTAGAGGGGGCCGCGGATGCCGACGTGCATGCACGATTCGAGGTCGAGCAGACCCTCTTCGCTCGCCCGCCGGAAGGGCGTGCCGTGCGTGTACGGGGCCCCGAAGTACGTGTCCCATGTGTCGAGGTGGGCGTCGAAGTGGAGGACGGCGATCCTGCCGTGGGTCTTGTGCAGCGACCGCAGATTGGGCAGGGCCAGGGTGTGATCGCCGCCGAGGGTGAGGACCTTCGCGCCGTCGGCGCGGAGGGCGTCGGCATTCTCCTCGACCGTGGCGATCGCCTCTTCGATGTCGAAGGGGTTGACGCCGAGGTCACCGCAGTCGGCGACCTGCTGCCACGTGAACGGGTGGATGCCGGTGGCCTGGTTGTAGGGGCGCAGCAGCTTCGAGGACTGGCGGATGTGGGCCGGTCCGAAGCGGGCGCCGGGCCGGTAGCTGACTCCGGCGTCGAAGGGGATGCCGACGACCTTGACGTCGATCTTCTCGCCCGGCCGCTGGGCTTCGACCTCGTCGAGGCGCGGCAGGAGTCCGAAGGTCGGGGGGCCGGCGAAGCGCGGGGTCTGGCTGTAGTCGGCGGGGCCGAGGGGCTGAGACGGCATTGACTCTCCTTGCAGCGGGCACGACGCCGGGGAGACCGGCGCGGTTCGGGACTGATGTGCCATCAGCCTAGGACGTGTCATCCCGGTCACAGATATCCAGTCTGGACAGAAGCGACACCTCGGATGTCCACAGTGGATAGACTGGGCGTCATGGTCACCTTGGGACAGCTGTGGGCGCGGCGCGAACTCGCCCTCGAGATCGCCGTCGATCCGCCGGGCGCGCGGGAGAAGGAGGTGACGATCGTCCACTCCTCCGAGCTGCCGGAAGTCGACGAATGGCTCGCCGGCGGCGAGGTTCTGCTCACGATCGGCGTCGGCCAGGATCTCACCGCGCCCTCGGCCGGTGACTACATCGCGAGACTCACCCGGGTCGGGGTCCACGCGCTCGGCATCGGTCTCGGCAGCGACCTGCCCTCGGTCGAGCTGCCGGCCTCGCTCATCCGGCATGCTGAGGAACACGGGCTCGCGCTCTTCGGCGTGCCCGAACCCGTGCCGTTCGTCGCCGTCGTCGACGCCTTCACGAGGATGCGCGAGGAGGAGACGAACCGCGAGGTCACCCGAGCCTCGAGCGCGGGTCGCCGGTTCGCCACCGCGCTCGCCCGCACCGGTCCCGCCGATCTCGTCGCCGACCTCGCCGACACCCTCGGCGGCGAGGTCCAGTTCGTCTCCCCGACCGGGCGGGGGCTGACCGGTCCGAACCCGCCTGTGGCCGTGCGCTCCGAGCTCATCGGCGAGGCGCTCGGCACCTCGTCGGCTCCGCGTCTGCTCAGGGCAGGCGCGGGAGGGTTCGAGGCCGTGCCGGTCGGTGATGAGCGGGTCGCCGGATGGATCCTCGCTGCGGCGGAGACGACCGTGAGTCAGCGCACCCGCTCCCAGCTGCTATCGACCGCTGCGGCCCTCCTCGGTCT
>ENA-OOKA01000013-OOKA01000013.1-human-skin-metagenome-genome-assembly--contig:-NODE-13-length-89244-cov-7.051722_pt1 | contig 89244 bp, 119 predicted proteins | sample MGYA00248825_ERZ500995 | MGnify/ENA primary metagenome ERZ500995 (study PRJEB25958, sample SAMN03398540) | human skin metagenome | study: EMG produced TPA metagenomics assembly of the Human Skin...
TACCAAGGAGGTAAAATCTCCTGGACCTCCCGTGAAGGAGCACGAGTCCAGTACAACTGAGTAATAGCACATGGTAGAATGGGCGGCAGTGGAGTCAAATCCTTGCCGCCCATTCTGCTTCCCGGTTCCGGTTATGGGGCGATAGAGGGAGCAGTGCGAAGGTCAGGAGAGTGCACATGAGGAGTATGAGAGCATGGTAAACGGATTGGAAATCATCGGTATCATCGCCTGCTGTGTCGTGTGCGTCTTCTCCATCATCGGCATGATATCGAACGTGTGGAAGTACAGGGCGGTGAAGTCCCGTCCTATCGTTCCCGGACAGTTCTGGTATCGCAAGTGGAACAGTGTAGGCATTGAGTGGAAGCATCGAGGTCACGTTTATACGGGAAGCGTGCATCACCCTCTGTTCTTCCTTGCTCGTGGGTTCTCCATCCGTGTCAACGGTTATGGAGACAAGGTAACCCCGGATTACTGGTTCACCAACGGTCTCGGCTCTATTCTCCTCTCGGCTTTCTGTCTTGCAGTCGGGATGGGAGGGGCCTTGCTCATCTTCCTTGAATTGTGATATACTGAAACGGATAGGGTGAGAAAGTCTTACCCTGCACCGAATGAAAAGGACAATCCCTTGCGCTCAGGGTCAGTAGTAGAAGCTATCACTTCCCGTGGTATGGAAACCGTACTCATCACGTATCTCGATAAGGAGAAGTTCACCGGGTACATCCTCTCCCGTCAGCCGGGAGTTCTCGCAGGTGAGATCACCGGAATCCCGGAAGAGCTCTTCGAGGAGGTAGAGGGACAGTACGGCGTCGTCATCCCCACTGTCGATGATGACAACTTCGGCCTCTACGTGTTCCGAGATGAGGATTCCATCTACGTCTACCACCGGGACAACGGCGACTTCATCACGAAGGTGCGCAAGCCCAAGGATGCTCTTGTCATCGTGTCTCACAAGCTCATCGAGTACGCTGACTCCGCTGAGGAGTCCGAGATGGGCGACTGGTCCGCTACTCGGAAGCAGGGAGAGAACCTGACTTCTCCGGCAAACCTTTCCTACCTGAAGAAGACCCTCGGCTTCGACTGACCTCCACTCCTCGCACCCCCGTCTCCCCTATCCCCGGAATGAGGCGGGGGTGTGCTGTCCGACTGTACCCGATGAGCAAAGGAACCAACTCTTGACCGTTTTCACACCGTCTGTCATCGAGGAGCTGTATGCCGGGATAACATCGGATACTCGGGGGACTTTCAGGGCTGCGTTCCATGCTCTCTACCCGGTGAAAGCAGGGGATGTCATCATGCCGGAGTACGATGAGAGGGCTCCTGCTGATGGGCATGTGTTCCTCGTTCTTCTCTTCAGAGAACGCATCGTAGAGGAAGCACGGGAGAAGCTAGCTCCCCTGCTCGATGAGAATGGTCTCTTCATCACGACGGGAGAAGAGACCAACTATAACCGTTGTGCACGCATTGCCAAGGCGATGTCCAAATTCCTTGTGTCAGTGGGATTCGATCAGTTCTACATGAGCGATGACGAACGGCACGCCAGCATGTATACGTCCTTCATCCACGATGCCCTGCCAGTTGAGATGGTGCAGTCGCAGAGCCAGCAGGAAGTCGCAGAGTACCTGAAGGAGAACGGTTACGACGAGCCACCGTGGGGTATCCCGATGCTGAGTGTGAATGAGGATCGCACGGCCTTATCCTATGACGCTGAGTTTCAGATTCCTGTCTTCGTCAACGCTTTCTGCGAGTTTGCCCTCTCCTTCCTCCTCCCCCGTCTCTTCCAATGTGATGTGGAGACCGCCTACAAGAAGTACGCTTCTGCTCGGATGCCTGCACTGGTCCGGTTCTTCCCTGACGTGTTTGAGGGAAACGAGTTTGCACGATGGTCCTCCATCTGGGGTTCGAGTGTAGAGGGGTGGACGACATACGACCCTCCTACCTGCACTGATTACATCCACGGGTTCCTTATCGACAGGCTTGCTCGCACCACCGAGCCTGAGCTGAAGCCCCGCAAGGACTATGTGAGGCGCATCACTCGTCTCTTCAATGAGGGAGACGGGCAGACAGCGTTCAACACGCTCGTCCGGTCTTCCTCTCTCATCAACGCTATCAGGCTCTCCGATGCGGACCCAGCATGGGAGGATAGGGTCATCCAGGCTCTCGACCCGGCACGGCTCAGGGAGAAGGCATCCTGGGGCAAAGAGGACTACGCCATCGACTTGAACTCCTCGATGGCCTTCCTGCTCGGGTTTCTGGGTAAGGACTTCAAGCGGTTCCTCGATAACTACCTCTATGAGAACGCACCATTTGATCCAATGGAGACAGTCTCACTCATCACGGGGGAGGAATGGGAGTACACACGAGAGGTGTCACCTCTCTACGAGTTGGGGCAGCAGATGCGGGAAGAGTCCGCTGACTTTCTCGCCTCTCCCGAGTTTGTCAGGTGCAACGACTTCGATACCCTCCATGACCTCCTTGCCCTGCACCAGCGTGAGCTGTTGGAACAGGAACTCACCCTGCTCGACGTTCCCGCTACGTCCATCGCTCAGGTCGTAGAGGAGGCTCCCGCTGTGGAATGGGAGGGTCACGTCTACACGTTCCACTACCCGGAGACAGCGGTGGAGATCAATGAGTGGAGCTACTTTCTCAATAACTGCATGACCTCCTACGTCACACGGGTGAGCAAGGAGAAGTACGTGATCGTCCTCGTGAAGCAGGATGATGAGCCGTATGCCGCTCTGGGCCTCGTCCCTCGCACCGAGGAGGGTGGCACCATCTACATGAAGGATCAGTTCTACCGGGAGGGGAACCAGCGTCTCGATCCGGTCCTTGAAGGTCAGTTGCTCAGCGCCCTCCTCTGACCTGGTGCTGACAGGAATGAGAGTAGGCCCTATGGAGTTCATGTCTCCATAGGGCCTACGTGTGTCTGCCTTACACCGTTCCGGCGGCCTTGCTCTCTCGTCGGAGGCGGGTAGCGTCCAGGATGTCCCGTCCATGCTGAGCGATAACTTCCGTGCGTCGGTCGTCGTAAGGCTTCTTCTTGTACTGAAGGAAGCCTACCCCGATGAAGGCGACCGGCATCCCCGCTAGAGCGACAGCAGCGATGATATACCCTACAGTGAGAGGGAAGAAGAGGGCGCTGATGAGGGCTACGACGAGGATAGCGGGAACTACCCGGAGGAGGTAGTGCCAGATGGTTCCAATGCACTCATCGTAGTAGTTGATGGCCTCGTGGAGCTCCAGAGCGGAGAGGTCTTTCAGGTCCGCATCAAGGCGTACCCCTTCCTTGCTCGGAACAAGGTGGTCATACTCACTCTTGTCATCAACGGAACGCTCTCGCTTCCGCTTGTCCGCTTTCCTCTCAACCTTCTGAGGGGACGGGGAAGGCTTCTGTGATTCCTGAGCAGGCTCAACCGTCTCCGGTCCAGCTTTGGTGTCCGTTTCCTCTGTCTCTGGGGCAGCCTTCTCAGGATGGGGGAGGGTTCTCTTCCTGTTCTGTTTCTGGGGTTGGAGGAGGGAAATCCGGCCTTCTACCCGTGGGAAGCTCTCATCCTGCTCATCAGCGTCCGTAGACGGCTCTGTGCGGGGTTTGTTTGCCTTGGAGGACTCAGCACCCCTCTGCGTCGTTCTATCGCCGTCTGGGGCCGTTTCCGGGGGTTTGCGTGCAGAGGGAACGGTGATGGTCCGCTTCTCTGCACGCTCACGCTCTCGCAGTTCCCTCCGGGTAGGGAAGGGGTTTACAGGTTCTGGGCGGCTTTCTTCCATTCTGGTTCTTCTCCTGCCGTCTTCGCACGAATCTCACGCTTGTAGTTACTCGGCTTCTCACCGTTCTTCAAGCGGTCGAGAAAATCCTCTGCTTCGGGAGTCTTCTGAGCTCCCTCTAGACACTCTACCACCTTTTCCCTCAGCTCATCAGTGTAAGCAAGGCGGTACGGGAGAACCAGGCTCACATCATCGTCCTTCTCATTCCGAGCATGGAGAACGAACGCAGCGTTGATACCCAGGGGCTTCACTGCAACGGAGCGTACATCATCGAGGAGGATCTTGGAGGCGAATTCCGTATTGGTGGAAGGAATCTTGCCTTTCACCTGAAGCTTGGAATCCGGGCTGAGAACGCCGGTGAACCGGGAACCCTTCTTCCTCTTGTGTCCGAGGTAGGACAATGCTCCTCCGGCGATGACTCCACCTGTGAGGACAGGCCCGAAGACGGCCCATGAGAAGTCTCCGGTGATGAGCAGTACAGCAAGGAGGATGAGAGGGAGGAGGAAGAAGAATACGATGGTGCCAATCTCCTGCTTCTTCCAGGGCCATTGGCTATGCGCTACGGTGTCCTTGTCCGTGATTCGCAGGTTCTTGATCTTGGTCACGCTTCATTCCTCATTTCGTCTCAGCGATGTATGCACGTAGGCGGTTGAACACTTCCGGGTCACTCTCACCGGATTCCACCTTCTCCAGATCGAGGAGAGCCTGTTGGCAGGAATCGTCTGACGCTTTCACCTCAAAGTAGTTCCTCAGCCGAATCACAGCAGCGGGGAAATTGTCAAGATCTCCCTGACCTCCCTGCTCCAGCTCGGTGATGTCATTGAGGGCGAAGTTGACAGCAGACATAGTGAGTCAGCCTTTCCGTAGTGATATACCGTTTTCCAATAAATCGGAAGAATCCGATCCAGGCACATCAGTATATCAGACGAAGGGGAAGAACAAGGCTGAGAAGAAAGCCTTTCCACTCTCCTCCCCCAGCCGCAAGGAGTCCCATCGTTGCAGGTGAGAGGGGTGCAGATGGTAACAGCATGAGATGGAGCGGAGGTGGAATCAGGGCGATGCAGGAACAGGAATCGTCCCCTCCCCCTCTTATCCCAGCAGGCCCGTCTTCATGGAGTAGTCGTAGATGAAGATACCGCTGGTTGTTGCGACGTTGAGAGAACGCACTGTTCCTCGTCCGGGGATGAACACGATATCGTCACACAGCTCCATGACTTCAGCGGAGAGACCCAGCCCCTCCTCGCCGTAGATGACAGCGGAACGCTCGTTCCACTCATAGGAGGGAAGGGGAACTGCTCGGTCATCAATCTCTGCGGCGACGATACGATACCCCTCGTCCTTCAGGGCGGTGATAGCCTCTTCCGGGGTAGGGTAGTGGAGGATTCCGGTGTAGACGTGAGTTCCTACTGCTCCTCGCCGGTCCCACTTCTTGCGTCCAGCGATGCGGACCTGCTGAGTGTTGAACCAGTTGGAGTTGCGGACCCCGGATCCGAGGTTCATGTCATGGGAGAGGTTGACGAACACGCTGACCATGCCGGATCGGGTCTTGTCCAGGTCTTCTACGATAGACGGAACTTCCCACCATCGGTACTTGTCTGCGATGTTACGGGTATCAGGGATGCGGAAACAGTCATCGGACATCAGTATCCGCCTTTCTATGCTTCTGTATGGTCTGCCCTGAGAGGGCGTGTCATCAGAAGCCTATGACATTCGCCCACGCTTTGTCAAATACGTCTTCGGAGTTCATTCCTGCGGCGAGGTGAATGCTCATGTCGTATGCCAGAACCTCTCTGTCCACTTCGCCCAGGAGGGGAGTTGCAGATGAGGCTTCAACGAAGCTCAGGGCTTCATAGAATGTGCGCATGGTTATTCTCCTCGTAGTGTTTCTCGTCTGGTGTCAGTCTAGCATGGTCTGGTCGTTTTGACCAGTGGGTGTAGGGGTGTGGGAAACTGCGTGCGAAGGGCGTAGGAATCCCAGGAGCGATGGGAGGCCGGTGGATGCCTGTTATCAGCGTCTACGGCCTCCCAGGAGTATGTGCGGGTACTCCTGGGAGACTGTGAGCTGTGGTCATCCTAGAGGCTTCGTGTGCGTGAAGGTGTATGGGCAGACGCCCTTGTATACCTTGCCGGAGTAGGCGGATCCGTCGAAGACTGCGGAGTGGGTCGTGTCATACACGAGTCCGTCGTTGTACTTGGCGATGGTGATGCAGACTCGTTCTGCTCTTACAGCGTTGGCTGGGGTAGCGTCTGCAAGCTTCTTGTCCACGGTCTTGACCTGGCGGGTGTTGCCGTTGTAGATGTATTGCACGAATCGGAATTGCTGTTCATCCAGGTTCGGGCGAATCTGGTCAGCGGTGAGAAGCTGGTAGGTGTAAGCGTACCCGGATGGTGTCATGGTGCGAGCTCTGGTGTCGTTGACCTCGACTGCGAGGGAGCGGAGTTCACTGAGCTCCTGGGTTTCAATGGCTTTCTCCCGGTATCTGCCGTATGCCCCGATTGCGATGGCGGCGAGGATACCGAGGACGGCGATGGCGGCGATGATTTCCACCAGCGAGATTCCACCCTCTTCTTTCCTTTTGAACATGCGGTTCCTTTCTAGTCCTCTACCCTTGTTATATCGGCCTTCCCGTCCTTCCTCCTCGTATCCTTCCCTGAACGCTTCGGTTTTGTGATACGGTAGTGAGCGTTGTTGCCGATACAGCATGAGAGGAATCATGTTCACCCCCGATGATTAGGAGTTGCTATGGCGCATATTGACAGCGCAGATTACGATGTTCACAAGACGACCCGTGTAGAGGACTTGTCTGACGGAGACATTATCGACCTCGATGGTGACACCGCTTGGGACGAGGACCGGCTGGGAGAGCTGGAAGATGCGAGTGCTATCGAAGTTCTCGATGTCTACCTTGACGAAGATGATGAAGGCGAGGAAGTCTGGCGAGTCTGGATCGAAGGTGACCGTCTCATCAACGTCCCACCCGGTTACGAGTTCTCCCGCTTGGTCTCAGGAGATGAGATCTGACTCCTCCCCTGTGAGCTGCTACGGGTCCGGCCTTGTGCTTGATTCCTCTCAGCTTCCCCTCGACCTGTAGTACGGTGAACATGTGCAATAGCAGAAGCCCCGGTTACTCCATCCATGTGAGTGACCGGGGCTTCTTCGTGTGTATCAGAGGTTCAGGCTGCGGAGAGGTTCTTGATCTTGTCCGGGCGGAATCCTGACCAGTGATCGTCACCGCTGACGATGACCGGAGCGGACATGTAACCCATTTCCTTGACGAGTGCGAGAGCTTCAGCATCCTGGCTGATGTCTACTGCACGGTACTTCACGTCGAGCTTATCCATGAGCATCTTGGTCATGTCGCACTGTCCACACTGAGGCTTCGTGTATACGATGGGGGTTCTATCCTCGGTTGCCATTCTGACTCCTTCATTGTTGCTTTCTCTGATGGGCGTGGTAGCTTCCTATCGGCCTGGTTTGCGCCCAGGAAACACTCAGGATCACTCCACGGTGATACCCGGATACTACCATAAGAAAACAACCCCCGAATTGAGGGTTGTTATCCTATCTTGCGGTTACATGCTCTATCGGACACTACATATAGTGGTCACAGCACACGGACTACCGAGTAGTTGGAGGTCCAGATCTTCGCCAAACTCACCGTCTTGCCTGAACTCGGCGCATTATACATCATGCCGTTGCCAGCATAGATTCCGACGTGTCCCGGCATGTAAATCAGATCACCCGGAAGAGCCTCACTCTTCGAGATCCGCTCACCCGCAGTCGCCTGCGCACCCGATGTCCTCGGGATGGTCACACCAACAGCGTGACGGTAGACCCAACTCGTATAACCAGAGCAGTCGAAGCCCGATGGAGTGGTGCCACCCCAACGGTAAGGAACTCCGATGTACTTCTTCGCTTCCTCGATGATAGCAGACCGAGCAGCAGAGATATCTTCACCTGAATACGGGGAAACGGAATCCGAGGACGCTGCATAGCCCTCAGATGGCGCAGAACCGTCTCCAGCGGACTCCGGGGCCTCGACAGCTTCACTCTCGCTCTCAGGGGCCTCCTCGACGCTCTCAGCTGCCTCCTCAGCAGGTTCCTCGACTACCGGCTCCGGCTCAGGCTCCGGTTCCGGGGCAGGCGGTGGAGGAGGAGGTTCAGGTGCCTTCTCAGCGGTAATGAGAGTATCAGCGGAGAAGAACGTCCCCGCTACTACATCTTCCTGTTCTCCTGGAACGGTGAGAGCCTTCTGAGCAACGTACTCAGGGGTGACTTCAACCTGCTCTTCAACAGTGACTTTAGCGGCTTCCGGCTCAGCGGTGAGAGCGTGAGCGGCGGGAATGGACAGTAGCAGAAGCGGGGCTGCGATGACCGAGTAGGCAACTTTCTGGGTCAAGCCAAAAGGTTTCTTCTCTCGGGGCATAGCGTGCTTTCCGGGCATAGATTCTCCAAGGTTTCGTAATAAGGGCCATATACCTTATCGGCTATTTGTTATCGTTTCGTTATACAGTGTATCACAGGATTGATGTGAGTGCCAGATTCCTCCGGCGATACGAGAAATCACCCAACGCTACCTCGATGACACCGCACTCCTGCAAAGAGCGGATGAAGCTCTCCACGTTCCCCGCATGGAACCTGCGCACCTGCTCTCCCTGCACCCCCTGAGAGGCCGGAGAATCGACCAGGAAGAGGGGAAACGGTCGGGTCCATGCCTGCACCGGGAACGGGTCTGTATGGTCCCAGGAAAGAGCGTCACGCTCCTCCTCCGTGAGAGAGGCGAGAGTATCCGTGTCCAACTTCTCGATCACCGCCGCCTGGAGCTGAGAGGTAACCGACCGGGCAAGGGCGAGAAGTGTGACTTTTCTCTCCTTCGGGGACAGTGAGAGGTAATCAGGGGTCCAAGCAAGCATGAGCTCTTCCGGGGAGTCAGCGAGAACACACTTCTTCTGCTTGTCATAGATGACAGCGCATGGATAGGGTACACCGAACGGCTTGGTAGGCAGTTCTCCCGTGAACGGGGATACGATGATATGACTCATGCAGGCTCTTCTTCTCAGGGTACGCTCTCTCCCTCATCCTATCGCCCGAACAGCACAACGGGGGCAGAGAGTTGAATCCCTGCCCCCGTTGTCGATGATGACGTGTCAGTTGTGACTTCCCACGAGTCGGTTCTCCTCGACCCTACGGAAGTCCTCGACCTGAATGGCCGACTTCTTCAAAGCTTCCTGATTGATGGAGTAGTGATGCCCACAGAACAGCAGGATACCGGACATCAGGTTGACCCGCACCGAAGCCGCAGCGGAGCAGGAGCGGGATTCAGTTTCTCCGAAAGCGGGCTTCACGCCGGAATCACAACGATCCCGAGCGGTGAGCTTCTGTCGAGTATCAGTCAGCGTTGCAGTCATTTCATCTTCCTGTCTCTTATAGGGCGAGCAACCGTGGATTGCTCCTTTCCACTTATCCTAACACATAGATCGGAGAAAGTCACGCTCCTCTCACAGCAAAAGTGCAGAGCAGCGGGGATTCATCGCACCGCACGGGAAACGAAAGAGGGGTGACACCGTATCGCACGGTGTCACCCCTCTCACTCAGCGACTATCAGGAAAGCCCCTTGATGCGGTCTGCAAGGTCGTGACGGACAGGACGCTCGTAGTCCTCGTCCTCCTCGTCACAGTCCTCGTCGTCATCGTCGTAGAGGTCGATGTCATCCTCTTCTTCCTCGCAGTAAGAGCACAGCGACTCATCGAGGGCGATGGTGATCCCGCAGCTCTCGCAGTAGGAGAAATCATCATCCTCCTCATCGTCCCACTCATCATGCTCGTAGGAGGCGTCTACGGCATCCGTGATCTCACCCTTCACAATGTCGATGACCTGGTAGACATTGAGGCGCATCTTCTGGCTCTCCCAATCGACCGGGACGGAGACCACGTTCGCCGGGTTGCACTTCGCCTTCAGGACGTAGCCGTGGCCCCATTGCTCAGCGTACTTCCACGTACCGACGTGCAGGCCGGGTCCACAATACACGTTCTCGTCGTCCTCCACCTCAGAACGAGGCATGGAGACAGTGGAGCCAATCGGGTTCGGGATGGTGCCGACATGCTTCACATTGTCCACGTAGGCCGTACCCGTGCTGATGGAGCGGTACTGCTCGTTGACCTCCTGCACACCCTTGTAGGCGAGGAAGTCGCCGTCAGGGAAGATGGTGAGGTTACGATCCGAAAGCCAGCGGAACAGGTGCTTCCGGGACTTCTCATTGGAACCGGCGTAGAGCTTTTCGAGGAAGTTCACGAGAGCGTGAACGTTGCCGTCCGCCTCACCGTTCACGATGCGCTTGATGTACCTGGCCAGCTCATCGTCAATCCGGTCATGCTCGAAGTACACGCCCGACTCGTCATAGGTGACCTTCTCAGTGAGAGAAGCCATGCGCTTACCGACACCCTCACTGGTGCTGATGAGAGAACGGATCTCATCTTCTGAAGCCTCGCTGTCCCCACCTTCGAGAAGGGCTCGCACAGCGTCGTAGTTCGGGTGGTCGGAGTCAATGTTCGTCGTCGTCATATCCGTCTCGAACATGATGGAGAGAGTCGTTGTCTCCCCGTTCTCCGAGCGGATCGTCTTGTAGAAAGCCATAGTCCTCATCCTTACCTAGTGATGTTGTCGTGGTACTGCTCCCAGCATAGCACATTTCAGCGGGAAATGGGAGCCGGAACCTGTGTGTTCCGGCTCCCATTCGCCTTACTTCTTCTGAGCGTCCATCATGTTCATGTAGTCCACGATGACAGCCAGCTCCTCAGTGTTCCGAGTCTGACGCCGACCCACCACCGTGAGCATCGGGTAACGCTCACACAGCTTCTCGTCAGTGAACTCATCCAGCCCCAGCTCAGTGAGAGCCGCAGTGGTACGCTCACGGGTGGCGAACGCATTGATGTCCTGGTGGCCGACGTAGTTGTAGGACGCAGCCCGGCTGAGCATGTTGAAAGTCTGCTCCACCTCAGCGGCTTCTCGGAGCGTCGTCATAGCCTCAGAGATTCCAGTCGGGTACGTGACCTTGGCCTTCTCCAGCTTAGCCCGGTAGATTCCCCAGGCGTAGGAGAGACCCTTCAGGATTTCATGCAGAGAGCGGTAGGAGGAGACACTGTGGCTCACAACGTACAGGTTGATCCAACGCTCATTCTCGAAAGCCTCGGAGAGCAGGGTCTTCACCAGCTCGGAGACGGGGACGAGGGTAGCGTTCTTCATCCGGTTCTCCAGTGCCGAGAGCTTCCGCCCCTTGCCGAGATTGATGAAGGTGATGTCGTCCTTCCCGAGCTTGCCGAAGGCCTTGTAGGTCACGTCGAAGGCGTCATCCTGGGCGTAGTAGACCTGTCCGGTGATGCCCTTGACATCCTGGATGCTCATGCTGATGAGGTCTCCATCGGCGTAGACTTCGTAGGTCACCGGCTTCGCCTTCGCCGGGACACCGCCGTTCTCAGCCTTCCGGCGAGCGTTCCGCTCCTGGGTCTTCCGCTTCCGCTCACCGGAGACGACACCGAAGAACTCCTCAAAGGAGACGTAGGTGAACATCGGGTTCTCAGTGATCCACGGGTTGTCCTCGAAGGCTCCGAAGAACATGGTGATGGATTCCGCTCCCGTTGCGTTCATGTAGTCCTTCACACCGGCGACTGCACGGCCCTGCTCAGCGTGATCGAAGGCGATGTAGACGTGAGTATCCTTCATCATGGAGGGCTGAGCGAACCAGATTCGACGGAGACTCTGGCGCTTCCCTTCGAATCGGGTCTTGCCTCCGCTGAGATTAGCGGTGATAGCGTACCCCCGACGAGTCGGACCCGTAACGATGTCCTCAGAGAACGGGACACCCTTGAACGTCATGTCCTCGTAGGCTTCATGGCCCTTCCCGAACAGACCGGGAGAGATTTCCTTCCAGTCCATGACCTTCTTGAAACCGTCTTCGAACGAGGTGACGTGAGCGAACTCCTCAACCATCGTGTCGTGGGCAGCCTGGTTGATTTCTTCGATGAAGGCGGTCAGGTTCTCCGTGGTCCGAGTGTCGTAGAGGAGGTCATCACGGCTGGGGACGATGTTGAGCGTTCCCATCGGAGCTTCGAGGACGACGTTGTAGGAGTTGTCGAAGCTGTGAGCCTTGCCGTAACCGTACTCCGGGAGGTTGTGAGTCTGCACCTGGTAGAGAACGCTGCCCATCCGAGCGAACACAGAGCCAGAGCGTCCGTTCACCCGTGCTCGCACGATAGCGTGGTCTCCGAACTTCATGTAGGAGTCCTCATCGGTGATGCTGGCCGGTTCCGACCCATTGAGAAGGACCGTACCCTTCGGCCAGGTGTAGAAGAAGTCCCGAGCCTTGTTCAGCGTCTCAGCGTAGCGGTGAGACTCAATCGGGATGGAGATGGTGACGCCGTTCTCCTCATCGGTGTCCACGACCTTCAGGATGTCGAGCGTGTAAGCACCGGCGACGTTCTCTCCGAGGATGGAGGTGTACTTCTTGCCGTCCTTCACGGACACAATGGAGAACTGCTGGGTGATGGCGAGACCCGACTTGCACCCGAGGCCGAACCGACCCGTCTGCTCGTTGGTCTTGAGCTTGGAGGACTCTCCCACCGTGAAGAACAGGCCCAGACCGTCAGCGTCGAGACCCACGCCCTTGTCCTTGATAATAAGGCAGGGCTGGCCCATCTCGCTGGGCGTGTGAACCTCAATCGGGGCGTCGTTGCCAGCTTCGATATGAGCGTCACGAGCATTGGTGGAATACTCACGGATAACGGCGGCGAGCGGGTCAGTGTACTTATTGACCAGGCCCCGGATAAGCTCAGCACGCATCTCCGGGTTGCTGGTGATGTCCATGTCGAAACTCTTGATCGGCGTGAAGTTCTGCTCGACCTCGTTGGTGGGAGTAGCGTGAGGAATCATCGTGTCCTGCCTTCATGTCATCGGTTTGACTTACAAGACCTACGCTAACGCATATCCCAGCCGGTGTCAACTTGGAAGCAAGGGGAAGAGACCGTTCACAGGAAACCCACATAAACGGAGAGTCAGATTGACCGAGAACAGTCAGAACACGTAGGAGAGGGCAATCGGGGTGACAGCGGCAACCGCCCATGCGAGGAGTGCGAACTTGAATCCCCGCATGGAGATACCGTCTTTCAGTGTGTTCACCATCAGCACCCAGGAGATACACAGGGACACGGAGGACGGCATGATATGAGCTACCCGGTCATCAATGGAAGCCCCGGTCTCCACCCCGAGGCAGAGTCCGAAACTGACGACGTACCACGCCGCAACAATGAGAAACAGGACGATAGTGGAGGTTCCCCACCTCACGTTCTTCTTCCTCTCCTGCACCTGCTCAGGGGTCTTCATGCTCATGCGGCTCTCCTCACCCTCTTAGGGACTATACAACTATCCCTTCCATCATATCACGACGGCTATAAGGGGGGGTTATGGCACAGAAAGAAATTTTGGAGAACCGAGGAGTTTATAGGATGCAATTCCCATATCCCCTGCATTCCTCATATAGATATGGTATGTCCTATCACCTTCCACAGCGTTGTACCACGCTTTTTCATCCCTCTGATCGGTGAGACGTATATTGGAGAAGCCTGCCTGTTCCAGAGCTTCCCTGTAAACCTCGTCAACAACCTGCTCATCCTCCGGTACGACCTCCTGCGCCAGCGGAAGGAGCATGTCCGTCTCTCTCGTCGTCGTCATCGTCGGGGAAGCAAAATCCTTGGTGTTCACATTGATAAACATGACATGATCGTGTTTAGAGGATAAGAGGGTTGATGACCCACGCTACAAGGCTGAACTTCTGCTTTTTCCGGCGAGGGCTGACCTTCTTAGCCTGCACTATAGTCGCTTCTGTTCTCATGCCCATGTTAGGCTCCTCGCTCTCTCAATCCTGCAAATGTTCAAACATGTCTGTATCTTATCACAATGCGGATGTGTCTGCGGCCGTGTAGAAGGCAACAGCGTCATCACCGTGATTCTCCACCAGCACCAGGAAACGCAGGCTCACCATACCCGATCTGCTCAGAGACGGTAGGAGGAGGGCTGACATCGACTTCCGGCGTACTCGGTCCTCCAGCGGACACGATACTGAAGGATGCAAGAGGTAAGACGACTCCGAGAGTGAAGAGTACGGGGATGAGGACGGAGGAGAGGTTAGCCCCCTGGGACCGAGCGAGCATGACCAGCGCAGCCCCGATTACAAGGGCGATCCCCGTGACAATGGAGAAAGTGACGATTTGTGACCCCTCCAAGGTCGCCGGTGCTGAGGCTACTACTGTTACAAGGTTCATGGGCGGTTCTCTCTCCTACTCGGATGCAAATGTCAGCACAATCGGCAACCATCATACCATCAGGAAGTGAACGGGGTGAGAGGATAGAGGTTAGGGGACAATGAAACCGCTGATGAACGCCCTATAAGGTCTCTCTCAGGAGTTGAGAGCTTCAGTGTTGACCAGGCTCTCCCGGTGTGCCTTCACCTGCTCGTAGTTCTCCATCATCAGAGAGTGGAGCCCCTTCATGCGCTGACCGTCGATCTGCGCCAGCAGGCCGAAGACGGCTCTGTTGGTCAGGTAGTAGGAGTTCTTCAGTCGGTTCTCAGCCAAGTCCCTCTGAGCCTCTTCAGCGGTTGGGTAGGAGTTGCCCTGCACGGAGAAGGTCGCTGGTCTGCCCTTCAGCGATGACCCGTACCCCTTACGGGTTCCTTCCGGTCCTTTAGGGTTTTTGATATGGATCTCAGAGGTGTGATGCACGGTCACCGTGTCTCCGGTTTCCATGATGAAGCTCCGATTCTCGATCCGAGCCTTACCGCCCTGAGAGAGTTCCACATAGTGAGTAGACCGTTCCTCATCTCCTACGCTCATCGGGAAGGAACTCTTCGCCTGGGAGAACACTGGGAGCTGCTGGTAGAAGTTCTCCGCAATCTGCGTCCCTACCCGCTTCTCGTTGAGTTCCCGCATCAGGTCGGCGGAACGAGCGTACTTCTGCACGTCTCCCCGCTCGGCGTGTTTCTTCAGGTCACCGAACAGGCGGTTACGGGTCTGCTCGTAGCGGTACTCCTGCAAGCAGAACTCACGGTAGGCGATGGCTTGTGTGTGCCGGTCCCGGAGACGGCTGAGAACGGATCGAGCGGAGATCTTCTCCACGTTGAGCTTCACCCACTCCTCGTTTCCCTCGTGAGCGTCCTCTTCCGGGTAGTGTTTGAGCTCAGCGAGGATGTCTGAGAGACGGGTCTGAGCGTCTGCGAACAGGGATTCCAGGTGCTTCTTCCCCTCTGGTGTCCCGTCGAGCATACGGTAGGAGGAGACTACTCGGGTCTGCGCTGTCTTCACTCTCTGCACGGTACGGGTGGGAAGGTCTTTCTCTGTGAACACGTACCCTACTTCATCGGAGTGGAGTTCTTCGACTCCGGCTCGGGCTTCTGCGTAGTCTTCGGTGACGGTGTGCAGGCGGGCGAGGGCTTTGTTCAGGCGTTCTTCTGCATGACGTGAACAGCGAGGACCGGGCTTCGGGTAGCACATCAGTCTTCGTCCTCCCATTCCTCATCAGAGAAGAAGGAGGAGATGAAGTCATGGACGGTGACGTTGTGATCCTGCCAGTTGTTCTTCACGCCGTCTTTGATGGCCTGCTCGGTGAGTTTCCCCCGGTCCAGGTCGATGCTGATGAGAGAGAGTTCTTCACCGGGCTGCAAGCTCTCGGAGACCCAGGAGAAGTTGTCTCGTGCTTCTTCCAAGGTGTCTTTGAACACCAGGTACGGGCTGTGTTCCATGTCAGGCAGGTTAGGGTCAGCCCGGTTATAGATGATATACGTCATGTATCCCTCCTCTTACGCTCTTTCCCTCTATCGGTGAGAGGGTCGTAATACGGTACGATAGAGGGAACACGGGGTTCAGGTCGGTCACAGTGGAGTCCCATCACATCACACAGGGAAGGAGAACCGGATGAGCGATCAGACGGAGTTTCAGAAGGACATCGACATTGTAGGCGGCATCTACACGGAGGAGGAAGGTACGGTCTCCGGTCAGTTGACCATCTACGGGGAGAAGGTGGAGGACACGCTCATCGTGAAGGTCGGGTATGGCTTCGACACGCCCCGGTTCACAGTAGGAGAGGTTACTCTGGCGGATAAGTCTTTGGAGCGAGCATGGGATTTTGTCTGCGCTCGCCTTGAATCCGAGCCTGAGTACGATGCGCATGGGAACGTTATCCCTCGCCGTCTGACTCCCGATAGTGGAAAGTAACCAATTTCCTACATGAAAGGTGCCTCATGGCTCACACTGTCATCCCGAATCCCTTTACCCCCGGCGTGGAGTCCTCGTTGGACGTTCTGCCCTTGAAGGCGAATGGAGCGCAGTGGAGACACTGTACCATCTTCAACAACCATGAGAGCGTCGTCCTCTCCGATGACCTAGCCGGAATCATCTCAGCTCACGTAGACGAGTACGAGCAGGCTGACTTCGACCGGAAAGAGGTCATCCGGGAATACTTGGCAGAGCTTGTCTGCAATGTCAACAATCGTTCACTTGCTGAGAACTCGACTCTTACGAACGAGGAGAGGGCCGAAGCTCTGAAGTCCATTCCGTTCAACGATTACGAGGGCGACATGGCTCCCCGCTGGACGAACGAGGTTCCCCTTGCTGTCAACGTCGGTCACTACGCTCCGCACTCAGATGTGAAGCTGCCGCAGGGGAACGTGATTCAGGTGGACTCACTCACCGAGGACCGGCTGGTGAAAGCGATGGAGAAGGCTCGGATCATTTTCCACTTCGAACGCTGAAACGTCCCTGATACAGCGGAGAAGGAGAGTTCACATAGATGGTGAACTCTCCTTTTTCTGTGTCCGCTTCCACCCAGCACCGCTTGTTGATGCTCTCACGGGTCCACAGGTAGGTATGGAAGAGGAACTGGTCTGCCTGCTGGGTGCTGAGAGACAGATTCTTGATGGAGCGAGTGACCTTGCCCTGCTTCGGAATCGTGAGATGCACGGAACCGTAGTAGTCATCTCCGCAAGGCTTGTGCAGAGAGGGGAGAAGCTGCCCGGCCTCATCGAAGACGGCTTGCACGCTTTCAAGCCTGGCTTTGAGTCTCAGAGCTTCAGGATGGAGAGCGAAGATCGTCTCAATCTCAGAAGCGATGATCTGTCCGGTGAGCTCACTGTACTCAGGCATCCGTGTCTTCTCCTCGTCGGTAGGTTACCCTCCTCCTATCGGACCTGAAGGCGTCTGGGACGGCGGGGGAGAGGGCTGAAATCGCCCCCTGAGCGGGTTGCAGACGGGCCTTCCCTTGACATTCCGGGGAAAAGTGTGTATGGTAGGGGTCGTATGAATGACATTTCTGCATTACACTCGAAAAGGATGAACCTTATGCTCAGTATCGGTGTTGACCTCGATGGAGTCTGCGCACGCTATAACGACTACCTGCGTCACGTCGTAGCAGACCATACCTCCACCCCCGCTGAAAGCTACCCGGAGCCGGAGTTCTACTCCTTCGTCCAGAGCGGATGGCCTCTGAAAGACGAGAAGGAGTACGCTGAAGTTCACTGTGCGGCAGTAGCCGATGGAATGTATAAGAATCTCGATTCCATTCCCGGTGCAACCCGTACCCTCCATGCACTCTCCAATGATGGTCACCACCTCCGGGTGATCACCTCCCGCTTCGTCCGCCCAGGTCAGCACGCTATCGTCTGCTCTGATACCGTCGAATGGCTCGATCATGCAATGGACGAGAATCACCAGCCCATCACTGACGAGAACGGTCACCGTCTCTCCTACGACGAGGCCGTGGAGCAGGGTCACAACGCTCACCGTCGTGTCCCCTACACCGACATCGCCTTCACCGCCCTGAAGCATGAAGTCGAGCGGGATGTCTATATTGATGACAGCCCGAGCAACATCTACAACCTCTCCACGAAGACTGATGGCCTGGTCATTATCTTCAACACTCCCTACAACAAGCGCCATGAGGAGTACGGAATCCTCGATAAGTACGGCTACCGTGTCTACGGATGGGATGACGATTCCCTCGACGCTGAAGGTCAGGCTCTCGCCGCAGAGGGTAAGCAGGTTCCTACGGTGAAGTCCTTTATCGACAACCTCACCGAGGCCCTTGCAACCCCCTCCAAGGATCGGGACAAGCTCACCACCGAACAGATCGCCCGTCTCGATGAGCTGGCCAGCTTGGAAACCGGGTGGCTCTACGACACCGGGTGCCGAGTCACCCCGCAGGCCATCCGAGCCGCTGAGAGCGTCCTCGCTCACTCGAATGCGATGGGCTTGAAGCTCCCCGGTGTCTTCCCTCACGTTGAGGGAGGCATCGGGATTGAGTGGGGTGACTCCAACATGACAGAGGTTTATGTCTCCTCGAACGGTGTGGCGGTGTTCTACTCTGAGCTTCACGCCCCGGACGGTGAAACCCTCGACGTTGCCCGTGCAGACGAGAAACTGCCCACTGAGCTCCGAGCAGAGGCGTCCTGACCTCTCACCCCTCTAGGCTCTCACAGGGCCACACAGAGGCTCCTACGGCCTCTCAGGGGGTATAGAGAGGCTTCACACGGAAGGCCGGGTCCGCTTGATGACCCGGCCTTCCGTGCTGTCCATTGCTCACCTTCCCCACCCGGCGAAGAGCAGGGAGAACTCGTAGCGGAATGTGAAAGCAATGGAAGCGGCGATGATGAAGTACCACAGGATGACGATGAGCGTAGGGACAAGCACGAGGTAATGTCCTACAGCGGAGTCTTTGAACTTCTGTCCGTAGCACCCTTCTTTGATAGCGTAGACGGTCGTGTAGACGAAGAGCGGAATGTGAGCCGCCCATACCACGATGCACCACGGGCAGAGGATTCCGATGGCCCATACGCTCTGCGTGAAGAGCCAGGTGATGAACACTGCTCCGAGGAATGTTCCGGCGTTGAATCCGAGGAAGATCCATCGGGGCAGGTCTACCTTTGAGACCATGAGAACACCGATGAGAAGAGCGATAGGGAAGCAGATGATGCCGAGGAGCTGGTTAGGGAATCCGAAGAGTTCTGATTGCCAGTTCTCCATCACCGTGCCGCAGGAGGCGAAGGGTGATATATCACAGGAGAGCTTCGCTCCGGCGTTCTCCAGTTTTGCTATTTTGCCCAACACCAATTCAAAGGAGGCGAGGAATCCGATAAGGGATGCTATGATAGTGAAGATACCGTAGTTCAAACGATTCCTGATGAGAAAGCTCATGTGCCCACCTTACTGATTGGAATACGACGATGAAGATGCTGGTGAAAGGTCACTCCCTCAACCTCTATCGCTCATGTGATGATACCTACAGTATATCGTGCTCTTGTCTATTCGCCTCAGAGGAGGAGAGCTTCGCTGATATCATCCTCTCCGCTGTCCGGCACGTCGATTACTCCTACCGTGATTATGAACAGGATTCCACCTGGTACGCCCGGTGGCAGACGGATGCTCTTACAGAACGACAGCGGGACATTCTGCAAGACACCTCCATTCCCCTTGACCAAGCAGCGGAGCTCATCGGGAAGCTGGATGCGGAGAAGGAACGCTATGATACCCTCGACTTCATCCTCCCCGTACTCCGTGACCACTTCTCCCGGCAGAGGGTATGACTGTCTGTTTCTCGCCTTCATCGGTGAAATGTGCTAGTATGAGAGAGTAAGCACTATTCCTACAGGAAGCTGGCCCTCATGCAAAACGAAGAGTTCGAAGAGTTCATGCGCAAGTTCCTCGGAGGCGTCCCCTCGTCCTCCGGCGATAAGAGCACTGGACGTTCCTCCCTCTCAGAAGACGAGATCAAGGATTTCACAGAGAAGCTGAACGACCCTGAGTATCAGGAGATGTTCAAAGAGCAGGCGAAGAATATGTCCGACGCTCCCAAGGAGTCCACTCGTGAGACCCCGGACGATCCGATGGCTGACATTCTCAAGCTGCTCGGCGGGTTCGCCGGACCCATGCCCGGTCAGGGTGCAGATGGAGGCATGTTCTCCCAGATGTTCCGTGTCTTCGAGCTTCCTCTCAGCGGAGCAGAAGGCAACGCTCTAGAGGACATGATGAACACTCTCATGGGCGAGGTCAAGAAGGCTCAGGAGGGGGAGGAGAATCGAGCTTCAGGCCGGACTCACGACTCGACCGATCCTGCTGATTTCATCAAGAACATGTTTGGTGGATTCCCCGCCCCGAATCACAAGCCCTCCCGTCCAGCAGGATTCAAGGCTGACCCGGAGCCTGAGAAGGCAGAGGAGAACACTGCTGAGAACAAGGTTGAAGAGAAGGACGGCGGATTCCCCGTCATCGGTTCCCCGAGGGTCACCATCAAGGATGAGTACCTGCGAGTGAATCTCCTGGTCCCCGGCGTCTCCGAGTACGATCTTCAGGAGGTCCGTGTCACCGATGAAGGACACCTGCTCATCAAGATCGAGGACAAGAGCCTGCGTGTCCGTCTCCCGGAGACCCCCGGCAAGAGCCTGACGGCTGAAGGGAACACTGTAGCTCTCGTCAACGGTGTCCTCGAAGTGCAACTGCGTCTCACGTCCACGGCGTTCCACCTCCCGCTCCGTCGCTGGGACTGAGTGCAGGCTGAGGGAAACCTGAAAGAAACCTGTGAGCATGAAGGAGTAGAGCATATGTCAACCGTTGACCTCTAATGCGTGCAAGTGGTGTGACCGTGAAGAGTGGATGCTCGCTCGACACCAGGCGGACTGATAGAACACCAGTTCGATACGGTCACCCGACGCACCAATGACAGAAAGCCCGAGATCTCACTCTCGGGCTTTCTGCTGTCCTCTCCGGGCCTGCCCTCGGGACAGTCGGATCAGTCGGAGAACTTCAAACGGGTGAGAACCGTCTGATCCGTTCCCCGGTACTCATCATGCTTCTTGACCGTACCACCGGAGAACGTCACTTCCTGACCCGCCTCGATGTCCTCGAATGCCTTGCTCGCCCACCAGACCATCTGATGACCTTCCTCGTCCTCGAAGACGATCTGAGACCGCTCGATGTCCTCTCCGTGGTAGGAGTACCGATTCGCCGTGCGACGGATGGTGTTGGAGATGACCTTCGCCTTCCGCCCCTTCATGCTCGCACCAGGCTCACCGGCAAAACCGGGTGTGAACTTCGGCTTGCTCTTCTCGATCTGCTCCCGCTTCCGCTGACGCTTCAAGAGAGTCACACTCGACAGCAGGAGAGCTGTGGACTTGTTACTCACCCAGCGGTTGCTCGCCACGGTCTTCAGATTCTCGATGTAGTCCGTCCCACCAGGCTGCTCCTCGATGAGCTTCTTCAGCTTCGTCACCTCGCCGTTCTCCCGGTACTCCTTCGCCAGCTCGTGAATCCGCTTCCTCTCCTCCTTCTCGTGAGGCTTCAGTTTCCGGTCAGAGTACATGATGTCATTGAAACGGTTTGCTGTAGCCATGTCACCATTGTACTCTGCACGGCTCTTCGACACGTAATCCTGGCCTCCGTTGGTCATCGCCAGGGCGTAGGAGAGAGTGTCGTCCACCGGAAGCTCAGAACCACCGCTCCGGCGTCCTCTCATGTCATCACCGTAGAGGTCATCCGTGTCCTTCTCCTCGGCCATCTCATACTCCAGCGCCCAGAGTCCCTGGGGACGCACACCGAGATACGGGGTGATGCAGGAGGAACCCACCTGCTTCGTATCACCCTCCGGGGTCTTGATGAGGTAGGACTTGTTACGGGAACGCACCTTGCCGCAGTGTTCACACTTCATGCTGTCCGGTTTCCATCCCTGCAACTCGTTCCCCGGCATCACACGGGTCACCAGTTTGTCCTGCTCCCTGTCCACGACAGCGAGGAAGGAATACCCCTCGTGAGAGATGGAGGGCTTGTTCATCACGATACGGGCATACTTGGTGCGGCTCGGCATTCCGTGGCCGTCCTTGTCCGCCAGGTAGTAGTATTCCACGTCGATAGTGAACCGCTCTTCGATACCGTTGCGCTCCAGCTTCCGGTTCGCCTTGTCGATCCGGTGCTGTGCTTCCTCCATCCGGTCAGCGGGAATGTTGTAGGTGGGACGCTCAGGGTCGTCCTCCGGCTTCCGTTCCAGGAAGTCCTGCTCCTGAGCCTCTTCTGATGTCTCTAGAGCGTGATCCTTGTCGTCCTTCTCTCCTCGGGCCTGGGCTTCTTTCACCTGCTTGCGTCGGAGGAGACTGGCTTCGGATTTGAGCTGGGTGAGGTTGTTCAGGAGGGGGCGGTTGTCGTTGGCTTCCAGCATCTGGTTAGTGAGCTCAGCCTGGCCCTTACGGGTGCCGTAGTATTCGAGACGGGCTTGCAGGAACTCCTTGACGGCCGCTTCTCTGCGGTCTTCGCTCACTCCTGCTGTCAGTTCTGCTTCGAGGGTTTCCATGCGCTTCTTCGCTACCCCGTAACAGTACGGTCCACCTGCGTAACACATTGTTCATCACGCCCTTTCTCATCGGTCACTCTCATCCTAACGAGAGGGGCGGACACGGAGCGGGAGTGATTACAGGGAAGCGTCTCTCAGGGGGTCTCTGCGCTTGCTCTGCGGCTTGGTCTTATTCGTCCCGGAACCTCCACCCTTCTCGAAGTTACTCTTGGCGATTTCTCGACGGAGCTTCGTCAGGTGCTTGTTGTAGAGGGTTTGGGCGTCGAGGTACTTTTGGTGCAGGGAGTCCATCTTCAAGATGATCTCCTTCTTCAAAGCTGCGAGGCGTTCCTGGGCTTCGACGTAATCAAGGCCGTCCAACTCATCGACGGTGGAGGTGAGCATGTCATTCTCCTCCTGCACCTTTCTGAGTTCCTTGGTGTGGAAGGCGTCGATTTCTTTCAGGTCTTTCAGGTCTTGTTTCAGGGTCTGGTTCTGATCCCGGAGCATTTCAATGATCTCGATAGCGGATTTCCGGTCCACCTTGCTGGTGTCACCGGAGAGTTTCTGCGCTCGCTCTTCCTGCAGCTGGTCAAACATCTCCTGGTGTTCGTCTTCGATGATTCCAAAGGAGTTCTTGGGTACGAGCTCAGTAGGGAGGGCGTGGTGCATCTGGGGTCGTTTCTTGGCTCTAGGAGCTGCTGGATTGTGCTTCTGAGCGGCCACGATACCACCATCCTTCTTTCTCTGCTGAGTACCTTCATAATCTCATATCGGCCAGCATCACCAGTCCGATAGGTAAAGAGAGAACCCCTATGAGAGAAAGAGGAACCATGTCACGAGACAACGAGATTCGCAGTCTGGAGCTTTCCCCTGCTGAGAAGAAACGGGAGAAGCAGAAGGCTACTCAGGTCATTGACCGTAACCTCAACATCACGGCAATGCTATGGAACGTCGTCTCCACCCTGTTCCTTGTCATCGCCGGACTCATCATCTATCTCAGCGTCCGTTTCATCGACATCGTGGATCTCAACGTCATCATGGAAGGCGTAGTGTCCCGGCAGGTGAATGAAGCGGGAAGCCAGTCTGAGTTCATGTCCATCTCCGTGTTCACCTTCGCCGGAGTCGCTATCTTCATCGCCGGTATCGCTCTCATCCTGTCCATGATCTTCGGAATCCGAGGAGCAATCTTCGAGGAACACAAGAAGGGACTCGGCGTGTTCAGCGTCATCACCAGCCTCGGTGTCTTCCTGCTCGTCATCGTCCCCGTGTTCCAGTTCGCACTGAGTTATCTCATCACCAACTTCGCATAACCTCTCTCACATAGCCTCCTCCGGCTCTCTACGCCTCTCAGGGACGACAGAACCCGCCTGACACACTCTCAGGCGGGTTCTGACTATTCAGCCCTCTACGGGCCTGCTAGGGGCTTCACATGTTGGAGTTATTGTTACTGTTGCTGCTCGATGCCATCTCCTGGATCCAGTCCTCGTAGTGGAACCCGGCCCAGAGAGCCTGCACAGCGGAAACGCTGTCATTCTGACGGGTGAGCGTCGTCGCCGGGGTCGCACGGATAACGTCAACCTTCACGTCCCAAGCGTCATTCCACTCGGTGTCCTTCACCGTAGCATTGTAGGACAGGAGGCCGAAGTCGTACTCAATGGAACCCACCGGAGCGTCACCCGGATTCTCAATGTCGAGCTTGTAGATGGTGAGAGCAAGCGGATGATGGAGCTTGCCCATGTCCTGTCCCTCGTGGTCGAAGAGTTCAGCTCGCTTCGCCTGCACACCCATCTTCTCATCGTAGGTGCTGATAACGTCACCGTCGAGGTTACGGAACGTGTAGGTACGGAAGAAGCTCAGCGTGTGAACCTTGATGGTCCCGACTTCAGCACCATCAGCGTAAACCGTCCAGGTACCCAGGGCGAGCAGGTGCTCCTCCGTGCGAATCGTCTCAGCCTCTTCGAGCAGTTCAACGGTCTCCTCCGACCCGCTCACATTCTCCGTGACCGGGATGGTGCGAGGCGAGAACGTGCCGATGAGAGTGATGACGAGGATGAGAGCGACAATGACGCCGACCGTGTAGATGGCGAGACGGTGCATGATGTTCTCCTGATGAGTGAGTGCTTCCTATTGCTCCTACTCTGACACGCTTCTCACCCCGTGTCAAGTCGAGGAGGAAGTTTCCGGGGAATTGCCCTCCCCCTCTATGACTCTGCTCTGCACAGCGGGGAGGGTCACTGAAAACTTACCCTCTGATGCGTCTTTCCTCCCCTCTCCGACTTGCTTTCACGGGAGGCGATGTGGTAGAATGAGAGGGTAGAGAACGGCGGAACCTCGCCGGACGGAACAACAGGACAAGGACTCTGACATCATGGCTTTCGATTACCCCGCAGCTATCAAGCAGGCACAGCAGGCAGCACAGGCGTACTACGGAGACGGGGAATCGGGTATCAGCGACGATGCCTATGACTACCTCCTCGATGAGATTCAGGAGTACGAGAAGGCCAACCCTGACAAGGTGATCGAGCACGGTCTCTTCACCGCCGTCGCCGCTGGTGTCTCCGTGGACAAGAAGCAGGTCCAGCACCACCCGCCGATGCTCTCCCTCGACAAGATTTCTCAGAAGAAGCAGGATGAGACTCAGGCGTTCACCAAGTTCATCGCCAAGCACGCCGGTCAGAAGCTCACCGTCGAGCCGAAGCTGGACGGCATTGCTCTCACCCTCCACTACAAGGATGGTCGTCTCGTCCAGGCCGCTACCCGTGGTGACGGTCGATACGGGGAGGACATGACTTCCAACGTTCTCTTCCACAAGCCGAAGAACCTCCCCCTCACCGTCTCCCACGCCGGAGAGTTCGAGGTCCGGGGTGAGCTGTACATGACGGAGGATGACTACACGGAGACCAACCGGATTCGGGCTGAGCATGGAGCGGAAATCCTCGCCAACCCCCGCAACGGAACCTCGGGTGCTTTCCGTCGTGAGCAGAAGGAGTACGCCGCTGTCCTGAGTTTCGCTGTCTACGATGTCATCGTGGACTCTGATGCAAACACTTACAGCGAGAACCTGGATTGGGTTGAAAGTCTGGGAGGGTTCGTCACTGCACGTTCTCTCCTCCCGGTGAAGGTCTCTCAGGCCGGTGATGCTCTCGCTGTCGTCAAGGCTCTCGGTGAAGCTCGTCCGTCTCTTGACTTCCCGATTGATGGAGCGACGGTGAAGATTGACTCCCTGGAGGAGCGTGACCGTCTCGGTATCGGGTCGAAGTCCCCGAAGTGGGCTATCGCTTTCAAGTACGAGAACGAGGTTGCCATCACGAAGGTCAACGACATTCTGGTGAGCGTCGGTCGCACGGGTCGTATCGGTCTGCGAGCCTACATGGACGAGGTGGGCATCAGCGACAGCGAGATCGAGTACGCTTCCGTCCATAACGTCGAGTGGGTGCAGAACATGGACCTCCGTATCGGTGATACGGTCGTGCTGGAGAAGGCTGGTGACGTGATTCCGCAGGTGCAGGACATCATTCTTGCCAAGCGTCCCGCCGATTCTGTTTCCTGGGTTCCGCCGCAGACCTGTCCGCAGTGTGATGAGCCGTGGAACAAGGACTCGAAGCTCTGGCGGTGTGAGACCCCTGAGTGCTCTGTCCTCGGAACCATCATCTACGTCGCCGGTCGTGACATCATGGATTGGGATGGTTTCTCCACGAGTGCTATCACCTACCTGGTGGAGAATGAGATTGTCAACGATATCGCTGACGTGTTCTCTCTCACCGTCGATGACCTCGCTTCCGTCCATATGGGTCGCACGAAGGATGACGGCACGCCGGTTCTCCTCGGGCAGACTCGGGCGAAGAAGATTCATCAGAGCATTCAGGACAGCAAGGCTCAGCCGTTTGCTCGTGTCCTGTCCTCCCTCGGCATCCGTATGCTCGGTCGCACCTTCGGGCGTCGCCTGTCTCAGCGGTTCACGACGATGGATGCGGTGCAGGCTCTCTCCCTCGATGAGTGGAAGGCTCTCGGGGACATGGGAATCGGTGAGAAGCGTGCTGAAGTGTTCTACGAGGGCATCGAGGCTCGGGCGGGTCTCATCCAGAAGCTCCGGGATGCCGGGGTGAACATGGGTGAACAGGATTCTCAGGACGGTTCTCAGGAACTTGCAGGGAAGAAGGTCGTGGTGACCGGCTCCATGAAGGGCAGCCCGCTCGGGGAACTGTCCCGGAATCAGATGAATGAGCTCATTGAGAAGCACGGCGGGAAGAGCTCGTCCAGTGTCTCCTCCAGCACTGACATTCTGGTGTGCGGCGAGGAGGGGTCGAGCAAGTGGAAGAAGGCGAAGGAGCTGGGTAAGACCATCCTCACCCCGTCTGAGTTCGCAGAGATGGTGGGCCTGTGACAGTACGAGAGTTCTTGAACTCCTACCTCCGGGCGAATCAGGATTACCCGACCCTTACAGAAATCCGGGAAGGGGTCGGGACTCCTGAGACCCAGGAGGACATTGATTTCCTTGCTCATGCCACAGAGATGTCCGATGACCACAGTAAGAACGCTCAGTATCAGATTCAGGCGTATCTCATCTACCAGATCGAGGTGGATGTTATCATGGATCTCTACCTGAACAAGCCTTACCATGATTACAGCCCTTATGGAGAGTGACACCCATGAAGAGACATCTCGCACTCATCAGCTTCCTGCTCCTGCTTCCTCTGACCGCTTGCAGTCCATCGGGGGAAGTCGAGGAGGAAACGATTGTCGATGTTCCACAGGACGGGATAGTGCGTCTCATCGACTACAATATCCGCACCGCTGATACACAGATCAAGTCGGAGATGGAGGTACGGGAAAGTCAAGAGTTCCGCAACATCGACAAGAACGTTGAAATCAAGGTAGTCGATGTCAACGAGCAGGTCTACTGCATCGAAGGTTCTTTGAAACATGACCCTGAGATTGTCCGGCATCGTCTCTCTAACTCGTCTGTTTATGCTGATGGGCCGTGCAACATTCCCTGAGCTCACCTCCGATTTCAAAGAGCGTGATAGTATTTCAACGCATGTCGAAAAGGAGGGCGTATGTCTAATCGCATCATGCCCTGCCCGGAGGCAAGCGTATGAGCATCATCAACAGACTGCTGGGCAGACACCAACGACGCAAGGATGACGAGGAGAATGAACTCGTCATCGGGTACGACCGGGATCAGAATCCTGTCGTCTGGGACTACGAGCGTGAACATCACTGCTTCTTCGTAGGCAGCACCGCAGACTGCTACAAGGCCATCATGCACATGAAGAAGTTTGTCCGGGCGGAAGGCCAGGAGTGGGACTACATCGAGATCTACACTCCCAGCCATGACGAGTTGCGCAAGAATGCCAAGGGAACGCCTGAGAAGGTGAGATTCTTGGTCGAGGACATCAACTCCATGTTCGCTGAGATTCACCGTCGTTATGAGACTGATGATCCTGAAGCTCCTCCTAAACAGGTTCTCATGGTCATCAATCAGGCGTCCCTCTTCGGGATGAATGAGCAGGACTGGCAGGAGGAGTATCCTCTGATCCCTTACAAGGCCGCTGTTGTTCTCCACAAGAGGCTGGAGATGCTGATGAAGAAGTCCCTCTCCTACAACCTCCACATCATGCTCCTGGATGACTACTTCCACGAGTACGAGTACATCATTGAACGGTACTCCCTTGCCTTCGGCATCGAGGCTGACGAGGACGGGAACTTCCACAAGGTCACCGTCGCCTGAGCCGGGCACCCTGTTCTCCCCTTTCCCCGTTTTCGTCCCTCCTCAACGGACTCGGGTTCTGTTCTCTCTACCCTATAACCACCCTATTCATGCAGGTGAGAGGGGCAAAGAGGCGTATGCAGGGGCGTATGGGCTTTCTCACTATGTGATACGATTGTATCTACAAATCTATGATAGTCACTAGATTAGCCGATATATCAGGTGATACGTCTCAGGAAAGGACGAAATCATGGCGACTAGAGGAAGCATTGTCATCACGACGAACACCACTGCCCTTGCCATTTTCATGCCGGAGAAGGCAGGACCGAAGAGTGCTGGAGTGAAACTTCTCAAAGCTCTCTCCTCGACCAATCGAGCCGTGTTGGAAGACAAGGCCGACATGGTAGAGATTGTTGACCCCAACACCGCAGTCACTCCTGATCACAAGCAGGCGTTGAAGCCCTACACCAAGAACAGCACCCGCTGCCGCAAGTATGCGAAGTGGGTGGACGGTCTGCACGGAGACATCAACAAAGTGCTTGACGCCGGAGTATACGTGGAGATTGACGACTACCTGGTAGACGATGGCGTGGAGTGGGTCTACCACGTTGACATTCCGCAGAAAGTCGTGTCCACCATCAAGAACACGAAGGATGCGTCCACCGTCTTCTCCCGCTACTCCCTCACCGATTTCCCACAGCCGGAAGAGTACAAGGCTCTCTTCTGAGTGCTGGTCCCCTACCGATAGCACAGGGAACGTGTGTAGGGGAGGTTACATGCAAGGATACGACGATCTCATTATTCTGTCCAGGATTCAGTCACAATACCCTGACCTGCCCGTAACCAAGGACAAGCACGTACCCATCACCGGGACACGGAAGCCTCTCATCCTCACCCCCACTCATGCACTCTCCTTCGCCGGTATCGTCATCGGCATCGTCATCGGACTCGTCTACGTGGGAATCATCGTCTACTTCCTCCTCGAAGCTCAAGAACGAGAGCAGTACGTCATCGCCTTCTCCGGGATTGCAGGAGCCCTCGGAATCTACCTCATCTCGAAGCTCTCCATCTTCGTCATCCTCTCCATCGTCGGAATCCTCGCAACGGCCGCCGGGGTCAACCACTTCCAGGACTACTACCCGGTTCCCGGTCTCACTCTCATCCTCGTCGCTCTCGCCTCCGCTCTCTGCCTCGCAGTTCATCAGTACCGCATCTACCATCGCAAGGAACGCATCTGGACTCGCATCACCGGGGACAACACAGCATTCGGGCGCACGGGCAATGCTCTCATCGCTCAGATCAACAAGAACGACCACAAGGACATCGCCTACAAGATGCAGGCTGAAGAGAACACACACCATACCATCTCCCGGCTGTCCAACAAAGCACGCTTCTACCAGTTCTACGGTCTGTCCAACCCGTACGTGGAGGACAACTACATCGACACTGCTCTGCTCGCCGGGAAGAACCTTGTTCTCATCCGCAGCATCATGGTCAACAATGACCGCATTGAACTCCAGCACGGGAACGAGAAAGAGGAGAGCTCGGAACTCAACGTCGCTGACCTGAACTGGGCGCAGAACGTCATCGAATACTACTCCCGTGCTTTCCCTCACCTAAAAATCAACGTCTTCTTCATCGTCTACCCGTCAGGGAAGCCCGATAAGGACGGGAAACGAGTGACCATCGGTGAGAGCAAGGGCAAGGTCCGTCTCATCATGGGAACCCAGGCTCACGAGGTAGAACGTGTCCTATTCTCCTCTCGACTCCCATTCTTCCGTACTCGTCGCTCTGATATTATTAAGCTCAACAGCATGAGAAAAGGGGCGTACCGCTCTGCTAGTTCTCAACGGGACGAAGCGTACTTCTCACGGAGATTCTGAACAGCGCACCCGTCCCCATCTGACCACCGTACCGCTCAACCCAGGAGGAACCTGTATGTCCACCCAGCGCATGATCGACTTCTGCCAGCAGGCAGGCGTCACCCCGGAACTCACGGAAAGAGTTGTCCACACCATCGAGGAATCCCGGTCTCCCATTCTTGCTGTCAGCGGGAAGATCGCTAGTGGAAAGGACACCATCGGTCATGCTCTCGCTGAACACCTCTACGGAGAGAACGGTTACCGTCACACCTACTTCGCCTCCCCTTTGAAGGGCGAGGTCGATGCTGTTCTCAACCGTATCCGCAACCATCGCACCATGAACGAGGACCGACTTGCAGAGAGGGTGAGTGACCACGCTCACATCTCCTACGATCAGGCCACTCATGTTGTGTCCCTCCTCGTCCAAGACTTGAAGAGCAGCACCCCGCCGTCGTCAGCATGGGTGAAGACACCGGGAGTCCGTGCAGTCTTGCAGTTCTGGGGTACGGAGGTCCGACGTGGACAAGACCCGGACTACTGGACGAAGGCGATGATTCGTGAGCTTGCTCCCACTCTCGCTGATGGACACCCTGTTCTCATCACCGATTGTCGTTTCCCTAATGAGTTGGACATGACTCACCTGTTCTACGGAGCGTCTGTCCGTTTGGATGTCTCGGAGGAGGTTCAGAAGACTCGTCTGTTGGAGAGGGATGGTCACGATGTCGTTCCCAACCACCCCTCGGAGACAGCTTTGGATGATTGCAAGGATTTCACGGTGCGCATTGAGAACAACGGGAAGTACAGCGTGACCGATATCGTCAAGTGCTTAGCTCCTGCTGTCCGTGATCCTCGTTTCAAGGCAGCTTGATAGGGACTGCACATGGGAGCAGATACTACGGGCCTCTTCACGGAGAGGGAGATTGAAGCGTTCAACTACGGCGATTGCTGGTTGCTCGCTCTCGCTATTCACCGTCTCACTGATTGGAAGATCGTCGGCGTGGGAGTGAAGGGGCAGGAGGACAGAGGCGGGTACCGTGATTGGTGTCACATTGCTGTGCAGACGCCCAACAACAAGATTCTTGACATCAACGGCGTTCACACCAAGGATGAGGTCATTCAGCGGTGGAGCCTTGCGATGTGGAAGGCTCTGAACTCTCCGGTCAGGGTGGAACTCTTCTCCTCCCCGAATCCGGCATACAACAAGGCTATCGTGTTCGGTCAGCGTCCCCGGTACAAGTTCACCAAGCAGGAAATCGACCTAGTAGCCAGGAAGCTCATCAAATTCTACAAGAGGCAATCCTACGTAGACATGATGGAGGCGATTCCTCTCATGCGCAAGAAAGCCTAGTTTCGTAGTCCCCCCTATCCCCGATTTCCGGCAAGCAAGAGGCCCCGATACGCCTTCACTCGTATCGGGGCCTCTCCTGTTCTCTCTGAGACGTGTCAACGGTTTACCAGCCGCACTCAGCTTTCACAGCGATAGCGGTCTGTGACTGCTCAGCAATGACCGTAGCTACGGCCTGCTGGGGAGCTGACGGGTCAGGAACCACGTTCTTGTACTCCTCGACCTTGTTCACCAGTTCTGTCATCAGTGGAGCAGCCGGATCATCAGAATCCTGCTCAATGATACCTCTACCGTTCTCCACGGCAGGGGTGAGAGTGCTTTCCAGGTCTACAGGCTCATCGCTGCCGTAGATGTAAGGGTCCACTTCATCGAGATACCAGGTCTGCATGGCTTCACAGAGTCCAGCCTTGCTGTCTCCGCTCCAGAACTCCTTGGAGAACGGTGCAGGTTCCTCTCCCGGAGCAGGTGAAGCGGCTTCCGTTGCTGGTGCTTCACCCGGTGCAGGACTTGGAACCTCGATAGCGTCAGGGACCGGCTGGGACTCTTCCGGGGTCGGTTCACCTGTCCCTCCGAAACCTCCGAGGACGAAGGCGAGGATGACAGCGATGATGACCAGGAAGGCGGCGATTCCGCTCACCAGCCAGATGATTGCTTTCTTGCTCATATGGATACTCCCGTCGATATTCTCTTACTCTCTATATCGCCACAATGGAACGCAAAGATACCTTCCCCGTCACTCAGAGGCAGGGGCAGCAGGTTGAGAGGCAGTAGGGGTCGGCGTCCATTCTGTGAACTCGGGAGCATTGTCGGAGTCAGGTCCGCTGAAGACGGAGATAAGGGCGATGATGAGTCCGGCGAATCCGATGACCAGGCTGAGAACATACACCGCTCCCCGAGCCTTGGACTTCTCCTGCTTGTTCTCCCTCTCGGTCTGCATTGGGTTCATGGGTTAACTCTCATTCAGAAGTAGGGTTAGCGAATCGGGAGTGGTGTCCACTCAATGAATCCAGGAGGGTGCGGGTCCACTTCTTCCTCTTTCTGCTCTCCCCGACCAGCGGCGACCGAAATAAGGGTGATGGCAAGGACGACAAGGCAGACGACCAGGGCTATGATGAGCAGGGTCTCCTTCACCTTGTCCTTCCTCTCCCTCCACTCAGCCTCTTATTGGTTAGGGGTCATAGAGGATCACGCTCTCTCCGTAGGGCACAGTTGTATGTCCCTTATGGTATCACAGGGGTGTGAACATCTGAGAGGGAGGGAAAGGGGAATCGGGGTATTCTACGGGGAGAGGGGAAGTGCTGTCCCTTACTCTGCATCGGTGCAGGCGTCGGCGGTGGAGCCTCCGCAGGAGGAACCCATCGGGAACTCGACGCCGGAGCTGGCAGCGGGTGCATCGTCGGGGGAGGAAACGGTCATACCGGAAGCGATGATGCTTGCTGAGAGGATAAGTGCGAGCGTCTTCATGGTTCTGCCTTCCCTGTTCCTGTGCTGATACCTCTACGCTACCACGCCCTGCACCTGGTGGCAAATAGCGACTATCACTGTTCTCCCAGGTCACAGGCTTACCAGGATACTCCCAGGAAGAAACTTCCCGCTGTCCGATATGAGTTTCAAGTCATGGAGAACAACGGAAGGACAAGGAACGAGCATGAGCGACATCTATGAGGTCAGAGCTTCCTGGACCGACAAGGAAACCGGCGAAGTCGAAGAGTGGGTAGAGACGTATACCGCTACGCAATCCCTCGCCAACGCCTACATCAAGAGCAAGCAGAAAGCTCTCCAAGGAATCCCGAAGCAGTACCTTCCCGACTACGACGAACCCGTACTCACTGTTCACAAGGTCGATTCCGTACTCACCGTAGAGCCGGACTACATTCCCGTCTATCACACACTGCGCAACAATGAGACCGATGAGTTCTCGCACATGGCTTACACGCTCGTCAATCTCAACGACGAAGATGAGTCCAACATCACCCTCCCCGGACCCATTGCCTCCATCATCCATCAGGCGGCTCAGAAGAAGGGCAGTCTACGAGTGTCCATCCTGGAGAACGAGAACAGGGAAGAGCGCACACTGTTCTCCTCCACGAATCATACGCTCCTCCAAAGCATCATCGACGCAGAGTGAGAACCCGGATTCACTGAACACCGTCAACTCCAGACAGAGAAAGAGGGACCGTCACGATTCTGTGACGGTCCCTCTTCTTATGTCCCTGACCGGGCGAAGTCCTGTTCAGGCGGCCTTGACGACGTACTCATTGAGATGTGGAGAGTAGGCTACCCTGCCCGGTACGGTCTCCATCGTCTCCTCGAACCCGAACCGAGCGTAGTACCGCTTCCGGGTCTCCGGGTTGGATGAGCTCGGCATCATCAGACGAGTACGGGAACCGTCCTCCTGGGTGATCTCCCACGCCTTCCGCCCCCTCGGGAGCAGGACTACACGAGTCTCCACAGGTGTATCCCCGTATGCACTGTGCAGGGACGGCGTGTAATGGTATCCGCCCTGTGATTCCAGCTTCTCTTCAGCAGAATCCGGGGAAGCGTAGGAGAGGGATACGGGTACAGGCGCTGCAGTCTCACTCCGGTCATCAGCGTTCACATGAGAGGAACGGGCGGACAGGGAACGTTTGCGTCCTTGTGCCCTCGGGGAAGCGAAGTCGAATGAGCTCACGGTGATGACCTCTCCCTTCCGCATCGTCTCCTCCTCGCTGTCCTGAGTGTTGCGCTTCTCAGGCTTCACAGCCTGCTTCTCCGGGGTCTCAACGGTCTCTACCGGCTCTGCTGGGGTTTGTACTGTCTCAGCGGGTGCAGGATGCGCTACGGACTCCTCTACGGTCTCTACGGGCCTCTGAGGGGTCTCTGCGGGCCTCTGAGGGGTCTCTGCGGTCATTTCATGCACATGCTTGCGCTTATCCATGTCAGGCTCGAACAGCGGTGTGGAGTATTCCTTGTCCACGTTCTTGATGCTCTTCTCAATGTCCCGGAGCTTCTTGCTTGCTCCCCTCTCCTTCTGCCTTTTCTGAGCATTGTACTCCTGCGCCCAGGCATCCTGCTTCTCACGGCGGTTCTTCGCCAGGGTGAGACGACGGCGGTAGCGGTCCTTCGCACCGGAATCCGTCTCATTGCGGTAAGCGTAGGCGAGCTCGACCAGACCTTCATTCGTCGTGTCGTATTCCCGCTGCCTGTATGCCAGGTTCTCCCGTGCTTCTGCAAGCCGCTGACGGGTCGCAGGAGTCGGATTCGCCTCGTCTTCCTCCTGTGCCTTGGACATCCGGGAATGAGCGTTGTTCAGCGTGATCAGAGCGTGCTTATGGCACCGGGGACCGGGCTGAGGATAACACATGTGGACCTCTCTCGAAAATCGTAGTAGACCTATTGCTCTTGTCCTATCAATATCTATATCAGCAAATTCAATCTTCGATATCTACACCCTTCCTATCGACCCCTCTGAGCTGGGGAAACACTGAGACCCCCGCCAATGATGACAGGGGCCTCGATATAGGATTCAGGACAAGGGATCAGGGGTCAGCCGAGACCGGGAACCTTCTGATCGTACTTCTCCATCAGGTAGAGCAGAGCTTCACGATTGCCCTTCACATCATTGAGAGGGTTGTGATCGTGAGCTGTCTTCCTCCAACGCTTCCACTTCGACGTGTTGCGCCAGTTGCCGGACAGACCGGCGGCAAGGTCACCGATACGACGACCGGAGAACCCGAAGGGGTTATCCAGCCCGGTCACAGCGAAACCGTGAGCAATCCACTGCCAGTCGAAAGCAGGGTTGTCGCTGATGAACACGCACCGTCCACCTCCCAACCAGTCATGGAACTCGGTGAACACTTCCGTGGTGAGATTGTCCTCCGGTCCCGCCCAATCAGGGATCACGGGGAGAGCCGGAGTATCGGGATGCGGTTCAAAGGGCCAGACCTGGGCATGGAAGTAGGACTCATCAACCAGGTCGATAGCGGCGAACTCGGTGAGTTCATGGGAGTACGGAGTAGGACCTGTGCTCTCACAGTCCACGATGACGTACCGGGTATTCTTCTGCTGCTCCTTCCGGGAGCTCTTCTTCATATCAATCATGCCCTGAGTATAACAAACTCACGCTGTCATGCAACCCCTGTCCCGGACATGAGAAGAGGAGAGCAGGCGCATCCCCGCTCTCCTCTCCGTATGGTGCTGTACTCTCCGCTCAGAGAATCATCATTCCCATCTCGTCATCCGCCTGTTTCTCGTCCTCCGGTTCAATGTCCTTCAGAGGACGCTCATAATAGACGGGGATCTCAAAGTCTCCGAAGTCGAGGGTGTGAGAGAGCAGACCTTCGAGGGAGGCGTCCACGTCATCAATGAGAACCGTCTCGCCTTGATACTCGTCCCTCTTCAGCACCGGGATACGGCGGATTTTCACCCTCGTCTGCGACTGCTGAAATGCAAGAGGTGGAGCCCCGGAGTTGTTCTGCTGCGGGGGCGTGTTGTTGCGCATGAATGTTTCAAGTCCCATAGGTCACCTTCCGTAGATAGCGGAATCGTGACTGAGAGCGCACATCTTGTCCACCTTCTCGGCTTCCTTGCCGTTCTCATACATGATGAACGCACTCGGAACGGCCTTGGACTTGCCTTGCATGATGGTGGAGAACCCGTAGACCGGAGGGGTTACGTAGTCTTCCTGTCCTTCTACCATGATAATCTCGTCTCCCACGTAGTTGAGCTCTGCGCCGGTGTAGACGACGTACTCGATCTTCATAGCTTTGGTGAGCTTCTGCACATTCTTGTACTTGTCATCAAGGGTGACCTTGTAGACGTTTCTCTGCACTTCCTCGAATGACTTGATCTCGTTGAACCGGATGGGTACTCGGGTCTTGGAGATGTTGTAGGCGATGAGTTGTCGAATCCGGTCCTCCACGCTGAGCTTCGAGTTCTCAGACGGCTTCGGTTGACCCTTCACGACAGACTTCTTCTTCCTCATGGGTATGACTTCCTTATCTCTCTCATAGTACGGACTCTGAAAACTATCGGCCACCCTTGTGACCCCGGCGTTCACCTTCTCAGCTTTTGAGAGTCTGAGCAAGGAACGCATCGATGTCTTCGAGGATAGCATCACTCATCACATCGTCATTCGCCAGAGAATAGTCAATCACCTGCAAGAACGTATCCAAGTCGTTCTTCGGCAGGGTGAGACGGTACGTGAGAGGTTGAGAAGCGTCATCCTCGTCGTCCTCTCGCTTGACCTCTACCGTACCCACGGGAACCTTGATTCCGGCTGTCACGGCGATGTGGAGGTAGTCTCCCTCTCGCACGAAGTCATCAACCGCTCCCTCTTTGAACAGTTCCCGGATCGTGTTGAGCCCGACTTCCTTCTGTACCAGCGTGTCATGCTCATAACCGACGTTGATGACTGTCATCACAGATGCAGGATTCTCCTTCTCCCAGCGGAGATGGAACCAGACCTTCTCAGCAGGATTCGTCGCACTTTCCGTATCCATGCTGATCCGGCAGGAACCCTTGGAGATGCGGTAGAGCTTCTTCAACTGTGCTTCGGAGAGAATCTTCCTCGGAGCGGCCTTGTAGTCAAGGCGTTGCCTCATCTCACCTTGCGATGCATCTGCACGAGTCAGTCCCTGGTCTTGTTGCGCAGCTACGGCTCCCTCCGCACGGGTCATACGTCCCCCGATGCTGAACGGCTCGAAGATACGGCTGAGCAGGCTCGTCTCGGGGAGGGACTTGGAACGCTGATAGAGGAGAACGATGATCGTAGCGATGAGAATGACTGTCAGAAATCCCATGAGTGTGTTCCTCCGTGTGCGTTGTGCGTTGTGCTTCCTCTTAGTATATCGCCTGACTCATTTATCCACACCTTGTGGATAAGGTATGCTACAATAACCGAAACGCCCGATAGTCACGTCAGCACAGGCATAGATGAAAGGAAATGGTATGTCGGGACTCGTCAAATCCACACGATCCACCAGTTTGTCCACACCTTCAGCCAGCACTCCCAGCGCCCCAGGGGTACAGCAGCACACTTCTGATTATACCGGAAACGCCATCAAGACCTGGGAAGAGTTCTCCGTAATGAATGGACTCGGAGACGGCGAGCAGGCAGACTCTCTCGTGCAAGAGCCCCGCACCATCAAGAGAGCAGGCGTCTTCTACCAGAAACGCATCCTCTGGTCCGCCTTCAAACGCAACATCGTCTACGCCGTCATCCTCCGCAAACTCACCCGCAGAGATGATGGGAAACTTGCTCCCACCGGAGACTGGACCGTTGAAACACAGAACGTCTATCCCGCCTCCAAACCACCCAGCATCCGCAAAGGGTTCCTGAAGAACGCCTACGCTCCAACAGACGGGAACGGCGGCGGTACGGACTATCCCGCTGACCCCTTCCTCGCTGACTCCGAGCACGCTCTGAGCCTCCTCCCCGGAGAAGTGCAGAAACAGGTACGTCGCCTCCGAGCAAAAGACTCCTCCCATGTCTTCAGCGGCGGATCATCAGGGTATGCAGATTCCAACGGACGGCTCACCAAAGAGAACGTCCATATCCTCATCGTGTCCGGGGAAACAGCTCTTGTCATCACCGGAACTCGGAAGAATGCTCTCTCAGCATCCGATACGGCAGAATCCTCCATCGAGAAGATGAACGAGCAGGACTGGCATGTGAAACAGCTCACCTACGACCTCTCCCCCGAGCAGGCAACGCTCACCGGGAAGAAGAGGAAGGGAATTGAAGCCTAATGGTCAGCATGACTCTCTACAGTGTACTCGGCGTCTCTGAGAACGCAACCCAAGAGGAAATCAAGAAAGCGTACCGAAAGAAGTCACGCTTCCTCCACCCTGATGTGACTCAGGACGCTGACAGCACCGACCTTTTCCAAATGGTTCAGAACGCCTACGACATCCTCTCCCATGAATCCAAGAGAGAAGAGTACGACAGAGAGCTTCGAGCAGAGAACGAGCCCGCTCCCGCCCCGGAGGAAGACGTAGAACCCACCTGGGGAGAAGAAGAGACCTGGGATGACGAAGAGGACAACGATTCCAACCCTGACTGGGGAGAAGAGAACGACGACTGGGGAGAAGAGGAAGAAGAGTTCTGGGATGATGAACCCGTAGAGGAAGAAGAGACCTTCACCCCTGAACCCGACATGAACGGCGTTCCTCCCACGATGCGGATCGGACGCCCCAACTGGTCTCGCAACGTCCCCTTCGAGACCGCCCGCTACTCTCCATCCGTGGACAGCACCAACGTACTCAAAACAGCCTACATCTCCCTCGGGGTTGCTGTACTCATCTCGCTGGGTCTGTTCTCCGCTTTCGCCTTCACGGATTTTCAACTCTGGGCGACCGTCGCCATCGGTGTCTGTGTCACCCTCCTCTGTCTCCCCGCAGCGGTGAAACTCATTCCGTTCCCTGACAAGGTGCGCTTCTCAGGGCAGGGAATCCTGGCTTCTCATATCCTTACCATTCTCGGAACGATTGTCGCAGCTCTCTTCCTGGCTCTGGGCATCGGGGTTCCCATGTTCGCTGAAACTCCCGGAGCGACAACCGGAGGTGGATTCGCAGGGGCCTTGTTCGTCCTCCTCGCCCTCGCAGCCGGTACAGCTTATGTCACCTCCCGGATTGCACGGAAACGGAAGAGCGGTGACCGGATGGTAGCAAATGCGTCTATCTCTCAGATGGATACGTTCGGCAGGGCGGGCCAGCTCGCTGATGCGATTGACAAGTTCGGCCGGGAGAACATCGAGAAAGGAATCCTCGGGGAGAAGACCAAGGCCAAGATGTTCAACGTCTTCCCTACTTACATTCCGGGAGCCAAGGTGTTCCACGGTCTCCGCTTCCCCACTGCACGGGGCGATTCTCCTGCTGACGTGGATCATGCCGTGCTTGTCGGACGCAGGCTTGCACTGGTGGACTCGAAGATGTGGAAAGAAGCTCATTACGCTTGGGATCAGGACGGTGACATTCAAGAGCAGTACCCGGACGGGTCCACTCGTTACCGGCAGACCAACTTCCCTGCCGCTGTTGCAGGGTACGCTAAGAAGTTCCCGCATCTGGAAGTATTCGGATGGATTCTCGTCCACCCCGCCAACGGTCGCCCGGAGCGTCTGAGTACGGATAACACCTACGCTCGCAACACCTACATCATGCCCGCTGAGCAGACCATTGAGACGATTGGTGACTGGCTCCTGGAGGGCAAGAAGCCTGATACGGTGAACCGGGGAACTCTCATGCGTATCTTCGCCAACATGAAGTGAGCCCCGCCCAGGAGGTTTCTCCCCGACGAGGCTCTATCTTCACGGATTCAGCGGTTCAGCGTCCCAACGTCTTCTTCACGAAGGCGATGACCCTTTCCCTCTCCCTCTCGTTCACTCCTACTGCTGGGTCAGGTCGGACGATGAGAGTAGGAGCTTCACGTTCTTCAGCCCACGCATCCACGTCTGCTCTGAGTTCGTCATCAACGATGACAGCGGGCTTGTTCTTTGCTGAGTCTGCGATGAACGGCAACTTGAATGTCCGGGAATCCGATTCGTCTTCGAGCCGGATATTGATGTTCTCGTAGTCCACGCAGGGGAACGGGTGCATGTTGTAGAAGGGGATGATGAAATCGTTAGCGTCTTTCCCAGCGATGGTTTCCCAGATGAGAGTAGCCCCGTGTCCTTGGAGAGCAGTGAGCCAGTCCCTGTGCTTCCGGTGCAAGTGCCATTGACCCTGCTCTGCTTCCACGGTGGTGTACCCGTCCGGGATGGTCTCTTGCACGGGTGAGAGAACACCGTCCACGTCGAGGAACACGTAGACGGAGGAGTACTGGGGATCCTCCTGGGTGAAGAGCTTTCCGAAGAGTGAGTTGAACATGATAGTGTCTCCCTATCGCTATGGGCAGTCGGACTGGAAATGTCTCTACACTTGCTATAGGAGGAATCGTGTGCTACGGTGATGAACAGCGCAACGAGAACTCCGCAGCACAACGGTGAACCGGCGCTCAGGAGAAACAAGGAGAGAAGAGGTGAATGCGATGTGGCTCTACATTGATGATGTCCGGGACGTACCCGATGGGTATGACCTTGCACGGACGAGTGACGAAGCTATCCGTATGATCGAGCGTCAGATGGACGCCGGTGTACCCTACACCTACATCTCCTTCGACCATGACCTGGGCGGGGACGACACGACCAGGCGGGTAGTGATGTGGATGATCGAGCATGAGCATCCGACTATCGGGTGGAACGTCCACTCCGCTAACCCCGTAGGGATGGAATGGCTCGCCGGTACACTCTCCCGCTATCTCACAGCGTAAAGCGCACCTTCCGGTTCTCCCCTGACTTGTATGGAGGGGGACATCGAAAGCTCTGAATGAGTATCCCAGAACTTTCTTCCTGTTTCCACGAGTTTCCCGGAATCCGGCTTGCGCTGTCCTCCTACTCCTGTTAGGCTGAAACCATGATGAAGAAGATCGCATACACACTGACCGGCTCCCGCCTGTATGGTACGCATCATGCGCAGAGTGATTACGACTACGTGACCCTCTACGTGGACTCCACTCAGAAGGGTCACCGGAAGAGCGACAACAAGGCGCACAAGCTCCATGAGGACCAGGACAACCAGTATCGGTCCCTCGACTCCTTCCTGGAATCCTGTGCCAAAGGTTCCCCCAACGACCTGGATACCCTCTTCTCCCCGCTCATGGAGTTCTACGCTCCTGAGTACCGTCCTCTGCTCACGCAGTTCCGTCCGAACTACGGCGAGGCTTACAAGCGGTGCCTCGGCATGATCAGCGCATACGAGGCAAAGATGGAGGATAACTCGCTGAAGGCGACCCGGCACATGTTCCGTATCGCTATGAACGGGTACAAGCTCCAGACGCAGGGCTGGTACAACCCTCGCATGACCAAGCAGGAGCTGGCACGTCTGGAAGAGATGACCCAGGCGAACCTCCACCTGTCCACCGAAGAGAAGAAGGAACTCGCCAAGCGACTCATGGACACCAACCGCCTGTGAGTCGCTGACACCAGGAGAGGGACGAGAGTGCAACCCGGCTCTCGTCCCTCTCCCTGTTCCCCTCAGCAGGCTCGTAGAATCCCTCTCACGGGACGATAGAACGACTGTCCTTGCGATACCCGTAATGAGAGAGGGAACTCCTACAATGAGCGTTCATGTCCATACCGCTGACACTCCCCAACTGCGACTCGACGTATGGTGGGAAACCAGCAGCACTGGAACCAACCCGCTCTCCCGTCTCTTCTCCCCTACCCCCGACATCGACTCCGGTATGCTTCTCATCCGTGAAGACGGGGTGGTAGTGGATGAGTCCTACTACGGGCAGCTCCGCACTCAGGACGGCAGTATCCAGCACCACGGAGGAGACAACATCGACGCTCCCCTGGTCTACGAGGCAGGCAAGCACCAGGATCAGTATGACATCGCCCTCGATACGGTCAACAACGTCGTCTCAGAGCTCCACGTCGGAATCTTCGGAGACAGTATGGGCCTGAACGATCCGAAACGGAAGATGGAACGTCTGACCTACACTCTGTCCTACCCGTACGAGGAGGGCAGGATTGTGCTGGCAGAAGGAGAGCTGGACACTGTTCCCGAGGCGAACGGTGTCCACATCGCTTCCCTGATCCGAGAGGGGAAGCACGGCTGGGTGTTCTCTTCCGTCCTCGCTCCGGTGCAGTCGAAGAATGTCAGGGACTTCCATCAGGTCTTCTTCCCGCCTGATACGTCTGCATAACCCCGGACATGAAAGAACCCCCAGAGGCTCTGTATGGCTCTCTGGGGGTTCTCTCATTCTGTTCACCCTCTTGCTCGTTCTCACCCTGTTAGGCCGTTCTAGGGGCCTCTACGGGTCGCTGAGAGGGGTTTACGAGGATTCAGGAGGGTGATTCCTGGATCCCGAAGAGGTTACGGGAGGTCACCCCGGATTCTGAGAATGCACTGATGAGCGTCAGGACGGTCTTGTGCAGGTGCTTCACGTTCTCAGGGGATACAGCATCTCCGAGGAAGGGGTCTCCGGTCTCCTTGGACATCATGATCCCCAGGTGCAGGACTTCCAACGCTCCGAGGATCACAGCGATGTCATTCTCTGTGATTGTCGGCTTCGGATACTGGGCCAAGGTTTCGTCCTTCACTGCATTGATGAGTCGGGAGATTCCGCTTTTGAGTGCAACGATATAAGCCATCTCAGCACGGTACGTACTCATCCGCTCATCGTACTCGGTAACAGATTCACCCTCTCCTTCTGCGCTGGCATCATCGGAGTGGTAGTACCCTTTGAGTTGAGCGTGATACACGAGCAGGGCGGTGTAGATGACACCGAAGTCATCGGCGGTGAGCTTCAGCCCGAATTGATTGGCAGCCATAGGGATTCCCCCCTCTGTTGGTGTGTAGCGGTTCTTATCGTCCATCCTATCATAATATCCGCTATCGCAACAGGGGAGCACGGGCGGTTTCACCTGGTTGAAAGGCCGGAAGTATGGTAAGGTGGAGGATGGCAGGAGTTCTGTCGGGAATACTCCGGGACCATACCGGTGTTACCCGTAGATAAAACATGCACTGACGAGCAGGAGAAACATATGAGTGAATCACATGAGTTGAGTGACCGGGCGAAGCGTCTGAAGACTTCCTTCCTGCGATTTGCAGGAGAAGCAGTGGGTCTTGGACTCGAAGCAGGCAAGGTCGGTTATGACCAGGCACGGTCCAAGTACGGAGAGTACAAGAATAAGCAGACTCTCAACAACTACCATGACAAGGTGCTGAAGCAGCCGGATACGGGCGAGTTCTTCCCTTCCGTTCCTGGCACTCGTTTCACCGCCTACCATCGAGTCACCCAGGAGTCCTACGATTTTGTGTCCCTGGAGAACGGCGGGTTCTTGAATATCGCTAACCCTTCCGCTGAACTCTCCCTGTCTGACATGCGGGACTACACCAGGTACGGCATCGCACAGTAACATAGAAGGAGTGAGAAACATGTCCACAACAATTCCTCTGACACTTGACATCACCAAGCGGAGTGCAGAGCGACGGCCCCGACTCGGCGGCCAGAAGTACCCGATCTCTGATTTCACGGAGATGCTGGAATACGTTGTGGCGAACCGGATCGAAGAGGGTGACCTCAACAGCAAGAATCTCACCCTGAAAGAACTGCTCAGCGTCGTAGACGAGAGTATCGAGCGATTTGTGTCCATGCTCTGCATGGATTGCGGCGAAGACACCACCAGTGAGTATTACATGGTCCATGACGAGGTATGGAAGCAAGCAACACGCTCCCACGAAACTCATGGAATGCTCTGCATCGGGTGCCTTGAACGCCGTATCGGGCGGTCCCTCCACAAAGAGGACTTCCCGAAGAACATCGCCGTCAACAAAGTCGTCCTCATCCCCGGTAACCCCAACGTCTCCATGCGACTGCGTAACAGGATGACGTACTAGGGTACACTCCCAGCGGAGGGATACGAAACCCCCGCTTCACATACGAAGAAGGCCGGGCTCACACCCCGGCCTTCTTTCTGTCCTCTCCCCGTTACATAGCAGTCATCTCATACCGAGCGTAATGACGAATGGAATCCAGGCGTTCCTGTAGAGCATCCAACTCCGCATCCCTGCCCTCGACTTCACGGTTCTTCCCGTCATAGACTTCCATGATTCCGTTGATGATGCTGATAGCTTCCTTGCGTATGTCCCTCGTCTTGCAGGCCAGCCCTTCTTTCCAAGCGTAGGAGCTGAGAATCTGCGAGGAAATGTTGTACACTTCCCGGAGCATCGCCGCTCCCCTGGTGTGAGATTGGGGCCAGGGACGGTACTTCAACCCTTGGATGGCCTTGGTGACCTTGTGTGACTTGAACTCGAATCGCATGACTACTGCTGCGATGAAAGCGAAGAGGGAGAGGAGAGAGGGAACCCCGTAGAGGAGGAACTGTCCGGTTATGGGATAGGAAGCGGAGATGAAGAAAGCGTCCATGAGCCAGAGGAAGGGGAATACGGTTCCCCAGACGAAGAAGCTCATCAGGAAGAATCCTTGGAAACCGGGAGGGAACACTTGTCCGAGGTAGGCACTCAAACTGCTGGGAGCATAACGTTTCTCCAACTCCTGCTGACACGATACGTCTTCATCCGTGAGCGGGATGACAGGATATCCGATGTCTGCAAGAGTCTTCTCATCCTGGGGAGAAGAATAGCTTACGATGACCTCGCCCAAAGGGGGGTGCCTCTTTTCTCTCGTTGAGTTGACCGTTTCATAGTAACACACGAATAGTACGCCAGTATTCCATCAACCCTCTCATCATGGAGGATAGGGTGTGTTACCATAGAGACATGGACGCACATAGTACGCACCTCAGCAGGATAGACCTCCTCGATATGGTAAGCTCCCTTGATTGTTACGCCTGTTATCTACGACAGCAGCTCCACTCAGGGTCAGGGCCTATCGAAGACGGTCCCCTTCGTGATGAACTTGTCACCAGTACCTGGCTGAGCGAGAAACTGTCCATGAGCTTCATGGATGACACACCAGCCCATGAACTCAGACATGATGAATGGGAATGTCTCTTACAAGCACTGGAAACCCATATCGGGAATCTCAGTCACTACATCAGCGATACCAACGCCCTCCAGCATGAGAAGCAGCTCACACAGATGAACTTGGAGCAGGCGCACAAGATCAAACAGAACCTTCTCTCCCTCGCCTACCTTCACTCCCCCGCACAACCCTTACCGCAGAAAACAGCGAAGATGCGTCCCATGCACACACGGATCCGCCGCACATAACAGTACGATTCTCAGAAGCTCCCCTCAGCGCAGAGGGTCGAAGCTCAGAATCGCAGGAGTACAACTCTAGGATTCCGGTCATCCTTCTCCGTATCCGACCGTCCTCACCCTTCTCAGAAGGAGTAGAACACTTCCCCTGTCACCTCTGACATGGGAACGGAACCGTTGAGAATCTTGTCCTGATGGAAACGGGAATCCGAGGAGATGTCACGGTTATCGCCCATCACCCACAAACCGTTCTCAGGGACAACGATATGGAAGGGTATGTCTGACTGCGATTCCCCTTCCGGCAGGTACGGCTCGCTCAGACGCTTTCCGTTGAGAAAGAGACTGCCCTTGCCGTCGGAGGAGACTTCATCTCCCGGTAGGCCGATGACCCGTTTCACGATGAAGCTCTCATTCTCCTTCGGGTAGAGTCCCAAGTAGGAGCGCACGGTCTGGCTGGTCGTGTACTCTTCCTTCTTCTCCTCAGACATCCACCCGTCCGGGTCGGAGAACACGATGATGTCTCCTCTCTCCGGTGAACGGTCGAGGCGGTTGACGAGAATGGTGTCCCCGATCTCAAGAGTGTTCTGCATGGAGCCGGACGGAATGACGAAGGGCCTGATGAGAAAGGCTTGTGCGAGGTTTGCTACGATGATGGCGAAGACGATGATCACGACAATATCCACCATGAGAACTCTGAATCTCTGCATGGTGGATATTGTCATGGTCGGTGTTTTCAATCAGTCCTCACAAGCCGTAGAGGTATACGAGGACATTCTAGCACATATCAGTAGTGGATACGGGTTCCTTCACGGGAGGTCCAGGAGACCTTGCCTCCCTGGAAGTTCTGCCAGGTCTTTCCACCGGACTGGTACTCACCGGAAGTCGGCAGACCAAGACGGGAACGCTCCCATCCCTGTGCCTTCCATGTGTTCTGGATAGCACCCTTCAGAGGGTGAGCCTTCGTAGCGGATGACCAGATGACCATGCCGCCCTGGAAGTTCTGGTAGACAGCGTTGGACTTGAACCGGAACGTGAGCTCATCACTTGTCGGGTATCCGAGGTAACCGTTCTCCCACTTCTGCTTGCCCCAGACGTTCTGGATCGCTCCACCCTTCTTGGTGATGTGAGCTCCACTCTTCGAGGACCAGTGTACGGAACCGCCCTGGAACTGCTGGAATGCTCCACCGTTCTTCAGGCCGGTGCGCTCATCGCTTGTCGGGTATCCGAGGGAACCGTTCTCATACTTCTGAGCGCCCCACTTCTTCTGGATAGCGGAACCCCTCTTCGTGTAGTGAGCGCCGGTCGGCTTGGACCAGTGGATGGAACCATTCTGGAACTGCTGGAATGCTCCTCCTCGCAGCGCCTTCTCATTCGAGGTCGGGTTGCCCAAGATGTTGCGCACGGAGTTGTACTTCGTTCCGATTGCACCCTTGGTCACAAATCCTCCACCTGGGGAGGTCTGATGTCCGGGCGGGGTGTTTGGGTAGGTGAAGAAGTTGATCGTGCCGTAGAAACGTCCGTTGGACGCTTTAGCGAGTCCGATACCCACATGAGTGTAACTTGCCGTGGACATGATTGCGTTGTGACTAGGAGAGTTGATCCACTGATTGATGAGACCTGTAGCGGAGCCTGTGTAGTTGTAGGCGATAATCTCACCTGCCCTGGTCCACCCCTTCGGAGTACGAGAATCCCTGGAATAGGTAGGGTTGTGTTCAAAGTGGTTTCTGTCTGCCATGTACACCGTCCAGTCCTTGGAGACAGCTTCAATATTCGTGTTGTAGCTCACAGGGCGCAGTCCCTTGGATTTACGGAAATCGTTGAGCTTAGTGAACGCCTCCATCACCTGACTCGGATTGTTCACATTCGTCGCCGCCTGAGCAGCGGTTGGAATGAATGTGAGTCCGGTCAAGGCGAGCAGGAGGATGGTCAGATAAGCTACAGGACGAGTCAGCGTTGGTGTTCCTGTACTCATAGCAAGGTTCCTTTCAGGATAGGCGATTATGTCCTTATATACCCTATCTGTCAGATAAAGAAAATTCCGGTAAACAGAACACTCCTCATCGGTGTCCCCTCCCACGCAGAAACCCCGCCCTGACCTGGAGTGATACTCTGATTCTACTCAGCAGTAACCCCCAGCAGGGCGGGGTAGGGAGGGAAACAGCTCTCGGATGAGCCGTTTCACCCCCGTGTGCGCATCAACCACGCTTCTCCACGATACGCTTCTCAATCATAGCGAAGAACGCTTCAGCGGTGACCTCCGCATCATGGAAGGCTCGGTGACCATTCGTATACGGGACGCCCAGCGCATCGCACACCGTGTTCAACTGCGAGTTGGGCAGTTCAGGCATGAACAGGGTAGCGAGTTGCATAGTGTCGATGAACGGAATGTCCGCTTCGACAAAACCGGGAATGTGCTGAGAGAGCCAGTTCTTCTCGAAGGAAGCATTGTGAGCAAGAATCACCCGACCCTGCAAGCGTTCCAGGATGACGGAGGCAACCCGGTCGAATGTCGGCTTCGTGCGTACATCGTCCACCGTGATACCATGCACCTCCACAGCTCCCGTCCCATGCGTCTCGATGATGGGTTCCGGGATGCCGCACAGGATGTCAAGGCACGCAACCTCGTTTCCTCGATGGTCACGCTCAGTCAGACCAAGCTCGATGATATGACCCTTCCTCGGAGAGAGCCGGGTCGTCTCCAAGTCGATAGCGACGATGTTCTTCCCCCAGAGAGCCGGGTCCACGTTCTCATAGAGAGCCATGAGCGTATCCGCCTGGTCGGAGGTCAGAGCTTCACCCACCGTATCCTGCCGGAAAGCGTTGAGATGAGCGACACGGGAAGCGGTGACGGAGCGGGGCGTTCCACGCTGAATCGGCACGCCTCGGGTCGGGACGAGCTCTTCAGGAGCAGCACCCTTCTCAATCTCCTTCCGAGCCTGCTCCACCCGACCGTAGAACTCCTCTACGAGCGGTCGAGCTTCTTCAATGGTGAGATGCTGAATCTCCTTGCCGACCCGTACCGGGATGGTCTGCGACTTCTCGAAGCGGAACTCCCGGTACTCAACGCTGTCGATGATGACTGCCACGTAGAAGAAGTCGAATCCGAAGCAGTCAAGATACCAGAGTCCCTGGGCGATGTACCCGAGCGGGACAGCACCATTGTCCCAATCCTGGGGACGGGTGGAAGTCTTGATTTCAAGTGCTCCGGTCCAATCAGTGTCCTCACGGGTACGGAGCAGGCCGTCCACGTTCGCCTTCTGATACGGGCGGTCCACGTTCTCCCAGGAATCCTTGCAGTGTCCGACGATGAACTCAGGGTGATTCTCTGCGAATCGACGCACAATCGCTTCTTCCCAGGAGTTTCCTCGTGCGGCGGCCGTGCCTTCCACATCCTGCAATGCTACGGACTCATCGGTGATGGGACTGATCTTGTGCAGGAACAGTTCTCGGGCGTCGGAGCGTCCATACTCCTCGGAGAGCTCAAGAGCCTTGCCTACGTCCGATCCGCCCATTCCGCCTTGACGCTGTTCAAGCCATTCACGAGTCCCGGATTCATAGGAGGCGACCCGGCGTGCAGTTCCCAGCCGGTCCTGGTCCACGAGAACATACGTCCCGTTGGCCTGGTCCTCAGCGGTGAGCAGGTTCTCCCGTTCCTCTACGAGAGCGGCAATCCGGTCCTGGATGATGTTGAACTCGATGAGCGAGCGTTCATGGTTGTTGTTGGTGAATAGGAGCTTCTGTCCTGTCCGGTAGATGACTTCCGGGTTTCCGGTCCGCTTCGCCTCTGTGTAGGCGAGCTCGATAGCGTTGAGTGCTGTCTGTGTATGGTTCTTGCTGCGACGGAGCTTGGTGAAGCTCTCGCTCTGGGTGATCTCTTCGATCTGTGCTGTCAGTTCTGCAACTGCACTCATCAGGTGTCATTCCTTGTCGTTGGTGTCAGGTAGGGAACGGTTCGTATGAGTCCACTCTAGCACATTTTCTTGTTTTCCGCTAGTTTCCGGGGGTGAGAGGGGTATGGTAGGGTTCCGGTGTGAACCTCGTCGGATTTGAGCCGATAGAGAGGGTGTATAACACGTAACAAGGAAGTCGGGAGAGAAACCCGCTGATTACCTCAACCAACGAGACTGTCTGAGTGATGGGACAGTGCGAACATAATATGGCACGATGATGAAGAAGATGGCCTGGCGGCTTTTGGATCATCGGGACCTGGGGGAGTGACGACCTCGGATCAGGGAGTGTGTATGAGTCCACCGGCTGGCCTTCCGGGTGTAGTGAGAGCGAAAGCAAGATTGGCTTACTGAGCGGGTAGAGCGTTGCGTAAAGGCAGGCCCAGAGCAACCGAACCTCAATCATCCGTAGACTCCAAGCGTTATGGAGTGCATCTACCCGACCCCGCCCGGCCCTGACACATGCGAGTAATTCCCGTAGTGTGGCTTGATTGCAGGTTACATAAAGACTGCGGATATGGTGACACCAGGATGTCACTCTGAACCAGACTTAGTATTCTCTGCCTTCTCTGCTGTACGTGCGTCCGACAGACGAGTCTGACTTCACAGCAATGACTATTCTCTTATCAAGTCCCCCCTAGTGATTGACAAGCAAAGAACCCTGATTTCAGAGTTCTCGCAGGAAACACACAGACTTCTCGTGAGTCTGTGTGTTTTTATTTGCCCAATCGCTAGGGGGGCTTCACTCCCGATACGAACCGCATCCGAGAGAGCACAGAGGATCACCACTCCCAACCTAAGCTTCGGCACGGACCACGAGGGAAACCAAGTGGTAAAGAGCCGAAAACGTTTCGAGCTTGCTCGATAACGGTTGGAGCTGCAATCGGTCATCTTCCTTCTATGCTTGGTTTCCCTTGAGAATGACGACAAGGCCGTGTGTCTAACTGATCTACCGAATAGAAAATGAAATAGCGGTTTTTACGCTTTTCTGCGCAAAAGATTTTTTATTTTGCTCTGAAACTGTGAATTTGCTGAGAAAAGTGCGAAAAGTTCACAGAAACCTGAGAGAAACCTGTGAGCGGGCCGAAAACTCCCAACACCGATTTCACAGAATCACACCCCTCCCCGCTCAGCAAGCCTCTCATCCGACCGCTCCGCTCCGGCCCGACCGCCCTCTCAGAACAGAACATTCCCGCCTCCCCGCTGCACTCAGGGCAGGGAAGAGTACGGTAGGGGGAATTACGGGGTAGAGAGCAAGCACAGAGCAGTCAGGCTCGCACTCTCTTCTCCAACAGATCGAGGAGGGTGATCTTGCTCTTCAGGGAAAGCTCATCCGTCTCCATGATGTAGCGGCGCTCCTCGTTGAAGTCTTCTTCGCTCATCGGCTCCTGTCTCACCGACACGAAGGACTCAGGGCGCTCCACGATGACGCTTCCTCCGTAGAGTTCATCCACTTCCACGGCCTTCTGAACCGCTTTCTCATCATCAGCGGAGAACGGGCGGAATCGTCCATGATTCCCTCCCGGATTGCTGTAGGAGAAATACTCATAGTCCTCGACGCTATGACCGATCACATCAAGATACTTGTCGAACGTCTCCAAAACCTCCTCCGGCATCTCCAACGGAGTGACCTGGGGAGCTTCAATCCTGCGTTCCGGCGTGAAAGAAAGACGAGAACCCTCGTGCTTCCAATCCGACACCAGGGGCTTCTCCTTCTTCACCCACGGGAAAAGGGTATCAGGCTGTCCCAACTGGTCAGGAATGTAGACCCAGTGCGTCTGCACGTTGTCTGCGAACTCCATCTCAATAGGCTGAGTATCCTCTTGGGACGTGTCCTCGTCTTCAGGACCGAACAAGAAATCCTCCAGCGATTGCACGGAGGGGTCGAAGAAGACCGGTTCCTCCCGTGAACGCTTGAATAGACCCATGATGGATTCCCTTTCCTTACTCTGCTTATCGGAATAGAGGCCGATATGGTCAGCATAGCAAACAATCCGTAGAAAGAAGCCACGACATGCCGAGACGCTTCCTCCTTCTCTCAGCACTTCTTCCTGCCCTCCTGCTTCCGTCCGTCCCCGTCTCAGCAGCACAGATCGGTCTCCCCTCTGACCCTCCTCCGGTCATCGAGCAGGAGGACTACGTGACTCCCTCGCCTGAAGAATCCGAAGAAGAAGAGGAAGCTGCCCCTCCTACAGAAGAAGAAGAGAAAACCCCGGATCCTGAACCTGCACCACCTGAAGAACACCGTCTCAGCGGTCAAGTATGGGTTGATGTGAATGATAACGGGAAACATGACAGGGATGAGCATGTCCTGACTTCCTCCATGAAGGTTGTTCTCAACGACGGCACTGAACTCTCCACTCCTACTGACGTGTCAACAGGCCGGTATGCTCCGGTTACGGTGACCGAGGGGAGCGTGGACTACGTGGAAACCTCCATCCCCCGAGGCTTCACTCCTTCCGAGAAGAGAATAGACGCCGCTGACCTTGACCGTAGGGGCGGTCAACTCTTCGCCACCGTCCCCGTCCGCCCGGACGCCTCCTTCTCCGTAGAGCAGTCACACACCGCTGACGGAGAGAAGTATCATCTCACCTACGTGGTGAAGAACACAGGTACAGCTCCGCTGACCATCTCCGGGGGAGAGACGTGCGGTGAGTTCACCCTGCAAGAAGGGGAAGAGGAGACATGCGAGAGGGAAAGGGCTTACCGCTTGACCGGGGAGAGTCACAAAGTTCACACGACGTTCACCGCTGTGTTCTCCCATGAGGGTGAAGTCATCACGGAACTCACAGAGAACGTGGAAACCTCCATCACGGAGAAGAGTCCTGAAGAGGAGCCTGCAACGCCTCCTGCAACCCCTGAAACGGTCAGCCCGGATCCGATGGAAGAGACCGAAGAACCCGCTCCGGTTGTCGAGGACGAATCATCGAAGCCGTGGTGGTTGTTCTCCATTCCCCTTGCTCTTCTCCTTGCAGCTCTAGGCATCCATCTCTATGTGCGCCGGAAGAGGAAGAACGAAGCTGAGGAACGCAAGAGGAAGTGGGAGGCGAAGGAGATAGAGGAGAAGGCTCGGCGTCTTGCAGTGGGAGAGGAATCGGGAACAGGCCCTCTCAGCGGTAAGAATCCCTACTCTGCTCCGGTAGAGGGATACTCCACCGAAGGTCTGACCGTCCGTAAGCAGCATCCGAACCTGTGAGATGATGTACCCATGAAATCATCCTCTGCACTCATCCACCCGGAGAGCATGTCCGTCTTCTATCCCCCTTACTCCAAGCGGATAAGAAGGGTGTTCATTGCTCTCCTTGCAAGCATGGCACTCCTGCTTTCAGGACTCATCATCGCCGTGCCAGCTTCAGCGGGTACTTTCTCATCCGAGGAGCCTGCCTCCGGGGGAGTCTCTTCAGCTCTTGCCGCTCTTCACGAGAAAGTGACGAACCATTCTCGTCTCCACCCTTTTGCCGCTGTGAGTGATGTGAGAGGACTCGTGGGAGAGGGATCGGGGTACGTTCTCATCTCATCGGATCCGGGAGCGGAGAACCTTGTCGCCGGTGACTTCCACTGCATTGTCCCTGAGAGGGGAGAGAAAGAGTATGCGTGCTTCGAGGTGAACTCGGAGGGAGTGTTGGAACCCGTGTCCGCTTCTCCTGATGCGGTGATTCCTACGATGGATTTACGGACTGCGGGACTGCTCATGGTTCTACTCATCATCTTCCCGCTCTTCATCGTTCTCAGGGGCAAGGGGACGTATTGGGACAAAGGGACTATGGAACGCTGATCACCATACGGTATACTGAAGGCAAGTTCCCTCGTATGCACATGGAAAGGCGTACATGAAACGTCTCGTATCAGTAGTCGTACTCAGCGGAGTCACACTGCTCTCAGGGTGCGGCGAATCTGAAGCTGAACCCTCTCCGTCCACGGAGACAGCGAAACAGAATGCAAGCACCCGCTAGGAAATAGACATAGAAAGATACCATCCAGGGAAGAAGGATTCCATGTGTTATGCAAAACCAGGACCACGTTGCTCAAAGCACGCTAAGAGTGCTCTTAATTCTGCTTTCAAACGAATGGAGAATCACAGGAAAGAATATGCAGATGCGACAGATCCCAAGAAGAAACAGGAACTGAAACTCAAGGTCAAGAAAAGTACAGAACGTTATGAGGAAGCAGTGGAGGACTACAAGTATACTCCTGCCGGTGCTGAGGATACGTATAAGGCAGTCTTTACTGAGTGCGCTCCAACCATGGGAGAGGACCAGGCTCGTCGTATAGCAATGCGGACAAAGGAAAATATCCTTGCAGAGAGAAGAAGGATGATAATTGCAGCCAAGAATCTGAAAGCTGTGAATCTGAAAGTTGTAGCCAAGAATCTGAAAGCTCAAGAGAAGAAACAGAAGGGCGAACCTACTGCTGAGGAGAGGCAAACATCTAAGCGGAGGTCAGAGGCTGCCAAGAAGGCTACGCAGACAAGAGTTGCTGCTCAAGAGGAGAAGAAGAGAATAGCCACCGGCGTGGATGAGATTAGGCGAGTTCAAGTTGAAAATGAGCTGGAGAGGTTCAAACAGACTGAGATTGGTGGGCAGTTTGATCAGTCTTCGTTTGTCATGAGCCGGCATGGAGGGGAACATGCCGCTAGGGCGATTGTTGAGGATGATTTCATTTATCGTGGGGTGCAGTTCAAGAGAGGTGAAGAAGTAGTCATCACTACTCCTTCCCATTCTGAGGGTGAATATATCCAGCACGTACTCTGAATTGTGAAAGGAAGGGAACCAGAGATTTTCTGGTTCCCTTCTCCGTCCACGGAGACAGTGAAACAGAATGCAAGCACCCGTTAGGAAAGACCATAGAAGAAACTATTTAGAGAGGAGCCTCCCATGTGTTATGCAGGAGGACCGTATTGTGACAACAAGTACGGACAAGACCTGATAAAGGCTGAACAGAATCTCAGAAATGCCCAAAATGCCCTTGCGTTGTCCACTCTTAAGCACAAAGTCAAGAGCAAGCTTGCTGAAAAGTCAATTGATGAAATGACGAATCTTGATTACAGCGAACTCAGGATCAGTCAGGAAAAGCTCAAACAGTTGGCAAAAGAGCTCAATGAGATGACTCCAGCCCAAGTGAGAGCATTTAATAAGGAACCTGAAATACTTGAAATCAAGTATAAGGCAGCAAGGGCAAAGTACAGGGAAGCTCAAGACGCATACCTCTACTCTCCCAGGGGTATAGAAGAACAGGAAGCTGCTGACCTCAAGAGAAAAATCAACGAACCGGATCGTGAAGAATCAGTGGATGATACTCGGATGATGCATAGCGCTCGTGCTTTCAGGGTTCTCCAGTACCACAATAAGGGTTTGAGAGAGTATTTGAAGAAGCATGGTCACTCTCTAGAGCATCCTTACCGAGAAAGTATCAGTAAGACTCAGGCTACAGAATATTTGACCGATGAGGACGGATATTCTGTTTATTATGGGGACCTGCAACAACCTTATAGTCGGGAGCAGTTGAAAAAGATGGTGACAACAGAAGATTCAACGAATACTCGTGTTATCTATGAAGGAAAGAACGGAATGGTCAGTGGCTACTTGCTTACTGATGGTTATAACAATCCTAGACTTATTCCTACATCCCAGTACGCTGATGAGAAGATGATAACTCTTTCACAGGACAACTGCGAGAAATACAACATCCGTCCCAGTAATCTTCCTGGTAGTACAACTTACACTCCTGAAAATAGAAGAGGAGAGTGGTCTAAGTATGCTGAGAAATACAAGAATGCTCCTCTATCCCCCACTGAAGAAGGACGTAGAGCTTACTTTGCTCAGAACTGGAACAAAGTGGGAAGCCCTGATGATTCTCCTTATGCCCAGGAGCTTAAAGGTAAGATCTTTTCTGCTATGGAAACTGTTGTGAGGACAGGCAAGAAGCGTGAAGCCGCTATGGAAGAATATGTGCAGGGTGCAAAGAAACGCAATCCAAACACAGGGTTGCCCACTCAACCGTCAAAATCCGATCCTGAGTTATACAAGGCTTATCGTAAGTATGAGAAGGCTCGTATACAACATTATGCAGCCTTGAAACATTGGGATACTATGGATTCTCTCTGGAAGTCAAGTGATGCTAGTTTGAAAGGTCGGCCTATTCAAGAAGTTCTTCAAGGCGCTCATCAACGAGAGAGGTGATATCAGTCTTGGTCGGCTTCCTGGTAGACTTCTGCATTCTGGGCAATCTCTTCTAGCAGCTTGTCCAGTTCAGAAGGTTCTGAGAATCCTCTTACATCAAAGATGAGGCTGGAACCCACGTAGGAATCAGTTGTAGATTCTTCTGTGTTGATCTCATGGGGGACTATGAAAATTGACCAGATCCTCGCCTACCCTGTCCTCCAGGACAGCAGGGATTCCCATACGAGTGCGTTCTACCGCTATCTCATGGAGTCTGATGATCGTCATATCCCTTCCGAGTTCAACGACTATGAGGGGTATGAGGAGTACACCGATTTTGCACGAGACTTCGAGCTCTCGTGGAGGGCCGCTCAGCAGAATGCGAAGCGTATCCGTCTCAGCGGTTTCCAGCCGAAGGAGCGAGCGTCTATCGAGCAGGCGATTCAGCTCTTGAAGACGGCTCGTGATGAGAGTGCGACACCGGAGGAGAGGCAGTTGGCTTATGAGCGTGCGATGAAGAACATCGAGCACTTGGTCACACTCCCGGAGGAGACGAAGAAGGAGCTGGAGGAGATCGCTTACAAGCGCATCACTGCATGACCTGTCTCTGAGAGGTCATAGAGACAAAGTGAGAACCCCCGGTGGAGAGAGGACACCGGGGGTTCTCGTGTGAAGGAGAGAAATATTGTGCTATCGCTTATCTGTTCTTACCCTAACGGGCTGAAAACGAGCGTGACGATCTTCCCGGTGAGAGGGTGATATAATCAAAACCATGACACGTCTGACCATTATCACCGGGGATCACCCTGCGCTGCGGGACTACCGCCTCTCTGCTCTCATCAGGGAGCGTGAAGGAGCGGTGACCTCTGTGAACAAGGGTGAGAACATCGTCTACACCGGAGGTTCCCTCTTCGCTGATGAGGAGACCATCATCATCTCTGAGAAGGTGCTGGCTCCGAGAGTGAAAGAGGTAGAGAGAATCCTTGAAGAATCTCCTACGACCTCTTTCATCATCAGCACGGAAAAGATGTCCTCTCCGCTGACCAAACTCTGCGCCGCATTCGACGGAGAGCATGAGAGCCTGCCTGAGAAGAAGGCCGCTGATTCCGTGAGAGCTTTCCTCTCCTACGTCCCACTGAATCTCACTGCCCAGGCACGGGAGAGGGTAGTGGAACATGTAGGGGAGAGCGTGGATGACGTACTGCCCATCGTGAGAGTTCTCTCCGAGGTTCACCCGCCTGAGAAGCAGTTGAATGTCGAAGACGTGGATCCATATCTGGGTGAGAGAGGGCTGCGTCTCATCTGGAAGCTCACCGATGCGATTGATGCTGGTGACATGCAACAAGCTCTCATGGTGTTGAACAGCGTTCTCAAAGACTCCACTCCTCACTCCGTGGTTCATCTCATCCAGGGCCACTTCAAACGCATGTTCTACCTCTACACTGTAGGCGTCCCCGACCCGTTGGATGAGAGTACGGGGAAGGAACCGTATCCGGTTGTCAAGGCTCGCCGGTCCATGAGTCGGTATGGGTCCTATATCCCTACATGCTATGAACTCGTCTCCACTGCTGTGATGGACATGCGAGGGTTGAGCTCGATTCCGAACCATCTCATCATTGAAATCCTCGTGTCCCGTCTCTGTTCCATGAAAGAAAGGTAACCCCTATGGCTCTCTACAACACGTACCGTCCCCAGACCTTCTCCAGCCTGATCGGGCAGGAGAGTGCTGTCGCTGGTCTCACCAGCATCATTGACAAGGGAGACATCCGTAATCCTGATGGAGAGCAGGGTAAGACGTACCTCTTCTCCGGCCCCCGAGGGTGCGGCAAGACTTCAGCGGCCCGGATCTTCGCCAAGGCGATCAACTGTGAGAACCTACAGGGGAATGAGCCGTGCAACGAGTGTACCCATTGCACGGAGATCACCGAGGGAATCTCCTTCTCCGTCGATGAGATCGACATTGCTTCGTCCAATGGTGTTGACAGCATCCGTGACCTGTCCAAGACCCTTGACGTGTCCGTGGACAGCAACAAGAAGGTCTACATTCTCGATGAGGCGCACATGCTCACCGAGCAGGCGTCCAATGCGTTTCTGAAGCGCCTGGAGGAACCTCCCTCTCATGTCGTGTTCATCCTGGTCACTACGGATCCGCACAAGCTCATCAAAACGGTGCGTTCTCGGTGCATCCCGTTCTTCTTCACCCTTGTCCCCGCTCCTCTCATGGAGACGCTTCTCCGGTCTATCGTGGAGCAGGAGGGGTTGAATATCAGTGACGAAGCTCTCATGCAGTCCATCAGCAAGGGCGGCGGTTCTGTCCGGGATACCTTGTCCAACTTGGAGGCCCTTGCTCTCACGGGTGACATCTTCACATCTCACTCCTACAAGCTGGTGCAGGAGCTGGCGAAGAAGAACGTTCAGGGTGTGTTCACGGCGATTGCGCAGACGGCTCAGGAGGGGAGCAGCATGAGGAGCTTCGCTGAGGAGACACTGAGCATCCTGAGAGACGTGTTCCTCGTCCAGATGGGGTCTGAAGCGTTGGTCATCAGCCCGGATTGGGGTCATCGGAAGGACGTAGCGGATTACATGGGTCCGAAGAACACCGTGAAAGCCATCGAGCTGGTGGGAGAAGCTATCAGTGCGATGAGCGCCGGGTACGACGAGCGGGTGAACTTGGAAGTGAACCTGGCTCGGTTCTGCGCCATGAAGTGACCTGTGTGCGTCCGTAACCGTCCTGTATCGACGTAGGAGGCCCTGTGAGGCTCTGTGAGCGTCTGCACCTCTCCGTATACGCCCTACGGGCGTCTGAGAGCCGTAACGGGCCGTCTAGGGCTGTTTGAGCGGGGTAGGGGCGAGGTAGGCTCCACGGGACTTTGCCGGTGAATAGCGAGAAGCCCCGGTCTCTATCCGACACGGGGCTTCTCAGTTTGTGCATGAGAGAGATGGTGAAGTAGCTGGGATTCGGTTTCACCAACTGAAATTTAGATAGGAAGCGAACCTCTAAGGCTCTCTCACGTTTTCTATTGTAGCACGTTGCTTCGTCGTGTGCAAGAGGTTGAGGATAAAAAGGCGGACCAGCCCATTCTAGGGCCGGTCCGCCGTGGTGAGCAAGAGAGTGAGACAGCTAGCATCATCCAATATAATAAAAATAGGAAGCGAATCTCTAAGGCTTGCTTGGTATCCATCATAGCACACTCTTCTCCGACGTGCAAGAGAAATCTGAAATCGGTTATCATCCCTCTCTCAAAGGCGTCGAATCAGCCTATGAAATGTCATCAGTAGAGATGTCTGTTGCCCCGCACGACGGGGGAGGAAAGGGGAGGTACATGATGAAGGAGTACAAGAGGGAAGTGCTGTCGTAGTGTCGTCCCTTGAACCGGAGAACCCGGAACCTCCTGCACCGCCGTCTCTGGGGCATAGGAGGGCTGAACATGCACCGGAACCCGCTCGCTCGATCCGGGTCGGGAAGCCTGCATTCCGGGGTCGTCATTGCACCCGCTGAACCCTCCCATTTCAGGCTGAAATGTGCTATACTGAGAGGGTACGGCAGAGGAATGGCCGTCCCCGGTACTCACGATATTCCTTATGACTCGAAGTGCGTGCCACCATGAAGAAATCTATCCTGATGAAAGGGCATATCATGGCTGACAACACTGTATACATCTCCGGTAAGAAGAGCCTGAAGCGAGCACTCGAAGCTGCTCTGGGCGAGAACGTGGTCATCGAATCCTACAAGGTTCACAATGACTGTGTTCTCTCCCTGTCCACGATGGCGGGTGACCGTAACGGTTGGACTCCGCTTGACTTCTTCCCGACCTCCGAGGCTCTTGCACGCTTCGTCCGGGAATGGCTCGACCGACTCTACCTGGAGACGGGTCTGTATGACGACGAGGAGGTAGAGGATACCGGCTTCACCCTCTACACCAACGACTACCTTGCAGAGAACCTGCGAGAGTCCCGTCCGTTCCTCAACCCGAACCGACACATTGCTGTCCGTATCGAGCCGAAGGTCTACAAGCGCAATGCTGACGACTGACCGGAACGCCGGAAGCTGACAAGAGGCCCCCTCTCCGTTACGAGAGGGGGCCTCTTCATGTCCTCGGGGGTAGGGCAGGGTGAGACTCCATCAGAGGATACAAGAAGCCCCACCCTGTGAAGAGTGGGGCTTCCCGTGCATTGACTGTCTCAGCCGCCAGAATAGCATTGGTACTATTCGAACTACTAGCGACGTTATGACACGAATCATGGAGTGCTCAGCTCCATGCTTCGCCGTCTGGTGCGAGAGGGAGGGTAGCAGCCCTGTGTCCCCCCTGTACCGGACTCTCCTAGTAGACCACACCCCAGACCTGCACGGAAATCAATTCGACCCCCGGAGAACAATTCCGGGGGTCGAATGTGCAGGGGTTACCTGGAAGTGAGATTCCTGATGAGAATAAGGATCTCGATGTAGAGCCATACGAGAGTGATGACAAGACCGAGAGCCGCACCCCAAGCGTACTCCTTGCCTGCCTGAGCTTCCACCAGCTCGTCTACCAGATGGAAGTCGATGCAGAGGTTCAGAGCAGCGAGAACGATGCAGAACAAGCTGAACAGGATGCCGAGCGTGGTAGCTCCCCTGAGTACAGCACCGAAGCCGAGCAGGTTGAGAGCAAGGGCTCCCAGGCTCACGATGAGTACACCGAGGGTCAGAGCGGTGACGACGACGATGAACGTCTTATTCACGGTGATGAACCCGGAACGGTAGAGGAAGAGCATGATACCGAACACGACGAGGGTACTCATCACTGCAAGGGCGATCATCTGTCCACCTGCCATCTCACCGGCGGCTCCCATAGTGATGATGAAGCTTCCGAATCCGAGGAACACGCCCTCCAGCACCGAGTAGATCATGCCGATGAGCGGTGAGTTCATACGGTTGGTGAAAGTAGCGAAGATGATGACGCCGAGACCTGTAAGAGCAGTGATGATAGCGGCTGCGCTTGCAAATCCTAGACCGACGATGCCGGTAGCGGCCGCCAGGTAGGACGGCACAGCTGCGAGGAGGACGACGAAGAGGAGAACAAACGTCTTATTCACCACGTCCTTCTTCGTGATGGCGTTGACCTCTGCCTCAGTCCGCATCCCACCACGAGGAGCTTTCACCCCTTTGGAGATGATACTTCGTAGGGCTGGGTTGGATTCTTTTGCCATGAGATGGCTCCTTTCTTCTTTCCTGGTATATCGGTATTCGATACAGATTTCACCGTGGGTGCGGCGTGGGTTCAGGGCTTTTCATCAGGGGTTTCACTGTCCCCCTGCTCACGCTCCTGAGCTTCGTGAACCTCTGACAGATGCTCTAGCATCTCTTCGTACTGCATCTCGATGCCCTGAGCGGCGATGTCCGGCTGGTTGATGACTTCAGCATAGGAGAGATGAACGAAAACCGGAGAGGCTACATTCGCATCCTCTTCCGTCTCCACTCGGGAAACCGCTCCGTCTGCTAGAGCGTGGACTAGGGAGTGGTCGATGAGTGCGGCCGCCTTGCCGATGAGCTCCAGATGGGCTCTGAGACTCTGCGCAACCTGCAACAACTCGTACCGGCTCATCTCCTCCAGGGGAGTCTGATTGGTTTCCTCCGTGGATTCTGGAGTGGAAGTGTTCTCATCATCGTGTCCGTCGAAGCCGATGTCACTGGGGTCGGTGCTTGCCATAGGGTGTCGTCCTCTCGGGAAGTACCCTGATGGGCATTCCCATTCTCGTAGGTAGTTGAATGTTCAGTTGTTGTCTATCCAGTATAGCATAGGCAGGGCATGGAAAAGGGAAGGGACCGTTGCTGTCCCTTCCCTTCTCTGTCGGTGCTGTGAAGCTGGCGACCCTTACTCGCAGTAGAGGTCAGAGGCTCCGAGGATACGGATCTCGCCCGTATCGAGGGTGACCTGAGCTTGGGTTCCCCGCTTGGAGTGGGAGACCGAGTTGACCTGCACGCTCATGTACTCTGCATCGTCTTTGATGTAGAAACGAGCGTCCTGGTTGATCTGCTCTATGATACGAGACGGATTGGATGCGTACATTGTTACCCTCCTAGATGATGGTGGTTTCACCCTACTCCGCAGAGTCAGCGGTGTCAAGAGTTTCCTAACAGGAAAACACTTATCAAGCTGCAGGTCGGGAAGCTCTGAGAAACGTTCCCATCCTGAGTATACCCCTGCATCCTCCTACGGCCTTTCAGGAGGTGCAGGAACGGCGGATACCCGTGAGTTCAGGTATCCGCCGTTACGAGCGTATAGAGGGTGTTCTGTGCGTCTCAGGGGAGGAAGAAGAGAAGCACGAACCCGATAGAGATTGCTACCAGGAGGATGGTGTCTGCGATTCGCATGGTGGTCCCTTGCTCAGAGGCGGATAGTGGAAGGTTGACGACTCCCGCACGAACGTCATCCTTACTGCTCCCTATAGGCAGAATCGGAGAGAGGTGCATGAGTCCCGATTCGTGTTCAGTCGAAGGAGCTGTAATCCTCCTCCGGCGTACCCTTCGCCCGATCCTCAATCGGCCAACCGGAAGGAACATCAGGATTGTCCACCCGATTGATGGGACGAGTACGAAGATAGTCAGCGAAGGACATGTCCTGCCTCCGCTTCCACACTACGTGCCAGTTATGGAGCTTCTGGGGTTCCACGTCCACGCTCTTGCCCTCTTCAACAGACTGCTGAACAAGCGCTCGGAAAAGCTGAACAGCCGCCTGAGCGTCCACCCAAGCTTCGTGAGCGTTGTCCAGAGGGATGCCGTAGATTTCAGTCAGCTTCTCCAAGGTCCGCTTCCCGCTCCGGTAAGTGTTGAGAGCCTTGTCCAGAATGAACGGATCCATGACCGTATCCAGGGACGCACGCTGAGAGAGCGGAGTCAGACCGTGACGCTTCGCCTCGTACTCCAGGATGGTGAAATCATAGATGACATTGTGACCGACGATGACGTGACCCTGCTGAGAGTGTTCAGCGAGAGCGGAGATGATCTCTTCGAGAGCTGTCCGAGCATCCTGCCCGTCCTTCTGAGCCTTCTCATCAGTGATTCCATGAACCCGTGAAGCTCCTTCGTCAATCCGGTACTCAGGATTGACGAGCCAGTTACGGGAACCATTCTCCGTCACCAGAGAAGCAGTAACGATACGCTCGGTTACCTTGTCGAGTCCAGTGGTCTCCACGTCGAAGCCCACCATCGGCGTATTCAGCACGGTCGTAGTCATTGTTCATATCCTTATCAGTGTTCCGTAGTCATATGTATTCATCATATCACAGTTCTTCTCACTATGTACCCCTTTCTGCCTCCTGTTCTCACATGTTTTCTAGAGGACCGATATAGAAGGGGACGATAGAACTCCCGATGAAAGGAACGCATCATGGCACGTCCAGCACAAGAGGAAGCGGACATCATCATTGTCAACTGCGACGGGCGTATCCTCGCCTGGTGTGCAGGAGCTCTGTCCGGTGACGAGGAGATGCGCAGAGCCACGGAGAAGGCTACACAACTGGGCTTATACGTCAACGTTGACCAGGACACGTCCATTCTGGCGAATCACCAGCTCGTAGAGAACATTCCCAACGTCGTCGCAGCTCTCTTCGCCTACAATCCTGGTCGCACCTTCTTGGAGCGTATCTCCATCGAGAACCGGAAAGCCTTGCAGAACCTGGATGGTCTCGTAGAGGACGTTGTGATCCCGAACCCCGATGACCCGGACGATGACCTCGATGACGACGAGGGCAAGACAGAGGATTGATAGTCCCCTCTCCGTTAGGAATCTCACAAGGACAAGCGGGACAACCGCACCCCTATCATCATCATCAGCACAGGAAAGGAATCCGACATGTGTAGAGGTATCGCAGAAGGCGGCAGGCGTTGCCCGAGCTGCAGAGGAGAGTACAACAGGGCATACCAGCGGGCACGGTACGCTGCGAAGAAAGCGGCGAGCAAATCGACCCCTCCAGCGTCCACTGAAACCCCGGACACAGGAACAGCATACGCAGGCACGTCCACGTTGGAAGCACCAGCGACCGCTCAGGTGACCACGGAAGCTCCGTCCACGACCCCGCAGCTCCGTCCGTTCACTGAGGTAGTCCAGGATGCTCACACACTCAACGAGCAGATGAAGTACGCCTTCACCAGCTCTGATGAGACCGATCAGCACCATATTGCTCGGGAACTCGGATACGAGAACAGGGATGCGATGTTTGCAGACTTCGAGAAGCGGTCCACGGCCATCGGTGCTGAGATCGGCGCTCAGGCTGAAGCAGATGCGGGCGTGGATACGATGACTGGCGAGGAGTATCAGGAGGTCATCACTGCGCACTTGGAGAAATCCGTGGATGAGATGGAGAAGAAGTATCCCAAGTATTTCAAGGTCCAGAAGACTATGATTGCCCTGGTGAAGGAGCATAAGAGGCAGACCTATGAGAGCATCGCTGAACGTTTGCAGGAAGAAGGCATGGAGGAGGCCGACGCTCATGCTCATCTGAAAGCGTATAACAATGATGTCAAGAGCAGGAGGATCGTCAAGGAGCTCGCAAGCAACAAGATGACTCTCACTCCTGAGATGAACTCGAAGCTCCACGCTCTGGAGAACGCTTACATGTCCCGCCTGAAGGAGATCCGTGAATTCGGCGGTGAGGTCAATGCTACCTACAAGTCGAAGGTCCACGCTTCCTACCTGAAGGACGGTGTGACGGTGTTCCCGTCCGAATGGTTGGACAAGAGTAACAACTACCCGGTGCAGATGATCGTGAAAGTCACGAACTCTCGGGCTCACTACTCCGGCCTGAAATCACAGAAGGAGAAGGTCACTCACAGAGAGGAGACCAGCGTAGCACTTGCGCACCCGGACGGCTCCTTGGTCAACCCGGATACAGGCGGGCATGAGGATTCTGTCTACTTCACCATCCCCGGCTCAGAAAACATCAAGCACCGGGGACGGAACCAGATGATGGATGGAATGACAGTCTGCGCCAGGTCGGACAATCACCTCCTGTCCGACAATCCGAAGAGCAAGAAGCCCAACCAGATTCTCACCTTCGAATCCGAGGGATGGAAGTGGAGGAAATACGCTACTGTCGGAGAGGACGGGAAGCTTGTTCACACGGAAGGCTGGGTAGCCGTTCCAGGGCGTCCTTACTACAAGCCCCGGATGGAGACCAAAGCACTGGCGGCTGAGCTCACCATCAACAAGGAACCTGCATCAGAGGGTCTGGGTGAGTACGATAGGCTCGTCCGTCACGAGATGTCTCACCGCTTCGAGGAGACCGTTCCGGGTATTGCGGAGATGGAGGCGAAGTTCAAGGAACGCCGAGAGGTGAACGAGGACGGTACTCGTCAGCGTCTGCAGCTGGTCACCCCTACGAGCTCCAGGGAGGTAGGCCGACCTGATAACTACGTGGAAAGCTACACCGGCAGGAATTATCCCCCGGAGACCGACTCAACCGGAAGGAAGTACGAGTCCACTGAAGTCCTCTCGACCGGCATGGAGAGCATATTTGCACGGAGGTCCGGTGGTCTCATGGGATTCAACAACACCGGTCATGCAGACAAGGACCATCGCAACTTCGTCCTGGGTCTGCTCGCTACCCGCTGACACATTCACTCCTCCCATACAAGCGTCCCCTGTACCTTCACTTTCAGAGGTACAGGGGACGCTTATGTTTCATGCTCTGGCTCGTCAGTGGACGATGGCACTCCCGACGACCCGATCTTGTCCCTGGAGGAACCCGGAGTGACAAATGAGAGCGTCGTCACACACATGGGCTGAATCCTTCACTACAGCGTTGTCTGCAATCCAGGACGACCCGGATTGCGCCAGGTTGTGATGACCGGAGACGAATCCACCGAAATCTCCCTTCAGCACACCGTACTTCGGGATGTCTCGGAGGGCGATGATGCGCACCAGACCCGTGATTTCCGGGTGTGCGATATCGCTGAGAGCATACTTGTTCACCATATGTGACTCCTTCATGTGAGGGCAAGGCAAAGCTCGGGTGAGCTTCCTTGGATTGAAATAACAGCTTCAGATGAGTACGGGAGGGTGCAGAGTGCGAGCGTCCTCTTCACGAGGATTCTCCTCCCATCGCTGTCTCCCTATCCTTATCGGTGAATCCTCCATCGACCATTCCTGCTCTCATGCTGCGGGTGACCCCGGAAGCAGCTGCAAACGTGGACTTCACGCCTTCAGTGTTAGCCCCGTAGGTCATAGCAGTACGGCTATCGAAACCATACCCCTGTGCTACGCTCACAGCATCAATGTTTGCTCCGAGGAAGATGAAGTTCCACTCTTTGTCACGGCACTGCTGAACTCGCTTCTTCACGTCGTCCAGCGTGTACTCCTTGGAAGCGTTCTCGTTTCCATCGGTGAGAATGAGAACAGTCACCGTATCCGGCTTCTCCTTCTTCACTGCTTCCTCTACAGCGTTGATAGTGAGCCCGATAGCGTCTACGAGAGCGGTGAGTCCCCGAGGCTGGAGAGCATAATCCGGTACGTCTGCAATCGGGGTGACCGGGTAGACCTCATTGTACTCATCATCGAACTCGTAGAGGGCCATGAGAACGTCCTTGTCCCCTGAATCCTGTTTCTGCTCCTCGATGAATGAAAGCAGTCCGCCTTCCGTGTCCTCCTTGATCCTCTGCATGGAGCCTGAGCGGTCGATGAGACCGACGATGAGATCTTTCTTCTTGCTGGTTGTTACGGGAATCTGTACCATTGGGTTCCTTTCTGAAACGGGCAAATGAGTCAGAATAGTGTAGCACACCTGTCCTATTCCATCATCTGAACCCTGAGTTTTACTCTGTGAGACGGCACTCGTCCTGGTAGAGCAGGGAATCTACGTGTGCCGCTGAGTGCAGGTCGTACTTGATACGGAGGTAACTCTGCTCGTCCACCTTGTAGGTCACATACCTGTCCAGGGAGTAGAGGAGGAGCGTGGAACGGTAACTCTCCTTCTCCCATGCAGGACAGTTCCCGGAACGGAATGCGAAGCTCTCCCGGCTGACTACGTAATCCGCTGCTTTCCCGAAGAAATAGGCATCATTGCGCAGCTCGATAGCCTGTTCCATCCGCTTCCTCGCCTCAGCAGGATCATCGGGATCTGCAATCAGGTTGAGAGCAACGACCGCTCTGGGGGAGAGAGTGCTGAACAGATGAGCGTCCGCCTCTGCATCGATCAGTCCTCCGCAGACTGCTGGGGTGAGCAGGGCGACGATGTAGGAATCCCTATCCTTGATCTCCCACTGAGCAAGACGGAGAGCAAGCTGGAGAGGGTAGGAGGAAGCGGGAACTTCGGTGGTTCCGATGATGGAGGGAATCGTCTGCCCTTCGTGAATCTCGGTGATGAAATCCACATGGTCATCCAATCCTGTCACATGCAGTTTGGAGAGGAAACTCTCAAGAGCGTTCCGGTAGTCCATCAGGGCCTCCTTGCAGGGCGTATCAGGGGTTGGAGAGGGTAGGTGAAGCCAGGACCGCAGGAGACTGCCATAGTCTCATCTAGGCCCCATACTGAGCCGTATAGAGGCTTCTGCGCACGTCCTATCGGCCCCATCATAACATGATTCTCCTCACACGGTGAGAGGCCCCGATAAAGGGACAGAGGAGGGCAGGAAACCCGACGAGGAATCCTGCCCTCTTTCCGTTCTCTCCGTCTCAGCGACGGAGGATGAGTCCCTTCTCATCCGTGTAGAGACGCTTCACCGTCTTGTTGTCCTCTCGGATGTGTTCACCCATAAGGTCATACACTGTCTCCGGTACGGAGCGGTCTCGCAGACGGTTGCGACGCTTGCACTCCTCCACGTCCACATCGAAGTAGACATGCTCGATGGCGACCCGCATCTCACGAGCGACGTTGATCCATGAACGAGCAGTACGGAGGCCCAGGTTCGTGTCATCCACGATGACCGTCTGACCCTCTCGGAGAGCAGTGAACACCCGCTCACGCTGAAGCTTTGTGACTGCCTTCTCCTGCTGTCCCACAGGACGCATGTATGTCTCACCGTAGAGTTCCATGCGAATGTCATCACGGTTGACTCGGATGCAGTTCTCGTCCACCTGCTTCTTCGCCCATGTACTCTTGCCCGACCCCGGCAAACCGTGAGTCAGGATGAGCTTCGCTGTGTTCTTTTGCGCTGTCATGTTCCCAGCCTACTGAACTTTCAGGCGGGAGTCAAATCGGAAGCGTGAGAAATCTCAGAGAAGATGAGTTCAATCGCCATGTCTATGTCCTCATCATCGGAGTTCTGCTCAATACCGTTACTCTGCACGCTCTCCTGGAGGCCCTGGCGAGAGATGATGGTCATGCACGGGTCGCTCTCCTCGACCTCTTCCGGGAAGAAGTATGCTCCCCAGGTGTCCATCCATGCATCCGGGTCGTGGATACCCTCGATGTCGAGAACAGAACCGTCCGGGAGGAGGATTCCAACATGAGTCCAACCCATGTCCTTCTCCTCCGCATCGCTCCCATCGGAGGCGAGAACAATGGGCATCCCAGTACGGTCATGGAGAGTGAGAGCGAGAGCCCAGCAGTCCGATTCCGTGAAGAGGGAGATGAAATCGGTGGTGGTGGTGAACTTCTGAATCCGTGTCATAGCAGTCACAGTAACACACTGTGCAGGGGAACGCAAGTCGGATAATGTCACTGTGTTTCCGGGTGGTTCTTCAACCAGGTTACGGCGTCCTCACGAGAGGTGATACGTCCCGCATCCTGAGCGTCACGCATCTCCCGCTGGAGCTTCCCGATCCACGGCCCTGGCTTCTTCTCGGTGACGGAGAGGAAATCCTGGCCCGTGAGAGCATCAGGAGTAGGACCATCGAGAATACCGAGACGCTTCGCCCTCCGGTGAACCTTCTTCGCCATGTCAGGATTGCTTGCCCGCATCATTCGTGTCCAATCGGTGAGAGTCACTTTCCTTCTCTGCAAGGACCGAGCCGCTTCCCGTACTCCCGTATCCGTGTTCTCTACCGTGGGAGCATGAGCAAGGGCATAGGATTGAGAGGCAAGCTTCTTCGTGATGGAAGTCGTGGAGAGGAACGCCTGCGCTTTCTCCGGGTCCATGCGCTGAGCGATAACCGCTCCCATGACCTTCTGCCTCTCCTCACTCGGCTGCTTCCTCATATGAGAGTAGGAGGCGTCGAGTCTCTTTCCGAGAGTGGAATCATTGACATCGGAGAGTCCAGGGTAGAGAGTGTCCCATTCTGTCTGGGAGAGGAACTTCATGCCCTTGGAGGGGTGCTGTCCCTTGTTGTAGAATTTCTCCCACTCCACCTTGATACGTTCATCGGAGAGTTCAGCGGCTTCTGATTTGAGAGTTCTGCTCATAGCAATGGTGTCTTCATGCACGTCCATGTTGAACCGGGAGGCGAATTGGAATCCTCTCAGCACTCTCAGCGGGTCTTCTGCGAAGGCGGGGGATACGTGACGGAGCACCTTGTTCTCCATGTCCTCCTTGCCGTGATGGAGGTCTACGAGTGTTCCGTACTCGGGAGAGTACATCATAGCGTTGAGAGTGAAATCCCGTCGAGAGGTTGCATCTTCGAGGCTCATGTTTCCGTCCACTTCCACGGAGAATCCTTGGTGACCCTCTCCGGTCTTGCTGTCAGTCCGGGGCAGGGAGATGTCGAGGTCGTTTCCATCGGGGAGGACAACTTTGAGAACACCGAAGGAAGCTCCTACCTGATCGACATGGTACTTCTTGCGCAATGCTCGTACTACGTCCTGCACGTTCCCGCCGTAGACTTCGATATCGATGTCCTTGTTCGGCATTCCGCTGAAGGAGTCCCGGACGCTCCCGCCGACGATGAACGGAGTGAGTTTGTTGTCTGAGAGGTGAGCGAGGAGAGCTTCTGTATCCGGGGAGAGGGGTAGGTCCATCGGGGAGACATGATCCCCGAATCGTTCTTGTGCGAGGGCGAGCTTCCGCTTCTGTTCTTCCAGCCGGTCCACTTCAGCGGTGTCACCCTTCTTCCGGTAGTAACGCTGGCGGGCAGAGAGGAGGCTGGCGGAATACCGTGCAGTCGAGTTGTGTTCACATCTGCGAGCGTTCGGACCTGATCTGCACATGAATGCCTCCTTGGAAATGGTACTGGATTCCTTCTTCCTATCGGGTTCAGGATACGTCCATTGCCGATGATTAGAGATACACACTATACCCTTGAAAGGAACTCACTATGAAGAAGACAATCGCACTCACCCTTCTCGCTGCAGGCTCCACTCTTGCTCTCTCCGGCTGCTTCGGCGGTACGGACACAGAGGACACCCCTGATGTCCCTGCCTCCCAGGAGGACACTCAGGAGCAGAGCGTCACGGATGACGACCGAGACGACCAGGACGACGACCGAGACGATGACCGAGACGACCGGGATGATGATCGAGACGATGACCAGGACGACGACCGGGACGATGACGATGATGACAGGGATGACGACTGATTGGACTTCCCCGGATTGACCTGGTAGAGTTTTTCTCAACAGCCCGAATGTGAGAGGAAAACCATGAAGAAGCTCCTGATCGCTCTGATGACCACCGCAGCCCTTGTCGGTTGCACTCCCGTCCCGCAGACCTCCCCCGATGACGTTCCTTCCTTCTTCGATGAGATCGTGGAAGCAACGCAGACCACCGAGGAAGAGGCTCCCGTCGAGACCGAGGAGGAAGCCCCGGCTGAGACCGAGGCAGTGGACTCAGAGGCAGGAGCTCTTCTTGACTCCCTCGAAGTCCGAGGCTCCCGTCACGAGCTGGACGAGGACTCCTACGAGCGTCCCGATACGTGGAACTCCGCTTCCCGCTACGGCGTTGACGCCCCGATGGGTGGTTGCACCATCCGAGAGTACATCCTCTACCGTGACGGTGAGAACGTGGAACTCGATGACGACTGCTACCCGGAACAGGGAAGCTGGTACGACGACTACACCGGCATCACCTACGGCGTCGGAGGAGCGGAAGGCCAGCCCGTCCAGGTCCGTGACCTCCACATCGAACACATCGTCCCCCTCAAAGACGCCTACCTCTCCGGTGCTGTGAACTGGACCGACGAGACTTTCTCCACCTTCGCCCACGACGTGAACAACCTCATCGTCAGCGAGGGAGAGGGTAACACCTCGAAGGGTGACCAGTCGCCCGACTCTTGGATGCCTGAGAACGAGGCGTACCACTGCGAGTACGTGACCTCTTGGGTGATGACCAAGGCCGAATGGGAACTCAGCGTGACTCAGCCGGAGAAGGACCGCATCGCAGAGATCCTGTCCACCTGCTGAACAGGGTCACCCGCTGGAGGGGCAGAGAGCATTGACCGTTATCGTCTGCTCTCTGCCCCTCTCCCTTGCCCCCATTACCCTCTCTGACGTGCTACACTAGACGTTGAATGTCAGAACGGAGAAGGTAACCTACATGCGAACAGTGATCGCAACGTGTTCTGTTGTCTACGCTGGACGAGGCAACACCACTCTTGCACCAGCGACCCGAGCAATCATCATCAAGGATGACGGAGCAATCGGAATCCATAATGATGTCGGGAACAAACCCATCAACTACATGGGCAAGGGCAACGTCTTCACTACCGCCGAGGACGGAGAAGGAAATCTCGTCTGGCGATTCGACGCCCGGAAAGAGTACATCGAGATCACCGTCTACTCCACCATCGCAGATATCACCCTTCCCCTGGACCCCGGAAACGTCCCACTGGTCAAGGACGGGACAGAGGACGAGTTGCAAGCCTGGCTCTTCGAAAACCCGGAAGCCATCTGCGAAGGGTTCTCATCCGTAGCACGAGAGTACCCGACTACCGCTGGATCCATCGACCTGCTCTGTCAGAACGCTGAAGGGCGTCTTGTCGGGGTGGAAGTCAAGAGGGTAGCCATGCTGGGAGCTGTAGACCAATGCACCCGCTATCTCGAAGCTCTCCGAGAGGTACACCCAGAGGAAGAAGTCAGCGTCCTCCTCGCAGCCCTTGATGTCCGTCCCAACACGCAGAAACTAGCAGATAAACGTAGTATCCCCTATACCATCATCACCGCCGACTGGAGAAAGGACAAGCAGACATGAAGCTTCCCGTCGCAATTATCGCCTCAGCCCTCATCCTCACCGGCTGTACCATTCCCGCACCGCAGAGTCCCGTGACATCCGAGACTCGTCCTGCACCCACGGAGAGCGAAGAAGAGACAACGGCGACGGAAGAACCTGAAGACGGGAAGACCACTCCTCCTGCTCCCATGCAGAACATTGTCGAGCCTCCCGTGTCCTTCGACCTGCCGGGGAAGTTTGTCAAGGCTCCTGATACCGGATCGGAGAACTTCACTGCCGTCTACGACCTTCCCGGAGAGGACAAGACCTCTCAGGCCCGTATCGCTGTCGCCCCTTGGGTATCGGTGACGAATGATCCGACTACCGCTCAGGGTCTCATGCAGGCCCGATTCCTCTTCAGCAGCACTGTCTCACAGTTCAACACCGAGGATCAGGTTCCCATCGAAATCGAAGGAGCGTCTGATGCGTATACCATGAAATACTCCTACACGGGCAAGGACGGAGAGAAGTACCGGGGAATCTGGTGGGTACTCTGGGACGAGGAGACGAACCGCTCCACCGGAATCGACATGCAGTACCCGGTGGACAATGAGACCGGGGAGACCATTGCTACTCTCATCACCAACAGCATGACCTACAATCCTGACCAGATGACCCCTACAGGCCCAGGAACGCCGTTCTGAGGCGATAACAGGGTCACAGGCGGGTGAGAGGGTACTCAACCCATCTCAGGGCCTCTCAGGGGCGTCTAGGGCGTCCTCTCAGCCGATGAGAGAGTTCTGCTTCGCCGCCGCTACCCGGTAGATGTCCCGATGCGACTCGTGCAGTTCTGAAATGACGGACAGGTGCTGGTCGATGAGACGGTTGAACGCCTGGCTCCTTCGCTCTCCAGTTTGCTGCCGGTTCTCGATCTTCGCCTTCAACGCTTTCACGTCGGCGTCCTCCGGATCACCCTTGCTCACGATGAGTTCAGCCTTCTCCCAATCACCGAACTCCACTCCTTCCACCAGGTGCTTTTTCTCGAACTCGATGAAGTCGGACAGGAGGTTGTTGACGATGCCCTCGAAAGGGGTGTACTCGTAGTCCCCCCGCTCCAGCCCCAGCTTCTCCATCAGGTTCTCGATCCCGGCAATCTCATCCCGGTAGATGCCGGAGAGGTGCTTGAAGGTGTCGATGAGGACTGTAGAGGTCAGGGAGTTCTCCAGGGCGAGGCGCATATTCTTCCTCATGGACAGAACTTGCTTCTTCACCGGCACTGGGAGATCTTTCACTGCATCGTCCAGTGTCCCTTCTTTCTCGACCGTCTTGGAGAAGAAGTCCTTGGACCACACGGTAGACTGACTGTATGCCCGGAGCGGGTAGGTGCCGCTGAGGAGAACCGGCAGGCCGCTCGTCAGGAAAGCGAACCCGGTGACAACAGCGGCGTCCCAATGAGTTCCTGTCACGGGAGCATCCACGAGGAAGATGGTCCCACCGACCAGGGCGGGGAAGACGAAGGTGCGCAAGCGATCCCTCGCCACATCCCAGCGGGAAAACTTCTTCGTGCGATCTGACTTGGAGAATGCTGTGAGATGAGCGTCCACCTGCTCCACGCTCACACTGCGCCAATCTTCAGCGCCCCTCTGCTCCTCGAAGTCTTCATACCGGCGCACAGCGGAGAGAGCTTCCTTGAACGTCGATTCCGTGCTGATAGTCGGATGCTTCGTGTTACTCCAGATGTCCATGATGGCGTCGAACGAACTTATATTTCTTGCCTTTGCAGCCTTGACCGGCTCTCCCCCGTAGTAGAGGCCGTCCATGCCCCGGCTCGATTCGGACTGCAAGTGCATGATGCCACGGAGCTGTGCAGGTGAAGCGATGAACACTTCCTTCGCATACCCTACCTCGTCCATGAACAGCGTCTCCCGTTTCCGGTTCTTCTTCCGCTCTCGGAGCGTGGCAACAGGGGACGATTGAGTGGAGGCGAGGGTGTGAGAGACACGAGGGTGCAGGATGAACTCATGCGGAGAGGTCACCGTCGTCTGCACCAGTTCCCCCGTCTCCTTGCGGAGTACAGTGGGAACCAGCATCTTGTAGATCAGCGGGTACGATCCGATCAGCTGCTTTTCCGTGAGATTACCCATTCTTCTCCAATCGGATCTTCACTGTCGCACTCCCCGCCTCGATCTCTGTCTTGCCGGAATCTCGGACCAGGATAGCTTCATCATCAAAAGGAATGTCACCCCACCCCTTGATACGGACATGCGCACCGTTGTCCACCCAGGCTTTCAGGCCCTCCGGGTCGTAGAGGTAGAGGTACTGGATAGCATGACCCACCTGAGCAACCATCTTCCCCGTCGTCATGGGAATATCAGGGTTTGGAGCAAGGTGGACAACAGGTGAAGTCCCTTCAGGCACCTCGGACGGCTGACTGAACATACGGGAGTAGTTCGTCCCTGAGATGGGAAGCTTCCCGATGAGCGGGTCCACCGTCTTACGGGTGGCAGGGAGGCACACGGCGACGCCTGCACGCTCGTCCTCCACCAGGATCACCGCCTGCTCCTTGACCTTCTCCCACTTCTTCGGTGTCGCTCGACGGGCGATCTTCGTACTCTGGTCATCAGCCCAATCCTCGATCCCCTGAGTCCACCAGGTGTCGTGGAAGCGGTCATCTCCGAAGAAGAGTCCCATCGCCTGAGCAGTGAGTCTCAGGGTAGGGTAGTGGTAGTTATACGATCCATGACGGATGATGATGGGCAGGTGCAGATCGGACATGTCTCGAAGCTCCTCGGCGGTTCATGTGAATAGTCGTAGTAGGTAATATCGGGGGTCAGAGCGGTTCAATTCTTGATTCTGTTCCTGGTGCTATGGGCGTGCATCATCGCTCTGCACTTCTGCACGCCCGTGATAAAAGACAGGTCACCGAAGGACTCAGCAAAACTGAGCAGATTGATGAAGTTCGGGTCCACCGGGGCATCCGCCGTCCATGTGTGCTCCTCGTACCCTTCATTGTCCCTTCGGCCCAAACGAGCTGCCCCGTGACCAAGGGTGAGATGCAGGGATTGATACCCTGTCCCGTCCCACCGGGTGAGATCATAGTTCTCAACATGAGAAGCGAAGAAATCCTGCACCCGCTCCGAGTACAGGCGTACCTTGTCCACGATCTGGAACGGACGCATGAGCTCCATGAAGGACTCGTAGGAAGTGAGAAAGAACTGCACTCGATGCTTCGGAATCACCTGCATCTGCTCCCGTGACGGTCCCATGATGGAGGAGAACTCCACAAAGATGTCATTGCCGACCGGAGAGATGTAGATGTGGTTCGTCCCGTTGAGAAAAGGGGAGAGCCGAGATTCGTAGGAGGCGTCCAGCAGATAGGGCTTCAGGTTCACGTCAAGAGTAGTCATAGGCTCATCATACCACATCTGTGATAGAATCTCACATGACACCCCAATTTCGCACTGCTTTCCGGTTCGCACTGCGAGCAGTCCTACACCCGTATGAAAGGTTCGCCGTCTATGCCTCGCCAGAAGACTATGGTAGTGGAGAGGCGTTCTCTCCCCATCCTACCCATCATCCTGACCTTCGCTCTCACGCTCCTCTATGCAAGCATCGCTTTCTTCTTCAGCGTGCAAGCACAGCAGAGTGCACTGGAGGACCGGGAAGCGGAGCTGGAGACGGCGACCATCGACCTGTCCACCAACACCGTCTACTCCGAGGCAGGAAAAGATCTGAGAATGGACCTGCAAGGGGAAGCGTACGCTGATTACGTATTCACCGATACCCTGATGAGCCTTGCAGTCCCCGGAATCGGCGTCCTGCTCCTCGTCGCCGCCTTCTTCGTCATTCGCTCCCTGTCTCATCGGGGAGAGCGTAGTCGAGTCGAGTCCGTAGATAATCACCCTGCACCTGCTCATACAAGCGGGTCATAGTAGGGATACCGATACACACCAGAGCTTCCCGCTGTCCGGGGGTCGTCTGCGCCTTGCGCTTCATCGTCTCGATGAGTTCACCGCAGTACACCGCATGGACCGCCAGGTTCACTACCCGCTGAGCCTGGTCCAGCTCCTCCTCACCCGCTGAGAGGTCGGAGAGAGTGTCATAGGCGTGAGAGAGAACACGGTCTTCATCGGAGACTTTCACCAGGTCTCCAGCCTCCACGAACCGGCGTTCATGCTCCTTGATGAGCTGTGCCCGTTCCTCTCTACTGTTCTTCATCCAGAGGACGTTCCCCACGAGACCGAATCCGACGCCCCCGATGAGAACGATGGGAGTCAGGGGAGCGTCCAGGTGAGAGGGGAGATGCACGAAGAGGAGGAAAGCGAGGAGACCGATACAGATCACGAGGTTCAGCACTTCCATGAAACGTGCGAGACGGCTCACAGGCTTCCAATTTCCCATGACATGATCCTTGTGACGGGTGAGATACCTGTTCCCGTCCACGGACACCAGATGAGCGGGTTTCATAGCAATAGTAGGCATGACACCATGTTAGCATAAAACTCGTCTCCCCGTGAGCAGAAGGCCAGGCTATGCGTTCAGAGGCAGGTAACCGTTCAGAGAAGCGGGGGAACCCCTTTACTCAGAAAGATTGTAGTCAAGTCGAGCAGTGAGATATTCCTGCTGTACCGATTCATACTCTTCAACGATGACAGGGAGATAAACGTACTGCAACTCGTGAACTTTCTCTTCCGTATCAGCGTCTTCGATGCGTTCCTTCGTGTTGAGCACCATTCCTCGGTGAAGAGAGACGTTGGCGGCAAGGTTGACGATGTGCTGAGCTCGGGCTAGTGCTTCATCGCTGCCGGAACGTCCGTGAAGAATCTCATAAGCGTGAGAGAGGATAACATCATCGTCTTCCACTCGTGTCACGGCTCCCATGTGTCTCATTGCACCCTCGTGCTTCCAGAACAAATCCGTGAGCCTCTGCTCATTCCTCTTGCCGCTCTTCACATGCCAGACGAGGACACCGAGATTCACTGCAAGGCCGAGCGTGGTGATGAGAGTGAACCCGTTGGTGAAGAAGAGGTATATCTGTATCAGAGTCAAGGTGATGAGAATGCCCAAGCTCACCTTATGCCACCGCTTGTTCTTATGAGCGAGACTTTCCAGGTAATGCAGTCCGGTCTTCTCTTCCCACTCATTACTGCGCAGACGGATGATATACCGGGTGTCGTTGATGACAGCGGTATAAGCAGGTTTGACAGGCAGAATACTCATGCTTTCAGTATAGCACCCGCCCTCCCCGGAGGCAACTCAGACGAGTTCAGGAATGGTGTATTCCAAACGAGCATTGAGATACGCCTGCTGACTCTCCTCGTAGTTCTTCATGCTCTGAGGTAGGAAAGCCCGGAGTTCATCTGCTTCCGGCGAATCCGCTCCTCCTTCATGGATGAGCAGTTGGACACCGGAGGTGACTCCTCGATGGAAGGAAGTTTTGATGGTGAGATCCAGAAGCCGTTGAGCTTGAGCCTTCTCTTCTGCTGTCCCCTTGTCCCGGTGAATGGTCTCGAAGGCGTGAGAGAGGATAGGGTCATCATCCTTGACGGGGATGAGCTCTCCCCTGGCTGTAGCATGTTCCTCATACCTTCGGGGAGCGACAGTGGCCGAACGCACGTTCTTCTTCCCATATATCAACTGCATGATGAGGAAGCCACTGTTGACAAGGAGGCAGAGGAACAAGAGGATAGAGGGGATAGAAGCGAAGAGGACTACTTGCGCCACCACGCAGATTCCAAAGACCCATGTAGCTTTTTCTTCTGCCTCTTCGTTTCTTCGGCAGACTCTAGCAGTTCACCCAATGGGTCCAGCTCATATTCACTGTGTTTGAATTTACGAACGAGATACCGCTGACCGAAGTAGAGAGCGGTGTGCGTCTTGAAACGTTCTGAATATTGATTAGTCATTCTAGCACATCCAGGCCAGAGAGGGCCTTTCAGACGGTTTCAGGAACCGTGTAGTCGAGACGAGCATTCAGGTACTCTGCCCGGAGCTTCTGATACGCCTCGATGAGCTGGGGATGGTGGACGGTGTGAAGCTCCTCAACCTCATGCTCATCCTCCGCTTCAGCGATCCGTAGGTCCATAGTGTTGACGAGTCCCTTATGGATGGACACGGTAGCGGCAAGGTCGATGATCGCCTGCGCCTTGTCCTTCTTCTCTGCACCAGCGGCAGGGTCATGCAGAGTGTTGTAAGCATGGTTGAGAACAATGTCATCCCGCTCAATCTTTGTGACAACCCCCAGGTGTTGCACCCAGCCCTCCGTTTCCTGGAACCGTGTCTTGCTGGTGGAGTTGAGTGCCTGGAGTACACCGAATGTGACTCCGTAGATGAAGGGCAATACGAGGGTGGTCCAGAAGGAGGAAGTGTCCAGGACGACAGCAGTGAACAGGTGATGCACGAGAGCGACAGCGATGATGCCCCAGGCGATTCCCCTGATCCGTTTCACCCTCATGTGCTTCGCTCCCACACGCTTCAGTTGGGTGTTCGTGTGTCCCTCCGTATTAGGGTAAAGAATGTACCGCTGTCCATTGATGAGAGCGGTAGGTGCTGTTTTTGCTGGTAGTAGACTCATACGTGGCAGGATAGCACGGATATCAGCCTTGTGCAAGCTCTCAGCACCTCTCATGTCCACCCCGGAATCCTCTTGCACTGCATGACCAGATGGTGTAGAGTGGACACATCGACACGGAGCAGTGAACAGACGATACAGAAAGAGGAGAACGACGATGAGCGTTACTCACCATGAACTCCATGATGGTCTCCACATCTACACTCAGGACAGCGACCCGGATCAGGGTCTCCTTATCTCTGATGGTGTGCAACCTGTTCTCCACGGTGAAGTTTCTGACAGCGATGACGCTGTGAACGGAATCCTGCTCGGTGTCCGTTTCATTCTGCTCAGCATTGCTCCCGGTGTAGTTGAAGCCGGAGGAAGCGTGTTCTATGCTCTGTTCGCCGCTACCCCGTTCATCCTCTTCTCCTTCCTGTTCCCTCTGCGTAAGGCTCTCTCTGTCCGTCTCTCTGACGAGGAGGCTTCTCAGCGCATGAAGGAGATCAGTGCTGAGAGCCGGAATGCTCTCTATTTCTCTGCGCAGAACAGTCGGGATAAGTACCCGGAACTCACGGAGGATGTGGACCTTGTAACCAAGATGGTCTACGAGCAGGAGAGCAACATCGCTATCTGTGTTCAGCATCGGGTACTGAAGTCTTCTCTGCACATCTCCAAGGCACGTCAGTTCGGTGAGAACACTGCCGCTCTTGAAGCTGAGCGGGATGCTCTTATCGTGGAGCGGAAGCGGATTACACCAGTCGCCCTTTGATACCTTGTCCCCCCCTCTCGCATTGTGCAGAGCAGAACCCCCGTCCGTTATGGGCGGGGGTTCTTGTGTTCTGTCTTGCTTGGGTCAGTGTGAGTCAGATGTTGACTCGGCGTGCTACATACACTTCTTGTGCACCTCGGAGACTACTGCGATTTGATCCTCCATTGAGGAGCAGGTGTCCTACGCCGGATACCCAGCGGGGTTGGAATCGCTTGGAGAGTTTCTGATTCTCCTTGGCTTGCTTTATCCGCTTCTCCTGCTTTGCTTTCTTGGCTTTCTTGGGATTGGTCTTCTGCACCTTCGCATAGAGGGAGTCGAGTTCGGTGATGTTCTTTCTCAGCGCAGCTTGATTATGTTCCAGCTCGGTGAGTGAACGTTTGATACTGAGCTCTTTCTGCCGGAGTGATTTCTCAACACCGTATTCGTGAGCGTATCGAGCTTGGGAGATACGGTCTCGCAGTGATGGGAGCTTGTCTTCGAGGAAGGCTACTTTCATGTCGATCCTGCGACATTTGGAGCGAGCTGATGAGCAGCGATTCTTGATATCCTTCGCCAGTTGGTAGGCGGTTTCAGGGTCGAGGTTATCGGTTCTGTTTCTGAGGTCGTTGATTCTGAGTGCTTTTTTCATCTGTTCCTTGTGTTACTGGCACGACCTCTGACCAGTCACGGTGGGAGTTCGTGCCACGTCGTTATGGTCTACCTGTACTATATCAGCACTTTTCCCATTGTAGCACATCTGCACAGCACACTTCGGGGGTTCTGTCTACTTTTGTTCATTTTGTTCACAATCGGTTATAAGCCTCTGACCTGCGATTATACTGCTTTCTCAGGTTCCTCCCAAAATATTTTCAGGTTGATGTTAGCGTATCCACAGAAGATGTGCTATAGTCAATACTTATACACAGGTTATCCACCAGGATTTCCACAGAACAAGGGAGAAAACAATGCAGACCAAGACCTACAACATCATCGGAGTCGTCCTCGGCGTCGTCGTTGCTGCGCTCATCGCAGTCGCCGGTTTCATGCTGGTGCAGCCGGGTGCGCAGGAGGCTGCACCGCAGCCTGCAGCTACTGCTGAAGTCACCCAGGAGCCGGACTACATCATCGTGGAGGGGGAGCTCCCGAAGCAGTCCCGTGTCTCGAACGTAATCGTTGAGCTGGACCAGGACGAGCCGACCATGACCGCTACCCTCACCCCGAAGGGCTGAGCCTAGCTCTTCCCCCTCAATCGTAAGCCCACTTCAAGGTTCTCCCTTCCTTGAAGTGGGCTTACTTTTGCAATTTCAGCCCTGATCGGGTAGAGTGGACACGATAGCAGTGAAACCCCACCGCTATCAACGCACACCAAACGACAACGACCGCACTCAGCAGAGGAGAACAGCAGTGAGTCGATACAAGGTCACAGCAAACCTCACCGTCTTCACCGACGATCTCACCGAAGCACGACTCATCGGACAGAGCATCAAGAAGCAAGCCGGAGAGAACCGGACCCTCGGAGGAGTGCAACTCGAAGAGTTCACCAACGGACGAGCAGTGTCAGTTCCCCTTTACAAGCCGGAGGCCGTACGAGGATTCATCGGACGGCAAGACAGTTTCCAGCGAGTAGAGAAGATCATCAAGGCACTCAATGTCCGCTATGACCTCACCCTCGACCTCAACCTTGCAGATGAAGTGATCGTCCTGGAGACCAGCAACTCCTACGGCATCGACTACAGGAAGCTCTACTCCGTCTTCACCGAACAGGTAGGGGAAGGCGAAGGAGCTGGATTCAAGGAAGTCATCGCCGGAGTCCTCACCACCGAATCGCTCAGGGGAATCAAGGGCATCCCCGTCTGACCAGGGAAGACCTGGAACCGAGAACAGCTCAGGGGAAGAGATTGTTACATCTCTTCCCCTGAGTCATGCTCCGAGGTCACTGCTTCTCGAACACCCACATCGCATTGCTGTCCGGGAAGAGAGGGGTGATGCTGATATGACTGAGATTGTCCACGTACCCTTTCTGCACATAGGATTCAGCGTGCACAGTTACAAACCCGTACTGTGCAGCGATAGCACTGAGTTCCGGGAGGGTGAACACGCCGTAGAACTCCTGCACTTCACGCTCGAAGGAGTCAGCTCCCCAGGTGTAGGTGAACAGGAACTCCATGAGCGAGGACAGGGAACCGCTGTACTCACCGTCTCCCTCCTCATGGATCTCGATACTCCGGTCCTTCCCTTCTGCCTTCTTGCCGATGAAAGGCGACCAGAAGAGAAAACGATCCATCTCCTCTACCGCATCAGCGGGGAGATGCAGACGACCTTGGGTGTCCCCTGGGTGGATACCGTCTCTCACGATGAGACGACCCTTCTTACGGAGGACATGCGAAGCTCCCTCGAAGAAATCGTGGACATTGGAAACCTGCCCTGGTTTCTGCCCTCTGTGATGGTTGCCGTAGGAGAAGATTTCATGCACGACAGCAGAAGCGAGGATGGTGTCTACGCTCTCCGGGGCGAAGAACCGTTCAATCTCATCTGCATACCCTTTCACAGCAGGGACGCCGCAGTTCCAGGAACGTTTCAGGGAGGTATGGGAGGCGTCGAAGTTAGTGACCTCCCTGGCTAGGTCTGGGTGGGAGTCGATGAGAGCGGCGAGCAGGCTTCCATCTCCACCTCCTACGTCTACGATGTTCCCTTCGGCGATGTAGGGGAACATGCGAGCCTTGTCTCCTACAGAAGAACGCATCCGGTCGTAGTAGAGCGTGCCGGTGTTGAGCATGGTGGGTGGGTACCCTTTCTTCAGCGTCTTACCAGACGACTGGGATCATAATTCCGATAGCAACGAGGAGGATGGTGAGCGGAATCAGGAAGATCAGGAAGCCGACCGGCCCCATGATTCCATTCTTCCCCCCCGTGAAACGCTCCAGTTTCTCTCTGATAGGTGACATCTCTCACATCCTTCCTTGATGGTATACTACTCACGAGTATAACTATCGTTCATTTCAGCTTAGCAGATAAAACCGTCCACGTCAAAAGGGGTACAGGAATGGTCAAGGCCCTCATCTGGGGAAACGTCATCGCCGGACTTTCCACCCTCATCCTCGGTGGACTGATCTGTGTTGGAGCCTACCTGCTCTTCATCGCCGGACATTCCTGGACCATGACCTATACCCTCGTCCTCATCGGCGGCATCGTGCAATGGGTTGTCCTGCACGCCCTCGCCATCCTCTACTTCGTCAAGAACAGGAATCAGTGACCCCTCATGTCCCTTCTCATCATCATCGGTCTCAGCTTCGTCGTCCTCGGTCTCATCGCCTGCTTCACCCTCTTCTATGTATGGAACAAGGGAGGGAATGTGCATCACGAGGAGAGTGAACTCAGCGACTCCCTCTTCTCCTTACACCCTCACGAGAACAATCGCTGAGACAATCGCAGCTGCATAACGGTCATCGGAGGCGTCGGACGGTGCCGAAGATGCTTCCCTTACCCGAGTTGACGCACTCCAAGGTCTCTTCATCCACCTGCAAGATCTGAGCTCGTCCCGGCTCCACGCCGACCATAGCGGCCAGCGCTCCCGCCCGATTCGTCTTGTCCTCCAGGATAGCTGCATACGGATACGGAGTACGGGGGATACGGATGATAGCCCGGTCCGAGGAGAGTTGCTTTGCTCTGCGTACCAGTTCAGGGTCACCGCTGAGATACCCGTCCGTCCAGGCGAGCAGTCCGCCGTCGATGCGGACAATGATCGTGTCCCCCGTAGGGATGCGAGGTCGTGCCATGTTGTTCCTCTCAGAGAGTCAGCCAGGAGCCGATGACGAAGTGCTTGGTGTCAGGATCAGGACGAGAGTTCAGGAGACCCATGAAACCGCCGTTCTTTCCACGGAAGACGGATTCCGCTCCCACGGTCAACACCTCGAAGGAGTTTCCATCATACTCTCGTCCCATATAGCGATCAGCGAAGCTGTCAGGGCGAATCTTGAAATCAGCATCAGACCGGAAGGTCTCTTCCTCATCCCGCACCCCGTCATGTGTCGTCCTCCGCTTGATGAACGCCGCTTCCGCCTCGATGATGGAGCCATCTCCGGTGGTCCGGTTCACATACTCCATATGGTGTACCGTCTCATGGAGCAAAGTGGACTTCGAGATGGTCTCCTGGAACTCGTAGTGACCGTTATCCTCCGCTTCCGCCCCCTGGTCTGCCCACCAGTAGTCTTCCGGGGGAGAGGGGACATACTCTTTGTTCAGAGCAATGCTCTCCCCTCTGACGTAGAATCCGTCCTGGCCCCCGGAGATATACGCCGTCTCGACCTCGATAGGGGGAGCCTCATTCGACCTCTCCACCCACTCAGAAGGCAGGTAGGAGACCATCTCAGCGTGCATGTCTGCAAGCTTCCCCTCGTTGTGTTCAGTCATCATCACCCGCATGTCTCCCCCGAGAGGGCGGATACGGGACATGACCGAGCGCAACTGGTCTCCCCTCTTGACAAGGTACTCCCGAGCCAGCACACCATCCGTACTGGCAGCAGGCTGGAGGAGTGCAGAATCACCTACCGTCTTGCGCAGGTTCTCTACCTTGTCCTCCCACTCCTGCACGTACTCAGCATCGGTCTTCCCGGTCTCCGCTTCGACTACCGTGTTGACCATCGCACCCAGACGGCGGGTTTCTCGCTCGATCTCCTTCATCTTCTTGCGAGCAGGGATGGAGTAGCGTCCCAACTCTTCAGTCTCAGTGAGAGTTCGCCATTCGTCTCTCAGCTCGTGAACGGTACGCACCTGCTCACGACATTCCTCGTCTGTCGGTGTTCCGGTGATGCTGATCGGGGTAGCAGGGTCAACCTGCTGGGCTGCAGGCGGCCCCGGACGAGGCCCAGGACGGGGCGCAGGGGGACGTTCCGGGGCGAGGGTGACACTCTGGATAGCCTCACGGTTCCGTCGCCTCAGAAGGCGTTTCTCGGATGAATCGCAGTTGCACCGTCTCCCGGTTCCGTCTGCATTGCTTCTACACATGTACTCCTACCCCCTCTGATGCCCCTATCGGCCTCATCAGATTCGGGTTCGTCTGGGGAGACGTGGGAATCAGGGAGGTCAGACGCTCGATGTCCTGGGATGCGCTCTCGCATTCACTTGTCACAACGGCGATATGCTGCTGAATCCGTCTCATAGATTCGCTCTTGGGTTTCACTGTTCTCTTCAGGGACAGCAGGCGACGCAGTTCTTTCCGTCCGGCGAGGAGAGCCAGAGTGCGTTGCAGGCGGGACAGCACGGCTTCCTTCGATTGCGATGAGTGCAGGGAGTTGTACAGCAGGATGTCGTATTTCACGCCTTCAGCGGAGGGACTGAAACGCTGGGGGAAACGAGGGGGGAGGATGACAGCGTTCTCATTCTCCGCTTCTGTCACGAGGCTGCGTCTCACTTCGGAGAACCACGTAGAGTTCGTCTCCTGGGTGAGATGGGAGTTCTCCTGGTCTCCACTGATACCGGCGTTCCGTCTAGCGGCATGGACTTCTTCAATGATGGGCAACCATTCTGCTTTCAGGTAGCGGACGAGGATGAAGCAGATGACGGCGAGTACGATGATGCAGACTGTTGCGAGGGCGCTGGGGGAGACGAAGATGGAGGAGAGGATGACCCAGGGGAAGAGCGGGCTGGACCGGATGAGTGTCTTTCCGGTGAGCAGGTCGAGAGTAGCGATTTTCTTGGTCACCGGAATCTCGTACGTGTTCGATGTCCCCTCGACGTAATCAGCGGTACGGATGAGAGGGGTCTCGGAGAGCACTTGCAGGCAGGGTCGCTGAGCATTCGCCGGAGAGAAGAGAGCGTAGTGATGCAGGTCTCCTACTGTGCTGTGATGAAGAATCGGATTGGGCATCGTTTCCTTGGATACATGTCAGAGTTGGGCCTATTATTCCTATCGGGCCCAAAGCATGAGAAGGGTACTCTCAGTACCGCTTGGATTCCTCATCCGTGTGCAGACGGACGTACTTTCCGCCGTCCTGATCCTCGGAGAGAACATAGGTGTGCCGGTCGATGATGGCATAGAACTTTCCCCACTCGGAGCTCAGTTTGTCATTGACGGGAAGTTCCCCCCACAGCCGAGCATCGTCCATCTCCTCGATGATGAGCTCATAGTTGTAGGCGTAGTGCCGGTGATCGGTCTGAGCCTTCACCGGAATGTTCTCAGCGATGAAACGCACCTTGTCTGCGTCCAATGCCATCATGGTCAACCATCTCCCTCGATACGGTAGGGGTATCCTACTGACCAGTATATCGGATCCGGACGAGGAACCCGGAAAACTGCACTCTCCCTACCTCCTCAGAGCTCTGGTAGAATCCAGAGCAGACATCAAGTATAGTTGGGGAGCCTCTCTAGGATTAGTCATTACTCTCGTATGGCTCTACATAGAGATTCTCAATCTCATCAGAAACCTTCAACGATAACTTCCCAATAGAGAAAGACCCCATGCATGGCATCGCACTCTCAAGAACCCCTTAAAAAGCTTCCGAAGAAAAGAGGGTTTTCCTCAGAAGTTCTCACTCTTTCGTCAGCAAGGTCTTCAAAAACAACTTCAAGGGGGAATCACTCTTCAAAGAAGTCAAAGGAAAAGGCTCCTCACTTCCCTTGAAGAACACCGTCAAGTCCTCTAGGTCAGCTTCCTCGTCCCAAAAATACTCAAGATACGCCACATCAGGGAAATTAGTGAAAACGCTCCCCCAGCCATGATCGTCAAAAGGTGTAATAACTTCAGTAACAGTGCTCATAATTCTTCCTAAAGGTAGTAACCTACACAGTTAAAGTCATAATAACATTTATCTACCCAGGTTGTCAACCCCTAAAAGAACACTTCCCAATAGAGACTACCGAATAGAAAATGAAATAGCGGTTTTTACGCTTTTCTGCGCAAAAGATTTTTTATTTTGCTCTGAAACTGTGAATTTGCTGAGAAAAGTGCGAAAAGTTCACAGAAACCTGAGAGAAACCTGTGAGCGGGCCGAAAACTCCCAACACCGATTTCACAGAATCACACCCCTCCCCGCTCAGCAAGCCTCTCATCCGACCGCTCCGCTCCGGCCCGACCGCCCTCTCAGAACAGAACATTCCCGCCTCGTCACCGTGTGAAACGGGGTGTTCACCCGAGAAGGGGAACGTCACCGAGGATCAGAGAACGCTCTGCCTGCTCGTGCTGTTCATGGGATACATGGATCCGCTGCACAATCGCCGCTACCTCTTCATCCGTCTCTGCCTGCATTGCAGCTGCGAGTACCGTGAAATCCGGTGTCCAACTTGCATTCTCTCTGAGCATGATGCACTCCTTCTCGTGTGACCGTTGTTTCCGCTGTTCTGACTCCTTCAGAGTACATCACACATCCTCCCACGTCAAGTAGGGTGACCCGGTGTGCCTTCTGTTTTCCGTGAATCCCTCTCGCCCGTGTCCGTCCCCTTTTCTCCCGGAATCCTGCTCCTCCCAGGCCCCGATATAGTGAGCGAGAGGAGGGGATGCGTCATGCCGAATAACAGCATGGAGTGGGGTTATCTCAACAACGTCAATGCGAAGTATGCGAAAATGGATCCGGAGTACGACTACTCCACCCAGGATAAGTACAAGCGGAGCAAGGCGGTGAACCGGAAACGCATCAACATCATCGTCCTCTCCGTTCTCACTCCTATATTCCTCGTCCTCTGCGGCGGTTGCACCTACGTCCTCGTGGAAAGCGTGCAGAGCGCCCTCAACGTGTGATAGGCTCGTCCCATGCAGAAGAACGCTCTTGCATCCATCTCTCCCCTACTCACCTCCCTTCTCATCCTCTCCGGGTGTTCCGGGAGTTCTCCGGTGACCTCTGAACACGTCTTCATCACCGACTCATGGGAAGAAGAGGTCTCCGCTGATGGCATCTGGGATGAGAGGTTTGAGAACTCCACCCGAGGACAGCTTTCCATTGCTCCGCACTACGGGGAGACCTTCGATATCGGGGCGGCAGAGGATTCCTTCTTGGACAGCGAGGATGCGCAGGAAGGAATGGACATCAGGGACAGCCGGTGGGATAGAACCGCTCAGGGTGACCATCTGAGTCTCACTTTCTACGTCTACCCGGAGGAGGGAACGTCATCTGAGACCGAGGAGGATTCCGGGGACGATCTGTATGGTGCATATCTCATCTTTCCGCATGAGATCGACGTGGAGGAATCCGAGGAGGGTGATTACCGGGGAACGGTTCTCATCATGGAACTCAGCGGGTACACGGATCCTCGTGAACTCTTGCAGGAAATCGGGGAGCTTCAGGAAGTTCTCACGCTGAAGCATGACACCGGCGTGTCAGAGTTGCAGACCCCGGAACCATAAGGTAGTGTGCATCGTGTAGTCAGAAACCTATCAAGGAGCGACACGATGAACTTCCTCACCAACTGCATCGAAGATTATGTCCTCTTCTCCGTTATCCTCATCATGGGAGCCCTCCTCACCGCTACGGAGCATGGAGGGTTGAGCATCTTCACTTTTGTCATCGGCAGTATCGGAATCGCTGTCACCACTCACACTTTCATCCAGGGTGACCAGTAACCCCGTTCTCCCGCCCTCTACAGGGTACAGAACGCCCCCTGCTCGCAGATACGGAGCAGGGGGCGTTCTATCTGTTTCAGGCCCATAGAGAGCCGTTGAGAGGAGGAGTATCAGTGAATCTGAACCTTGGCTCCACCATCCCAGACGATACGACCATTCTCGAAGTCCTGAACTGTCTTGCCTGACTTGTTCTTGTACTCACCGGAAGTCGGGTAACCAAGCTCGCCTCGTTCCCAACCCTGAGCCTTCCAAGCGTTGAGCATTCCCTTCTGGAGAGGATGAGCGCCGGAATCAGAGGACCATACGATGATACCGCCCTTGAAGTTCTGATACGTGCTGTCCGGGTCGTACCGGAAATCCAGCTCAGAGCTTGACGGGTAACCGAGGGAACCCTTCTCATATCCGAGCTCGCCCCACTTCTTCTGGATAGCACCGCCCGCCTTCGTGAAGTGAGCTCCCGTGTCCTTGGAGTAGTGAATGGAACCGCCCTGGAACTTCTGGTAGCTTCCATCAGCAAGTCCACGCTCATCACTCGTCGGGTATCCGAGAACACCATTCTCGTACTTCTGAGCAGCCCACGCCTTCTGGATAGGACCGTTCCTCTTCGTGAAATACGCTCCCGTCTTGGAGGACCAGTGCACGGAACCGCCCTGGAACTGCTGGTAGGCTCCACCGCTCAGGCTACGCTCGTCCGTAGAAGGATAGCCGTAGGATCCGTTCTCGTATCCCTGTCCCTTCCACTTGTTCTGGATTGCAGAGCCCTTCTTGGTGAAGTGAGCTCCCGTGGACTTGGAGTGGTGAATCGAGCCGCCATCGAACTTCTGGAATGAACCACCTGCTTTCAGTCCGGTTCTCATGTTGCTCTCAGGGTTGCCGTGAGCTCCCAGATCCCACTTCTGGGTGATCGGGCTCTTCACGGTGAGAGGAGTGTTGATGCGCTGAGCAGACTTCACATAGCCTGCCGGGTCGATACGGGTTCCATTGGGCTGCAGTGCCTCGAAGTGGAGGTGGCATCCGGTGGATCCTCCGGTTGTTCCTACTTCACCGATCTTCTGTCCACGGTGAACGGTCTGACCGACCTTCAGGTTGGACTGGTAGCGCATGTGAGCGTAACGGGTCTTCTTGTCTCCGTGGTTGATCTCTACCCACCAGCCGTATCCGTTCGGGTCGTTGCTGTTCCGGCTGATCTTACCGTCATCAGTAGCTACCAGAGGCTCACCGCACTTGGCCCGGTAATCGGTTCCGTAGTGCATTTTACGGGTGAGACTGATCGGGTGGGTACGCCATCCGAATTTGGAGGTGACAGTGTGAACGTTGTTAGCGATGGGCTTCACAGCGTTGGAACCTGAGAAGGCATGAACCTCATCGGCCTGGGCGATGGAAAGGCCCGTCATGCCTGTTGCGACTACCAGTACAGCCAGAGAGTTTACCGTCAGTCGCTTCATCATCTTGTGCATCGTTTATCCTTGGGTTGAGCATGACAAAGCTCTCCTCAGTTCATCTTTGGAGAGCGTGCCAAGCATATGAACGTCAGCGTATGAATATATCGGCTATTGTTACAAAAGTATAACAGTTCTACCCTCAAACCCCCGGAAAACAGGGTCAAAAGCACTCATACCCCTTGATTATACACCACTTCCATAACGAAGAGATAACACAAGGCCCCGTGGATAGTATCATCCACGGGGCCTTGTCAGAGGAGGATTCAGCGTCTCACACGAGAGAGGAAAAGCACCTGCTCAGAGGGGGTGCAGAGAAGCGACTCACTCCCTCCACATACGCTCAGCGTCACCGTACTCATCACGGAACGCCTCTTGCGCACGACGATGCTCTTCATCAGGGTCATACGGAGCGTAGTCATCATCAAGAGCCGTGTCCATCTCGTACTCACTGTAATCATTCACGATCTCCACATACTCATCCTTGCTGATGATGCGACTCTCGCCATTAGCGTTACGACCACGGCGATTGTAACCCCACTCATCAAAGCCGTCCTTGTCAAACCCATCCTTGTCAAAGCCGTGCATATCGTACTCAGGGTCATTCTTCGAGTCATCTGCACGCTGATGAGCCTCTTTCAACTCCTTCGCCCGACGCTTGTATGCCTTGTCCCTCCGGTGCTTCAGAGAGTCCCTACGGAGAGGATTCTGCTCCCGCTCAATCGTCTCAGCGAGCTTCTTCTGCCCCTTCGCCGTACCGTCCAACTGCTGCTGAAGATCCTGAGCATACTCATGGTTATCCTGGCTAGGGTTATCCATGTAATCAACCTTCGCAGCCTTCGTACGCTTATCCAGCACGGTATAGCAGTAAGGTCCACCTGCGTAGCACATCGTCCAACTCCTTCTCATGGATTGCTTCTGTCTCTAACACTACCCTAACGCACGGACACAGTACAAACCCGAGCAGGTATACATGTCAGAAGAACCTCGTCCAGCTCTCAGAGACGATAAGACCTACTTGCTGTACTGGACTCGTGCTCCTTCACGGGAGGTCCAGGAGATTTTACCTCCTTGGTA
>ENA-OOKA01000014-OOKA01000014.1-human-skin-metagenome-genome-assembly--contig:-NODE-14-length-89048-cov-7.283427_pt1 | contig 89048 bp, 82 predicted proteins | sample MGYA00248825_ERZ500995 | MGnify/ENA primary metagenome ERZ500995 (study PRJEB25958, sample SAMN03398540) | human skin metagenome | study: EMG produced TPA metagenomics assembly of the Human Skin...
TCTACTCGAGGCCGGCGGATTCAGACCCCGACTACACCCTCAACTGCGATGAGCCAGATATCCTCCACCTATGACTTCATTTTCGGAACGAATGGGTCATCGCGCGAGACGGACTATTGTTCAAACCGATGGCCTCGACACTGAAACTCGAACAGCATTTTGGAATGTAATCGTTATATTTCGCGAAATTGTTGGAGGCAAGCAAAGGCACCCGCGCTACGCAAGGTCAACAATTGAAGAACTCCTTTTGCGATTATGGGCTCGATACTTCAAGAGTCCAATTGATGACAAGCCGAGCAGCTTTGACGTCTGGCAAGATATTAAGGAGGTGATTCTACGTTCGAGCTGGGTTGATGCGTTTGATCTCGTCGAATTATTGGCGAAAATACTCGCAGAACTTGACCGGGAGCGAGGAGAAGAATATAGCGCACTATTTGCCGACACGCTCAACGATCGTTTCGAGCAATACTTGGTGGGTTATCGATTTATTAACAACGAAATAGTTCCGATTGATTCCAATATTGACATTGACTCGATAGATGGCGCGTTGTCGGCTTCGGGTGTAATTCCCGGGGCTCATCGTGCGCTCGAGCGAGCAGTGGAACTCCTGGCCGATAGGGAGAGCCCGGATTACGCCAACTCTGTCAAAGAGGCGATTTCGGCGGTCGAGGCAGTCATCAATAAAATCACCGGGCAAAGCACGTTGGGAGGTGGTTTGAAACAGCTCTCCGCGTCGGGCGTCGTATTGCATCCAGCGTTGGTAACTGGTTGGTCGAATATCTATGGATGGGCGTCGGATGAGAACGGCGTGCGGCATGGTGGTGTGGACGCTGCGTCCATAGATCAGGCAATGGCCAAGTATATGCTCGTCACATGTTCTGCGTTCGTCGCTTATCTCATTGAAGAGGGTCGGAAAGCCGGACGGATCTCGGAGATTTCTTTTCCGTAGCCTCAAATGCCGCAGCTGAACTTGCGCTGGAGCGCTGGTGGGGTTGCCAAAATGAGGCGGTAGGGTGCATTATTTCTCTCTATTTGCGGTCATCGACAAAGTTGGACTCGCCCGTTGACAGCCGGGACGCGTGGAACCCGCGCCATCGTGTCTCGTGAAGGTGCCCAGGTGCCGCGCTAAGCTGGACGCGCATCCGGGAACCGAGACGAGGAGAGCACAGTGGAAGCGAGCAGGCGCACGATCATCACCTCGGCGGGAGCCGTCGGCACCGTCGGACTCATCTCAGCGTGCGGCACCGACGATGCGGGCTCCAGATCATCGGAGTCGGGTAACGGCTCCTCCGAATCCACCGCTGGCGGGGCGACGATCCCGGCGAGTGACGTTCCCGTCGGATCGGGCACGGTCATCGACGAGACCTATGTCGTCACCCAGCCGAAAGAGGGCGAGTTCTACGCCTTCTCCTCGGTGTGCACGCATCAGGGCTGCCAGGTGCGCACGGTGACCGAGGACAAGATCACGTGTCCATGCCACTCGTCCCAGTTCTCGACGACGACCGGCGAGGTCCTCGGCGGTCCCGCCACCGAGCCGCTGCCGAAGTACGAAGTCTCCGAGTCCGGCGGCGATCTCACGATCTCCGGGAAGTAGACCTCACGATCTCAGGAAGGTGAGAGCCTCACCCTCGGGGTGGTGAGGGATCTCTCCGAGGTGGGGGCTCGAGCGGTCAGCTTGGGTGGTCAGCTTGGGCCGTCGCCGGGCTTCGTCGGCCCGCCGTCCGACCCGCCATTCGACCCCGGGTGCCCGCCACCTGACCCGGTCGAGCGGGGCAGCATCCAGGCGATCGCCAGCCCGAGGGCGAAGCCGATCATCGCGAAGGGGATCATCTGGAGCGGGCCCCAGATGAGCAGGCCCACGACACCCCCGATGACCATGCCGATGACGGCGATGGTCCAGACCCGGGCGTCCAGGCGGAACTGTTCTCTGTCTGACATCATCTCTCCTCAACTCGGTCCGCTGGGCGGTCGCCCCGCGGATTCCGTCTCCATTGACTGGGTGAGCATGGTGGGTGAGCGGCCGCGTGTACGGCTGCGTGTGCGGATCGTTACCCGAGGAGGATCCCCGGGACGACGAGGGCGCCGGTGACGGCGAGGAGGATCGCCGCGGCGACCCCGAGGCGGACACCGCCACCGCGCGGCACTCCGGGTCCAGAGGCACGCCACGGCAGTCCCGGCCACGCCGCTGCGGCACGGTATCCGGTCCAGGCGTAGACGGCCACGGCTGCGAACCACACCCAGACGAACCAGTCTCCCCAGCCGCCGAAGGGGCCGATGAGGCGGACGAGGAGGAGGATCGCGAGCGCCCCGGCGAGCCCTGCGAGGAGCAGCACGCGCGACTGGGGGCGACGGGTCGCGCTCACCGCGGTCCACGCTCCGAAGGCGAGGGCGAACGTCGCGGTCAGCGCGGCGACGAGGGTCGGTGTCATCGGCTCTGTCCCTTCTCTGCAGCGCTCCGGCTCCCCGGCATCGCCTGGCCGGCCGCCCGCTCAGCGGCCCGTCCGGCAGCCTTCTCCGAGATGAGGTCGATCGCCTTGTCGACGGAGTTCGCGGAGTCGCTGAGCACGATGATCCCGGTCCCCGACCCGCGGTCGAAGCCGAGGAACGACCGATATCCGCCGGTCCCGCCGTTGTGCCACGTGATGTTCGGGGTGCGGTTCGTCGTCGTCATCCACGCCCAGCCGATCCGATCGGTCTCGTCGAAGTCCTCCCGGGGTTCGCTCGCGGCGGCCCCCGGCGCGGTGCCGGCCATCGTCGCCTGCAGCCAGATCGCCATGTCCCGGGGCGTCGACCGGATCGCTCCCGCCGGAGCCGATGCCCCGAGCGTCCATGGTGCCGCAGGCAGTCCCGACGACGTCAGACCGTGGGAGAGCCCCTTCGCCGAGGAGGGCACGAACGTGTCGTCCATCCCCAGTGGCTGCGTGATCCGCTCCCGGATGAGGTCGGCGTAGCTTCGTCCCGCCACCTCGGCGAGCGCCTGCCCGAGGACGGCGAACCCGAAGTTCGAGTACTCAGGCTCCGTGTCGCTGACGTCGACCTTGTCGAGCGCGCGGACGAGGTCGGTGACGTCGCCGCGGTAGGGATCGGTGTGGAGATAGCCTGCGAGGACCGTTGCGAGACCATCACCGACACTCGGCGCCGGCTCCTGCCGGGGCAGTCCCGACCGCTGCGTCGCGATCGCTCCGAGCGTCACCTCGGCGACGTCGCCGTCGAGTTCGGGCCAGACCTCGCCGAGGCGGGTCGACTCCTCCACCTCGCCCCGCTCAATGGCATCGGCGAAGAGCGCTGCCGTGAACGTCTTCGTGATCGACCCGATCTCGAACTGCGTCCTGCCGTCCGCGCCGGTCCCGGCCTCGGTGACGGTGTCGCCGTTGACCCTGACGACGGCGAGGTGGTTCCAATGCCCGCTCCCGAGCGCCTCGGCGGCGGCATCCATGAGGGCCGGATCCCCGGTCACCTCACCCTGGAATCCGCGTGGGAACGGGGTGATGAGGAGGAGTGCGAGGGCGACGGAGGCGGCGATGACGACGGGAAGGATCCTCCGCCGAGGCGGGTGCCCGGTCTGTGTGTGCGGTCCGGTATCGGTGGGTGCGGTCATGTCGGGTCTCCTCGGGTGGGTGCTCCTCGGATGGGGTGAGCGTCGTCCTCGGGTCAGCTCGTGCCGATGAGGATGAGGGTGAGCAAGGGGATGACCTTCTGCGCGGGAACCCGCCAGTGTCCACGCGGGATGTTCTCGAGCCAACCCGCCGAGGCGAGCGCCTTGAGATGGTGATAGATCTGCCCGGTGGTGCCGAAGCGGTCGTCGGCGCTGAGTTCGGCGACGGTCGTCGTCCCCTCGTAGACGGCCTGGAGGAGGGCGAGGCGCACGGGGTGGCTGAACGCGGTGAGCGCCGGGGCCGCCTCGGCGAAGTCGATGTCGGCGAACGCCTCAGCGGTCAGGCCCATCTGCCACGACACGGGGGACTCGGTGCCGGGCGGCGTGACATGGCCGGTGTAGACGACCCCGCCTGCGGCGCCGAGACGCTCGACGAGGCCGTTGAGCGCCCAGAACGTTTCCGCGTCGGGGACACCGGCCGAGGAGCGGCCCGGGGCGGTGCCCGCTGTCGACTCCCGTCCAACCGAGGGCGGGGTCGCCGCGGATCCGGCACCCGCCTCGGCGGGAGTGCTTGCGGTCACCGAGCCGGCGGCGTCCTCGAGCTCGGCGACCCGATCCTCGAGCCGGGCAAGGCGCTCCTCGAGCGGGTCCTCCGGTCCCGCGTCACGCGCGACAGCGGTGCCGTCTGCTCTCACATCCATGCTTCGACCATACACGTATTACGTAATTACGTAAAGAGAAGAATGATGGAGGACTGGGACTCGGCCGGAGGTCGGTCCTAGACTGGTGCAGTGATGAGTACTGAAGAATCGCGCACCGAACCCACGCTGTCGGCGGACGAGAACCTCACCGACGCGGGAGTCATGGGCGCGCCGATGATCGTCCGGGGAATCCTCGGCGTCCTCTTCGGCTTCGCCACGGTGTTCTGGCCGCGCGATGCCGAGAATCCGATGCAGCTGTCCCTCGGCGTCGGCATCGTCGACCTGCTCTGCATGGTCGACCTCGGACTTCTCGCCCTCGTGCTCGTCTACCAGGCGCTGCGCTCGCCCCTGTCGGTGCGCACCGCCGTCTTCGGCCAGGCCATCGTCACGGTGCCGGCCATCGTCTTCCTCGCCATCGCCGACACCCCCGCCGAGCTGCGCGCGGCCCTGAGCATCTGGGCGATCCTCCACGGACTCATCGAGCTGTGGAACTACCGCAAGCTCGTCCACCACCCGATGGCCACCGACTTCCTCATCTCCGCCGCCGTCCACATCCTCCTCGGCATCATCCTCCTCGCCGGGGACACGCTTGCCGCGCTCGACATCGTCGGCTTCACCGGTGCCGCGGCGCTCATCGCCGGCGTGATCTTCATCATCGGCGGGTACTCGCGCATGAGCAGAGTCAGACAGGTCCGCCGGGCTGAGAGCTCCGGCGAGACGCCCGAGACGCCCGGCGAGACCGCAGCCGACGACGTGTGAGGCTCACGCACCGACACTCCGGCACCACCGACCGCCACCCGACCTCCGACCGATACCCGAGGTGAGATGAGCACCGTCGAACACGATTACAACGATGTGTCCCCGCTGACTCCGATCTCCGCGTCCGTCTCCTCGTCGGGCCTCCTCGGCGATCTCGCGGAAGCCAGCCGCGCACTGCCCGACGCCCTCTTCCGGCGCCTCTTCGAGGTCTCGCGTTCGCCGTCGCTGCTCATCGCCACCGACTACGACGGGACGATCGCCCCGATCGTCGACAACCCCGCCGAGGCGTATCCGCTCGAGAGCTCGGTCGACTCCCTGCGCGCGCTCGCCCTGCTGCCGTCCACCTCGGCGGGGGTGATCTCCGGGCGCAGCCTGCGCGACCTCGCGGCGATGTCGCGGCTGCCGCGGGAGGTCCACCTCTTCGGCTCCCATGGCGGGGAGACCGACACCGACGTCCACCGTGCGCTCGACCCGAGCCAGCGGACGACGCTCGAGGCGTTCCGCCGTGACCTCGTCGACGCTCTGCCCCCCGAGGTGATCGAGCACAAGACCGCGGGAGCGGCCGTCCACCTGCGCGGGCTCGACGAGGTCACCCGGCGGCGGGTCGAGGACGGGATCGCCGCCCTCGTCGAGGACCACGCGATCTTCCCGACCCGCGGCAAGCAGGTCGTCGACCTCTCCGTGGTGCCCTCCTCGAAGGCCGAGGCACTCGCGAACCTGCGGGCGCGCACCGGCGCCGACGTCGTCGTCTTCATCGGCGACGACCGCTCCGACGAGGGTGCGATGGAGACGCTCGGCGACCTCGATCTCGGGATCAAGGTCGGTGACGACGAGACGCATGCGGACTTCCGCCTCCCCGACCCGAATGCGGTCTCGGTCGTCCTCGCCGCGATCTACGAACTGCGCAAGTCCTGGCTCTTCGGCCGTGAGGCCACCCCCATCGACCGCCACAGCCTGCTCGGCAACGGACAGTCGACGGCGCTCGTCGACCCGCACGGAAGCATCTGCTGGATGCCGCACCCGCTGCCGCATTCGGCGTCGATGTTCTCCGAGATCCTCGGCACCGCTGCTGCCGGCTACTTCGCCGTCGACGCCGCCTCCGGCGTCGCCCCGCTCACCCAGCGCTACCTCACGCATTCGACCCTGCTCGAGACCCGGTGGCCGGGCCTGAGCTGCATCGACTACCTCGCTCCCGTCGACGGGGCCAGCGACGACACCATCGTCGTCCGCGTCCTCACCGGCGACGCCCCCGCCCGCATCCGCTTCGCCCCGCGCCTCGACTATGCGACCGTGCCCACTCGACTCGCCCCGGTTCGTGACGGCGTCCGGGTGCTCGGCACCGCCGAGCCGATCATGCTCATCGCCCCCGGTGTCGACTTCGACATCGTCGAGTCCGGACAGTCCCAGACTGCCGAGGCGACGGTGGTGCCCTCGGAGTTCCCCGGCGGAACCGTCGTCCTCGTCCTCGCATGCGGCAGCGGCACCGGCGATGCCCGCTACATCGCCGAGGGCGGTGAGGAGCGGGTGCGCGATCAGGCGCTGCGGTTCTGGACGAACTGGACGTCGACGCTGTCGATCCCGAGCCACCACCGGGAAGAGGTCATCCGTTCGGCGATCACCCTGCGCGCGCTCTGCCACGAACCCACCGGCGGCATCCTCGCCGCCCCGACGACCTCCCTGCCCGAAGGCATCGGCGGTGTGAGGAACTGGGACTACCGCTACACGTGGCTGCGCGACGGGTCGATGACGGCCCGTGCCCTGCTCGCGCTCGGCTCCCCCGCCGAGGCGGAGGGCTTCCTCTCCTGGCTGACCGGGATCCTCGACCACACCGTCGCCCCGGAACAGCTCCACCCGCTCTACGCCGTCGACGGATCCGCGCTGACCACCGAGGCGGTGCTCGCGCACCTGCCCGGGTACGCCGGCTCCCGGCCGGTACGGGTGGGCAACGCCGCCGAGCATCAGGTCCAGCTCGACGTCTTCGGACCGATCACCGAGCTCCTCGACGAACTCACCGAGCACCTCGGCGAGCTGCCGGAGGCGTACTGGAAGCTGACGACCCAGATGGTCGAAGCAGTGAGCAAGCGGTGGTTCGAAGCCGACCACGGCATCTGGGAGGCCAGGCGGCCGCCGAAGCACAACGTCTACACGCGGGTGATGTGCTGGGTCACCGTCGATCGGGCGCTGCGGATCGCCGAGCGCTTCGACAGGCAGCCCCCCGGCGCGTGGCGCCAGCTGCGGGAGGAGATCAAGAGCGACATCCTCACGCACGGCTACAACGAGGAGATCGGTGCGTTCACCGTCGCCTACGGTGAGACCGATCTCGACTCCGCGTGCCTGTTCGTCGGGCTCAGCGGTCTGCTCGAACCCGACGACCCGCGGTTCATCGCGACCGTCGACGCCATCGAACGGGAGCTGCGGGTGGGCCCGACGGTCTTCCGCTACCGCTACGAGGACGGTCTGCCGGGACTCGAGGGCGGGTTCCACATCTGCACGACGTGGCTCATCGAGGCGTTCATCAAGGTCGGGCGCATCGACGACGCGTGGGATCTGTTCCGCCAGCTCGACAATCTCCTCGGACCCACGGGGCTGCTGCCCGAGGAGTACGACCCCGTCGCGGAGATGCATCTGGGCAACCACCCGCAGGCGTACTCCCACCTCGGCTACATCCGGGTCGCGCAGATGCTCGACGCCCACCGCCAGAGCTGAGGGGGTCGTCGCTCAGACGAGGTCGGCGAGCGCCGCGGCGTCCGGGGTGCCCGCCTCGGCGGACCAGAGGATGAGCTGCTGCCCGGTCGACCCGGCGTAGGTGAACGAGTCCCACTGGAGGCGGATCCGCCCTGCGCGGGGGTGGTTGAGCACCTTGTCCCCGAAATCCTGCTCGGCCACGCGATGCTCGGCCCACCAGCGGCGGAAGTCCGCATCGGCGATCGAGAGCCGACCGACGAGCGAGGCGAGTTCGGGGTCGTCGGGGTTGTCCGCGGCCTCACGGCGGAGGATGCCCACGCACGTGCGCGCCACCGTGTCCCAGTCCTCGTAGAGGTCTCGGATCTGCGGGACCGTGAACGTCATCGAGACGTAGTTGCGCTCGTGCGGCGGCAGTTGGGAGAAGTCCATGAGCAGAGCCGCTGCCGCCGGGTTCCAGGCGAGGATGTCCATCCGTGCGCCGAGGACGATCGCGGGCAGGTCTCTCAGCTGGTCGAGGAGCAGCTGGAGGCGGCCGTTCGCGGCTTCGCGACCCGGTGCGGGGGAGTGGTGCCCGCGAGCATGAGCGAGGAGGTCCTCGGCGTAGGCGGTCTGCTCGGACGTCAGGGACAGCACTCGGCAGAGGGCGGCGAAGACCTGGTCGGACGGGGCGAGTCGGCCCTGTTCGACCCGGGTGTAGTAGTCGGGGCTGACCGCGACGAGCTGGGCGACCTCCTCGCGGCGCAGACCGGGCACCCGCCTGATGCCCGTCGATCCGACGACGTGGCTGGGCACCGACCCTGGCGAGACTTCGCCTCGGCGGACGCGGAAGAACTCGCCGAGCGCGGCGAGCTGGGGTGAGGAGGCCATGCCCTCACGATAGCCCGGTGCGCGGGCGGTGTTCCTGGGAGGGATCCTTCCCAGGAACAGTCCTGTTCTGGTTGGGGCGCGGGAACCCGCGAAGGATGGAAGCACGAGGACGACGCACAGGATCGTCCCACCGACCACGAGGAGGACCCGTGTCCACAGGCACCATCAAGCGCACCGAACTCACGAACGTCGAGCACGTGACGTTCCGCAATCCCGACATGTACTGGGACATCGCCGCCGACATCCACTTCCCGACCGACTTCGACGAGACGCGCACCTATCCGACGATCGTCGCCGCTCACCCCATCGGCAGCTGCAAGGAGCAGACGTCGGGCAACGTCTATGCTCCGGCCCTCGCCGATGCCGGATACGTCGTCATCGCCTTCGACGCGAGCTTTCAAGGGGCCAGCGGCGGGCTGCCGCGCTTCCTCGAGGATCCCGCTCAGCGCGTCGAGGACTTCAGCCGCGTCGTCGACTACGCCGTCACCCTTCCCTACGTCGACGCCGAACGGATCGGCGTCCTCGGGATCTGCGGCGGAGGCGGCTACACATGGGCGGCGGCGAAGACCGAGAAGCGGTTCAAGGCCGCCGTGTCGATCACCGGAGCGAACTTCGGCCGTCTCCAGCGGGAGATGTCCGAACTCAGCGGTGGCCCGCTCGCGGCACTGCGCGGCATCGGAGATCAGCGCACCGCGGAGGCCCGAGGCGCCGAGAGCCTCGTCAACGGGTTCCTCCCCGAGACCGCCGAGGCGGCACAGGAGACCGGAGACATCGACATCATCGAAGCCTTCGACTACTACCGCACCAACCGGGGCCGGGCCGAGGGCGGTGCCGTGAGCTTCGAAGGCGCGCACGGATCGTCGGCGCTCGGCTGGGATGCCTTCGACCTCGCCGAAGTGCTCCTCGACCAGCCGCTCCTCGTCGTCATCGGCGACGAGGGCAAGCAGGGGGCCTTCGGCGCGTGGCGCGACGGCCACACGATCATCGAGAAGGCCGCATCGGAGGACAAGGAACTCGTCGAAATCCCCGGTGCCTCCCACTACGACCTCTACGACCAGGGCGACGGGGCCGGGAAGGCGCTCGAGTCGGTCATCCCGTTCTTCGCTCGGACGCTCTGAGGCCTCACTCGACGAGGAGGCTGACCATCTCGGCGATGCACGCCGGGCGGTCCTCTCCCTCGATCTCGATGACGTGACTGATGATCACCTGCGTGCCCTTGGGCCCGCGGGTGACATCGGTGAGCGTGGCGGTGTCGCGCAGGCGCGAGCCGACGCGGACCGGCTGCGGGAAGCGGACCCTGTTGAGCCCGTAGTTGATCTTCATCGACACCCCGTCGATGGCGAAGATCTCCGAGGAGAACTTCGGCAGCAGCGAGAGCGTGTAGAACCCGTGGGCGATCGTCGCCCCGAACGGACCCGCCGCGGCCCGCTCCTCATCGAGGTGGATCCACTGATGGTCGTCGGTGGCGTCGGCGAACGCGGTGATCGCCGCCTGGTCGACGGTCAGCCACTGCGAGGAGCCGAGCTCCGTGCCGACGGCTGATTCGATCTCGTCGATGCCGGTGAGGGTGCGCATGGGTTCTCCTTCGATCCTGTGGGTGCGCGGGCTGTTCTCTGCGGGGCGTGTCATCGTGCGCGGGCTGTCGGAGTGTCTGGGCAGCCGCGTGATGTCCTTATCGGACATTCGATCGTCGAATGCCGTCACTGTGCACTCTACTGCCGAATCGGAGGCGTTGGCTACGGTGTTCCTATGACCCCGGTTCCTCTGACCTGTCCGCAGAATCCGCTCCTCACCCGTCCCCATTCGCCGAGGTGGCTCGACCGTCCCGACGGCTACCGCTGCTTCGAGGCCGCGTACTTCGTCGGGCGGGGTCGGACGACGTTCGAGGCCTGCGCCGAGGACCTCCTCCAGTGGAAGGTGAAGACCCGCAGCGGCTTCGACATCGAGCCGGCCGGGCGCCGGGTCGAGGCCGGCCAGGAGCCGACGATCCGCGTGCGGCTCGGCCCGTTCCGACTGCCCGAACCCTCCCGGGTGCTCGAGGTCGTCGAGACCGAGGATCTCCGCGGGTTCACCTACGGCACGAAGCCGGGGCATCCGATCACCGGGGAGGAGTCGTTCCTCCTCGTCCACCGTCCCGACGACCGCGTGTTCCTCGTCCTCCGCTCCGTGTCGCGGGCGGGGCTGGGCATCTGGCGCCTCGGCGAGCCGGTCGTCCGCCTCGCGCAGAGGGTCTACCGGCGACGGTACTCGCGCGCCCTGCGGGGTAACGCGAACGGGCTCGCGAGGCGACCACTCCCCCGAGGAGGATCCGAGTCGAAAGTGAGCCGGATTTCGCACCGGATCCGCCTCCTGGGCACCGACGGCAGGGTGCCGCGCGGAGGCTCATCTCAGACCGGGGTCACTTGCCCTTGATCTGGTCCCGGGCGGGGACGTACTCCCAGTGCCAGGGCTCGTACTTCGACGACTTCGCCCAGTCCGGGTTCTCCCAGCCGAACTTCCCGGCGTTCTTCACCAGCCAGTCCCATGGGCCGGTCTTCGATTCGGTGCCGCCGCCGAGGTCGAGGGCGATCCCCCAGCCGTGCATCGACGTGCCGGGACGGGCGGAGAGGCCGGGCTTGCGGCCGGCGACCGAGACCTGGCCTTCGAGGCTGCGGTAGGAGTCCGTGATCGGAATCTCCTTGCCCGTCTCCTTCTTGTACGCGGCATTCATCTCCGCGAACGACACCGCGGCGTCGGCGCGGAGCTTGTGACCGCCCTTGCCGAGGTCGCACAGCCACTCATCGGGCAGCTGACCGTTGCTCGCACCCGAACCGAACTCGGTCTCTGCATCGCAGCCGGGCAGGGCGCTCTTCGCGATCGAGCGGCTGGCGGCCTTGGCCCCCTGCTGCTTCGCACTCGGGGCACCGACTTCGATCGACGAGTTCTCGTCGGCGGCGGGGATGTCGGCGTTGACGGATTCGGCGTTGATCTGACGAGGTTCGGATCCGGCGCTGGTGTCGACTGTGACTTCGCTGCCGTTTCCGGCGGTCGCGAACATCACCGTGGCGACGGCGGCGCCGGCGACCGAGAGGCCGGAGAGGGTGGTGACCGTCGTCGCGCGCTTGCGGCGCACCGAGCGGAGCAGAGCGCCGTCGGATCCGCGACGGCCGGACTGTGCCGTGAACGCCGAGCCGGACTCGCGGGCCTCCTTGGCCATCGCTGCGCGCCGCGGTGATCCGGCGGCTGCGCGGGCCTCTGCCGCCATGGCGGCGCGGCGGGGGGAGAGCGGTGCGGTCGACGCGGATGCGGCGGTCACTGCCGAGGTGGAGATCGGTGCGGTGTCGAGGTCACTGGGGTGGGGTGCGACTGTCGGGGTGTGTGCCTGCTGCCTGCGAAGATCTCGCCGCCGCACCTGTCCCGCGGTCGTTGCCTCACCCGTCATACTGCTCCACGTTGCTCTCACGATTCGACCGCCGGATCTCCCCGACGGCCGCGACACTCAATATCACAAGAGTGTAACGGTCGAGTAACGCTCTGTCACATCGGTGAAGGGACCTACTCCACTCCGAGCTGCTGGCGCAGGGCGATGTCCTGGGCCTCCTCGTCGGGGAAGATCACCTCGGTGCGCGCACCCCCGGCTGGCGCGTTGCTGAAGATCAGACGGATGCCGAGGAGGCGTGCCTGACCTTGGGCGATGACGAGACCGAGCCCCATCCCGCCGCCGCCGGCGGAGACGAAACGGGTCGGGCCGGTCTCGACGATGTCGGCGGGGTATCCGCTGCCGGAGTCGGTGACGACGATCGAGGTGGGGCTCGTCGTCAGGTGGATGGGGTCGGCGCCGTGCTTGATCGCGTTGACGAGGAGATTGGAGATGATGCGCTCGAAGCGGCGGACGTCGGTGACGAGTTTGGCGCCCTGCGCACCAAAGTCGGTGCCGACCTCATGTCCGGCGAGCGCTCCCGACGCGGTCATCGTCCCGAGCAGGGACCGGATCGCCTGGTCGATGTCGACGCGGGTGAACTCCGGGTTCGCCCGGCCGGCGTCGAGGCGGGAGACCTCGAGGAGGTCCTCGACGAGGACCTGCATCCGCTGCACCCGGTCCTTGACGAGTTCGGCGGGACGCGAATCCTCAGTGAGCAGGCTCGCCGCGTTGACGAGGCCGGTGAGCGGGGTGCGCATCTCGTGGGCGAGGTCGGCGGTGAACCGCTGCTCGGAGTCGATGCGCTCGCTCAGCCTCGTCACCGCAGTGTCGACCGCCGAGGCGAATGCCCACACCTCCTGATCCGATTCGTCGACGACGTCGGCGATGCGGATCGACGTGTCCCCGGCGGCGATCTTCCGCGCCGCCTGTGCGCCCAGGGTGAGTCGGCGAGAGATCCGTCCGGCGACGATCGACCCGACGCCGCCGACGACGAGGGCCGATCCGATCATCCCGACGAGCAGGGCCTGGTCGATGCGGCCGATGAGCTCACGGCTGTCGGCGGTCGAGGCGCGCACGGAGATCACCTCGGTGTACGTGCCGACCTCGATCGGTGCGGCCGCCCAGACGATCTCCTCCCCGTCGACCTCGGAGCGGATCGTCACGCTCTGGCCCTTGAGCGCCTGCGCGCGGGCCTCGTCGGGCAGCTGCGGGTCGTCGATGCGCGCATTGAGGGTGAGCACCCCGGTCTCGGAGAAGATGTTGACAGCGTTGGCGAGCTGGTCGGTCACCGTCGAGCGCATCCGGTCGTCCTCGGCCCGGGCTGCGGACTGCCGGAGGATGATGCTGCACGAGAGCACCGCGATGATCACGGACGCGACGATGAGAAGGGAGATCTTCCAGCGCAGGGACATGGCTCAGCCGGCGAAGCGGTACCCGAAGCCGCGAACGGTCTCGATCATGTTCGCCCCGATCTTCTTCCGCAGGCGCTGGATGTGGACGTCGACGACGCGCGAGTCGCCGGCCCATTCGTAGCCCCACACGGTGAACGCGATCTTCTCCCGCGAGTAGACGTGTTCGGGCTGCTCGGTGAGCAGGAGGAGGACGCGCAGCTCGGTCGGGGTGAGGTGGACCTCCTCACCGTCGACCTCGACAGTCAGTCGTCCGGTGTCGAGGACGAGGGACCCCAGCCGCGTGCGGAAGGGTCCGAGCTCATTGGTCGACTGCCCCGCCTCGGCGGCCGAGGGCGGAGACGATGCGGGCCGCGGAGGGACGGTGACATCCGTGCCCGCCGCCGACGTGAACTTCCCGCCGGCACCGAGGTAGGTGTCGTCGTCGGCTAGGGCGCTGCGGGTGCGGTCACGGGAGTCCATGCCGGGGCTGGGACCGAGCACTTCGGGGATCCCGTCGCCGGTGATGACTCCGCCGGGGCCGATGACGGTCTCGTGTTCGTCGACGATGTCGGTGGTCGGCGAGTAGCCGAGGCGGTCGGTGCCGGTGGTGATGAAGCGGCGGACGACGGCGCGGATGCGGGCGTTGAGGACCTGCATGTCGAAGGGCTTGGTGAGGTAGTCGTCGGCGCCGGCCTCGAGGGCCTGGACGATGTCGATGGCCTCCGAGCGGGCGGAGATGATGATGATCGGGATCGACGAGCGCTCCCGGATGGCCCGGCAGATCGAGGCCCCGTTCATCGTCGGGAGCATGAGGTCGAGGAGGAGCACGTCGGCGCCGTGCGCGGCGACGAACTCGTAGCCTTCGCGGCCGTCGGCGAAGGCGGAGACGGTGTAGTCGAACTGCTCGAGTCCGATCTGCGTCGTCTCCCGGATGACCTCGTCATCCTCGACCAGCACGATATGCATTACGACTCTCCATTCAGTCGCGTGAAGCGTTGACCCGGTTCAAACCTACCGTCATGGAGACGGAATACCTGCACCGACCAGCCAGAAGGGCAGCAGTCTTCGTCGCCGTCGGCATACATCGCCTCCTGGACGACGAGGGTCCCGTTCTTCCCGGGGCTGAGCGTGAGCTGGTTGCCGGTGGCGATGAGCTCGAGGCGGGGGGCACCGTCCTTCTCGCTGACGACGACACCGGCGATGTCCTCACTGCGCTGCTGCGGGTTGGCGACGGTGACGACCTGGAACTTCTCCTCGCCACGGGTGAATGGGGCACCGAACTTCAGGCAGTCCGTGCATTCGCCGACGACCTCGGCGGTCTCCGCCGCGCGACCGGTCACGGCGACACCGGAGGCGTCCTCGATCGCTGTGCGGATCGTCTCGAGCGAGAAGGGCTTGTCCGGAGGGCCGGCGTCCTCGTTGGACTGGTTGAGCAGTGTCGGGGAGGCTGTGCTCGCGGGCTCGATCCGCAGTCCCCGGTCCGGGCCGCAACCGGCGACCGTGAGGAGGACGAGGGCGCACACGCACGCAAGCAGCGTCCTCGGACCGACTCTGGTCAGGACGCCTGCTGCCGACGTGGCAGCCCGCGAGCGCACAGGTGTGGGGATGGGCACGATGACATTTTCGCGTGTTCGGGCGTGCGCGTCCACCTGGGGTGATTCGCCGGGGTCAAGGAGTCTTGGCCGATCGGGCGGATGCCGGGAGAGGCGGGGGAGAGGTGCGGATGCGACGACTCCCAGCTCGAGTCGGTACCCTGGGGGTATGGCAGCGTCGAAATCCGCGAAGAAGTCCTCCAGCACCGTGTCCTACAAGGACGCGCTCAAAGTCGGGCTGGTCTGCGGCGTCGCCGTCCTCATCCTCTCGATGATCGTCACCCGCGCGTGGCAGGACTCCGGTGCCTTCGGCTTCTCGTTCATCTACGCCGGTATCGCGTTCGTCCTCGTCACTGCCCTCGCGTCGGTGCTCAACTGGGTGATGCGCAACGACACTCAGAACGACGACCAGTCCTACCCTGTCCTCAAGTAGGCACCCTGGCCTCAGGTAGGCGGGCGCTGCCTCGAGCAGGGCCCTGCGTATCACGTCGAGGTGCCCTGCCTGGTCCGGGCGAGAACGGCCCATGAGCCGAGGCCCGCGGCCACGACGAGCACGGCGACGACTCCGAGGGTCCGGAGGTCCGTCTCGAGGATCGACTGACCGCTGATCGCCTGGGCCGCGGTGACGGCGACGATGCCGAAGTAGAAGAGTGCGAAGATCCTCACGAGCCCCACCCGGGTGCTCTCGGGGTGCAGCCTGGGCCACTTCCGCCCGAGGAGCACGAGGCCGAGGGCGAAGGCGGGGATGATCTGCAGGGCGTGGAGACCGACGAAGTGGGGGACGCGGATGTCGCCGGCTTGAGTGTTCCAGCCGGTGATCGGCATCGTCGGACCCCCGTCGACGGCGCCGACGCTGTGCGCACCGGCGAGCCCCTGCGCCTCGGCGGCGTCCATGTCGACGATCTCGAACTCGCCGATGGTCATGAGGAAGGCGATGGCCATTCCGATGAGCCCGATGGCCGTCCCCCAGCGGATCCCGGCGGCGATGCCGCGGTCGGGGAGGCGGCGGACGGCGAGCACGATGCCGAGGATGAGGTTCGCGATCCACACTGCGACGATGAAACCGCCCATGCCGTAGTAGACGGCGGCGTCGAAGACGGTGCCGACATTGAAGTGGCTCATCTGACCACGGATGATCTGGAGGACGATGAGGACGAGTTCGACGGTGATGCCGAACGCGATGATCGTGCCGATCACGCGAGCGAAGCGGCTGCGCGAGGGCAGGAAGGTGAGCATCCACGCGATCGTCAGGGTGTAGATGGTGATCGAGACGCCGAACTTCGCCGCTTTGTGCCAGATCGGAACGCCGACAAGCGTGCGGTCATCGACGAAATAGCCGATCGTCGCGACGACCGCGACGACCGCGGAGAACGCCGCCGCGACGAGCAGGGGCCGGTGGAGGCGGAGCAGTGCGGAGACAAGGGGTCCTCGTCGTCGTTCGCCGAGGTGGTGCTCGCGTTCGTGATCCGGCGGCGTCCCGGTCGGGGTCCGATCCGGGGACCTCTTGCCGCCATTGGCAGATAGTCCGCTATCCATACTGTGGATAGTAGACTATCCAGGAGGCTGGCGCAAGAGGTCAGTGACCAGGGGCCTGCGACGAGGGCGGCAAAGGCCGCGACGAGGTGAAGGCCGTGACGGCTGTGACTGGTGCTGCGGCTGCGACGACGGCTACGGCACCGGCGACGACGAGGAGGCGATGGACGGCGATGCGGATCTCCGAGCTCAGTGCTCGCAGCGGCGTGCCCATCCCGCGGATCAAGTACTACATCCGCGAAGGGCTCGTGCCGCGCGCGCAGCCGACCGCTGATGACCCGGGCGGATACGGGGACGACCACCTCCATCGCGTGCGCCTCATCCGAGCCATGGTGACCATCGGCGGGATGTCGATCGCCACGGCGCGGACGGTTCTCACGGAACTCGACTCCCCGACCCCGGAGGTGCCCGTCGTGCTCGGCCAGGCGATGCTCGGGATCAACGCCCGATCCGACGATGCGCCGAGCGAGAACCGCGCGCGGGCCGCGAGGGTCGTCGACGACCTTGTCGCCGCGCGCGGCTGGAACCTCGCTGAGGACGAACCGGCCAGGGACGCCCTCATCACGGCCGTGGAGACCATGCTCGACACCGGTCACGCCGACCTCCTCGGTCATCTCGACGTCTACGCCGAGGCGGCCGACCGGATCGCCGATGCCGATATGGCCAGCGTGGCAACCACCGATTCCGCAGCGGCGATCGTCGAGAAGGCGGTTCTCGGCACCGTGCTCGGCGAGATCTTCATCGGCAGCCTCCGCAGGCTCGCCCACTCCGACCGGGCGCGGCGGAGGTTCTGGCCCGGCGAGGGCGACGACGCTGAGCAGTGAGGGCGGGGGTGCGCGCTCAGACTGAGCACAGGCTCCGCCGGCGGCGCGGTCGCACCGCCGGCAGCGCTCACGAACCGCCTGCGCCCGCGGACACAGACGCGAGCGGCGCCCACGGACCGTGCCGTGAGCGCCGTTCGCGCAGTCGCCGTGGCCGGGGAGCGCCGGTCACAGCGACTGCGGCCGTGCTGCCTGAACCGGAGGCGCCGCCGTGCGGCCTGAACCGCAGCAGCCGCCGGGCTACCTGAACCGCAGCAGCCGGAGGCTGTTGAGGACGACGAAGACCGAGGAGAACGCCATCGCAGCACCCGCGATCATCGGGCTGAGCAGCCCTGCCGCGGCCACCGGGATCGCCGCGGTGTTGTAGGCGAAGGCCCAGAACAGGTTGCCCTTGATGAGCCCGAGCGTCTTCCGCGAGAGGCGGATCGCCTGCGGGATCTGCCGCGGGTCCGAGCGCACCATCGTGATGTCCGAGGCCGCCATCGCCGCATCCGTGCCCGAGCCCATCGCGATGCCGAGGTCGGCCCCGGCCAGCGCCGCGGCATCGTTGATGCCGTCGCCGACCATCGCGACCGACCGACCCTGGTCCTGGAGCTCGTTGACGACGGCGATCTTGCCCTCGGGACGGACGTCGGCACGGACCTCGGTGATCCCCACGGCCTGCGCGACCGCCTCGGCGGCCGAGGCGTTGTCCCCGGTGAGCAGCACCGTGGAGAGTCCGAGGTCATGGAGTTCGGCGATCGCCGAGGCGGCCCCGTCCCTGATCTCGTCCGCGACGAAGGTGAGCCCGCGGAACTGCCCGTCGACGGCCAGGGCGACGACCGTCGCTCCGGCCGGCACCTCGGCGGGGTCGATGTCGACGGTGATCCCGCGGTCGCGGAGCAGATCGGGTCGACCCGCGAGGACCGCGGAGCCGTCGATGCGAGCTTCGAGCCCACCGCCGGGGATGGCGGCGAAGTCCTCGACCCCTTCCCTCGACCGTTCCACCCCCGCCGAGGCGGTCCCCGCGTCCGTGGTCCGCAGTGCGGTGCGTTCACCCGCGCCGTTGGTATCGGGCGAGGCACCGCCGGTGACAGAGCCTCCGACCGTGCTCCCCGCACTGCGCGCGGCTTCGGCGTCGACGATCGCCCGGGCCACGGGGTGCTCGCTGCCGTGCTCGAGGCGCGCAAGGAGCGCGAAGTCGTCCGGGCTCAGCTGCGTTCCGGTCAGCGACATCACGCCCGTGGTCAGGGTGCCCGTCTTGTCGAGGACGACCGTGTCGATCGACCTCGTCGACTCGAGCGCCTCGGGCCCCGAAACGAGGATGCCCAGCTGGGAGCCGCGACCTGAGGACACGGCGAGAGCCGTCGGAGTCGCGAGTCCGAGCGCACACGGGCACGCGATGATGAGCACAGTGAGCGCGGCGTGCAGGCCCATCGCCCAGTCACCGGTGACCACACCCCACGTGAGCAGGGTGAGGGCGCTGATGACGAAGACGATCGGAACGAACACCGCGGAGATCCGGTCGGCCAGGCGCTGCACGGCGGGTTTGCCCAGCTGCGCGCGGCTGACGAGATCGGCCATCGCTGCCAAGGTCGTGTCGGCCCCGACGCGTTCGGCGCGGACCTCGAGGACGCCCGCGGTGTTGATCGTCGCCCCGGTGACGGTGTCGCCGACGCCGACCTCGACGGGCGCGGATTCGCCCGTGAGCATCGCCTCGTCGACGGCCGAATGACCGGCGACGATGACTCCGTCGGTGGCGATCTTCTCACCCGGCCGGACGAGGAAGACGTCGCCGACCGCCAGCTCGTCGATCGGCACCTCGACCTCGACCCGCGAGCCGGAGAGCGCACCGGTCCCGACCGGCGACCCGGACACCGAACCGCCGGCCCCAGCCCCAGTCTCCCGGAGCACGGTCGCCGACTTCGCCCCGAGGTCGAGCAGCTCGCGCAGAGCCGCCGTCGCCCGGTTCTTCGCCCGGTCCTCGGTGAGCTTGCCGATGAGAAGGAAGACGGTGATCGCCGCAGCCGCCTCGAACCACACGTGGTAGTCGCCGGGGATCTGCCAGCCGTAGCCGTCGATGAGCGCGCGGATGAGGGTGGCATAGGAGTAGCCGCTGGCGACGATGATGCCGACGCTCACCAGCGTGTCCATCGTCGTCGAGCGTCCCCGGGCTGCTTTGAACGCCGCCGAGTGGAAGGGCCAGGCGCCCCACGTGACGACGGGCAGGGCGAGAGCGCCCACGACCCACTGCCAGCCGGGGAAGTGCCAGCTCATCACCATCGAGATGGCGATGATCGGCACGGACAGGATGAGCGAACCGATGAAGCGCGGGCGCAGGTGCCGGGGATCGTAGTCGACGATCTCCGGCCCCGCCGAGGCGGCCTGCCGCACCGTCGCCCCGTACCCGGCCTTCGCGACGGCCGCGGTGATGTCATCATCACTGAGACCTGAGTCGATGACGACATGGGCCGTATTCAGCGGCAGGTTCACCTCGGCGCTCACCCCGTCGAGACGCGAGAGCTTCTTCTCGATCCGAGCCGAGCACGATGCGCAGGTCATTCCCGTGATGTCGAGATCAACCTCGCGCGACATCACTTGACCTCGTAGCCCGCTTCGTCGACGGCGGCGCGCAGGTCCGCATCGTCGAGGTCGTTCGCCGAGGTGATCGTCACCGGGGAGTCCCCGCCGGCGTTGAGATCGACCGCGACGTCGGAGACTCCGGGCAGCGCCCCGATCTCCTCCTTGACGGACGCGACGCAGTGGCCGCACGTCATGCCTGACACGGTGATGGTGGTGGTGGTCATGTCTCCTGCTTTCCTCGCACGTGCTCGCCGACCGGTCGGTCGGCGAGGTCGCGATGACTCGTCAGAGATGCGCGATCGTCGGGGGCATCGGTCCGGGAAGGGGGCCGGCGCCCTGGAGATCAGGTCAGCTCTTGATGAGCCTGGCGATGGCGGCTGAAGCCTCCTCGATCTTCTTGCGCGCTTCGTCCTCGCCGGCGGCGGAGGCGTCGACGACGCAGTGAGCGATGTGCTCCTCGAGGAGATTGATGGAGACCGCATGCAGCGCAGCCGTGGCGGCCGAGACCTGGGTGAGGATGTCGATGCAGTACTTGTCGTCATCGATCATCTTCGCGATCCCGCGGACCTGTCCTTCGATCCGCTTCATCCGGCGAGCCAGAGCGTCTTTCTGCGGGGTGTATCCATGTTGCTCAGTCATGACAGGACTATATACCCCCATAGGGTATCTTGCAACCCCGGTGGCCCGTGTGCCGTTGGTCTCATTCTCGCATCCCCGCGGCGGCGGTGCTCGTAGAATCGGGGCATGCGTGCATCCAGACTGTTCCGCTTCCCCGTCAAGGGGTTCCCTGCAGAGGAGATCGCCGAGGCGGTCGTCGACTCAGGTCGCGGCATCCGCGGTGACCGCGTCGCCGCCTTCACGAACGGAAGCCTCAACGTCCCCGCCGACCAGTGGCAGCGCTATTCCGCTTTCACCGTCCTCAAGAACTACCCTGACCTGCAGAAATGGCAAGTGAGCACGGCTCCCGATTCTGCGATCACGCTGACCGCGCCGGCGGGAGGGTCGACGACCTTCTGCCCGGACGATGACGAGTCACGGGCCGCCTCGGCGGAGTTCCTCTCCTCGCATATACCCCCGCAGGGTTCGCATCCGCGCGGAATCGTCGTCGCCGGGCAGGGGATGTTCGACTCCCGCGAATCGGGGATCTCCCTCATCAACCCCGCCACCGTTGAGGCCCTCGGCGCCACCGAGGAAGGACGGGCCGCGCTCGGCACTGGCGACCTCGACCCGCTGCGGTTCCGCGGCAACATCCTCGTCGAGGGGCTTGATCCCTTCGCCGAATTCGGGCTCATCGGTCGGATCGTGCGCATCGGCGGCGTCCGGCTGGCGATCAGCCAGGCGATCGAGCGCTGCCCGGCGACGACCGTCAACCCCGTGACCACCGAGGTCGACGTCAACGTCCCCCGCATCCTCGCCTCGGCGTGCGGGCACCTCCACTGCGGGGTCTACGGACGGATCCTCGAGTCAGGGACGATCACTGCCGGCGATGAGATCGTCGTCGAAGGCGAGGCCCCGCGCGATCTCGTCCCCACCGCGCGGACCCCGCGCTTCCTCACGGTGCTCAGCTCCCGGCAGATCTGCAACGACACGGTGGAGATCTCCCTGCGCGACGAACTCGGGTGGATCCGCGACTTCGACGAACCGGGGACGAACCTGCGCGTCCACCTCGAGCTCGGGGCGCCGTTCTGGCGGACGTACACGATCACCGACGTCACCGACGACGTCGTCTCCATCGCCGTGCGCACCCAGGGGAAGGGATCCCGTGCGGTCGCGAGCCTGCCGCCCGGCGAGCGCGTGCTCGCGTCAGGACCGCATGGGACGATGACAGCGGATCGGGTCTTCGGCGGGACGACCGCGCTCGTCACCGCGGGCATCGGGATCACCCCGAGCCTCGGGCTGCTCCGCGAGGTCGCCCGTGAACCCATGACCGTCGGCGCTGCGCTCGGTGTCGGCGGCGACTCCGCGGCCGGGGTCGGGCCGGGGTCTGCGGACGGGGCTGCCGCACAGGAGACGCTCGGCAGAGCCGTGCCGGCAGCCGAGCGGCTCAGGCTGCTCCACATCGACCGGGATCAGCGCACGGCGTGCCTGTGGAACCGGCTCGTCGACCGAGCCGAGGGCACGGGCCTGCCCGTCGAGGCCGAGCACCGCGACACCGCCGTCGACGGCAGGCCGGGCCACGACGATCTCGTCGCGACCCTGAGCGGCTGCGACAACGTCATGGTGTGCGGGCCCGCCGACTTCACCCGGGCCGTGCTCGCCGCGGCCGAGGAGGCCGGGGTTCCCGGCGTCCACCAGGAGACCTTCGCCTCCCCGCACACGGGGATGAGCGAGGCGATCGCCGACTGCGAACCCGCCGAGGTCACGCTCGCCGAATCCGGCACGAGCTTCCTCTGGGAGCCCGCGCAGGGCACCCTCCTCGATGCGCTCGAGTCGCGCGGGGTCCACGCGGAGAGCTCGTGCCGCGGCGGATCGTGCGGAACGTGTTCGATCGCGCTCGCCTCCGGCACCGTCCTCTACCCCGTCGAACCGGCAGCGCGCGTTCCTGCCGATCACGTCCTCGCATGCTCGGCGGTGCCCGCCGGACCGATCAGCCTCGCCCTCTGAGGCTTAGCCTCGTGTCGGCCCGCAGTCGCGCCCGCTGAGTCGCGGTCTCGTCCCGCGCCCGCCGAGCCCCTGCCTGACCCGCTGAGGCGGGACGACGACGGCCCGCGCCCGACCGCCTCGGCGGGTCCGGGTGACACAATGGGGCCATGACCGAGGCTGCGACGACCCCCCGCCCGGCGCTCTCCCGCGCGCTCGTCGGGCCCGTCGTCCGGCTGAGCCGCCGGGTCCGCTACGGCGTGGCCGGGCGGATCATGTTCGCGAACTCGGTCATGCTCATCGGCATCATGGTGCTCACGACGAGCCTGCTCTACCTCCAGCTCTCGCAGCTCAACACCAAGCGCGAACAGGACCTGCTGCGGTCCGCCGCGGACACCATCTCGCTGTCCCTCGGCGTCGTCGAGGCCGACGAGACGAACGCGCGCGACGAATTCCTCGCCCCCTCCTCGCACGAGAAGCTGCAGACGATGCTGCGCACCGTCGTCAGCGAATACGACTTCGACATCGCCGCCGTCGTGCCCATCGACTATCTGCGCACTCCGCCCTCGCTCGGGTCGGCGAACCGGCGGGCGGGCCTTGCGGAGAACCTCGTCACCGACTCCTCCGGCGACATCCCCGTCGACTCGCTCGACCAGCTCGCCGCCTCGGTGAATACGACCCGGGTGCTCAGCGGCCGGTCGGATGTCCGCTTCGTCGACGACGGGGGTGAGGGCGGAGGCACGATGTACGTCGTCACCCCGGTCTTCGCCCAGCAGCTCGGCCTCGACGAGGTCGGCCCGGGCACAGTCGTCGGGGCGGTCGTCGTCGGCAACTCCGCTGACTCCGTGCGTGCGGGCTTCCTCGCGCAGAGCAAATGGCTCATCGGCATCGCCATCGCCACGCTTCTCCTCGGCATCGGCGCCTCATGGGTGACGTCCCGCGGTCTGCGCAGGGTCACCGGGGACTACGGTGCGAACGAGCTGCGGAGCATGATCGAGTTCTACTCCTCCGTGCTCAAAGCCGTCTCCGAAGGACTCATCCTCATCGACCGGTCGATGGGCATCGTCCTCATCAACGCCCAGGCCAGAGAGCTGCTCGGTCTCCCGAGCACGGGGTCGAAGCGGGAGCCGGCGCCGGCGGCGGTCGGTGCCGGAGGCGACGAGCAGATCCGTGGTGGGGACGAGCAGAGCGTCGGCAGTGCCGAGCAGCGCCTCGGCGAGGACGCGCACGTCGGCAACGGGGATGCGCGCGTCGGCAACGGGGATGCGCGCGTCGTCGACGATGCGCACGTCGGCGCCGGGGACGGAGAGAAGTCCCCGCACCTCGGCGGCGATTCCGCCCCGCCCGATGCGGTGGCGGCGACGACCCCGGAGGGCGGGATCCCGCTCGCCGAGCTCGCCCTGCCCGAAGCCCTCTCCGAACTCCTCTCCTCGGGTCGGTGGGCGCGCGACGAGATCCACTACACCGACGATCGGGTCCTCGTCGTCAACCAGCAGCCCACCGAGGAGGGCGCGGACACGTGGGTGGTGACGATGCGCGACCACACCGAGCTTGCGGAGCTCACCGGCGAACTCGTCTCCGTCCGCTCGTTCTCCGATTCGCTGCGCGCTCAGACCCATGAGTACGCCAACCGCCTCCACATGGTCATCTCCCTCCTCGAGACCGGTCACGTCGACGAGGCCATCGACTTCGCGGCCAAGGACCTCGACGACCTCAGCTGGGTCACCGGCGATGGTCACATGAGCTTCGACCATCCCGTGCTCTCGGCCCTGCTCCTGTCCAAGGTCGCCCAGGCCGCCGAGGCGGGCATCGAGATGACGGTCGACACCGCGGGACTCACGGGCCGCCTCGGCGGGGACGACCGGGATCTCGCGACGATCCTCGGCAACCTCGTCGACAATGCCTTCGACGCGCTGAGCAGGCAGGACGTCCTCCCGGAGAACAAGCGTGTCCACGTCCACCTCAGCGGCGCGGGGGGAGCGGCAGGATTCACGATCGAGGTCAGCGACGACGGTCCCGGCATCGCCGAGGAGGACCTCGACGCGATCTTCGAACGCGGCTGGTCGACGAAGCACGACGGGGTGACCACCGACAGCGGGCACGGACGCAGGCAGACGGGTACCCGGGGGGTCGGACTCTCGCTCGTCATCCAGGCGATCCGCCGACTCGGCGGGGCCATCGACGTCCAGGGCCGCGGTGAGGACGGCGACGACTTCACCGGTGCCGTCCTCACCGTGTGGCTGCCCGACCGCGGCTGAGGCAGGACCCGGCGGCTCACGGCATGTGTCGAGCCTGGAACACGTGCCCCAGCCCGCAGGCGCGGTGCGGAGATTAGACTGGCCGCATGCCCGAGACCACCCAGCCTGATGCGAGCATCGGTGTGCTCGTCGTCGAGGACGAGGCCGTCGCCGCCCGTGCTCACGCAAAGTACATCGAGCGCCTCGAGGGCTACCACGTCGCCGGGGTGGCGAAGAACGCCACCCAGGCGATGGCGGCGCTCACGGGCAAGATCCTCGGCCTCGACCCCGACGGGATCGACCTCGTCCTCCTCGACATGAACCTCCCCGACGGCCACGGACTCCAGGTCTGCCGTGCCATCCGCGGTCAGCGGGTCGACGTCGACATCATCGCCGTGACCGCGGCCCGGGACATGCAGATCGTCCAGGAGGCCCTCTCCTACGGCGTCGCGCAGTACATCATCAAGCCCTTCACGTTCCCCGTCTTCAAGTCGAAGCTCGAAGCGTACTCGTCGTACCGGTTCCGCCTCGGGGCCGACTGCCCGGAGGGCGAGGTGACCCAGAACGAGGTCGACACCGCGATCGCCGCCCTGCGCACGCACACCGTCACCGCGACTCCGAAGGGAGTCCCTGACGGTGTCCAGGACGAGGTGAGAGGGGTGCTCACGCAGACCCCCGGTCAGTCCGCCGCCGAGGTGGCCGAGAGTCTCGGTGTCTCGCGGGTGACCGCCCGCCGCTACCTCGAGGCCATGGCCGACGCCGGCCTCCTCGATCGCCGTCCCCGCTATGGGTCCGCGGGGCGTCCCGTCCTCGAATACACCGTCGTCGACGAGGAGTGAGGGGCCCTGGCTCCCGGGCTCCGGAGATTAGTTTCGCTCAGCGCAGCGAGCGCAGGTGCTCGATCGCGAGCCGGGCGCAATAGCCGATCGAGGCATCGAGTTCGGGCTGGGAGAACGTCGCGATCGTCGAGCGGGTGAAGATCGCGATCGAGTACGCCGTGCCGTCGCTGTCGACGATGACCCCTGCCTCGTGCCGGAAGTTGAGGAACGTCCCGGTTTTCCCGTAGTAGCTGACGGCATCCATGGGGAAGCCCGCAGCGATCCGGTGCCGGAAGATCTGCCTGCGCAGGAGGTCGCGCAGCACCGCGGAGTCCTCGGCCCCGAGCAGACGGCCTGTGTGGATGAGCTCGAAGAGGCGCGCGGTGGCACGCACGGTGCCGGTGTTGAACGCCGAATCCGGCAGCTGGGGCACGCGACCCGAGCGGGCATCGGCGACGGCGACGGCCAGGGCACGGGCCTCGTCACCGCCGGCCACCTCGGCGAGGACATCGTAGAGGTGGGACATCGGGGCGACGACGTCGAACGAACGGATACCGAAGCGGTGGAGCAGAGCGGTGATCCTCTCGGGCCCGACGAGGGCGAAGAGCGTGTCCGCGGCGGCATTGTCGCTGACCGACAATGCCATCGCGGCGAGGTCGCGCAGGCTCATCTCGACGGGATCGTGCAGTCCGGAGATCCCCGTCCCGCCCGGAGTCGCGGTCGTCGGGTCGACGACGACGCGCCGCGTGAGGTCGAGGACGCCGTCGGCGGCGGCATCGAGGAGGCCTGCGACGATCGCGACCTTGCCGACCGAGGCGAGCGGGATGCGCGCGGACTCCCGGATGCCGACCGAACGGTGGGTCTCGAGGTCCTCGGCGAAGAGGAAACCCTGCGCGCCGAGGCTCGTCCACACCCCGTTGATCTCGTCGATGACGGTCTCGCTCATGACGGCCCGAACAGCCTTTCATCCGCATAGCGGCCCTGGTGAGCGACGCTGCGGGTCTCATGGGAGCGGGCCCCGAGGATCCGGGCGATCGCCGTGAGGATGAGCGGCGACTCCATCGCGTCGAGGAGATCGAGGCTGCCGGAGCCGACGACCTCGACCCGGCGGGCGAGGTCGACGTCGCGCAGACCGCGGTAGGGCAGGGAGTGGGTGCGCGCGGTCATCGCCGGGCACAGGAGCACCGAGCCGTGGGCGAAGACATGGGTGACGGCGTCGAATTCGGTGTCGGCGACGACGAACTGGCCGAGGTGGATGCCGCGAGCGACGAGCGGGGTGAGCAGACCCGAATCGTGGAGGAGGCCGGCATCCTCGGGGAGGATCATGATCGTCTCCCGCTCCGAGGCCCGTCCGAAACCCATGCCAGGCGGCATCCCGCGCAGGTCGGCGGCGCTCATCGCTCCCTCGGAGCCTGTGAACCGGGTCGAGGCGGCGACGAGGTCGACGACGAGGTCACTCGACTGCCGTCGACGCTGCGTCGGCAGGGGAGAGCCGAGCCCGCGGACGTCGAGTCCCGCGTCGATCTCCCCGGACTCGATGAGATCGTCGAGGGCCGCCGATTCGGCGGGGACGAACCGCGGCACGGCCCCGCCGAGGCGCAGCTCCTTCGTCGCCGAGACGAGGACCGCGGGGTCGAGGCGCCCGTGGACGCCGATGAGGGTGCCCTCCTCGCGACGACCCGCCACCTCGGCGAGGCCGTCGATGCGGCGCAGTATCTCGAGGATGTCGGGCAGCACCGCCCTGCCGGCGGCGGTGAGTCGGATGCGGCGACGGCTGCGGTCGAAGAGGCGCACCCCGAGGTGCCTCTCGAGGTCGGCGACCCCACGGGAGATCGGCGGCTGTGCGAGCGAGAGTTCGTCGGCAGCCCGCGTGAAGCTCTCGTGCTCGGCGACGGCACGGAACATCTCGAGGCTCTTGAGGAGGTTCACCGACCGGTCTCCACCTGGGTGTATATCAGAATCAGCATGATGCGAACTCCATGTGATATTGGACATGCTCAGGATGGGTGCCAACGATAGCACCATGAAGCCCCTGACACGAAGGATCATCGGTGTCGTCGTCGTGCTCGTGCTCGTCGGAGTCGGCGTTCTCGCGCTGCGCACCCTCCCCGTCCTCCCCTCGATCGCCGCGAGGCAGATCGCCGCCGACCTCACCTCCGGTCAGCTGCGCTCACAGGCATGGACGAACCCGGACGACGGGGACGACCTCGCCGGGATCGTCACGGACCTCGCCGAGGCGGGACAGGGCACACGCCGTGTCACCGTCGACGGCGTCGACTCGGCCGGCGGCACCGCGACGGCGACGCTGCGCTGGGACTGGGAGTTCGCCTCGGCGGCGGGTGACTGGTCCTACTCCGTCGACGTCCCCCTCCGGCGGTCCGGGGCACTGTGGACGGGCGAGTTCGATCCCCGCCTCGTCCACCCCGACCTCGGTGACGGTGAGATCCTCACTGCCGAACGCACGGCCGGTGAGCGCGGGCGGATCCTCGGTGCCGACGACGCCGTCCTCGTGGCCGAGGGCGAGGTCATCGACGTCGGCCTCCAGCCGAGCAGGCTCACGGATGAGAAGGCGACACTCGCGCAGCTGGAGAAGTCACTCGACATCGATCCGAAGGAGCTCGCCGAACGCGTCGAGAAGGCCGACCCGGACGCCTTCGTCCCTGTCATCACGCTGCGCAAGGACGACTACGAGCTCGTCAAAGGCGCGATCCTTAAGCTGCCGGGCACCGTCTTCCGCTCCCGCACGCAGCCGCTCGCGCGGACGAAGGGCTTCGCCGCGGCGACGCTCGGCTCGGCCGGACGCGCCGAACCCGACGAGATCGCCGCCGAACCCGAGAGCCTCACCTCTGACTCCTACGTCGGGCGCAGCGGAATCCAGATGCTCTACGACGGCACGCTGCGGCCGGGCCCTGGGCTGCGGATCCTTGCCGAGGATGCTGCTTCGGGTGCTGCGGGCGGCGGATCCGGTGAGGGTCCGGGATCCGGTGAGGGTCCGGCGACGCTGTACACGGTCGACGGGACTTCCGGGGAGGACGTGACGACGACGCTCGACGTCGCCGTCCAGACCGCCGCCGAGGAAGCGGCGGCCACGGCGACGAAGCCGAGCGCGATCGTCGCGATCCGCCCGAGCGACGGCCATGTCCTCGCCGTGGCGAACTTCGACCCCACCGGGGCCGCGTGGGACCGGGCCCTGACCGGCCAGTACCCGCCCGGGTCCGTGTTCAAGATCGTCTCCGGGGCGGCGATGGTCGACTCCGGGATCACTCCCGGCACCGCCCTCGACTGCCCGAAGACGACGAGAGTCAACGGCAAGCGGTTCAAGAACGCCGAGGACCACGTGCTCGGCACGGTCGACTTCTCAGAGAGCTTCGCCCAGTCGTGCAACACGGCCTTCGTCAACTCGGCCCCCGACGTCACCGCGGCAGCCCTGAGCGAGACCGCGTTGAGTATGGGCATGGGCCAGATCGACATCGGCACAGACTCCTACATGGCCTCGGTGCCCGAGGTCGACGACCCCGTCGAGCACGCGGCGGCGATGATCGGCCAGGGCAAGGTGCTCGCCACACCATTGGCCGTCGCGACGATGACCGCGACCGTGGCCAAGGGGTCCACGGTCAGACCCCTGCTCGTCCTCCCCGACAGCCGGGACCGCGCCGGCGAGGTGCCCGCCCCCGATCCGAAGGGGCTGGCCGAGGTCAAGGAGATGATGCGGGCGACGGTGACCGACGGCACCGCCTCGGCGCTCGCCGACGTCCCCGGTGACCCGGTCTACGGGAAGACGGGGACCGCCGAATACGGGACCGCGGTGCCCCCGCGCACCCATTCGTGGTTCGCCGGGTTCCAGGGGGACCTCGCCGTCGCCGTCCTCGTCGAGGACGGGGGATTCGGCGCCGAGGCGGCCGTGCCCGTCGCCGACCGATTCTTCACGGAGCTGAACTCATGAGACATCTGCTGAGATTCCTCGCCCTGTCCGTGTGCGCCGGGATCGTCGCCGCCGGACTCGCCATCCCCGTGGCCGGGTCCTCCGCCGCCGCCCTCGGGGCGGGAATGGACCTCTTCGACTCCCTGCCCGCCGAGCTCGACGACCGCCCACTCGCCCAACCGTCGACGCTGCTGACGAAGAATGGGACGACGATCGCGACCTTCTCGTGGCAGAACCGGGACGAGGTGCCGCTCGAGAGGATCTCGCAGCCGATGCGGGATGCGACGCTCGCGATCGAGGACCGCCGCTTCTACGAGCACGGCCCCGTCGACGTCGAAGGCGTGGCCCGCGCCGTGGCGAAGAACCTCCTCACCGGGTCCCTCCACGGCGGATCGACGCTCACCCAGCAGTACGTGAAGAACGTCCTCATCAATGCCAGCCAGGCCGATGGGGACGAGCAGGGCATCGACCGGGCCAGGGACCGCTCCGGGGTGAGCGGCATGGCGCGCAAGCTGCGGGAGATGCGGCTCGCGATCACAGTGGAGAAGACGTTCACGAAGGACGAGATCCTGAACCGCTACCTCAATATCGCCAGCTACTCGGGATCGCCCAACGTCTACGGCGTCCAGGCCGCCGCCCGGCAGTACTGGGGCGTCGACGCCGCCGAGCTGTCGATCGCGCAGGCGGCGACGCTCGCCGGGATCGTGCGCAACCCGTATGAGTACAACCCGCAGAAGAACCCCGAGGCGGTCATCGAACGCCGCAACCTCGTGCTCGAGAAGATGGCCGAATACGGGTACATCACCGCCGACGAGCAGAAGGAGGCGGCGGAGTCCGGACTCGACCTCAAGCCGAACGTCACTCCCAACGGCTGCGCCTCCGCCGGTGACCTCGCCTACTTCTGCACCTACGTCGAGAGCGCGGTCCTCACCGACGAACGCTTCGGTGCCACCCCCGAAGAGCGGAAGGAGACCCTGCGCCGAGGCGGTCTGACGATCCGCACCTCCATCGACTCGACCCTGCAGAAGAAGGCCGTGGAAGCGGTGCGGGACCGGCTTCCCGTCGGGGACTCCTCCGGGGCGGCGCAGGCTCTCGTCAGCGTCGATGTCGCCACCGGAGAGATCCGGGCGATGACCCAGAACACGGAGTACAGCCTCGGCGAGGAGGAGAAGCGGGGACGCACCTCGGTCAACTACGCCGTCGACAGTCCCTTCGGCGGGGGCACGGGCTTCCAGCCGGGTTCGACGTGGAAGCCGTTCGTGCTCGCAGCCTGGCTGGCCGACGGCCGCAGCCTCGGCGACACCGTCAACGGGTCGGGGACCGACTACACGGGGTTCTCGACGCAGGGATGCGACGGTCGCAACTATGCCGCCGGCGGCTACAACCCGCGCAACGCCGGGGACTCCGGCGGCGCGGACGGCAGGATGACCGTGCTCGAGGCGACGAAGAAGTCGGTGAACAAGGCGTACGCGGACATGGCCTCGCAGCTGAACATGTGCGAGATCCGGGATACGGCGACGAGCCTCGGCGTGCGTCTGGGAACCGGCAGGGAACTGTCGACGGCGACGCTCCAGGACGGGACCGAACAGGTCCTCTACCCGTCCTCGATCCTCGGGACGGTCTCCGTCTCACCGCTGACGATGGCCTCGGCGTACACGGCGTTCGCCAACCACGGGACGCGGTGCGCACCGCAGGCGATCGTCACCGTCACCGACTCCGAGGGCGAGGAGATCCGCGGTGCCGGTGGGGACGCGGGGTGCGCCGAGGTGATCGACCCGACGATCGCCGACAGCGTCGCGTACGCGCTCAGTCAGACCTTCGAGGGCGGGACGACGACGAGACTGCGCATCGGCACACCGGCTGCGGCGAAGACGGGGACGACGAACTTCGAGGTCGGAGCGAGCTGGCTCGTCGGGTTCACCCGCGGCCTGTCGACGGCTGTGTGGACGGGCGACCCCGAGGGCATGCGCGACTGGCGGCGGAACTCACGCGGGTCGATGCCGCGCATCGTCTATGGTCAGACTGTATCGGGGCCGACATGGCAGGAGTTCATGCGCTACGCGGGACCGCGCGCGGAGACCGGCGGCTTCCCGCGGCCTGACGGCGGAGGCGAGAGCGCGGGTCGGAATGCTCGGGGACCCGACGGCGGTAGCGAGGTCTCCCGCGGTGCCGACGGCGGGAGCGAGCCCGGCCGGTCGGGCGACGGACCGTCGGAGGCGGACGATGCTGGGAAGCCGGATGATCCGGCGAAACGCGACGGTGCCGAGGCGGGGCTGGGAGGGAGATGACTGTCGATGCCAAGGGTCGTCCGCGCTCGGTCGGCGGGGCTGTCGGGTTCGGGATCGCTGCCCTCGCCGTGTTCGCGTTCCCCATCGCGATGCTCGCCTTCCTCGGTCTCATCGCCTACTCGGGCTGCATCGTCCACTGCTCGGGGGAGCCGCAGACGGACTGGGTGACCACGCTGTCCTACCTCGGCGTCGCAGGCCTCCTCATCGTCGACATCGGACTGTGGGCGTGGGCAGGGTATCGATGGGGCCGGCCCGTGCCGCTCATCATCGCGGCGGTCCCCGTCGTTCTCACCTGCATCGTTGTCGGCATCGGCGTCCTCGCCGGCGCGTTCTGAGAACCGGGGAGAAGTCGACAGGGGTGGCCCAATCACGTGCCTGCCCGGAGTGCTCGGCAGAGGCGCGCACATGCTCGGGAAGCGTACGCAGAGGGGACTTACTCGGATAGGAGAGAGATGACGAAATCACTGACACCGCGAACCCGGATGCTGCGGGCTGCGGCCGCACTGGCCTGCACGAGCGGCCTCATCCTCGTCGCCGGTTGCCAGGAGGGCGGGGCAGCCACCTCGGCGGACGGGGCCGATCCGACTGCATCCTCCGCACCGGGGACGCCCACGGATACAGGGGACCTGACTGCGGCGGACCCAGCCGAGGCAGACTCCGCCTTCACGCAGCTCGAAGACGACTTCGATGCCAGGGTCGGCGTCTACGCCGTCGACCTCGACACGGGTCGAGAGCTCGCCTGGCGCGGCGATGAGAGGTTCGCGTACGCGTCGACGATCAAGGCCATGGCCTCGGCGGCGCTGCTCGATGAGGTGGGGACTGACGGACTGTCGAAGAGGGTGGCGATCTCCGAGGACGACATCGTCAGCCATTCGCCGGTGACCGAGACGAAGGTCGGAGGCACGATGACGCTCGCCGAGCTCTGCGAGGCCGCGATGACCCAGAGCGACAACGGTGCTGCGAACCTCATCTTCGCCGAACTCGGCGGGCCCGCAGCCCTCGACGAACGCCTGAACGATCTCGGCGACACCGGAACCACGGTCTCGCGCACCGAACCGGGACTCAACGAGGCGAAGCCCGGGGATCCCCGCGACACCACCACACCGCGCGCCTCGGCGGGCAACCTCCGCGAATACGTCTTCGGCGGAGCGCTCGAGGACGACGAGGCGACGACCCTGACCGACTGGATGAAGGCCACGCAGACCGGGGACACGCTGATCCGAGCGGAGCTGCCCGAGGAATGGACGGTCGGGGACAAATCGGGCACCGGATACTACGGTTCGCGCGCCGACCTCGGCATCGTCTGGCCCGGCGACGGCGGTCCCATCATCATCTCCGTCCTCTCATCGAAGGACGAGAAGGACGCCGAGGCCGACGACCGTCTGATCTCCGGCGCAGCGGCCATCGCGGTCGAGCAGATCCGCTGAGTCGGCGGGCAGTGCGGCGCCGGCCTCCGCCGCGGGCTGCGGATCTCGTTCCCCATCGAGGTGAGAGCCGCGGCCGCCGACGATGAGCCGCTGTCGACGGCGGACGCCCTCGTCTCAGGTGAGGGGTCGCAGGGAATCGTCCGCCGTCGGCTCCCTCCCCGGGGCGATGGGAGGCGAGTCAAGGCGGCCGGACAGGGAGACTTGATCGCGTGCGTCGGTCTGTACTCGTGTGACCAGGGAGGACACGAAGAATTTCGGCTGAAACCTCCCGTGTGTCCGGGTCAGCTGATAGTCTCAAGCGCGGATCACCTGAGAGGCCCCTGACGGACCCCTTCACTGCGAGCGAACGGAACCGACGATGTCCGAGTTCGAACCCGAATCACGCCCCCGCACCCAGGCAGGGGCAGGCTCTGCCGAGAAGGAGAGGGGACGCCGCCGCTCGATGCTCGTCGCCGCCTTCGGCACCGTCGTCGAATGGTATGACTTCTCGATCTTCTTCTACGTCGCGACGACGCTGACGAAGGAGTTCTTCGGCGGGCAGGCCGATTCGCTGCTGCTCACCCTCGGCGTCGGCGCCGCCGGATTCCTCTTCCGGCCGCTCGGGGCCATGGTCTTCGGCCACCTCGGCGATCGGGTCGGACGCAAGCACGCACTCGTCGTCTCCGCGGTGCTCATGGCCGTGTCCATGCTCGGCATCGCGATCATGCCCGACTACAACACGATCGGGATCTGGGCCGGGGTCGGCCTCGTCTTCTTCCGCTGCCTCTCCGGGTTCTCCGTCGGTGCCGAGTACACGGGGATCATGGTCTTCCTCATGGAGTCGGCGAAGCCGGGCAAGCGCGGACTCGCTGCGAGCTGGGCTGCGGCGAACAGCGAGGTCGGCGCCCTGCTCGCCGTCGGTTCGGGTGCCCTGCTGGCCAATACGCTCTCGACCGAGGCGATGGAGTCGTGGGGGTGGAGGGTGCTCTTCGTCCTCGGTGCCGTCCTCGCCGCGCTCATGGTTCCGCTGCGCCGGATGATGGTCGAGACCGACACGTTCAAGCGCCTGCAGAAGGCGGAGAAGACCGATGTCGTCCTCAAGCGCTCGCCGCTCATCACCGCGATCCTCGAACAGCCCCGGGCGATCATCGTCGCCTTTCTCATCTCCTCGATCGGGTCGGTGAGCTACTTCCTCAACATCACCTATGTGCCCACCTACGTCGAAGAGGTCGCCCAGGTCCCGAACTCGGGTTCGCTGGCGCTGGGCACCGTGGCCGCAGTCGTCGCCATCGTCGTCACGCCGTTCTTCGGGCTCGCCTCCGACCGGTTCGGGCGGAAGGTCTCCCTTGCCGGCCTCATGGTCGTCTTCATCTTCACGACGATCCCCGCTTATGTGCTCCTGAGCAACGACTCGGCGTCGATCGCGATCGGCGGCGCCGCATTCCTCGCGATCCCCGCCGCCGGGTGGAGCGCTGTGGCCGCGGCGATGATCCCCGAGCAGTTCACCGGCACGAGCCGCTTCTCGGGCATGGCCATCGGCTACAACGTAGCCACCGTCCTCTTCGGCGGACTCTCACCGCTTGTCGCCACGTGGCTGATGTCCTCGACCGGTCTCACCCTGGCACCGGCGATCTATGCGACGGTCATCGTCGTCGTCGCCGGCGTCCCTGTGCTCTTCCTCGCTCGCAGCATGGCGAAGAAGTCGCTCGCAGAGATCGATGAGGACCGCCACCTCGTGCCCGCGTAGGGCCTCTGGGGCGGCCTCCGGCAGGAGGATCCGGTTCGACATCGAGCCCCATGTCGAACCGGATCCTCCTCGCGAAGGCGGTCCGCGCGAGGTGTGGTGCGTACTCTCAGGGCGCGACCGGTTCCGTGGCGGCCTGTTCGCCGTCGACGGCCCGCCGCCGGCGGCGACTGAGAACCGTGAGGGTGGCGAGGACAAGGGCCGAGGCCAGTGCCGCCCCTCCGAAGAGGAGGAAGCTCATCGACGGGTCGACCCCGTTGATTCCGAGGAGGATGCCCGAGACCTGCGGCGCGAGCACCGCACCGATGCGCCCGACGCCGAGCGCCCAGCCCAGGGCCGTGCCGCGCAGGTGTGCCGGGTAGTGCGAGGCGATGGCCCCGACGATGAGCGACTGCGTGCCGTGGGTGCCGATGCCCGCGAGGACGAGGGCGACGTAGATCGCGAGCGTCGCGGTCGTCCCGCTCATGAGCGCGACGAGGGCGATGCCGGCGACCGCCGCGGCGACCGTCGCCGTCGGCAGGATTCCGAACCGGTCGCCCGCCCATGCCGTGAGCACCGAACCGACGACCGCGCCGAGGTTGAGGGCGATCGTGAAGGCCAGGGCGGGTCCGAGATCGGCGCCGGAGTCGCGCATGATCTTCGGCAGCTGCGTGCCGAGGCCGTACCACGCGAAGAGGGTGAAGAGGGTCGTGAGTGCGAAGAGGATCGAGAAGCTCAGCCACGGCGTGGACAGGATCGTGGAGAAGCCGGTCCGCGGCGCTCCGCGGTCTCCGGCCTCAACGTCCGCCTGCCCCGGGTCGCTGCCGGACGCGGCACGGGGCGCACCCGTCTCCGGCAGCACCTTCCAGGCGACGGCGAGAAGGATGAAGGAGACCGCGGTGATCCAGAACATCGCCGGCCACCCGAAGGCGGGGATGAGCCAGAGTCCGGTGAGCGCGGCGATCGTCCCGCCGATCGGCACCCCGGACATCATCAGGGTCGCCATCGAGCCGCGCCAGCGCGGGGGAACGAGCTCGGCGGTGAGCGCGTTCGCCGAGGGCACGAGTCCGCCGAGGCCGAGGCCGGCGATGAGGCGCAGCGCCCCGAAGACGCCGGGGTTCGGTGCCAGGGCGCAGGCGACCGTGGCCACGCCGAAGACGATGACGCAGAGCAGGATGGTCCGGCGGCGCCCGATCGCATCGGCGAGACGGCCGGCGACGACGGCGCCGATCATCATCCCGAGGAACGCGAGCGAGCCGAGGGTGCCCGCCGAGGCGGGGGTGAGTCCCCAGTCGGTGGTCTCGATGAGGGAGTTCTGGACGGCACCGTAGACGATGAGGTCGTAGCCGTCCATGACGATGAGCAGCCAGCAGATGACGACTGCCGCCCAGCGGCGCGCTTCGCTGCGCGCCGGGGCCTGTGAAGAGGTGGTCTCGGTCATGGGGGACACCGTAGGGAGGGTGTGAAGCCGATCACGAGTATATTCTGCTCTGCGGAATCCGGAGGACAGGCTACCGTGGGGGTCATGCCGCAGCATTTCAGCATCGTCAAACGTCCTGACCATGCCATCGAGTCCGTCGACAATGCCCTGCTGCTCATCGACCTCCTCCGCCGCCACCCGCAGGAGGGCGTGCGCGTCCAGGACGTCGCCGCGTACCTCGGGGTGGCGCCTTCGAGTGCGCACCGCCTGCTCTCAACGCTGCTCTACCGGGGATTCGTCACCCGCGGGCCCGCCAGGCAGTACCGGCCCGGACCCGCCCTCGGCGTCGCGGAGACCCAGGGCACACAGTCGGTGCCCGGCCCGGTCCTCGAGATCCTCGCCCAGCTCAGCGCCGACACCGGAGAGACCGTCTCCCTCCTGCGCCGTCGCGGAGTGAGCGTCGTCTTCCTCACGACCGTCGAATCCCGCCAGCGTCTGCGGGTGGGGGAGCGCACCGGCACCGTCCTCCCGGCGCGGCTGACCTCAGGGGGCAAAGCTCTGCTCGCCGCTCTCGACGACGTGTCGATCCGCGCCCTCTATGCCGGCGGGCGCTCGCCCGGTGAGCGCCTGGCCGGCAGCGATCTCGAGCGCCTCCTGGCCGAGATGGACGAGGTGCGAGCTCAGGGCTTCGCGCTCAATCTGCGGCAGACGGAGTCCGACATCAGCGCTGTCGGCATCGCGGTTCCGCACAGCAGCGGACTGCCTCCGCGCGACGCTGTGGCTCTGAGTGCGCCGGCGGTGCGCACGACGGCGCTGACCTCGGAGCGCTCGATCGACCTCGTGCGGCGGGCCTGCGCGGACCTCGCCGGACTCGAGCTCGTGCCGGAGAGCCCACCCCCGGCCGACTGAGCCGCCCGCGCCGTGCCCGCCCCCACCTCGGCGGAGCGATCGTTCCTGGTCACCATGGACAGCTTCCGATGCCGTCAACCTGTCCGGAACGACCAGCGATCGGCGAGGGCGCGTGCCTGCGCCATCGACCGATTCCGTCCAGCGGAATTCATGCTGTGACCTCGCCCACCGAGGAGTAGCCTCGGCGCAGATTCAACGCACTGGTCCGAGGAGGCCCCGATGACGCGCCCTGCACCGACGATGGTCAACCCCGACCCGACTCCCGAGGAGGAGCGAGAGCTCGTGGCGATGTATACGACTATGGCGGAGGAGAACATGATCCCGCTGTGGACCCAGCTCGACGAGCTCATGCCACAGGTCCCCGCCTCGGCGGCGGTCGCCCACCAGTGGCAGTGGTCGACCCTGCTCCCCCTGGCCGAACGTGCCGGCGACCTCGTGCCCGTCGGTCGCGGCGGGGAACGGCGGGCGATCGCCCTGGCCAACCCCGGCCTCGGCGGGGCACCGTTCGCGACCCCGACGCTGTGGGCGGCGATCCAATACCTCGGCGGCCATGAGGTCGCTCCCGAGCACCGGCACTCGCAGAACGCCTTCCGCTTCGTCGTCGAAGGCGAGGGCGTGTGGACGGTCGTCAACGGCGATCCGGTGCGGATGTCGCGCGGGGACTTCCTGCTCACCCCGGGCTGGAACTTCCACGGTCACCACAACGAGACCGACCAGCCGATGGCGTGGATCGACGGCCTCGACATCCCCTTCGTCCACTACGCCGACACCTCGTTCTTCGAGTTCGGCATCGACCGCGTCACCGACGAGTCGACCCCGGACATCTCCCGCTCGGAGAGGCTCTGGGGGCACCCCGGGCTCCGTCCGCTCTCGGGCCTGTCGAACACCGTGAGCTCCCCGATCGGGGCGTACCGCTGGGAGCACACGGACCGCGCCCTCACCGAGCAGCTGCGCCTCGAGGACGAAGGCTTCCCCGCCACCGTCGGTCAGGGGCATGCGGCGATCCGCTACGTCAACCCGACCACCGGCGGAGACGTCATGCCGACGATCCGCGCCGAATTCCATCGTCTTCGCGCAGGCACGACGACACCGGTGACCAGGCGCGTCGGCTCCGAGGTCATGCAGGTCTTCGAAGGCTCCGGGCGCATCCTCGTCGACGACCGCGTCTTCGACGTCGTCACAGGCGATCTCGTCGTCATGCCCTCGTGGTCGGCGGTGAGCATCGAGACCGAGACCGGCCTCGACCTCTTCGCATTCAACGACCGCCCGATCATCGAAACCCTGAATTTCGCCCGCACCCACGTCGAAGGAGAACAGCAGTGAGACTTGCCACCATCGCCACCCCGTCCGGATCCCGTGCCGCAGTGGAGGACGGCGACGACTATGTCGTCGTCGAGGACTTCTCCGACGTCGGAGCCCTGCTCGCCGACGAGTACTGGCAGCGCACCGTCGCCGAGGCGATCGCCTCCCCGTCGGCGACCGTGCCCGTGAGCGAGGCCGAGGAGCTCCAGCTCATCACCCGCCCCGGCAAGATCGTGTGCGTGGGGCTCAACTACCGCAGCCACATCCTCGAGATGGGCCGCGACCTGCCCGCGTACCCGACCCTCTTCGCGAAGTTCGCCGAGACGCTGACCGGCCCGCACGACGACGTGCCGTTCGCGCCCGAGGATCCGGAGCTCGACTGGGAGGGTGAACTCGTCGTCGTCATCGGCAGGCAGGTCCGCCGGGCCGATGAGGCCGAAGCCGCCGAGGCGATCGCCGGGTACACGATCGCCAACGACATCTCGATGCGCGGCTGGCAGTTCCGGACGAAGGAATGGCTTCAGGGCAAGATGTGGGAGGACTCGACCCCGCTCGGACCCGTACTCGCGACCGGTGATGACTTCGACCCCGCCGAGGCGGTGCTCACCACCACGGTCAACGGCGAGGTGATGCAGCAGCATGCCATCGTCGACCTCCTCTTCACCCCCGCCCACCTCGTCTCCTACATCTCGACGATGATCACCCTCGACCCCGGAGACATCATCCTCACCGGCACCCCCGGCGGCGTCGGCCGTGCCCGCGACCCGCAGGTCTACCTGCAGCCGGGCGACGAGGTGAGCGTGTCGATCGACGGGATCGGGACGATCTCCAACCGCATCGTCGACGCCGGGTGAGCCATGGTCGCCCGGCACGATCTCACCACCGACCCCGCACTCCTGGCCGAACTGCTCACGGTGCGGCGGGGGACGGCATTCTTCGCCCGCAAGCTCGGTGAGCTCTCCGACGCCGAGTTCGACGAACCGAGTCTTCTGCCCGGCTGGTCCAGGCGCCACCTCATCGCCCACGTCGGGTACAACGCTCGGGCGCTCACCCGCCTCGTGCAGTGGGCGAACACCGGCGTCGAGACGCCGATGTACGAGTCGCCTACGGCCCGTGACGCCGAGATCGACTTCGGGTCGACCCTGCCGGTGCGCGCCCTGCGCCACCTCATCGAGCACGCGGCGATCAGCCTCGACGTCGAATGGCGCGACAGCCCCGACGAGGCGTGGGAGGCGATCGTGCGCACCGCGCAGGGCCGGGAGGTGCCCGCACGGGAGACCGTGTGGATGCGCACCCGCGAGGTGTGGCTCCACGCGATCGATCTGGACAACGGGGCACGGATGAGCGACATCCCCGCACCCGTCCTCACCCGGCTGCTCTCCGACATCACCGGGGCGTGGCGGGCGCGGGGAACCGATGCGGGGATCGTCGTCGCCGTCGAGGGGACGGACGACCGCCTCGGCGGGGCCGGCGTTGCGGACGGGGACCCGGCGGACGCGGGTGACCCGGACGGAACGGTCGTCAGCGGATCGCTGCCCGACCTGGTCCGCTGGGCCTCGGGCCGGGGCGATGCAGGCGTGCGGACCTCGACGGGTGAGCCGGTGACCGCGCCGAGGTGGATCTAGCCGACCCGGGGCACTCCCGGAGCCGAGCGGTCTCGGGACTGCTCGGCTCCGGGACCGCTCATGGTCGAAGGGCTCAGCCCTTCGCGGCTGCGTTCCAGGCGGCGACCTCGTCGCGGGCGAGCTGCTCGGCCAGCCCGATGTAGCTCGCCGGGGTGAGGGCCCTCAGGCGCCGGGTCTCCTCCTCGGGCAGGCCGAGGCCCGCGACGAACTCCTGAAGGTCGGCCTGGTGGATGCGCTTGCCGCGGGTGAGCTCCTTGAGCTTCTCGTACGGGTTCTCCATCCCGGCCACGCCCTGCAGGCCGGCCGCGCGCATGACCGACTGGATCGCCTCGCCGAGGACCTCCCAGTTCCCATCGAGGTCGGCGGCCAGGGCGTCCTCGTTGATCGCGAGCTGCCCGAGTCCCTTGACGAGGTTGCCCAGCGCGAGCACCGAATGCCCGTAGGCGACGCCGATGTTGCGCTGGGACGTCGAATCGGTGAGGTCCCGCTGCATCCGGGAGGTCACCAGCGTCGAGGCGAGCGAATCGAGGAGGGCGGAGGAGAGCTCGAGGTTCGCCTCGGCGTTCTCGAAGCGGATCGGGTTGACCTTGTGGGGCATCGTCGATGATCCCGTGGCGCCCGCGACGGGGATCTGCTTGAAGTAGTTCATCGAGATGTAGGTCCACATGTCGGTCGCGAGGTTGTGGGCGATCCGATTGAACCGGGAGATGTCGGCGAAGAGCTCGGCATCCCAGTCGTGCGACTCGATCTGCGTGGTCAGCGGGTTGAACGTCAGCCCCAGGCTGCCCTCGACGAAGGTGCGGGCGATCTGCGGCCAGTCCGCGCCGGGCACCGCGGCCATGTGCGCGGAGTACGTGCCGGTCGCACCGTTGATCTTGCCGAGGAATTCGGTCGCGGCGATCCGCTCGTACTGGCGGCGCAGGCGGTGGACGAAGACCGCGAGCTCCTTGCCCATCGTCGTCGGCGTCGCCGGCTGCCCGTGGGTGTGGGCGAGCATGGGGACGTCGGCGAGGTCGGCGGCGGTGTCGGCGAGGGCGTCGATGAGGGCCTTCGCGCGCGGCAGCCACACCTGTTCGGTGGCCTCCTTGATGCCGAGCGCCCACGAGAGGTTGTTGATGTCCTCGGACGTGCAGCAGAAGTGGACGAGCTCGCTGAGGTCGTCGGCGCCGATCTCGACTAGTGCGTCCTTGATTGTGTATTCGACGGCCTTGACGTCGTGGACCGTGACCGCTTCGTGAGCGGCGAGCGTCGCAATCGTCTCAGCGTCGAAGCCCGCGGCGAACTTCCGCAGCGCCGTGACCTCTGACTCGGTGAGAGTGCGGACGCCCGGGATCACCGAGTTCTGCGCGAGGTGGATGAACCATTCGACCTCGACGCGGATGCGGTTGCGGTTGAGCGCGGCCTCCGAGAGGTGATCGACGAGGTCAGCGGTGTCCTTGCGGTAGCGACCGTCGAGCGGTCCGAGGGCGATGGCGGGTGAGACTTGAGCAAGTGAAACGGTCGGCATGCCCTCATTTTCTCACGACCCGCCGCCACAGGCGGACTCGCGCTCACTCGCCTGTGGACGGGCAGGGGACTCGCGTGTCAGGCGGCTGTGGACGCTCAGGCCGTGTCCACAGGCCTATTCGCACCCCTTGGTCTCGGTCGGCCGGATTCCTAGCGTGGGGGCGATGACGAGAGGAGACCGGGATGATCACCGACGAACTCGCCGCCAGCCGCGACGGCTGGCGGCAGCGGGCGAACGAGCTGCGGGTGCTCGCGAACGCGACCCGGCGGATCGACGGGTGGGACTCACCGGCGGGCCGTCTCCTCATCGAGCGTCTCGGTTCGTGTGCGGAGGCGATCGGTCTCCTCGCCGATCGCGCCGACGACCTCTCCGAAGCGTACGATCTCCACCTCCAGGTCGTCTCCGTGGGCGGGAGGATCCAGCTGTGAACGGCCACGGCGTGCTCGACTCCCGGTGGATCACCGTCGACCTCGGACGCATCCTCCGCCTGCCTGACCGGCTGCGCCGCCTGTGGCCGAGCGATCTCCTGCCCCAGACCGACAGAGACCCTTCCGTCGGGCCGACCCCTTCAAGGCGGTGTGCGACCCGGCCGCCGGGGTCTGCCGTCCCGGACGGGGATGGCCACCCGCCGGAGCTCGGCGGGCCCCCGCCGTCACGGGCCGCCGTCGCCCGAGCGGCCGCCTCGGCGGGGATCACCCTGACCGCACCGTCGGCCGCAGTCCGCGAGGAACTCCCCGCCGAGGTCGTGCGCCCGCGCGACCTCGACGTCCTCTCGGCGTGGCTGGCAGGGTTCGCCGCCGAACTCGCCCTCGCCCGCACCCGGATGGCGCTCGTCGTCGGTGCCGAGAGCAGCGCCGTCCACCTCGAGATCGCCATGGCCGCCGACTCCTGCCTCGCGATGCTCGCCCTGCGCGGAGCAGACAACGCCGACTTCGCCGGGTACGAGTTCCTCCGCCGCCTCGAACCGGGTGAGGTGGCGTCCGTGTGCGAGGACCTCTCCGACCTCGTGGCCGGCGACTGCGTCCTCACCCTCACCTGCCTCGGCAGCAGTGCCGACGGGCAGCCTGCCCGCGCAGGGATGGAGTTCCTCCACCGACAGGCGGGGAGATGGTCACGACCGCTCCTCGAGCGAGGGGAGAACGGGATGACGGTCGCGCGCACGGAGGAGATGCCCGATGGTGCGGTGCGGATGGTCGTCGCCTCGATGCTCACGCGTCTGCGCTTCGCCGAGGTGGGCTCCCCATGATCGGAACGACGACCCGTGGCGGGGGCGGGATCACGGTCGGTGATCGGATCGAGATCAGCGGCACCGACCTCGACCGCCTCGGCGCGCGGATCGGGGAGCTCTCGGCCGACGGCACGGTCGGCGACTTCGACCTCGGCACCCTGCTCACGCAGGTGCCGGCGCCGCTCACCGCCCTCAACCTCGACGCCGCCCGGGTCCGCTATCACCAGCAGCTCGCGCTCGTGCTCGCCGAACTCGAAGCGACGGTGCTCGCGATCCGCACCGCAGCGCTCGCCTACCGCGAGGCAGAGAAAGGAGTGAGCGAGGTCTTCGGGGGACTCCTCGACGGCCTCGGATATGCCACCGGCAGGCTCATCGCCATCAGCCTGCCCGTCATCATCCCCGCCGCCATCGCCGTCGGCGTCCCCGCCGTCGCAGGATGGCAGATCATCGACGCCACGGGACTCGACGACGTGGTCGAGCGGCACTTCGGCATCGACCTCGGCCAGGCCAAAGCCGACATCACCGAGGACTTCGTCGCCCTCGTGTTCGAGAACTCCGACGCCACCGGTGCCGTCATCGAGCACGTGCTGCCGGGGATGGTCGTAGGCTTCCTCGGGTTGCCGCCGGGACTGCTCGCCGTCGACTCGGACACGACGCTGTGGCCCCACGACTCGGGGTCGATGACCGCGTGGGTGCTTGCGGCCGCGAACCTCGTCGGTCTGCTCACCCCCTCCGAGGTCGAGGTGTGGAAGGCGCAGGGCCTGACGCAACCCCACACCAGACCCCCGGCCGACGTCGCCGAGCTCTACGACCGCGAAGCCGCCCAGCATCGCGGAGTCGACTCGGGCCAGGTGCGCATCGAAGAGGTGCGCTCTCCCGACGGAACCACGCGCTACATCGTCTATGTTCCGGCGACCACGGACTGGTCACCGGTCCCGGGGGAGAACACGACCGACCTGACGACGAACGTCGAGGGCATGGCCGGCAACGACACGGTGATGCGCGAGATGGTCCGGCGGGCGATCGCCGACGCCGGGATCCCAGACGACGCCGAGGTGATGCTCGTCGGATACTCCCAGGGCGGCATCACGGCCGGGTCGCTGGCCGCCGATCCCGCGTTCCTCGCCGACGTCAACGTCACCGCGCTCGTCACCGTCGGGGCGCCCGTGTCCGACTTCCCCATCGATGAGGGCATCGACGTCCTCTCGATCGAACACGAACAGGACCTCGTTCCCGATCTCGACGGCAACGAGAACCCGGTCCGGGACCGCTGGTCGACCATCACCGTCGACTACGATCCCGACGCGCTGCGGCAGGCACCGAACCTCGCCGACCGCAGCGACAAGGAGCTCGACGACATGTTCGACTCCGCGGGCGCCGCACACTCCTCGGCCGCCTACTCCGCCTCGATCGGCCTCATGGTCGCCGCCGGTCACCCGGCACTCAGGGGATTCACGGCGAGGAACGCGCAGTTCTTCTCCGGGCGCATCACCGAGACCCGGGACTACCAGGGACGACGCAGGCGCAGCTGAACGGATCGGGGTGCTCGGACATACGGTGGTCGGACTCCCAACCACCTCGGCGAGGATCGACAAACGGCACCGCGAACCTTTGGCGAGTGACGCACAGCACGAGGTCACACCCCTAGGCTGATCACGACCGATGATCTTCGGAGTCGGTGCGGACGCCGCTTCCGCACAGCGCGCTCGACACACCGGTCCAGTGGCACCGGCTGAGGCGATTCGGTATCGTTGACATACCTGTGAATCGCATCACTCGAGGGTGAGTCCTCCCACCAGAGGCCCCGCCCGCAGCACCCGGTCCGCCACTGGTCACCTCCGGTGGGTCGGACCACGAACAAAGGAGTACTGGAATGACCTCGAACATTTCAGTGGGATCCGGGACTGCCCACAGTCAGCCCACGGAGCCTCGCATGATTCAGATGCTCACGGAGGACGGCAACCGCGTCCAGTCCGGAGAGTACGACGCGTTCGCCGCAGAGCTCACCGATGAGGATCTGCGCGGGTTCTATCGGGACATGGTCCTCGTCCGCCGCGTCGATGCGGAGGGAGCCGCACTGCAGCGGCAGGGACAGCTCGGCCTCTGGGCGCCGATGTTCGGCCAGGAGGCCGCTCAGATCGGCATGGGGCGCGCAGCGCGTCCGCAGGACTTCGTCTTCCCCACCTACCGCGAACACGGCCTCGCCTACACCCGCGGCGTCGAACCGGAGACCCTCCTCGGCATCTTCCGAGGTCAGAACCACGGCGGTTGGGATCCGCAGGAGCACCGCTTCCATACGTACACGATCATCATCGGCTCCCAGACGCTTCATGCCGCCGGGTATGCGATGGGTGTGAACATGGACGGCGACGTCGGCACCGGCGACCTCGACCGCGACACCGTCGCCATCGCCTGCTTCGGTGACGGCGCGACCTCCGAGGGTGACGTGTCCGAGGCGCTCAACTTCGCCGGGGCCTTCCACGCCCCTGTGCTCTTCTTCTGCCAGAACAACCAGTGGGCGATCTCCGAGCCCACCCGTGTCCAGAGCGCGGCCCCGCTGTACAAGCGCGGCGAGGGCTTCGGGGTGCCCGGCATCCGCGTCGACGGCAACGACATCATCGCGATGTACTCCGTGGCCCGTGCGAGCCTCGACTCCGTGCGCGCCGGCAACGGTCCGATGCTCATCGAGGCCTTCACCTACCGTCGTGGTGCCCACACCACGGCTGACGATCCGACGAAGTACCGTGACCGCGCCGAAGAGGAGATCTGGGAGGACCGCGACCCGATCACGCGTCTGCGCGCCTACCTCGAGAACCACACGGACACGGGTGAGGACTTCTTCGCCGAGGTCGACGCCGAAGCCGACACCCTGGCCGCGCGCATCCGCCACAACTGCGTGACCATGGAGGACCCGGATCCGGTCGAGATGTTCGCCAATGTCACCTCCGAGCCTCACTCGCTGGTCGATGAGGAGCGTGCGGAATTCCTCGCATACCAGTCCTCATTCGCCGATGCAGGTGAGGCCTGATGGAGAAACTTCCCCTTTCCAAGGCGATCACAGCCGGTCTGCGGAAGGCCATGGAGGACGACCCGAAGGTCGTCCTCATTGGTGAGGACATCGGAAAGCTCGGCGGCGTCTTCCGCGTCACCGAGGGCCTGCAGAAGGATTTCGGTCCGCAGCGGGTCATCGATGCGCCGCTGGCCGAATCCGGGATCGTCGGCACGTCGATCGGCATGGCGATCCGCGGCTACCGGCCCGTCGTCGAGATCCAGTTCGACGCGTTCATCTTCCCGGCCTACGACCAGATCGTCACGCAGGTCGCCAAGCTCTACAACCGCACGCTCGGCAACGAGCGCATCCCGATGGTCATCCGCGTGCCCTACGGCGGTGGGATCGGCTCTCCCGAGCACCACTCGGAGAGCCCGGAGGCCGTCTTCGCCCACCACGCCGGCCTCAAGCTCATCAGCCCATCGACGGCCAATGACGCGTACTGGATGATCCAGGAGGCGATCAAGAGCGACGATCCGGTGATGTTCTTCGAGCCCAAGCGCCGCTACTGGCAGCGCGGGGACGTCGACACCACTCGCCGTGATCTCGGGATGCTCGAGGCACGGGTGCTCAGCGAGGGCACCGACGTCACGCTGGTGACCTACGGCCCGCTCGTGCCCACGGCCCTCGACGTCGTCGCGGCGGCCGCGGAGGAGGGCAAGAGCGTCGAACTCATCGACCTGCGCAGCCTCAACCCGCTCGACCTCTCGACGATCGAGCGCTCCGTGGTCAAGACCGGTCGCCTCGTCGTCACCCATGAGGCGCCGACGTTCCTCGGTCTGGGATCGGAGATCGCCGCCCGCATCTCGGAACGCTGCTTCTTCAACCTCGAGGCCCCGGTCATCCGGGTCGGCGGGTACCACACCCCCTATCCGGGCTCGCGGATGGAAGAGCACTACCTGCCCGACCTCGATCGCATCTTCGACGGTGTCGACCGGGCCCTGGCCTACTGACGAGAAGGAGAGCAAGAATGGCATTCGAATTCCCCCTTCCCGACGTCGGCGAAGGCCTCACCGAGGCGGACATCGTCTCCTGGAAGGTGTCCCCCGGCGATGAGGTGACGGTCAATCAGATCCTCGTCGAGATCGAGACCGCGAAGTCACTCGTCGAGCTGCCCAGCCCTCAGGCCGGGACCGTCGGCGCCCTCCTCGTCGAGGAGGGTCAGACCGTCGAGGTCGGCACCCCGATCATCCGCTTCGGAGGTGCCGATGACTCCGGCGCCGAGGCGGCCGAGACGATGTCCGCGCCCCACGCCGAGACGCAGGCGCCTGCCTCCGAAGGCGCGGTGACCACCGACGACGAAGGCGGTGCCACGCTCGTCGGATACGGCGCGAAGGCCGCTTCGTCGAAGCGTCGCCTCCGCAAGGGTGCGCCGGCGCCCGGCGGCACTGCCGCCGGCTCGGCTGCGGAGGCTCCGGCAGCGCAGTCGGGTGCGGGAGCGCAGTCGGGTGCGGAAGCGCAGCCGGCCGCGGAGGCGCCGACCGCCTCGGCGAATGAGGCACCGACGGGAGCAAAGCCCCTGGCCAAGCCGCCGGTGCGCAAACTCGCGAAGGACTTAGGCGTCGATCTCGCCACGGTCACGGCGACCGGCTCCCGCGGCGAGGTCACCCGCGCCGACGTCCTGGCGGCCGCCGACGGCTCGGCCGCACCTGCAGTCTCAGGGGCGACCGCCTCGGCGAGTGTCGATACCGGCGAACTCGAGGAGCGGATCCCGTTCAAGGGCGTGACGAAGATGATGGCCAAGGCCATGGTCGACTCCGCGTTCACGATGCCCCATGTCACGGAGTTCCTCGACGTCGACGTCACCGAGACGATGGCGTTCGTCCGTCGGCTCAAGGCGTCGAAGGTGCTCGGCGAGGATGTGCGCGTGTCTCCGCTGCTCATCGTCGCGAAGGCCGTCGCGTGGGCGGTGGGACGCAACCCGCGGATCAACTCGGCCCTCGAGGGCGATGACATCGTCGTCAAGAAGTACGTCAACCTCGGGATCGCCGCTGCGACTCCGCGCGGACTCATCGTGCCGAACATCAAGAACGCGCACGCGATGGGTCTGACGCAGCTCGCACAGGGCATCCAGGACCTCACGGCCCTGGCCCGGTCGGGCAAGACGCCTCCGGCGGACCAGACGGGTGGGACGATCACCATCACCAACGTCGGCGTGTTCGGCGTCGACGCCGGCACCCCGATCATCAACCCTGGTGAGGCCGCGATCCTCGCCTTCGGGCAGGTGCGGAAGAAGCCGTGGGTGGTCGACGACGAGATCGTTCCGCGCGAGATCACGACCCTGTCGGTGAGCGCCGACCATCGCGTCGTCGACGGCGAGATCATCTCGAAGTTCCTCGCCGACGTCGGCCGCGGCCTCGAGGATCCGAGCGTCCTCCTCGCGTGAGGTCGCGCGCCTCGTTCGGTAGGTGTGTCCCGCTCGGTAGGGGTGTCCCGCTCGGGTGAGAAGTCGTCGGGTGACCGGTACGCAAGCTCCGACGCCACAACGCCCCAGCAGCGATAACGCCCCCGCAGCCTCTTGTCCTACCCTTGCACGCGTAGGACAAGAGGCTGCGAGGGCGTTGCGCGAAGCTGCCGGGAGGACGTATCGCTCAAGGGGAGATGCGGCGCCCCGGGTGGGAATTGCTTCGAGAGCCGTCTCGGGACACAACAGGACTCACGCTCTGCTGGTCTGTGGAACAAGCTGGCAGCACTGTTCACCCGGCGGCGCGCTCAAACTCAGACTGTCGTGGCCACGCCACAGCGGATGCGGCCGCCACCTGCACACCGGCTGCCAGCGTCACGCCCAGAATCCACCAGAGTCCTGCGTCGAGCAGCACTGACCATGCGGTGACGACGAGGCCGGCGCAGAATGCCATGAGGACGAGACGCGGTTTCGGAACGAGTCGTCGTGCCCGAAGAAGCGGGACGAGCAGGCACAGCCAACCGACGAGCAGGACGATGACCCCGATCGAGTCCGACGCTGATGGCCCGTGGTCGTTGCTCAGCGACAGCACTCGCGCACCTTGGTCAGGCAGTATCACCACGACAGTGCCGATCAGCGACAGGGCGAACCAACCGCAGAGGCCGAATCTCATGTGCCTCCGCGCCGGGGCGGAGCTCCGTGTACGCCGCATTCTCAACTCCACGTCCGCGTGATCGAGATGCCCCCAGCATAGACGCAGCCGGGGCATAGCGCGTGTCGACGAGTTCCGTCGAAAAGTATGACGCCCCCGCAGCCTCTTGTCCTACCCTTGCACGCGTAGGACAAGAGGCTGCGGCGGCGTTGCGCGAAGCTGCCGGGAGGACGTATCGCTCAAGGGGCGATTCGGCGCCTCGGGTGCTGTGGGCACCCTACTTGTCGAGGTAGGCGCTGTTCTTCTCGGAGTACTTGCCGTCCTTGACGAGCCGCTTGGCGAGGCAGTGGTCGCGGTCGAGACCCCATGAGCGGCACTGCTCGAGCGCCGGGCCGGAGTCCTTGTACGGCGTATCGATGACGGTGACCCAGTAGCCGCCGGTCTTGTACGCCTTCCACTCACTGCTGTCGAGGAGGATCGCACCCGGGTACTTGACCTGGTTCGCCTTGAATTCGTCGAGGATGTCCTGCGCCGACCACGTCTTCCCGTCGGCTTCGGTGCCGACCTGCTTCGCGCTCACCTGCGTCACCCACTGACCTTCGAGTGCGGCGGCCTTCTCGGCACCCGACTCGACGAAGCCGTCGAGCTCCTCCTCGGGCGAAGCAGAGGGCTGGACGAGTTCGTCGCTCGGCGACGGTGCCTGCGAGGTCGGCTCGCCGCTGACATCGGCGGGCACGGTCCCGGTCTCCGGAGCGAGCCACCGGATGCCGAAGAAGCCGACGAGCGCGAGGACCATGACGATGGCGAGGATGACGACGACGACCTTGAGGCCGGTGCTTCTGCGCGGGCGCACGGACTGCGTCTGACCGGAGTCGGGACCGCCGTAGCCGGGCACCGCTGCGAAGCCGCCCGAATCCGTGCCGCGCCAGGAGGAGCCGCCGGCATGACCGGGCTGGGCGGGGAACCCGCCGCTGTTCGGGTTGCGGGCCTCACCGGTGCGGCGAGGTCCTCCGCGACCGCCTCCGCGGGCGGGTTCGGGCGCGCGCGCGTTGATATGGTCCTGGAACGGTGAGCTGCCGGCCGGAGCGAAGACGTTGCTGCGGCGGGTCTGCGAGACGGGGAAGTCGCCGGTGTGGCGTTCGATGTACTCGTAGTACGTCGAACGGTCGAACTCGGCCTCGGCCGGGTTCGGGTCCTGATCCTGTCCCTGCGGCCGGGCCTGGGCGCCCCGGCCGGATCGATCGGTCGGAACCCAGTCATCGCTGGTCGCGGGACGGATGCGCGGCCTCGGTGGAACGTCGCTCATCTGTCCTCCAGAGTGCCAGATGTGGTGGCAATCATCTTCTTACCTTGACACGAGTTCCATGGGTCTTCAACACGGCCCCGAAGTCCCCGCACCCCTTACATCTGCAGTGATCGCCGAGGCGGCCCGACCCTGAGCGCGGCCGTGCAGAGGGGCGTCTGGCAAGGGGAGTGGGTGTCCGACCCGCCGAGATCCGCGAAGATCTGGGCCACACCCCTACCGGAAGGTAGTTGAAATGCAGACTTTTCGGGCGAGCGGCGGCTCGCGCGGTGGCCCGGGTGACTTCGGAGGGTGTGAATTTGCCCAGAAGGCCCGGGTCTCTCTAAACTGGTTGTCTGTTGTGTCGTGACGGCCCGGTCCCCGACTGATCCGCCGCGACCGACATGGTGCTCACCCACCGCTGCACTCCAGCTTCGGCCATCTCTCACAGGCTACGGCTTCAGCGCTGGTGAGACATCTCGCCCGAACGGGCATGCCTGTTTCGGCGTACACAATTTCCATTGCGAACGCCGCGTGCACGGGTGCACATCCGCCTTTCGACCGGACGCAGGTCCGCGCCTGGGTCGGATCGTGCCCGCCGCAGCAGCATCGCGTGAATTTGTTGATGTCTTCCGACATCGGCGCAAGCGAATGAGCTTGTCTCGAGAGTCGGTAACTTGTGAACTGGAGGAGAGTCATGGCAGCAACCTGCCAAGTCACCGGGGCCGTTCCCGGTTTCGGACACAATGTGTCCCACTCGAAGCGCCGCACGAAGCGCCGCTTCAACCCGAACATTCAGACGAAGCGCTACTACGTCCCGTCGCTGCGCCGCAACGTCACCCTCAATGTGTCCGCCAAGGGCATCAAGGTCATCGACGTCCGCGGGATCGACGCCGTCGTCGCCGAACTCATTGCCAAGGGAGTGAAGCTCTGATGGCGAAGACCCAAGACGTTCGTCCGATCATCAAGCTCAAGTCGACTGCCGGCACCGGGTACACCTACGTGACCCGCAAGAACCGCCGCAACAACCCGGATCGCATCGTGCTCAAGAAGTACGATCCCGTCATCCGCAAGCACGTCGATTTCCGAGAGGAGCGCTGAGCGCACATGGCCAAGAAGTCCAAGATCGCCCGCGACAAGCAGCGTCGCGTCATCGTTGAACGCTATGCGGAGCGCCGCGCCGCCCTCAAGCGTCAGCTCACCCACCCCGACAGCACGGACGAGCAGCGTGAGGAAGCACGCCTCGGCCTGCAGAAGCTTCCTCGCGATGCCTCGCCGGTGCGTGTGCGCAATCGCGACCAGGTCGACGGCCGCCCCCGCGGCTACCTGCGCAAGTTCGGACTCTCGCGCGTCCGCTTCCGCGAAATGGCGCACGACGGCGAGTTGCCCGGCATCACGAAGTCGAGCTGGTAATCTCGAGGGAGTTCGTTATCGGAAAACGGACCGGTAACTGACCGACTTGTCCTAAGGAGGACACTTTTATGGCTAAGAACCGCAGTGAGCTCGTTGCAGAAGTTGCCGAGAAGTCCGGCCTGACCCAGAAGCAGGTCTCGGATGTTCTCGATGGTGTCTTCGATGTCTTCTCCGACGTCGTCGGCAAGGGCGAGAAGCTCACCATCCCCGGCTGGCTCTCCGTCGAGCGCACCGAGCGTGCCGCTCGCAAGGGTCGCAACCCGCAGACCGGTGAAGAGATCGAGATCAAGGCCGGCTACTCCGTGAAGCTGTCCGCTGGTTCGAAGCTCAAGGCTGCCGCTGGCACCCCGAAGTGACCTTCGCGCTCAAGCGCAGGATGGCCCGGACCGATCGGTCCGGGCCATCTGCTTTCCCCGGGCGATTCCCACGCCGAGGCGGCTGACCGGAATCGTGTCCGCCCCGCACAGCGGGGTGATCCTCAGGAGATCTGCACCACCTCGGCGGTCGTGAGTTCGCCGCCGCAGACCCCGGGACGATATCCTTGTTCCATGCACGAATCGGCAGGCGGACCTCTGTGACCTCTCACGACAACGAGCCGATCATCCGATTCACCGCTCGCGCAGCGATCCCGCTCGTCGCACTCCTCGGCGCAGCCGTCGGACTCGTCGCGATGCTCTACACGGGAGCCGCCGAGCCGACCGTCATCAACGACCCGGGAGCCGTCGTCCGCTTCGGACTGCCGGCCGCGAAGTTCGTCTTCAACCTCGCGATGAGCCTCACCGTCGGCGCACTCCTCTTCGCGCTCCTCATCCTGCCCCGCACGCAGGGGCGGATCCGGGGCAGGAAGGCGCAGCAGGACGAGCAGCCGCCGCTCGACGCGCTCTGGGAGAAGTCTCTCAAAGTCGCCGAGGTCGCCTCTGTGGCGTGGACGATCTCCGCTGTCGCCGTCCTCCTCTTCACCTTCGTCTCCACCGTCGGTGCGCAGGCCTACCTCAACTTCTCGAACCAGCTCGGCGTCTTCCTCACCCAGATCGCCTTCGGCCAGTACTGGGCCCTCATCGTCGTCCTCATCGCCGTCGCCTCGACGCTGTGCTTCGGCTCCCGGTCCTACCTCGGCCTCGCCTTCGCCGGCGTCCTCTCGCTCGGCGTGATGATCCCCCTCGCCCTCATGGGCCACTCCGCCCAGGCGTCGGGCCACACGCAGGCCGTCAACAGCATCGGACTCCACCTCTTCGGCGTCGCCCTGTGGCTCGGCGGTCTCTTCGTCATCGCCCTGCTCGGCTCCCGCCTCGCCAAGTCGCCCGAGCTGGGGACGTTCATCGCCCGCTACTCGTCGATCGCGCTCTTCGCGTTCGTCGTCGTCGCCTTCTCCGGCGTCGTCAACTCGATGCTGCGCGTCGAGGACCTCGCGGATCTCATGACCCCATACGGCCAGGTCATCATCGCGAAGACCTTCGCGACGATCCTCCTCGGGCTCGTCGGCTTCTGGCACCGCCGGTTCGTCATCGCCCGGCTCGGCAAGGTCGCCTCCGTGACGGGCGAGTTCTGGCGCCTCATCCTCGTCGAGTTCGTCATCTTCGGAGCGACGATGGGCCTGGCCGTCGCCCTCTCCCGCTCCCAACCGCCCGTCCCGCAGGAGCCGGTGGGCAACCCGACGCCCTCGGAGATCCTCACCGGAGAGCCTCTGCCCCCCGCACCGAACTTCGCCCGCTTCTTCTCCGAGTGGTCGGTCGACCCGCTGTGGGTCGTCGTCGCCGTGGGGCTGACGATCGCCTACGTCGCCGGGTACCTCCAGCTCCGTCGCCGAGGCGACACCTGGTCGGTCTTCCGCCTCGTCAGCTGGGTGCTCGGAATGATCGGCCTCGTCTACGTCACTTCGGGCGGCGTCCAGGTCTACGGCGAGGTGTCGTTCTCGGCGCACATGATCCAGCACATGCTCCTCGTCATGGTCGTGCCCATCCCGATGGTCCTCGGCGCCCCGATCACCCTGCTCATGCGGGCGACGACCGCGCGCACCGATGGCTCCCGCGGCATCCGCGAATGGGTGCTCTGGCTCGTCCACACCCCCTACATGCGCTTCTTCGCCAATCCGGTCGTCGCCTCGGTCAACTTCGCCGGTTCCCTCGTCGTCTTCTACTACGCGGGGCTGATGAAGTACGCCCTCGAGTGGCATCTCGGCCACGAGCTCATGATCGTCCACTTCCTCGCCGCCGGCTACCTCTTCACCCAGGCCCTCATCGGCATCGACCCCGGCGTCAAGCGGTTCCCCTACCCGCTGCGCCTGCTCATGCTCCTCATCACGATGGCCTTCCACGCCTTCTTCGGCATCTCCCTGCTCAGCTCCGAGGTGCTCATCGAAGGCGACTGGTTCGGCAACATGGGCACCGACTGGGGATACTCCGCGATCGAGGACCAGCAGCGGGGCGGCGCGATCGCCTGGGGCATCGGCGAGATCCCGACGCTGTTCCTTGCGATCATGGTCGCCTTCCAGTGGTCGAAGTCGTCCGACCGGGAGGCCAAGCGGGTCGACCGCCGGGAGGCCCGCACCGGCGACGCCGAGCTGCGCGCCTACAACGACATGCTCACGCAGATCGCCGAACGCGACGCGAACGCCGGTCCCCGCCGAGGCTGACTCCGGTCCCCGCCGAGGCTGAACCACCCGACCGCCTCGGCGAACCCGTCTCACGCACACCTGATGTGCGGGAATGTGCACGTCGAATTCCCGAATTCCCGCCCTCACGTATCCCATTCGCCGATGTGATGGCGCACACTGTTTCTTGAGCACCATTCACCAATCGGGTGGATGTGGGCGCGTTCAGCCGCGGGAGGGGCCTCATCGCCGAGTCCCCTGACATCGCGGGATCGCCGCCTACGCTGCCCCAGCGGAACGATCCGACCTGTCAACGATGAAGCGGATCGTGGAAATCAAGGAGAGTCATGAGTGCACAGAGCAATGCCGAGAGGAAGACGATCCGAACGCAGCTGCGCAAGGTCGTCGCCGCCTCGATGGCGGGCACCGTCGTCGAATGGTACGAGTTCTTCCTCTACGGGTCAGCGGCGACGCTGGTGTTCAACCACATCCTGTTCCCGCCGTCGGACAACCCGCTGACGCCGATCCTCCTCGGTTTCGCGACCTACGCTGTCGGCTTCATCGCCCGCCCCATCGGCGGCATCGTCTTCGGCCACTACGGTGACAAGTTCGGACGCAAGAAGCTCCTCCAGCTCTCCATCATCCTCGTCGGGGCGGCGACGTTCCTCATGGGCTGCCTGCCGACGTTCGGTCAGATCGGCTACCTCGCTCCGATCCTCCTCGTCCTCCTCCGCATCGTCCAGGGCTTCGCCGTCGGCGGCGAATGGGGCGGCGCGGTGCTCCTCGTCGCCGAGCACTCCCCGGACAAGGAACGCGGTTTCTGGTCCTCGTGGCCGCAGTCGGGCGTGCCGCTGGGCAACCTGCTCGCCACCGGCGTCCTCTTCGTCCTCACTGCCACCCTGTCCGAGGAGGCGTTCCTCTCGTGGGGCTGGAGGATCGCGTTCTGGCTCTCGGCGGTCATCGTCCTCATCGGCTACTACATCCGCACCCGAGTCTCCGACGCCCCGATCTTCGAGAAGATCCAGGCCGAGGAGATCGAGGAGGGCGTCGACTACGGCGTCAAGGCCGTCTTCAAGCGCTACCCGCGTGAGGTCTTCACCGCCATGGGTCTGCGGCTGGTCGAGAACATCCACTACTACCTCGTCGTCACCTTCTCGATCACCTACCTCGCGGTCGCCGTCGGCATCGAGGCGAGCGAGATCCTCGGCCTCCTGCTCGGCGCGCACGCCATCCATGCGCTGCTCGTGCCGATGATCGGTGCCCTCGGGGACCGGATCGGACGCAAGCCGCCCTACGCGATCGGCATCATCCTCACCGCCTCGTGGGGCTTCTTCGCCTTCCCGATGTACGACACGGGCAACCCCGGACTGATCTTCCTCGCCCTCCTCCTCGGACTCGTCTTCCACGGCTTCATGTACGCGGGGCAGCCGGCGATCATGGCGGAGATGTTCCCGACCCGGATGCGCAACTCGGGTGTGTCCACGGGATACCAGGTCACGGCGATCGTCGCCGGATCGTTCGCGCCGATCATCGCGACCGCGCTGCTCGACGAGTTCGGCTCCTCGGTGCCGATCGCGATCTACCTCGCCGTGGCCGCTCTCATCTCGCTCGTCGCGCTCATCTTCACCCGCGAGACGAAGGGCATCGACCTCCACTCCCTCGACCACGCCGACAAGGTTCGCCGCGGGGTCGTCACGCACTGATCGGGTCGTCGCCGCATCGCCGTGGCTCATCCGCCGCGGTGGTGCGGCGTCCGCGGTCAGGCACAGCAGAGAAGGGACGGGAAATGGCAGTTGATCTCACCGGCAGGAGGGCCCTCGTCACCGGCGGGGCCTCGGGCCTGGGCAAGGCGATGTGCGAGTCCTTCGCCGAGGCGGGTGCGACCGTCGTCGTCGCCGACGTCGACGCGGAGGCGGCGGGGGCAGTCGCCGAGGCGATCGGTGGGGAGGCGTGGGCCGTCAACCTCGCCGACACCTCGGCGCTCGACGGGATCGACCTCGAGGTCGACATCCTCGTCAACAATGCCGGGATCCAGCGGATCCACCCGATCCCGGAGTTCCCGCTGGAGGAATGGCGGCTGATCATGACGATCATGCTCGAGGCGCCGTTCGTGCTCACGAAGGCTGCGCTGCCGGGGATGTACGAGCGGGGCTGGGGGAGGGTCATCAACGTCTCCTCCGTCCACGGGCTGCGCGCCTCGGCGAACAAGTCCGCGTACGTCGCGGCCAAGCACGGACTCATGGGTCTGACGAAGACGACGGCGCTCGAGGCCGGTCCGCGCGGGGTGACGTGCAATGCGATCAACCCGGGCTATGTGCTCACGCCCCTGGTCAAGGGGCAGATCGCGGATCAGGCGGTGACGAACGGGATCAGTGAGGACGAGGTGCTCGAGAAGGTCTTCCTCGGCCACTCGGCCGTGCCCCGCCTCGCGGAGCCCGAGGACATCGCCGCGCTCGCGCTCTTCCTCGCCTCCGACGCCGCCGCGGTCGTCACGGGCACCGCGCACAGCATCGACGGAGGCTGGACCGCCGCCTGAGCAGGGATAGCGGGGAGAGCGCCGCGCGGGTCAGAGCACCTCGAGGATGCTGCGGACGGCGGCATTGCGCAGGGATTCGTGCCGCACCGACGCCCAGTAGGACACGCGCTTTGAGAAGAGCTCGGGCAACACCTGGATCAGGCGGCTGCTGTCCCGGGCGAGGAAGTCGGGCAGGATGCCGATGCCCACCCCGTTCGCCGTGGCGAGAACGTGGGCGTGGACCGAGGTCGAACGGAAGAAGCCCCTGCCGGCCGGGATCTCGCTCGAGGCGTCGTCGAGGTCGTCGACCTGGAGTGCGTTCTCGATGTAGTAGACGATCCTGTGCTCGGCGAGGTCGTCGAGCGTGACCGGAACCGGGTGCGTGCGCAGGTACTCCTGCGACGCATAGAGCTGGAGCCGGTAGTCGCGGATGCGCTTGGCGACGCTGCGCGGGGCGTCGGGTCGACCGACGACGACCTCGATGTCGACGCCGGACCGGTACTGGCGGGCCCGCTGGGTCGCGGTGATGAGCTCGATCTGCAGGCCCGGATGGCTGATCTGCAGCGCCGTCAGCGCCGGCACCGCGTATTCGAGAGCGAAGGCCTGCGGGCAGGCGATGCGGATCGTGCCCGAGAGCGCTGAGGACTCGCGCGCGTCGATCCTCCCCAGCGCCGCCTCGATGTCCTCGGCGATCGGCAGCAGCTGCCGACCCGCGGTGCTCAGCTCCCATCCGTCCGGGGAGGCGACGAGAACGCGCTGACCGTAGGCCTTCTCCAAGGCAGCGATGCGCCGCGACACGGTCGTGTGATTGAGTCCCAGACTGTGCGCGGCGGCCGTGAACTTCCCCAGACGCGCCACGGCGAGGAGGGTGAGGAGATCCTCCGGCGAGATCTGCTGAGGTGCATGAGCGGCCATAGTCCGCCCAGTCTATCTGCGTGCATGCACACAACCGGTGCGGAAGAGGTGACCGTCGCCGGCGGCCGGCACGGGCAGGGCTGGCGTAATGTGAAGGGGAACACACGAGATTTCGATGCGAGGAGGCATGCGATGGCGACGATTGGATGGATCGGCCTGGGGAACATGGGCCGACCGATGACGGCGAACCTGGTCAAGGCCGGCCACACGGTCAAGGGCTTCGACGTGGTCCCGGAGGCCGTGACCGCGGCGGCGGAGGATGGTGTCACCCCGGTGGGTTCGATCGCCGAGGCGGTCGCCGGTGCCGATATCGTCTTCACGATGCTGCCCAAGGGCGAGCATGCCCGCGCCGTCTACCTCACCCCTGACGGTGTCCTCGCCACCGCCGATCCCGCGACCCTCCTCGTCGACTCCTCGACGATCGACTTCGACTCCGCCCGGGCCCTGCACGCCGAGGCGAAGGCCGCCGGCTTCCGCTTCGTCGACGGTCCCGTCTCCGGCGGTGTCACCGGTGCACAGGCCGGCACGCTCACCTTCATGCTCGGCGGGTCCGATGCGGACGTCGCCGAGGCGAAGCCCTTCATCGAGCCGATGGCCGGCAACATCTTCCACGCCGGCGGCGACGCCGCGGGTCAGGCCGCGAAGATCGTCAACAACATGATGCTCGCGATCAGCCTCGAAGGCGTCGTCGAAGGCGCGGTGCTCGCGCAGCGCTTCGGTCTCGACCCTAAGGCGTTCTACGACATCGCGAAGGTCTCCTCCGGCGACTCGTGGCCCCTGCGCACCTGGTATCCGGTGCCCGGGGTGACCGAGACCTCGGCGTCGAACAACGACTTCAAGCCCGGCTTCGCCACGGCTCTCATGCACAAGGACGTCGGGCTCGCGCTCGCCGGTGCCGAGACCCAGGGCGTCGACCTGCCCGCGGCCACCCTCGTCTACGCGCAGCTGCAGAAGCTCGTCGACGAAGGCCTCGAGGGACTCGACACGACGGCGATCATCAAGAACATCGACCCCGAGGCGCAGGGCCTGCCGACAAAGCCCTGAGCGACCGGCGCCGTGATCCGACGATTCTGCGCCCCCTGACCGGGGCCATGCTGCGCCCGCTCTCCGGTGAGCGGGCGCAGATGCCTCTCCCGAGGAGCGCAGAGATCCGGCCCGGCAGCGGCGCATGCGAGACTGGGAGCATGAGTTCGACCGAGCCCCTCACCGCAGAAGAGTCCGCCGCGATCCGCACCCGCCTCGACGAGGTGGCCGAACGCACGGCAGCCGCCGCCGAGGCGAGCGGACGGTCCGCGGACGCGGTGCGGATCCTGCTTGCGACGAAGACGCAGCCGGCCGAGCGGATCCGGGTGGCGATCGAGCACGGCTTCTCACTCATCGGCGAGAACAAGGTGCAGGAGCTCGTCGCCAAGGCCGACGACCTCGCCGACCTTCCGCACGAATCGCACCTCATCGGTCCCCTGCAGAAGAACAAGGTCAACCACACGCTGCGCCACGCCCAGTGCATCCAGTCCGTCGACAGCCTCGCGCTCGCGGAGAGGATCGACAACCGCCTCGGCGTCCTCGACTCCACCGTCGACGTCTTCGTCCAGGTCAACACGTCCCGCGAGGACTCGAAGTCCGGGGTCGCACCCGAGGACGCCGAGGCGCTCGTGGCAGCAGTGCGCGACCTCGATCGCCTGCGTCTGCGGGGCCTGATGACCATCGGCCTGCCCGGCCAGACGCCCGAGGAGATCCGCCCGAGCTACTCAGACCTCCGCGAGCTCCGCGACCGGCTCATCGCGACCGGTGCCCTGCCCGCCGACGCCACCGAGCTGTCGATGGGGATGAGCAACGACTTCGAGCTTGCGATCGCCGAGGGGGCGACGATGGTGCGCATCGGTTCGAGCGTCTTCGGCGCCCGCCCCGCCCCGTGAGCATGTGTCCCCCGATGACAGCCGCCCTGCCGCCACGCCAGCGGATCTGAGACGATGGAGAGATGAACGCCAGTCCGCAGAGTTCCGCGGCCACCGCCGCAGACGACACCCCCGCCGAGGCGACCGCCCCGACCCGCGCCCGCGAACCCAAGGTCCGCGCCCCCGAGCTCATCGGCCGCCGGTGGATGAACTCCGGCGGCAAGGAGCTCACCCTCGCCGACCTCCGCGGCAAGGTCGTCCTCCTCGACTTCTGGACGTTCTGCTGCATCAACTGCCTCCACGTCCTCGACGAGCTGCGGCCGCTCGAGGAGAAGTACGCAGGCGAACTCGTCATCATCGGCGTCCACTCGCCGAAGTTCGAGTTCGAGCGCACCGTCGAGGCCGTCGACCAGGCGGTCGAGCGCTACCAGGTCGAACACCTCGTCCTCGACGACCCCGACCTCGTCACGTGGCAGGCGTACACGGCCCGGGCATGGCCGACGCTGGCCGTCATCGACCCCGAGGGCTACCTCGTCGCGACCCTGTCCGGGGAAGGCCACGGCGCCGGCCTCGGGGAGATCATCGAAGGCCTCATCGAGGAGCACTCGGCGAAGGGCACCCTCCATTCCGGAGACGGCCCCTACGTTCCCCCGCCGGCACCGGAGACCGAGCTCTTCTACCCCGGCAAGGTGACGGTCCTGCCCTCTGGAAACCTCCTCGTCGCCGACTCCGGCCACCACAGCCTCGTCGAATACACCCCTGATGGACAGACCGTGCTCCGGCGCATCGGCACCGGGGAACGGGGACTCACCGACGGCGACTTCGCCTCCGCACAGTTCAGCGAGCCCGGTGGCATCACCGTCCTCCCCGAGGACATCGCCGCCCGTGCCGGCTACCAGCTCGTCGTCGCCGACACCGTCAACCACGTCCTGCGCGGCATCGACCTCGAGACGGAGACCGTGAGAACGATCGCCGGCACCGGCGAGCAGCACATGGTCGGGGCCATCGACAACGTCCGCGGCACCCACGGCGCGCTCGGCCGCTATGCGGGCCCCGCCCTCGACGTCAAGCTCTCCTCCCCGTGGGACGTCCTCTTCGTCCCCGCCACCGGCGAGGTGGTCGTGGCGATGGCCGGCAACCACACGATCTGGTCGTTCGACCCCGTCACCGGCGACATCCGCCTGCTGTCCGGCACGATGAACGAAGGGCTCGTCAACGGCGACGCGGAGTCCGCGTGGTTCGCACAGTCCTCTGGCCTCGACCTCCACCCCGACGGCGGCGTCATCGTCGCCGACTCCGAGACCTCGGCGATCCGCCGCCTCGATCCGGCCTCAGGAGAGGCGACGACGCTCGTGGGCACGGGCCTCTTCGACTTCGGCTTCCGCGACGGGCCCGCCGCCGATGCGAGGCTCCAGCACCCGCTCGGAGTGCGCACCCTGCCCGACGGGTCGCTCGCGATCGCCGACACGTACAACGGTGCGATCCGCCGGTACGACTTCACGACGAACGAGGTCTCGACGCTCGCCCGCGGACTGCGCGAACCCTCGGACATCCTCGTCGTCGAAGCGGGTGCTGCGGGCGGAGACACGGCCGGCGGGACGGGAGCGGGCAGCGGCATCGCCGAACTCCTCGTCGTCGAATCGGCGAACCACTCGCTCACCCGGGTGACCCTGCCGAAGGACGCCCAACGCGTCGACGAGGGTGCGCAGACGAGCCACCGCCCGTCGACGGAGCTCGCCGCCGGACCTGTGTCCATCAGCGTGAGCTTCACCGTTCCCGCAGGTCAGAAGCTCGACGATCGGTGGGGTGACCCGACCTACCTGCAGGTGTCCTCGACTCCGCCCGAACTCATCGTCTCCGGTGGCGGCGGGGCCGAGGGGCTGAGCCGCGACATCGTCATCGACCCCGAGGCGACCTCGGGAGTCCTCCACGTCACCGCGCGCGCCGCCGCGTGCGACGGCGAACCGGGAGGAGAGATCCCGCTCCACGCCGCCTGTCACCTCTACCAGCAGGACTGGGGCATTCCGATCGAACTCACCGAGGCGGGTCCCTCAGCGCTCGACCTCGATCTCCGCGGCGCCTGAGACCCGGCCAGTGCTCCCGCGGCCCTGAGCCGGCGGTTCGGTGCTCGCACTGCGCCGGAGACCGCCGTCCTGGCACCGCCACCGCCGGTTGAGGTCGAAAACCGGTGGAAAATGGGCCCGATCGCTCGATTTTCCTCGGTTTCTCGACCACAAACGGGTGGGCACACCCACAAACGGGTGGGCAGGGCCACTCGGCCCGCACCGGGCTGCTCACATGATCGAGACTTCGCCGAGGCGGCGCGGTTCGACGCGCACCTGCGAGGAGCGGACGACGACGGATCCGCCGAGGACGAACGAGAGCGTCTCGTCGAGGTCCCGTTCGTCGGCGGTGACGATGTCACGATAGCGTCCCTTGATCCGCACCTCGGCGGTGGCAGGGGTGAGCTCGAGGTCGCCGCCCGAGGAAGTGAGACTGACCTTGGGTTCCCGCACGATCGACCATTCGACATCCCCGAGGATCTCGTTGTCGGTCTCGTAGCCGAATACGCACCCCGAGGGCATGAGGGTCTTCGCCTTGACACAGTTGCGCAGGTGCTCGTCGACCTGCTCGGCGACGGCCTGCTCGAGCTTCGCGGTCGGCTGCGGCGCCAGGGAGATCTTCGGCGAGTCCCCGGGGGCGGTGACCTCGGCGCGCTCGGACTTCGACTTGAGGAACGTTGCGTCGAAGCCGACGAGGTAGGTCGCCGGGAACAGCACCGGAACCTCCCCCGCGGAGACGCTGAATCCATTGACCGTCGCCGTCGAGGACCCGGAGACGTCGAGGTCGAGGGTCGGCCAGGCCTTCTGCTCGATCGCCCAGCGGTCGAAGAGCCCCGCGGCGGCCGGCAGCCGGACGAGGTCGAGGTCGACACTGTGCGTCTGCGAGGAGAGGACGTAGGAGAGGCGGACCTTCGCCCGGTCGCCGTCGGTCGAGACGGTCTCAGCGGAGGCTTCGCGGGGCAGGTCGGGGGCGGCGGAGAGCACGTCCTGGCTCAGCGCCAGCGTCGAACCGGGAGTGGGGGAGGAGAGGTAGGAGAAGGCACGCTCGGCGTTGCCCTGCTCGATCGCTGACATGTACGCCTCGACGGTGCGCGCCGGGGTGTAGACGGTGAGGTTGAGCAGAGGCACCGAGGCGACGGTGAGCACGATGACGACGAGGGCGGAGATGAGAAGGGTGCGCGACGTTCGCATGGCCTCTCCTCATCGGCTCGGGGGATGTCCCGGTCGGCGGGCGGCTCCGCTGTCTCCGGGTGGGGATGTCGAATCCAGTTTAGTGGACAGCGAGCCTGCCGCCGTCACGTACCGGGCCCGGCCCCCTTCATCGCGCGGGAGCGGGTCTGCTCATCTCGCGGGTGCGGGTCCGGTCCGCCTCATTCGACGGAGTAGGCCCGCAGCTGTGAGGTGTCGACGTCGACGAAGACGTGGGTGCCCACCCTGACGTTGGCGCGCAGCTCGGTGAGGGACTCGCCGAGGCCGGGGTGGAGGACCCCGTAGGCCGTGCCATCCGTGCCCCCGAGATCGGTGAGATCGGCGAGGTCGACATCGAGGGCGAGCCCCATCTCCGTATCGACGGGAGAGAGCTTCGCCTGGATCGCCGACCCGCGGTCCCGAAGTCCGACGACGATCGCTTCGAAGACCGCCGCCGAGGTGAAGGCAGGGTCGTGCTCGTCGAGTGAGACGTGGGCTGCTCGCCACGGCAGGGTGACGAAGACCTTGCCGTCGAGTTCGGTCCGGGCCCGGACGGCCGAGTGGCCGATCGACAGCCACCCCTTGCGGGCGAGGCCCGACCAGATGTTCACTCCGGTGAGTTCGGCGGGCAGGGAGCCGCGCGGTTCGGAGACGACGGTCGCGAGCGGACCGAGGGCGACGAGTTCGCCCTTCTCGATGTTCGCGACGCCCGCCTCGGCGATGATGAAGTCCGTCAGCGTCGTCGAGGAGAGCACGATTCCGCGTCCCTGCGCGGCGGCGAGGTCGGCGAGCCGGGCGCGCAGACCGGTGCGGATGTGGCCGGGCACCTCGGCGAAAGGGTCGATGAAGGTCAGCCATTCGCGGCCGGTCGACCAGGCGAGGGCGAGGACGAGCTTGGCGCGGGTCGCGGCATCGAGGTCGCCGATGCGGGTCCGCAGCACCGAGGTCTCGAGTCCGAATTCGCTCAGCGCCGCCGCTGATGCCGCCTCCCCGGGATCGGCATCGGCGGCGCGCAGATACGACGTCACCCACCTGCGCACACGCAGACGTCCCGACCGGAATCCGGTCGGGAGCTGTGGGGGTGGTGCGACACCGGGCTGGGCGGCCGCGGACAGCACCACCTCAGTGGTGCTGTCCGGGCTGCCCATGAGTCCGAGAACCGTCCCCGCTCGGAGACGACCGAGGTCGATCGGGCGCCCTCCGAGGTGCAGCCCCGCCAGGGACAGTTCGCGGCTCAACGGATCGTCAGAACTCCGCAGGATCGTCGGCGGCCGCGTCGGCGCGTCGACGGGTGATGACGACGGCTGCCGCGCCGACGACGAGGAGTCCCGCGCCGAGCGCGAGTCCGGTCATCTCGGCACCGGTGCGGGGCAGGTCGTTCGAGGCGCCGCTGCCGGAACCGCTGCCAGAGCCGTTTCCGCTGCCGCTGCCGGAGCCGCTGCCGTTCTCGGACACATCGGTGCCGTTGGTGACGACGGTGAAGCTTCCGCCCTGCGGCTTGTCGAAGCTCTCGGCCTGGACACGGACGTTGTACGTGCCGAGCACGGCCTTGACCTTGGCCTGGACGCCGAAGGTCGCCTTGCCCTCGGAGTCGGCCTCCTTCGACATCGTGTAGCGGTCGACCTTGCCCTGGGCATGCTCGACGACGATCGTGATCTTCTCACCGGGCTGGGCACCGGTGACGCCGAGCGTGACGCCCTTGTTGAGGAAGTCCTCGGAGGTGATCTCCGTGGGGTCGATGATGAGGGCCTGCGGTGCCGCGGCCGGCTGCTTGTCGTCCTTCGCCCCCTCGTCGGTCGAATCGGTCGACTTCTCCGAGGGCGTGCCGGTCTCCGACGGTTCAGCCGTCTTGGACGGCTCTCCGGTCTCGGACGGGGTGTCGGTGGGAGCGGGGCCCGTCTGCGTCGGCGAGGGCTGACCGGTCTCCGACGGCGTCGGATCCGCAGTCTTGCTCGGCGTCTGCGTCGGGGTCTCCGTCTTCGTCTCCGACGGGGTGGGCTTCGCCGTCTCGGTCGGCTTCGCGGTCTCCGTCGGCGTTCCGGTCTCGGACGGGTCCGGCGAGGCGGTGTCCGTGGGAGCCGGGGCGGTCGGACGCTCGCAGGTGTTGCCGGCGCCCGAATCGTCCTTGTCCGAGTCCTTCGCGACGACCTCGAAGGTCACCTTCGAGGAGTCCTTCTCGGACTTGAGGTCGGTGAGGTAGAGCGTGTACGTCCCGAGCGGCACCTGAGCGCCTTCGGTGGTCGAGAAGAAGTAGGTCCCGTTGACCTTCCCGTTCTCGTCGACGGTGAGCTTCGTCTCCGGGGTGTACTTCGTGCCGTCGGTGCCGACGACCGTCACGGTCGCCTTCTCATCGGCGGTGAATCCGGTGCCGGAGAACCCGATGCCCTCCTTCTTGTCCACGATCTCTTCCCGACTGACCTGCGCCGCGGACACAGTGGCCTGCGGGGTGTCGCTGTCGGGGACGGTGGAGTCGCTCTGGGACCCGGCGCCGTCATAGGCGCAGAGCGGGCCCTGGGGCACCGTAGGAGACGCGGTCGACGCGAACGCGGGAGCGCCGGCGAGACCGGTCAGTGCAACGGCTACTGCGGGGGCAAGCACAAGACGCGAGGTCTTCACAGTAATGCCTTTCGGTTGATGTCAACCCACAAAAGGCGATGGAACTCCCGGCATTCCCTGGCTGAGAAGAGGAAGGCACCATCGTGCGCGGGTTCGTACAGCACCCCACTCTAAAGCATTCACTCAGGCGCATGGCGAGACACACGGAGGCAATTCAAGGATTTATCGCAGGATCGTTATCAATTCGTGACAAAGTAACGGCGTGTCGCACCCGACTCCTGCCTCGCCGAGGTGGTTCCCCGCCTCGCTGCCCCCGTCGTGACTGCGCGCCGGGGTCCGATCCGACTACCATCAGGGGTGTGACTCTCCTTTCCGACCGCGACATCCGCGCCGAACTCGAATCCGGTCGCATCGCGCTGGACCCCTGTGACCTCTCGCTCATCCAGCCTGCGAGCGTCGACGTCTGCCTCGACCGCTACTTCCGGCTCTTCGACAACCACAAGTACGCGGTCATCGATCCCTCGCTCGAACAGCCCGAGCTCACCCGCTTCGTCGAGGTCGATCCGGCCGAGCCCTTCGTCCTCCACCCCGGGGAGTTCGTCCTCGCCTCGACCCATGAGCTCGTCACCCTGCCCGACGACGTCGCGGCCAGGCTCGAGGGGAAGTCCTCGCTCGGCCGCCTCGGTCTGCTCACGCATTCGACGGCGGGGTTCATCGACCCGGGATTCACCGGTCATGTCACCCTCGAGCTCTCGAACGTCGCCACGCTGCCGATCACGCTGTGGCCGGGGATGAAGATCGGCCAGCTCTGCTTCTTCCGGCTCAGCTCCGCCGCCGAGGTTCCCTACGGCTCCGAGGCCACAGGCAGCCGGTATCAGGGTCAGCGCGGCCCCACGGCCTCACGGTCGCACGCGAACTTCTTCCGGAGGGCCATGTGATCACCCGGCGGGAGCTGAGGAGGCAGCGGGAGCAGTCCGGCGGCGGTGCCCCCGCCGTCGAGGGACTCGCCGCGGACCTGCGCGGACGCCACCTCCTCCTCCTCGACGCCGAGATCGAGGTCTCCGACGTCCTCGCCCTCGTCCACAACAGGCTCCCCGACGTGCCGCCGCGCCTGAACGAGAACGATCAGGTCCGTCTCTCCCGCCATTCGCGGCTCAGTGCCGGGGTCGACCTCGACGAGGCGACGGTCGCCGCGCTCGAGATCCCCGAGTGGTCCCGTCGCGCCGTCGTCCTCGACACTCCGCGCGACCGGGAGCCCGCGCCGCCGCCGGAATGGTTCGAGGACGCGGACGGACTCCATGAGGCGTTTCCCGCGGGCCTTCCCGATCGTGAGGAGGAGCGCGCGCTCAGCCTCCTCATCTCCATCGCCTCGCGCCTGCATCTGGCCATCCGCCTCGCCGACGAGGACGGGATGGGCACCCGCGTGCTCGTGCCCGACCCCGAGGCGAAGGTCGATCTCTACCTCTACTCCCCGTACTGGCTCGACCCCGATGTCGCCCTCTCGCTCGTGCGCACCCATGCCCCGCATGCCTTCCAGCAGGAGCTGCCGACCCCCGATGCCGCGGTCCTCGCGCAGACCTCGCTCGACGATCCTCTCTTCGACTCCTCCGCACCCGTCGTCCTCGACGGCTACTCCCTCCTCATCCCGCTCGGCGAGATCGACGAGGCGGCCGGGGCGATCGAGATCCGCGTGACCGAGGCCGAATGGGTGCCCCCGATCGTGCGGGCGAGCACCGAGCTGCCGCAGATCGAGTACCACGTCCACTGGATGGACGCCGAAGAGGTCCGCTACCGCCCAGGCCATGATCGCCGCTTCCGGCAGATGCGCGCCGAGGTGGCCGCCCTCGTCGATCGGATCGGCGCCGAGCTGCTCTCCCGGAGCGACGGCATCGGCCTCGATGAGAACGGGTTCCTTGTCACATCGGCGCAGCTGCGGGCCTGATCGGGCACGGCAGGCGGCATCATCGTGTGACGGTCCGTCTCGGGTGCTCCGCGCCGGTCCGTTGATTGGGAGAACGACCACTTTCCATGCGAAAATACTGTTGAGCAGGTCTCGATCGCCACACAACGGAAAATGACGGAGGTGTCCGCCGGTGATAGCCATGACAGGAGCCTTTTTCGGGGCTGCTGTCATTGCCTACCCGCTCGTCCGACTGCTCGGCCGCAACGCCTTCCTGCTGCTGGCCCTCGTCCCGCTCGCCGGCCTCGTCTACACCCTGACGACCGCCTCGGCGATCTTCGGGCCCGGGGGAGCCCCGCTCACCGAGACGCTCGACTGGCTGCCCGCGCTCGACCTCGAGGGCGTCTTCCGCCTCGACGTCCTCTCGTGGATCATGAGCCTCATCGTCACCGGGGTCGGCACGCTCGTCCTCGTCTACTGCTCGCGCTACTTCCCCGCCGACGAACCCGGCCTCGCCCGCTTCGCCGCCGTCTTCATGGCGTTCGCGGGGATGATGTACGGACTCGTCGTCGCCGACGAGCTCCTCATGCTCTTCGTCTTCTGGGAGGGCACGACGATCTTCTCGTACCTCCTCATCGGCCACAGCCAGTCCCGCCGCCGCTCCCGGCAGGCGGCGCTGCAGGCGCTCATCGTCACCACCGCCGGCGGTCTGGCGATGTTCGTCGGGATGGTCCTCCTCATCGTCACCACCGGCACCGGACGCATCTCCGTCCTCGTCGAGCGCGCCGAACTCGGCCTCGACACCGGACCCCTCGTCGTCACCGCCGTCGTCCTCCTCCTCGTCGGAGCGATCTCGAAGTCGGCCCTGCTGCCGTTCCACTTCTGGCTGCCCGGTGCCATGGCCGCTCCGACCCCGGTGAGCGCCTACCTCCATGCCGCGGCGATGGTCAAAGCCGGCATCTACCTCGTCCTCCGGCTCGCACCCGGCTTCCACACGCTTCCCGGCTGGACGGAGATCCTCCTCACCGCGGGCCTGCTGACGATGTTCATCGGCGCGTGGCAGGCCCTGCGCCAGACCGACCTCAAGCTCCTCCTCGCCTTCGGCACCGTCTCCCAGCTCGGCTTCCTCACGGTGGTCTCCTCGTTCGGCACACCGGACATCACCAAGGCCGCGCTCGCCCTCCTCGTCTCCCACGCGCTCTTCAAGGCCTGCCTCTTCCTCTGTGTGGGCATCATCGACCACCGAGCCGGCACCCGTGACCTCACGAAGCTCTCCGGCGGCTGGCGCGCCTTCCCCGTCGTCGCCGTGTGTGCGACGATCTCGGCGGCATCGATGGCGGGTCTGCCCCCGACCTTCGGCTTCGTCGCGAAGGAGGCGGTGTACTCGACCCTGCTCGACGCCGGCACGAAGACCTCGATCATCGCCCTCGTCGGGATCATGATCGGCTCGGTGCTCACCGTCGCCTACTCGGCCCGGTTCGTCTGGGGCGCGTTCGGGACGAAGCCCGGCGTCGACGACATCGCCCGCCGGGAGGAGAACGTCACGCTCGTCGTGTCTCCGATCATCCTCACGATCCTCACGCTCGCCCTCGGTCCGTTCGCGATGGTCGTCGACACCTACGTCGAAGCCTGGAGTGCGTCCCTGCCGGCGACCGACCCGGCCGACGGCGAGTACTACCTGGCGATGTGGCACGGCTTCGAACCCGCGCTCGGGCTCTCCGCGGTCACCATCGCCGCAGGTCTCCTCCTCTTCGTGTTCCGCGACCGCTTCGCCCGGGTCCAGGCGACCCTGCCGGCCGGCTTCGACTTCCACGACCTCTACCGGCGCCTCATCAGCGGCATGGAGATCCTCGCCCTCTGGGTGACCTCCCGCACCCAGCGCGGATCGCTGCCCTTCTACCAGAGCGTCATCTACCTCGTCCTCGTCGCCGGGGTCGGTCTCGCCGTCATCTCCAACGACACATGGCAGATCCGGTTCACGCTCTTCGACACTCCGCTCGACTTCATCGTCGCCGGCGTCCTCATCGTCGTCGCGATCGCCGCCACCCGAGCGAAGAAGCGCTTCACCGCCGTCGTCGTCACCGGCATCTCCGGCTACGCGATGGTCGCGTTCTTCGCGTTCATGGGCGCCCCCGACCTCGCGCTCACCCAGGTGCTCGTCGAGACCATCACGATCGTCGTCTTCGTCCTCGTCCTCCGCCGCCTGCCCGCCCGGATCGGTCAGAGCACCGGCCGGTTCACCCCCGCATGGCGCGCGATCATCGGCGCAGCCGTGGGCGTGACGATGATGATCGTCGTCCTCATCGCCGCAGGGGTGCGGATGACCGAACCGGCCTCCGTCGACTTCGCACAGCTCGCCTACGAGATCGGGCACGGCCAGAACGTCGTCAACGTCACCCTCGTCGACATCCGCGTCTGGGACACCTTCGGTGAGATCTCCGTCCTCGTCGCCGCCGGCACCGGAGTCGCCGGACTCATCTTCGTCCGCGGCCGCGAGGGCCACCTCGGCCGCTTCTCCGCGGGTCGCGAGGGCATGGACCGGCGCGGCCGGCTCCGCTTCCAGCCCGTGCCCGACGAGGTGGCGCCGCGCCCCGGCAGCGTCATCGACGGCACCGAGCACGAGGACCTCGAGACGCGGCGCGCCTCGTGGCTCATCGCCGGACGCACGCTGGCCCCGCGCAACCGCTCGATCATCCTCGAGGTCACCGCCCGCCTCATCTTCCATGCCGTCCTCGTCTTCTCCGTCTACCTCCTCTTCACCGGGCACAACACCCCCGGCGGCGGTTTCGCCGGCGGTCTCGTCGCCGGTCTCGCCCTCGTCGTCCGCTACCTCGCGGGAGGCAAGTTCGAACTCGCCGAGGCGGCGCGGTTCACGCCCTCGGGTCTGCTCGGCACCGGACTCATCCTCTCCGTGCTCACCGCGGTCGGCGGATGGTTCTGGGGCGACACCGTCTTCAAGTCCGTCTTCGTCGAAGCGAACCTGCCGCTCCTCGGGGAGCTCAAGTTCGGCACTCCGACGTTCTTCGACATCGGCGTCTACCTCATCGTCGTCGGCCTCATGCTCGACATCCTCCGCTCACTCGGCGCCGAGGTGGACCTCCACCAGGAGCGCGACGAACTGCTCCTCACCGACCGGCTCAACACCTCGCTCGGGCTGGCGGAGAACTTCGGCGCGGAGGCCGAACACAAGGCCGTGTCGAAGATCCTCAACCGCGTCAACCACCTCGAGGTCGACAACGGAGCGGAAGGGGGACGGCTGTGAGTCTGCCCTTCATCATGGTGCTCGCGATGGGCGTCCTCTTCGCATGCGGCGTCTACCTCATGCTCGAGCGCTCGCTCACCCGCGTCCTCCTCGGCTTCATCCTGCTCGGCAACGCCGTCAACCTCCTCATCGTCCTCACCGCTGGTCGCGGCCGCCCGCCGCTGACCGACGGGAAGAACCTCTCGACGGAGGGCATGTCGGACCCGCTGCCGCAGGCGCTCGTCCTCACGGCCATCGTCATCACCTTCGCCGTCACCGCGTTCCTGCTCGCGATGATCTACCGGTCGTGGCGTCTCGTGCGCGCCGACTCCCTCCAGGACGACGCCGCCGACCTCCAGGTCGCGATCACGAAGATGATCGACTCGGAAGCCGAGGCGAGCACCGACTACGACGACACGGAGTTCGGCGACGAGGCCGAGAGCCCGATCCGCGGGGCCGTCGACCTCGACGACGATGGGACTCCCGCTCAACGCGAAGCCGAGGCCGAAGCCGCTGACGCCGAGGCCGCGGAGACCGACCGGCCTGCTGCGGAGACCGACGGGCACGGCACCGATGACGAGGACAGCGACGACGACGGGAAGGGGGAGCGACGATGACCGAACTCCTCGCCGTCCTCATCCCGATGCCGGTGCTGCTGCCGCTCATCGGCGCCGGCCTCGCCCTGGTGCTGTCGAAGCATTCGCGCTCGCAGAACCTCGTCTCCCTGCTCACGCTCTCAGCGGTCATGGTCATCGCCGTCGTCCTCCTTGTCGGCGTCGACCAGGAGGGTCCGCAGGTCGTTGCGATCGCCGGGTGGGAGGCGCCGGCGGGCATCGTCCTCGTCGCCGACCGGCTCTCGACGCTCATGCTCGTCGTGTCCTGTCTCGTCACCCTGGCCGTGCTCATCTACGCGCTCAGCCAGGACGCCTCCGACTACTCGGACGAGACCCCGATCTCCGTGTTCAACCCGAGCTACCTCATCCTCTGCGCAGGTGTCGCGAACGCGTTCCTCGCCGGCGACCTCTTCAACCTCTACGTCGGCTTCGAGATGCTCCTCCTCGCCTCGTACGTCCTCCTCACCCTGGGAGCGACAGCCGAGCGGATCCGCGCGGGAGTCACCTACGTCGTCGTCTCACTCGTGTCCTCGGTCATCTTCCTCACCGCGATCGGCGTCATCTACGCCGCGACGGGCACGGTGAACATGGCCCAGCTGGCCGAGCGACTCGACCAGCTGCCGCCCGATGTGCAGATGATCCTCCACGTCCTCCTCCTCATCGGCTTCGGCATCAAGGCCGCGATCTTCCCGCTCTCGTTCTGGCTTCCCGACTCCTATCCGACGGCCCCCGCCCCGGTCACCGCTGTGTTCGCGGGCCTGCTGACGAAGGTCGGCATCTACGCGATCATCCGCACCGAGACCCTGCTCTTCTCGGATTCGTCCCTGAGGGTGCCCCTGCTCGTCGCGGCGGGCCTGACGATGATCGTCGGCATCCTCGGCGCGATCGCACAGTCGGAGATCAAGCGCATCGTCTCCTTCACGCTCGTCTCCCACATCGGCTACATGCTCTTCGGCGTCGCCCTCGGCACAGCGTTCGGGCTCGCCGCCGGCATCTACTACACGGTCCACCACATCATCGTCCAGACCGCGCTGTTCCTCGCCATCGGCCTCGTCGAGATGCGCGGCGGATCGACGTCGACCCGGTCGCTGGGCGGACTCATGGTGCTCTCGCCGGCGCTGACGATCGTCTTCTTCATCCCGGCTCTCAACCTCTCCGGGATCCCGCCGTTCTCCGGCTTCATCGGCAAGGTCGCGCTCTTCGAGGCTGGGTTCGAGGACCACAGCTGGCTCGCCACCGTCCTCATCATCGCCGGCACCCTCACGAGCCTGCTCACCCTCTACGTCATCGGCCGCACCTTCAACCTGGCGTTCTGGCGCGACCCCGCGGACGCGGAGGACCCCAACGAGGAGCTCGTCGAGGAGTTCGCCGAACGCAAGCGCACCCTGCTGGAGGGACGGACCTGGCGCTCGCGCATCGGCGTGCCGGGACCGATGTTCGCCGCCACCTCGGCGATCGTCGTCGTCTCCCTCATCCTCACGATCGCCGCCGGACCCCTGTGGGACCTCTCGGAGCGGGCGGCGGAGAACCTGCAGAACCCGATCACCTACGTCAACGAGGTCCTCGGAGGTGAGGGCTGATGAGTCCGCGCACGTCCCCACCCAAGGGCCGCCGGGTCATCCAGCAGCTCGTCCTCGTCTTCTTCCTCGTCCTCCTCTGGGTGATGCTGTGGGACTCGCTCACCGTCCTCAGCGTGGTCACCGGCATCATCCTCGCCTTCCTCGTCACGCGGGTGTTCTACCTGCCCCCGGTCGTCCTCTCGGGTCGCTTCAACGTCGTCCATGCCCTCGTCTTCGCCGGCTGGTTCGTCGTCTCGATGGTCATCGCCTCGATCGAGGTCGCGTGGTTCTCCTTCCGGCCCAAGGCCGTCGGCGCGGGCTCGGTCATCGCGTGCGATCTGCGGACCCGGTCGGACCTGATGATGACGCTCGTCGCCGACACCGCGAGCCTCATCCCCGGTTCGATCATCGTCGACAGCGACCGGGCCCGCGGTCGCCTCTACCTCCACGTCCTCGACGCCGACACCGAGGAGAAGATCCGCGCCGCGAAGCGCCAGGTCTACCACATCGAGGAGCTGCTCATCCGGGCGCTGGGCTCGACCCGTGACCTCGCAGCCCTCAAGGTCGATCCGGATCCGCTCGACCACCCGACGCCCACCGACGACCGGGGAGGCCGGCGATGACCGAGACGATCCTCCACATCATCGTCGTCACCGCCGCGGTCCTCTTCGCCGCCTCGGTGTTCCTCGCCCTCTACCGCGTCATCCGGGGACCGTCGATCCTCGACCGCATGATCGCCACCGACGTCATCCTCGCCTCGCTCATGTGCGGCCTCGGCGGCTTCATGGCCCTGACCGGTCGCACCGACCTCCTGCCCGTGCTCATCGTCTTGGCGATGCTCGGCTTCGTCGGCTCCGTGAGCGTGTCCCGATACGTCTCGAAGTCCGATTCGATGACCCCCGGCGCCGAGGTGGGGGCCCTGAGCGACTTCTCCGCCTCCGACTGGCACGTCGGTCGCGACGAGGCCCCGCAGGCCGACTCGTCGACCTGGCCCGACGATGTCGCCCGCGGCATCTCGAACGTCCCCGACGGCCCTGTCGAGGTCACCGTGCGCGACGAACCCGTCGTCCCGCTCGCCGAGGACGAGATGGGCGCCGACGCGGCCGCGAACTCTCCCGGTTCGGCCGAGGAGGGACTGGGGTCCGGGCCCGACCCCGGCCCCGACGACGCCGATGACGGACCGAAGGGGGGCCACGATGGTCCTTGACATCATCTCCGCGGTCCTCGTCCTCGCCAGCGGCGTGCTCTCCCTGGCCGCTGCCGTCGGTCTGCTCCGGTTCGGCGATCTGCTCTCGCGCATGCACGCGAGCGCGAAGCCCCAGGTGCTCGGCCTCATCCTCGTGGCGATCGCCATCGCCATCCACTTCCCGACGTGGGCGACGGTGACGACCCTGGCGATCATCGTCTCCTTCCAGCTCGTGACGATTCCCGTTGCCACGCACATGGTCGGCCGTGCGGGATATCGCACCAAGCACCTGCGTCGATCTATGCTGTATCGAGACGAGCTGGCCGAGGCAGTGGATCGGGCAGAAGCGCGGGAGGTCGCCAGAGAACGGCGACGCGAGTTCGGAACGGACGAGAATGACGGCTGACAGTCAGCGTGAACACCAACCACTGGTCCTCGTGGCCGATGACGAACCCGATGTCCTCGGTGCAGTGGTCCCGTTCCTCCAGCGCTCGGGGTTCCGGGTGCTCGCAGCCGGTGACGGTCTCCTCGCCCTCGACGAGATCCGCCGGCACAGTCCCGATGTCTGCGTCCTCGACGTGCTCATGCCCGGTGCCGACGGGCGACAGGTGCTGCGGCAGCTGCGCCAGGACGAGAACTGGGTGCCCGTGCTCCTGCTCACCCAGGTCGGTGAGGCGGTGGAGCGGGCGATGGCGCTCGAGGAGGGCGCCGACGACTACCTCAACAAGCCCTTCGATCCGCATGAGCTCGTCGCCCGGATCCGGGCGGTGCTGCGGCGCACCCGCACCGAGGGTCCGCCGCTCGCGACGGCGCCCGTGCTCGTCTCGAGCTTCGGTCTGCGCGTCGACCGCGTGGGCAGGCGGGCGTGGCTGGGCCAGCGCGAACTCGTCATCACCCCGAAGGGCTTCACCCTGCTCGAATACCTCATGGTCCACCAGGACGAGCTCATCGATCGGGCGCGCCTGCTCGAGGTCCTCTGGGGATTCGAGGAGGCCGTGGGCACCCGTGCCGTCGACTCACGGGTGGCCGAACTGCGCCGGGTACTCGGCGAGGATGCCGCGGAGCCGCGGTGGATCGCGACGGTGCAGGGACGCGGCTATCGGTTCGTCGGAGAGGTCCACGGTGAAGAGGGGATGCGACGGGTATGACGAACTTCCTGGTCATCGAGGTCCAGATCTGGCTGTTCCTCCTCCTGCTCCTCCTCGTCCTCACAGGCATCGCTGCGCTCGTCTTCTTCGGGTGGCGGCGACTGCGCAAGCGTGAGGCGCAGCTGCGCGAATCGATCGAGACGGCCGCGGCCGAGGATTCGATGGCCAAGCGCAACCGCATGCTCATCCGCCTCGACCACGAGCTGAAGAACCCGCTCACGGCCCTGCGGACCTCGGCGGCGACGATCCGCGAGGTCGCCAGGCAGGGCGGGTCGATCGCCGAGGTCGAACCCGCGGCCAAGCAGGTCGACCTCTCCTCCCGCCGAGTCGCCCGACTCCTCGCCGATCTGCGCAAGCTCGCCGACGTCGAGACCCGAATCATCGAGTATTCCCGTGTCGACCTCGACCGGCTCATCCACCAGGCCGTCGAGGATGCCTCGACCGCGCCCGGGGCCGAGGACCGGATGATCGTCGCGACCGTCGCCCGGGCCCCGTGGCGACTGCCCGACGTCGCCGGTGAGGAGGACCTCCTCCTCACGGCGATCCTCAACCTTCTCGGCAACGCTCTCAAGTACTCCTCGCAGGCTGAGGTCGTCGAACTCCGGGCGAACGAGCAGATCATCGACAATCACCGCTGGGTCGTCGTCGAGGTCGCCGACACCGGCAGCGGCATCCCGATCTCCGAGCAGGACCAGGTGTGGGACGAGCTCTCCCGCGGCTCCCGGGTGCGTGCGGTCGCCGGATCCGGCATGGGTCTCTCGCTCGTCCGCTCGATCGTCGCCCGGCACGGCGGTTCCGTGCAGCTCTTCAGCCAGGAGGGCGTGGGCACGTCCGTGCGCATGGTCCTGCCCGTCCTTGCCGACGCCGCGCCCGTCGGTGCGCCGCCGATGGCCGAGGGCGGAGAGCGCGCAGCCGCGGGATCGCATCCCGTGCAGCCCGTGCAGAATCCGGATATGCGCCATGCCCCCGGGTTCCTTCCACCGCGACAGCCGAGCGAGGACGAACTCAAGGGCCGCATCCTCGGCACGCCGAGGCGGACGTCGAAACGCCGCCTCGAACGCGTCGACGGGACGCTCATCGACCGGTCGACCGGCGAGTCCGTCGGTGCCGGCTTCCCGACCGATTCGGGTCAGCATTCGCAGTTCAAACCGGTGCGCGGCCCGCGGCCCGACCAGCAGGGCGGGTCGCAGCAGCCGAACTCGGGCCCGCAGCACATCGGCCAGCCGAACTCTGGACCCCAGCCTGTCGGGCACCCCGGATCGGGGCCTCAGCCTGTCGGCTATGCGAACCCCGGCCCCGATAATCGCGGTGTCGGCCAGGCCGGGCCTCAGCAGTCGTTCGGCAGTCAGCCCGGAGGTCGACCCTATCCGGGCGGCGCTCCGCAGCAGTTCCCCGGCCCCCAGCAGAGTGCGGGCGCGCGGCCTGCCGGTCCGGGTTACGGCGCCCCGCAGGGGCAGGCGCCCGTCGGCAGTCAGCCGGGCCGGCAGCCGGGTGACCCGGGAGACCGTCACGGCTCTCCCGCGCACCAGGGCCAGCCAGCGCAGTTCGGCCAGCCCAACCGACCCGCCCAGTACCGTCAGTCCGGTGCGCCGCAGGGGCAGGCGGGCAACCCCGACCCGGTGGGAAGCAGGCCGACTCCACAGGGCGGCACCGGGCATCCGCCCCGGACCGCAGACGAATCCGGCGCGCAGGGCGAGGACGGCCGGCGCACCGGTGAGGAGCGGGAGTTCCCGACCCGGCGTGAGCTGAGGGCGCGAGGCGATTCGCAGTGACTCGGGTGTCGTGGCCACGGGCGGTCGTCGCCGGCAGCACGGCCGCGACCCTGCTGCTCAGCGGCTGCTCGGTTCTCCAGATCCGCACGGCAGAGCGCGAATCGGGTCCGATCCGCGTCGCCGTCGAACGGGAGGCCGGCGAGGATCCGACGACAGTGCCGACGGGGCCGACGATTCCCGAGGGGATGGAGACCAAGCGGCTCAACCTCGGCGCGGACTGTCCCGTCGACGTCAGCTTCGCCCTCGGCTCCGACTGGTACGAAGGCAGCAGCACTCCGGCCTTCGTCGTCTTCAGCCGGGGCACCTCGCTCACCGACAGCGACACGATCATCGTCTCGTGCAACGAGGCCTTCGACGATTCGCCTAAGGCCGTCATCGACGCGAAGAAGCAGTACTCGTTCTCCGAGCAGGGCTCGACGGTGACCGCCGAGCGCACCGGCAGCATCGCCTCCGGTTACTACTGGACGTTCCAGGGCGTGCTCGGAGAGAGCGAGATCTTCGCGATCAACCAGCAGCCCACCGCCATGTACGGGGCGCGGATCGGCTACCAGACCAACGGCCGCCTCGTCGACGTCGCCGTCGAGATGCGCGCCCTCCAGAGCAACGAGGCCGCGGCCGAGGACTTCAAGCAGATGATGCCGACGATCCAGATCGACGGAGTTCCGGTGCCCTCCCCGACCTTCAAGTGACCCGCCAGTGAGTCGCCTCGCGGGCGGGAGCCTCGCTACGGCCCGCACGCCGGCTCTGGACACCACGCCCACGCGCGCTGGCCACCACATCCACGCGCGCTGGCCACTTCACCCACCCCCGGTTGTGGTCGATGAACCGAGGAATTTGGGCCGAATTCGGCCGTTTCGCCTCAATCTGCGACCGCAACCGGGCTGGGTGAGCTGCGACAGCGACCGCAACCAGGTGGCTCGGCACCGAGCTGAGTCCGTGACGGCAGCCTGGGTGGCTGAGCCCTACTTCGTCGCGGTCCGCATCTCCGTCGGCCACTTCGCGCCGTTGGCCCAGTAAGCGGAGATCTCCGAGAGGTCGCGGCCCTTGGTCTCGGGAGCGAAGCGGAGGACGAAGAGGAACGCGAGCACCGCGAGACCGCCGAAGACGAGGAAGACTCCCGCGCCGCCGATGAGCTCGAGGAGGCCGGGGAAGAACTGGGCGACGATCGCATTGGCCACGAGGTCGGCGGTGAGCATGAGAGAGGCGCCCAGCGCCCGGTACTTCGCCGGGAACGTCTCACCCGCGTAGACCCAGACGAGGGAACCGAAGCCGAAGGTGTAGCCCATCGTGAAGGCGATGATGCCGATGACGCCGAAGACCGTGCCCCCGGTCGTGCTGCCGGCCTCGCCGCCGAGGCTGAAGACGAGGACGAGGACGAGGGTCGAGACGATCATGATCCCGATGCCCGTGAGGAGGACGGGACGCCGCCCGAGCCGGTCGACGATGAACATCGAGACGATGACGGCGATGAGCGCGAAGGTCTGGACGACGGCCGGCAGGCCGAGGAGCGCGCCGTAGCCGCTGAAACCCATCGACTCGAAGATCGAGGGGGCGTAGTAGATCGTCGCGTTGATGCCGGTGATCTGGATGAAGAAGCCGAGCCCGATGACGAAGAGCGTCGCCCTGAGCAGGTGGCCGCGGAACATGTCGACGAGCCGACCGCTCTCCTGGTTGAGCTCGTCGCGGATGAGGCCGAGGTCCCGGTCGACATCGCGATCGGGGTCGAATTCGCGGAGGGCGGCGGCCGCCTCGGCGTCGCGTCCCTTGAGCATGAGCCAGTGCGGCGTCTCACGGACGCGGAAGAGGAGGATGAGGACGATCGCGGCAGGCACGGCCGCGAGGCCGAGCATGAGCCGCCACGACTCGATGAGCGCGAGGCCCCAGCACACGAGGTAGCCGGCGATGATGCCGATGACCGTCGTCACCTGGTAGGCGACGAGGAGGCCGCCGCGGACCTTCGTCGGGGAGGACTCGGCGATGAAGACGGGGACGACGGCCAGGGCGATGCCGATGGCCACGCCGAGGAAGAGCCGGGCGATGAGCAGCGAGAGGTAGCCGGGGGCGATGCCGGAGATGATCGAGAAGACGATGTAGCCGCCGGCGATGAGGAACATCGACTTCTTGCGCCCGATCGCGTTCGACAGCGGACCGCCGATGATCGCGCCGACGATCTGCCCGATGACGACCGCGGTGGCGAGTCCGCCGAGCTCGGCGGTATTCAGTCCGAGGTCGCCCTCGATGAAGAGGAGGGCGCCGGCGATGTTCGAGATGTCGTATCCGTACGTGATGCCGAGGGCGACGGCGGCGAATGCGACGATGGTGACGAGCCGCGGTGCCTGCCGCAGGTCGGTGAGAAATGCCACGTGACTGCTCCTTTGCGAGTTTTCCTTCTCTGACCGTACACGAAAACTACCCCGATGTCGCGTAATGTGTCATGATAGTGATTGATTGAATCAGAAAACGATCAAGGGAGTGCGCAATGTCGATTGCCGGAGAATTCATGGCGGAGGAGCTCCGCAGTCAGCCGGAGACGTGGGAGCGCACGCTCTCCCTCTCCGTCCCCGAGACCGCGGTGCCGGCGGACGGTGAGCGGGTCGCCGTCATCGGATGCGGATCGTCGTGGTTCGCCTCGCAGATCTACGCGAACCTCCGCGAGACCGCAGGGCAGGGTGAGACCGACGCCTTCACCGCGAGCGAGTACCCGTTCGATCGCAGCTACGACCGCGTCGTCGCGATCTCCCGCTCGGGGACGACGACCGAGGTCGTCGATGCGCTCGAGCGCCTCCGCGGATCGGTTCCCGTCACCGCGATCGTCGGCGGCGCAGACTCCCCGATCGGTGAGCGCTCGAACGACGTCATCGCCCTCGACTTCGCCGATGAGCGCTCCGTCGTCCAGACCCGGTTCTGCACGTCGACGATCGCCCTCCTGCGCTCGTGGGCGGGCGGCGCCGAGGCGCTCGGCACTGCGGTCTCCGATGCGCAGGCCGTGCTCGAGGGGATCTCGGAGGACTTCACGGAGTTCGATCCCGCGATCCTCGACGACGCGCTCATCGATGCCGAGCAGTACAGCTTCCTCGGCATGGGCTGGACCTGGGGCCTGGCCAATGAGGCCGCACTCAAGCTGCGCGAGTCCGCGCAAACCTGGACCGAGTCGTACTCGTCGATGGAGTACCGCCACGGACCCATCGCGATCGCCGCACCCGGCCGCGTGACCTGGCAGTACGGCGAGGCACCGGACGGTCTCAAGGACCAGGTCGAGGCGACGGGCGCCCGCTTCGTCTCCTCCGACCGCGACCCGCTGGCCGAGCTCGTCCGCCTCCACGCGCTCGCCCTGACCAAGGCCAGGCGCCTCGGCGTCGACCCCGACCACCCGCGCTCGCTCACCCGCTCGGTCATCCTCGACTCATGACCACGCGGGCCGAGATCCTCCGCGTCGCCGACGGCCGCAGCCTCGGACCCGGTCCGATCGCGCTCGCCGTCGACGTCGGCGGGACGGGGATGAAGGCGGCGCTCTTCGATGCCGACGGCCGCCTCGTCGAGGCGATGACCGCCCCGACCCCGGAGTGCACGGATTCCGCCGCCCGCGAGATCGTCGACCTCGTCGCCGACCTCCACGCCGAGTTCGCACGCACGCAGCCGGAGCACCGGGTCGCCGAGGCGGCGGTGGTCCTGCCCGGCATCGTCGACGAGGCGACGGGGACCGGAGTGTTCTCGGCGAACCTCGGATGGCGCAACGTCGCGTTCTCTCAGGTCCTCACCGACCGCCTCGGCGTGCCGGTCGCGGTCTCCCACGACGTCCGCTCGGCCGGGCGGGCCGAGTTCGCGCTCACCGAGGGGATGCCCGAGAACGCCGCGATGGTGACGATCGGGACCGGCATCGCCGCCGCGGTCATGGTCGAGGGCCGCCTCATCTCCGCCGGCGGCTATGCGGGAGAGGTCGGCTTCTCCGAGGTGAGCGTCGATACGGCCGAGGGTCCGTTCCGCGGACCCATCGAACACATCGCTTCGGCCGCCGCGATCGCCCGCCGGTACTCGACCCGCAGCGGAACCGCCGTGTCCGGCTCGCTCGATGTGCTCGCCGCCATGCATGAGGGCGACCGGATCGCCGCCGCCGTGTTCGCCGAGGCGGTCGACGCCCTCGGAGCGATGTGCGCCCAGCTCGTCGCCGTCGTCGCCCCCGAGGCGATCGTCTTCGGGGGAGGGCTGAGCAGCGCCGACGAACTCCTCGACGGGGTCGACTCCGCCCTGCGCTCCCGACTCGACTTCCACCGGGCCCCGCGCATCCGCCGCGCGAGCCTCGGCCCCGTCGCCGGGCTCATCGGCGCCGGACTGCTCACGAGGCACCGATGACGGTCGGCACCGCCCGTGCGGACACCGACGCGCCCGTCGTCGCCGTCCTCACCCTCAGCCCCGCCCTCGACCTCACCGTCGACGTCGGCGAACTCACGCTGGGGCGCTCCCATCGTGTCGCGCCCGCCGCCGAGGTGCTCGGGGGCAAGGGCGTCAACGTCGCCCGGGTGCTCGCCGCCCTCGGCGTCCCCGTCGTCGCCCTCGGTCCGGTCGCGGGCGAGCACTGGCCGGAGGAGGCGTCCGGCGAGGCGGGTCACTCGAGCGTTCTCACCTGGGACCTCACCCCCACCTCGGCGCCCCTGCGGCGCAGCATCGCCGTCGTCGAGGATTCGGGTCGGGCGACCCTGGTCAACGAGTCGGGGCACCCGCACACCGGTGAGGTGTGGGAGGCGGTGCGGGCTGGCGTCCGCGCGCGCCTCGCCGATCCTGCACTCCGCGTCCTCGTCATCTCCGGGTCGACGCCGCCGGACTGCCCGGACGATCTCGTGCCCGGACTCATCGCCTCAGCCCATGCCGCCGGCGTCGAGGTCGTCGTCGACACCTCGGGTCCCGCACTGCTCGCCGCCGTGCGGGCCGGGGCCGACTGGGTCAAACCGAACGACGACGAGATCGCGGCGCTGTTCGCCCGCGACGGCAGGCCCGACCGTGCAAGCGCGCCCGGGGACCTCCTCGCGGATGCCGGGCGCCTCGTCGACGCCGGGGCAGGACACGTCCTCCTCTCGCTCGGCGCCGCGGGCATGGTCCTCATCGACGACCAGGGTCCGCGGCTGCGCGCCCGCCTCGATGAGACCCTCCACGGCAATCCGACCGGCGCCGGCGACGCCGCGGTCGCCGCCCTCGCGTGGGTCCGCAGTGAGCGTCCGCCGACCGAGCCGGTCGAGGATCCGACCGGGCAAGCGCCCGAGGCGCTCCCGGCAGACCCGGCCGCCGGGTCCGCCCCGCGCTCGCGCACGGGAACGGCCGGCCGCCTCGGCGAGGATGAGGTCAGGGACATCCTCACCCGCGCGGTCGCGGTCTCAGCGGCAGCCGTGCTCATGCCCCAAGCCGGGCAGATCCCCGAGAACTGGCGCGACCTGCGCGCCCGCGTCCTCACCGAGGACGCCACGACGAAGCGAAGCGGAGACAGACCATGACGACGGCATCGATGAACGCCCTGCTCGCCGAGGCGGCCGAGGCGGGCACCGCGGTGGGGGCATTCAACGTCATCCACCTCGAGTCCGCGGAGGCGATCGCGACCGGCGCCGAGGCGGCCGGGCGTCCCGTGATCATGCAGATCTCCGAGAACTGCGTGCGCTACCACGGTGGACTCGCCCCGATCGCGCGGGCCACGCAGGCGATCGCCGCGTCCGCGACCGTGCCCGTCGCCGTCCACCTCGATCATGCGACGGACGTCGGACTCGTCACGGAGGCGATCGAGCTCGGCTTCGACTCCGTGATGTTCGACGGCGCCCACCTCGCCTACGACGTCAACTGCCAGACGACCGCCGAGGTGGTCCGCAGCGCCCACAACCGCGGCATCGCTGTCGAAGCCGAGCTCGGGGAGATCGGCGGCAAGGACGGGGCGCACGCTCCCGGCGTCCGCACCGACCCCGCGGAAGCCGTCGAGTTCGCGGCGCTCACCGGCGTCGATGCACTCGCCGTCGCCGTCGGCAGCTCGCACGCGATGCGCGAGCGCACGAGCCGTCTCGACCTCGACCTCATCGTCCGCCTCGCCGGCGTCGTGCCCGTCCCGCTCGTCCTCCACGGCTCCTCGGGCGTCGCCGACGCCGAGATCCGCCGCGGCATCGCCGCCGGGATGCGCAAGATCAACGTCTCCACCCACCTCAACGCCGTCTTCACCGCCGCGGTGCGCGAGACCCTTGTCGAGCACCCCGACCTCGTCGATTCGCGGAAGTACCTTGCCCCGGCCCGGGAGGCGTTCGCCGCCGAGGTGGCCCGCCTCCTCGCCCTCTTCGCCGGGGAGACTGACGCGCCCACCGCGCGGGAGCCTGACGCGCCTGCCGCGGGGGAGGCTGCCGCGCCCGCAGACGGCGAACGCACCGCCTCCCGCACGCAGGAGTCCGAGGCGTGAGCATCGAGGTTTGCCAAACCCGTGCACGAGGCCCGAGAGTGGCACTATGAGCCCGCGTGAAGACCGCCTCGACCGCATCCTCGCGCGCCTCGACCGGGACAGCACCGTCGGAGTCGAAGCGCTGAGCGAGGAGCTCGGGGTGTCACTGGCCACCGTGCGCCGCGACCTCGACCTCCTCGAGCAGCGGCGCCTCCTCGAGCGCACCCACGGCGGTGCGAGCAGGCGGAACGTCGACTACGACCTCTCCCTGCGCTACAAGGAGGCCGCTGCGACCGAGGCGAAGGCCGCGATCGCCCGGGCCGCGGTCGCCCGGATCACTCCCGGGTCGGTCATCGGACTCTCCGGCGGGACGACGACGTTCATGGTCGCCGACGCCCTCAGCCAGCGCGACGACCTCCTCCACGACCTCACGATCGTCACCAACGCCGTCGACATCGCCCACAAGCTCGCCGTCCATCCGGGGATCAAGGTCATCGTCTGCGGTGGGGTCATCAACGCCTCGAGCTTCGAACTCGTCGGCTCATTCGTCGACGCGGTGCTCCGCGGCATCTGGATCGACCTCGCGTTCATCGGCGTCCACGCGTTCTCGGCGACCGCCGGGGGGACGACGGCGAACGAGGACGAAGCGTACGTCAACCGGCTCATGGCGCAGCGCGCGGAGCGGGCCATCGTCGTCGCGGACTCCTCGAAGTGCGGCCGCCGGTCCTTCGCCTCGGTGGGCGGGACCGAGGTGTTCGAGGAGATCATCACCGACGACAGCCTCGGCGAGGATGAGCTGCGGGAGCTCACGGCTGCCGGCTACGCCGTCGATCTCGCCCCCACCCGGCCGGAAGGAGAGCGGCGATGAGCGCGGTCTCCGAGACCATGTCGACTCCGGCCGAGGCGATCGTCCACGACGCCGTCATCCTCGACAGCGACCCGGCGACGTATTCGACGGACTTCGCCGACACGTGGCTCGCGGTCGCCGGCGGCACCGTCCTCGCCCGCGGGCGGGGAGCACACTGGCAGAGTCTCGCAGGCCCGGACACGGAGGTCGTCGACGCCGCCGGCGCCCACCTCGCACCCGCGTTCGTCGACATGCACGTCCACGGCGCGGGAGGACACAACGTCGAGGACGGGCCGGACCACCTCGGCGAGATCCTCGCGATCCACCGCGCCCACGGCACCCGGGCGCTCACCCTCTCCTTCGTCTCCGACAGGATCGACCCGCTGGCTGCGGCGCTCGCCGCCGGAGCCCGGGCCGCACGCGGCCGGCCCGACATCCTCGGCCTCCACGCAGAGGGTCCGTTCCTCTCCCCGGATTTCAAGGGCGCCCACGCACCCGAGGTGCTCACCCCTCCCACCGCCGAGGCGGTCGACCGGATCCTCGAGGCCGCCGACGGTGAACTCCTCCAGGTCACCCTCGCCCCCGAACTGCCCGGCGCGCTCGACGCGATCGGTCGGTTCGCCTCGGCGGGGGTGAAGGTCGCCGTCGGACACACGGCCGCCGGATACGACGAGACGGCACGCGCCTTCGACGCCGGGGCGAGCATCCTCACGCACGTCTTCAACGGGATGCCCGGCATCCACCACCGGGCGCCGGGTCCGATCCTCGCCGCCCTCGACGCCCCGCACGTCACGCTCGAACTCATCAACGACGGCACCCATGTCCAGGCACCGGCGGCGCGGATGATCACCGAGCTCGCCCCCGGCCGGGTCGCGCTCATCACCGATGCGATGGCGGCGACCGGCATGGGCGACGGCGACTACCTCCTCGGGTCGCTGCCGGTGCGGGTGAGGGACTCGGTCGCGCGGGTCCGGCACGCCGACGGGTCGGTCGGGTCGATCGCCGGGTCGACGCTGACCATGGACGAGGCACTGCGCCGGGCCGTCGCCGAGGTGGGGATGAGTCCCATCGCCGCCGTCCAGGCCGCGAGCCTCGTGCCGCTGCGGGCGCTCGGCCTCGTCGATCCCGAGGTCCACAGCCTGCTCCGGGTCGGTAAGCCCGCCGACTGCGTCCTCCTCGACGCCGACATGCGACTGCAGAGGGTGTGGCTCGGGGACTGAGCGAGGCGGCCCCGATGCTCCCGCGTGAGCATCTCGTGGGAGGATGGTGCGCATGGATGCTCTGCTCCTCATCGACACGGACGACACCGGCTTCACCTCGGACCAGGCGATCGAGACCCTCGGCGGCATCGTCGGGCGCACGCGCGCGGTCGGCGGGGTGCTCATCTTCGCCTCGACGAAGGACGAGCTCACCGACCGCGAGGATGCGGAGATCAGCGTCTTCGGGCCCGACGAGGAGGACCTCGTGCTCCGCTCGGACAACCCCGACATCTTCGAAGGCGTCGACGACCTCGCCGCCGGCCTCCACGACATGGCCGTCGACCGCATCGTCGTCGCCGGCGTCGACGACTCGCCCGGCGCGGTGTGGGCCTCGGCGATGGCGGCCCTGGTCTGCAACTTCGACGTCATCGTCCTCTCCGACTCCGTCGTCGACGCCGACGGCAACCCCGTGACCTGGGCGGCGGACGCCGAGGCGGCGGGCGCGATGGTCAAGCGCACCGAGGACACCTGGCTGCGCATGTGATCGCGCGACGGCTGGGATTCCCTGGTCGCTTCTTCCGAAAGTGGTCGAAGAACCGAGGGAAATCGGCCGAAATGCGCGATTCTCCACGGTTCTTCGACCGCAGCTGCGCCCTCAGCTCAGAGCACACCCCTCGCGGCGAGATGTTCGCGGATGCTGCGCTCGAGGCGGGCACGGTTCGTCCGCGAATTCACCCTGATGATCAACCAACCCTCCGCGGCCAGAGCGTTGACCCGTTGGATGTCGTCGTCCCACTGGTGCTTATCGGTGCGATGGTGGTCTCCCTCGTACTCGAGGCCGAGGCGCGCCCGTTCGTACCCGAGGTCGGGATGGATATCCCTCCCCAGCTCGCGGCACCACACGGCAGGGTGTATCTCCGGCTCGGGCAGCCCGACCGAGATCGCCCACAGGCGCAGGTCGGTCTCCTGCGGAGAGTCCACGCCCGGCCGGATGAGCTCGAGCGCGGCAGAGGCGGTCCTCCCCGCGCGGACCACGCTGCGGGACGCGAAGTGCGCGGCGATGTCGTCTGCCGTGCACAGCGGCGGGCCGTGCCATGAGCCGATCATCGCGTCTCCGGCTTGGACGAGCTCATCCCGCGTGAGGATCGTCGCCAGCTGAAGGAACAGGACCGGTGGAGTGATGATCCGGTGTCCGAGGAGGGTCGCTGCGGCGAAGTCGTTCGTCCGGTGGAGGACGACGCCGGGGCGGCGGATCCGCTGGTCCCTGTCCGCGGTGGCGACGTGAAGCAACTGGTCTCCGAGTCGGCGGGGCAGCGGCAGACCGAAGAGGCGGGCCGCGGATGCGTGGCTGGCAGCGATCTCCGGGTGGATGAGCTGGAGGGCCCTGAGTGATTCGCTGGTGGTCTCCCATTCTGTATCAGCCCATTGAGGAACCCGGCGGACATCGAACTCGCCCGGGGCGACTCGGATCCCGTGGATGATCCGCGGCGCGATCTCGGTGTTCCGCAGGCCCCATTCCGTCACGCCGTTGTCCGCTGCGTCGCGACTGCGGTAGAGCCTCTGTGTCCTGCGTCTCTCGAAGTGTCCCTGCATGCCGCCGATGGTGACCGTCCGAGGCGAGGACGGAAAGGTCCGGAGACGCACCTGTGGACAGGAACCGTCGTCCACAGCGCCGGTGCGCCCGAGTCGAGCATCTGCGCAGACGAGTCGGCCGCCGACACCGGCCGACCACCGCAGCAGACCTCAGCAATGCCGGTTCACCTGCGTCGATGCCCGCCTCAGTTGTGGTCGAAGAACCGTGGATAATCGGGCATTTCGGCCGATTTCCCTCGGTTCTTCGACCACAAGCAGAAGACAGCCTGTGGAGGGGGTGCACACGAGTGGAGGCTGCCGTCCTGCCCGCCACCCGGTCGCGACCACCCCGCCACCTGCCCACGCACTGTCCGCTGCGCGGTTCCCGGCGTTCACCTCCGGTCGGTACACTTCTTCGGGGCCGACGGTGCGCTGTCGCCGACTGGCACGCCGCACGCCCCGGTTCTACACTGAGTAGAAGGTCCGGAAAGCCTGAGCGAGTCCTGAAGTGAGGAGGTGGCATGACCGGCTGGCACAAGTCCGTTCGTGCTCTCTTCGCCGCACTCATCACCACGCTCCTCGCCCAGCTCATGCACGTCGGCGCGGGCGGAGACTTCTCCGTCCTCGGCACCGGCTTCGTCTTCGTCTTCGTCCTCTGGGCAGCGATGATTCTCGCCGGACGCCGTCTCGGCCACCTCTCGCTCATGGCGATCATCGGCCTCGGACAGATCCTCATGCACGTCTCGATGGGGTGGTTCGGGTCGATGAGCCACGCCGCCGGCCAGTCCGCGGGCTCGCCGCAGATGGCCGGGATGTCGGCGAGCGAGCACGCGATGATGAGCCAGCCGGCTGGGTCGCTCGACCTCAGCCAGGCCGCTGCGATGAGCCAGACGATGGATCACTCCAACGGCGCGGGCGTGCCCATGGTCATCGCCCACCTCGTCGCCATCGTCATCACCGCCTTCATCCTCAAGCGCGGCGAGGACCTCGTCTTCAGCATCCTCCAGCTCGCGGTCGGCCCCGTCCGACTCGCGATGCGCGCCCTCGTGCTCGCCCGTCGCACGCTCGCGGCCGCGGACACCCGCGTCGTCCTCGAGGTCTGCGCGCTTCCCGCCACGATCGCGACCGCGGTCATCGGCCCGAACTATCGCCGCGGACCTCCCGCACTCGTCTGACACCTCACCCACCGGCAGTCCGTCGCGGCCCCATGCCGTCGACGTCGTGCTGCCCGGCACCATCGGCATTCGCCGCCCGGTCCCTGCGGTCTTCCACCCGTGCAGCCGTCCTCTGCCTCGCCGAGGCGGACGGCACCTGACCACGGACGGATGTGCCAGCGTCGGCCGCGCCGTTCCCGGCCCCGCCGTCGTCGGCCATGACCCTCCGATGTGCGCACAGGCTCATCGGACGACCGCAGCAGACCGCGTCGAGTGCCACCGAAAGACAGACTCAGAAAGTGCAGACTCATGCGTAAGAACATCATCACCTCCGTCCTCCCCGCCGCGGCCATTTCCGCCGCCCTCGTCCTCGGTCTCAGCGCGTGCGGACAGAACGACACGAGCGAGCCGGAGGCCGCGAGCACCTCACAGGCCGCCTCGGCGTCCCTGACCCTCGGCGATGCCTGGGTCAAGACCGCTGAGGAGGGCATGACCGGTATCTTCGGAACCCTGGAGAACACCACCGACAAGGACATCAACCTCGTCGCCGCGAAGTACGACGGCGCCGGCATGGTCCAGCTCCACGAGACCGTCGACGACGGCACCGGCACGATGACCATGCGCGAGAAGAAGGGCGGATTCGTCATCCCCGCAGGCGGCTCCTTCGTCCTCGAGCCCGGCGGCAACCACATCATGGTCATGGATCTCAAGCAGCCGATCAAGGCCGGCGAGGAGATCGACGTCCAGCTCGTCACCGCCGATGACGAGACCATCCCCGTCAAGGCGATCGCCAAGGACTACTCGGGCGCGCAGGAGACCTATGCCCCCGGCGAGGCCGAGGCCGGCAAGGACGGCGAGAAGTCCGAGAAGGACGGCATGGGCGACATGAGCGGTATGGACATGTCCGGTGACAAGTGACCCCCGCTCGCCGGACCATGAACCAGAGGTGACTCCCAGCTCCGACCCGGCCGCCGAGCCGCGGTCGGGCGGGGACGCCGACGCCCAGGCGCCCACCGCCCGCTCCGGCTTCAGCCGCCGACGCCTCATCGCGTCGGCGGCCGTC
>ENA-OOKA01000016-OOKA01000016.1-human-skin-metagenome-genome-assembly--contig:-NODE-16-length-86068-cov-8.363224_pt1 | contig 86068 bp, 66 predicted proteins | sample MGYA00248825_ERZ500995 | MGnify/ENA primary metagenome ERZ500995 (study PRJEB25958, sample SAMN03398540) | human skin metagenome | study: EMG produced TPA metagenomics assembly of the Human Skin...
CCTGTTCCCCTCGCAGCGCTCGCTCGATGAAACCGGCACCCGCGGGCTCGAGGAGGAACGCCGCCTCGCCTACGTCGGCGTCACGCGCGCCAAGCAGGATGCGCGCATCTCGTTCGCCGCCAACCGGCAGGTCTACGGACGCTGGACTTCACAGCTCCCAAGCCGCTTCGTCGACGAACTGCCCCTGGCGCACGTCGAGGCCCAGTCCGACACCGGCTACTACGGCGCCTCGGCCGGCATGAAGGAGGCCAAGTCACGCTGGGACGACGCCCCGTCCTTCGGCAGCGGCTATTCCTCGCCCGGCTGGAAACGCGCCCAATCCTTCACGGCGGCGCTCGAAATGAGTGACGATGTCGGCGGCGACCTCCGCGACGCGGTCGGGCTGCGGGGCGGGGAAGTCGGGGGCGGGGCGGGTGGCGGTGACCGGTTCCATGGACCCATTGTGAACCGTGGCTCGGCGGTCCGCCATCGGCGGAGGGGTCCGAGTGCTCGCACATGACCGGCGGTGCGGCGGTCGTCGCCCGGTCCCGTCGCCGGGCACGATCCCACTTTTCGGGACCTCCCTGGCAACCTGCTCACAGCTGCGCAAGGAGCCTTGTCGGCCGAGTGGCCGAATGATAGCGTAAATATTGCCAGGTCGACTTGACAAGATGAAAGATGCGCCGAGTCGCGATACAGTTGGTATGCTCGCGACGGCGGTGAATCCCGTCACCTGTGCTCATCTCCGGCGAAGAGCGGTGCTGTCCATCGATCCAGCTGTGCCGTCCCGACGGAACGTCGCCGCAGCGGAACGTCCTGTAAGTGGTGTGACTCGACGACCACACACCGAATCGAGTGGGTCTGAGGTAGAAGTACATGTCACGTCGCGCACGTCAGCTGTCCGCCGAGCAGAAGGTGCTCGTCAGCGCCGTCCGCAGGGTCGCGCGCCAGCGCAGCCGCGTGAACGCGAACTACGTCGCCGCCATCCTCCGTGCGCGTGAAGAGGGCGTCACCTATTCGGCGATCGCCGAGGCCGCCGGCACCTCCTCCCAGGCAGTCCAGGAGATCGTCCGTCGCCATCGCGAATCCGACGCGAATCGCTCCGGCAGCTTCGGAGTGGCCGGGGACATCGCCGCGATCAGCTCGCAGGCCGCACCGTCCGCCTCCGCGCCCGAACAGGGCCCGTCGAGCCCCGTCACCTGAGACGCCCCGCCGGATCGCCGGCGCCGCGCACTGGCCCCGGGGCGCTGCGCTCCGGACCCGGGCCCTCCCTGCGGTCACCGTGCTCCGCTAGGCTCGCAGGGTGAACTCCGAGACGTTCCTCTCCGACCCGCTCCTCGTCACCGCGCGCGACGCCGCCCTCATCGCCACGACCCGCATGACCTCCTGGCGCGGGCGCCTCGATGCTGCGGCGGTCGACGCCAAGGACGATCCCAACGATCTCGTCACGGTCGCCGATGCGGAGATCGAGTCGCTCGTCGCCGGCTATCTGCGCACCGCCCGTCCCCACGACATCATGATCGGGGAGGAGGGATCGAGCGCCCGGGCACTCGGCGAGCTGCCCGACGAGGGCGATGAGATCGCTGCGCTGCTCCTCGCAGGCGGCTCCGGCGAGCATCTGACGCACCCGATCGAGTGGCACGTCGACCCCATCGACGGCACCGTGAACTACGTCCGCGGCATCGAGCAGCACTGCTTCTCGATCGGCGGTCGCGATCCGGAGACCGGGGACTGGGTGGTTGGCCTCGTCGCTGCGCCCGCCCTGCGCGCGGTGTGGTTCGCACGCGCCGGCGGAGGCGCGTGGCGGACCTCCGCCCTTCCCGGCAGGGTTCCGGAGGGAACGAGCGTGCGCAACCCCCTCCTCGCGACCGAGGACGTCGAGTACTCCCGGCTGTCGGGGACCCCGGAGGGCAGGCGCGGGCGCGTGCTCGCCACCGGCTTCAGCTACTCGCCGGAGCGGCGCGCGGTGCAGCTCGCGGCCCTCGGGCGGCTCATGGAGGGCTTCGACGACATCCGTCGCGCCGGCTCCGCCGCCGTCGACCTCTGCTATGCCGCGGAGGGCCGGGTCAACGCCTACTGCGAGTACGGCATCAACGTCTACGACTGGGCCGGGGGTGCCGTCGTCGCCGAGGAGGCGGGGCTCACCGTGCAGCGCCCGCACGGCGAGGAGAAGCTGTGCATCGCAGCCGACACCCCGGAGCGCTTCGTCTTCATCCGCGAGCGCTGGGGCGCCGACGAGGGGTCAGGGGTGCCCGGGGCCGATCAGTAGTACACGGCCAGGCGCCCGCGCGGCCCGTCGACGACCGTGACGTCGGTGTCGAACACGTGCGACAGCACCTCGTCGCGCATGATCTCCTCCGGGGTGCCCATAGTCACGACCTTGCCGTCCTTGACCGCGCAGATCCGGTCCGCGTAGTGACCGGCGAAGTTGATGTCGTGGAGGACGATGACGACCGTGCGCCCGAGCTCGACCGCCGCGCGCCGCAGGTGCTGCATCATCTGCACCGAATGGCGCATGTCGAGGTTGTTCAGCGGCTCGTCGAGGAGGACGTAGTCGGTGTCCTGAGCGAGGACCATCGCGACGTATGCGCGCTGCCGCTGGCCGCCGGACAGCTCGTCGAGATAGCGCCCCTCGAGCTCGGTGAGGCCGAGGAAGTCGATCGACCGGCTGATGACGTCCTCGTCGTTGCGGTTGAGGCGCCCCTGCGAGTACGGGAACCGGCCGAATCCGACGAGCTGGCGGACGGTGAGGCGGGTGACGAAGTGGTTCTCCTGCCGGAGGATCGAGACGATCTTCGCGAGGTCGCGCGACTTCGTGGTCGCGATGTCGTACCCGGCGATCTCGATCGTGCCCTCGTCCATCCCCATGAGGCGGCCGATCATCGTGAGCAGGGTCGACTTGCCGGCGCCGTTCGGCCCGACGAGCGCGGTGACGCCGCTGTCGGGGATCTCGAGGTCGACCGGGCCGATCGCGACCTCGGAGGTGTAGTTCTTCGTCACCGATTCGAGGGAGATCACAGGCGGCCCTTTCTGAGGATGTAGACGAGGAAGAACGTGCCGCCGACGACCTCGATGATGATTCCGACCGAGCCCTGGGCGTAGAAGATGTTCTTGAGCACGAAATGGGAACCGGCGAGCACGACGAAGCCGACGAGCCACGACATCGGGAAGATGTAGCGGTGGTCGTGGGTGTCGGCGAGCTGGTAGGAGATCATCGCGACGAGGAAGCCGAGGAAGGTCATCGGCCCGACGAGCGCGGTCGACACCGCCATGAGGATCGACACGAGCAGGAGCACGACGAGCGTCTGCCGACGGTGGTCGACCCCGAGGTTGATCGCGGTCTCGCGGCCGAGCGCGAGCACGTTGAGGCGGGTCGACCCCCACCACAGCAGGCCTCCGGCCACCCCGGCGAGCGGAGCCGCGATCCAGAGGTAGGTGACGTCGGCGTTCGCGATCGAACCGATGAGGCGAGCGGTGAGGAGGTCGAACTCGCTCGGGGTGAGGAGCCGCTGCATGAACGTCGCGAGCGCGCCGAGTCCGCCGCCGAGGATGATGCCGATGAGCAGCATGATCTGGATGTTGCCGTAGCGGCCGGTGAGCAGCCAGCCGTAGAGCAGCGCGGAGAACACGATCATGAGCACGATCTGGAGGAGGAACTGCGCGGTCCCGGTGAGCATGACCACGCCGCCGGCGCCGAACAGGAACACGGCGCCGGTCTGCACGACGCGGTAGAGGGACTCGAACCCCATGATCGACGGGGTGATGATCCGGTTGTTCGTCACGGTCTGAAAGCTCACCGTGGCGATGGCCTGGCAGAACGTCACGATCGCGATGACCGCAAGGTTGACGGCGCGCAGCTCCGCGATGAGCCAGAAGCCCTCGGAGCCCACGGGCATGGGATTGTCCCAGGCGAGCGTTCCGAAGGCGGAGCCGAGTGCGAGGGCGGCGAGGATCGCGAACACGATCCAGTAGCGCCGGCGGGCCAGGGTCGTGGGGAGCGGGCCGGCATGGCGGCCCGGGGTGCCGCGGGACCGGCGGAAGCCGCCGAGGGGACGGTGGATCGCCCGTCCGGCGAGCGAGTGGCCGTCGTCGGGGTCGCGCAGGGCCGGTGTCGTGCGGCGCCGTGCCCGGCGCCCTGCCGCGCCCGTCGGGATGGCGGTGTCCGCGGGCTGCACGGCAGCCGTGCTGTCGTCGGTCGTCACGGTGCGACCGAGGTCGCCGGCGGGGGACCCGCCGGCGACGTGAGGTGCGGGGTCGTTCGCGGGGGTCTGCTGCGGGTCACGCACGGCGACGCTGCCTGAGGAGGAGGGCGATGAAGACGACCGCGCCGACGCCGGCGAGGATGAGCGACACGGGAACCTCGAACGGCATGATGATCGTCCGGCCGATGATGTCGCACACGGTGACGATGGAGATCCCGAGCAAGCACACCCACGGCAGGTTGGAGCGGAGGTCGTCCCCGCGGAACATCGACACGATGTTGGGGACGATGAGGCCGAGGAACGGCAGGTTGCCCACGACGACGGTGACGATCCCCGTCGCGGCGGCGATGAGCCCGGTGCCGAGCAGCACGACCTGGTTGTAGTTGAGGCCGACGTTGGCGGCGATCTCCTCGCCGAGGCCGGCGACGGTGAAGCGGTCGGCGACGATGAACACGATGACGACGACGATCGCGACGCCCCACAGCGGTTCGTACTGCCCGCGGAGCACCGAGGTGAAGGAGCCTGCGAACCACACGCCCATGCTCTGGAGCATGTTCGTCTGGAGGGCGATGAAGGTCGAGATCGCCCCGACCACCGCACCGAGCATCATGCCGACGATCGGCACGATGATCGAGGACTTGAGCGTCACCCGGCGGAGGAACGCGAAGAAGACCATGGTGCCGAGGAACGCGGTGATCACCGCGATGGTCATCTTCGTCAGCAGCGAGGACTCCGGGGCGACGATCATCACGAGGAGAAGCCCGAGTCCCGCCCATTCCGTGGTGCCGGTGGTCGTCGGCTCGACGAAGCGGTTCTGGGTGATGAGCTGCATGACGAGTCCGCACATCGCCATCGCCGCGCCCGCGAGCACGAGCGCGATGGTACGCGGCACCCGCGTGATGGCGAACATCTCCGCCCCGCCCTCGGCGCCGAAGATGTCGTAGACGCCGACGAACAGGGAGAGCGCGACGAGCGCGCCGGTCCCGATCACTCCCAGGAGGAGAGGCCAGGTGAACAGACGCCCCTTGGGCGATCGGCCGGTCGGCCGATCGCCCAAGGGACGCGTGCGGGGTGTGCGGATCGCGGGCACGGAGAGCCTCAGCCCTCCATCTGGTCGGCGATCGAGTTGAAGAACTCGGTGTAGGTCTGGATGCTCTCGTTGATGTAGGTGTCCTGCGGCATGTAGACGATGTTCTCATCCTGCACCGCGGCGACGCCGCCGAGGGCCTCGGATTCCTTGAGGAGCTCCTCCGCGGGAGTGTACTCCTCGCCGGTGTTCGCGCTCGTGGCCGCGTCGCGGTCCATGACGAGGATCCAGTCCGGGTTCGACTCCGCGATCGCCTCGACCGAGATGTCGTCGCCCTCGTGGTTGTCCGAGGAGTCCTCGGTGGTGAGCGCGGGGGTGAGGCCGAGGACCTCGTACACCGGACCGAGGGTGCGGCCGTTGACGGGAGCCGCGTAGTTGATCTCGCCGCCGGAGGTGATGACCGCCATCACCGTCTCCTCGCCGTCGTACGCGGCGGTGGCGCGCTCGATCGAGGCGTCGAAGTCGTCGATGAGCTGCTGGGCGTCCTCCTCGCGCTGGAAGATCACGCCGAGCGCCTCGGTCTGGCGCTTGAGCTCCTCGTCGAAGGGCTCCCCCTCGCGGGGCTCGAGCTCGAGGACCGTGGCCTCGGGGGCGAGCTTGGTGAAGTCCTCGTGGTACTGGGCGAACCGCTGGCCGTTGATGATGAGGTCGGGTTCGGCGGCGACGACGGCCTCGAGGTTCGGCTCGCGGTGGTTGCCGAGGTCGATGATGTCCTCGTTGTCCTTGTAGGCCGAGTCGGCCGGCATGAGCGCGCGGGCGGCGGCGCTGAGCTCGATGTCCCACGACTCGAGGGTCTCGAAGGTCCGGTTGTCGGTCGCGACGACGCTGCTCGGCGGGACGGTGATCTCCTGGGTGCCGTTGTTGTCCTCGACCTGCACGGTGGTGGATCCGGCGGTGGTCTCGGAGTCGGACTCGGAGCCGCCGGTGGCGGAACCGCCGCAGGCGCTGAGGCCGAGGACGAGTGCGGTCGAGGCCGCGAGCACCGCCGGCAGGCGGCGGGAAGTGGTGCGCATGGGAGTGGTCTCCTCGTGTCATTCGGATCCCCACCGAGTGCGGATCCGAGAGCTGCTGGTGGTGCCCGCTGAGGGCGGGGCGCCGGTGGCGGCCGCGATCCGCCCGGTCGGGCGTGCGCGCGGCTGCTGTAGTCCTCGGCGTCCGGTCGGTTCCGACCCGATGTCTGCGCTTAGGTCAGGCTTGCCTCAGATGATTTGGCGAGATAAACGTTAGCTAATTCAGCGGATGTGGTCCAGTCGACGTTCTGTGACGTGAGACACAGTCATCTGCGGGTGCTCGCCGGGCCGTCGGGACCGGCGCGGCGTCCCCGAGGTCGTCGAGCCTGCGCCCCCGCAGGAGCTGTGCACCGCGCTCGGCAGATGGTGGTCGATGGTCGCTGCGGGGCTGCGCTGCCGGAGGTCGGCACTGGGCCGCGAGGCCCCTGGACGGTGCTGCTGCAGGGTCGGCGAGGTGGAGACGTCGGCTCGGCCGCGTGCTGCGGGTGCTCCGGAGACCGTCTGCAGGCATTCGCGTGCCAGCGCTCAGGCGAGCGGTGCGCCGTGGGGTCGCACCGAGGCGCGCACCGCGACGACGAGGAGCGCCACGAGACCGACGATGAGGAGCCCGTCGGCGGCGATGTAGAGGTAGTGCCAGGACGAGCCGCCGTCGTCGATCCCGGCGAGGACCATGTCCGTGCGCCGGTTGAGGAGCGGCCGGACGCCTGCGACCTTGAGGAGCAGCACGGCGGTGAGCGCCCAGGTCAGACCGCGCTGCACGCTCCCGACGCCGGCGCGGAGGGTCGCCCACAGGAGGGTGAGGGCGAGGACGACCTCGACAATGTTCATCGCGGTGAACACGAGCCGGCCGATGCCGAGCCCGAGCGGGATGGTGATGCCCGGGGCCTGGAACTTCAGCGGCGCTTCGAGCAGGGAGATGCCGATGAGCAGGCCGAGCCAGATCGCCGGGAGGACGATGCGGAGACCGGCGCCGAGGCGGGTGTCGGACCGGGTGAGGATGCCGGTCCGCCGAGCGGGGGAAGAGTCCGGGGCGCGGGTGTCGGAGGCCATCCCGGCAGTGTATGCGCGGGCCTCCCGGGGCAGGCCGGGCCTCCGTACACTGGGACCATGCGTCTCTTCACCCACGCCGAGGTCCGGACCTTCGATCCGGCGAACCCGATCGCGCGGGCGATCCTCGTCTCGCAGGGCACGGTGCTCGCCGTGGGCGAGGTGCGGGAGCTGCGCGACCTCGCCGGCGACACCGTGCCGGTCGAGGAGATCGACTGCCGCGGGACGACGATCATCCCCGGACTCGTCGACGCCCACCTCCATGCGAGCATGTATGCCGACACCCTCGCCGACATCGATCTGCGCGCGGTCCGCTCCGAGGGCGAGGCCGTCGAGGCGATCCGCGCGTACGCGCAGGACCTGCCCGCGGGCGTGTGGGTGACCGGCGGCCGGTGGGACTCGAACACGTGGGACCGCCCGGTGCAGCCCGACCGCGCGCTCCTCGACTCCGCGCTGCCGGACCGTCCCGTCGCCGTGTGGTCGATCGACTACCACACGCTGTGGTGCAACGCGGCCGCTCTGCGCGCCGCAGGGATCGAGGACGATTCCCCGAGCCCGCGCGGCGGCGAGATCGTGCGCGACGCGCACGGCCGGACCACCGGGATCCTCCGCGAGGACGCCGCGACCATCGTCGAGCGGGTGATCCCCGTGCTCCCGCTCGAGGTCCGCACGGCCCGGATGAAGCGGGCGCAGGACGCCTGGCTCGCCGAGGGGCTCACCGGCCTCCACGACATCGACGGCGCGGCCTCCCGGGAGACCTGGGAGGCGCTGCGGGACGCCGGCGAGCAGCGGCTGCGCGTCGTCAAGTACCTCCGCCTCGAGGAGTTCGACTGGGCCAAGCGCACCGGGTGGCGCACCGGCGACGGCGACGACTGGTATCTCCAGGGCGGTCTCAAGCTCTTCTCCGACGGCGCGCTCGGCTCGCATACGAGCTACATGTCCTCCCCGTTCCCGCACGCGGAGGGCGAGGACCCGAACTTCGGGATCCAGATCGCCACCGAGGACGTGCTCCGGGAGCAGATCACCGAGGCGCTCGACCACGGGATCGCGCTCGCCGTCCACGCGATCGGCGACCGGGCCAACCAGCACGTCCTCTCCGCCTTCGCCGCCACCGCCGACAGGACGATCCAGGCGGAGCGGAGCTTCGGGCGCCCGCTCCGGCACCGGATCGAGCACGCCCAGTTCCTCCGGCCGGCCGACGTGGCGCGCTTCGCCGAGCTCGGGATCGTCGCCTCGATGCAGCCGCGCCACTGCATCTCCGACCTCCACCTGCTCGACCGGCTGCGCCCGGACCCCGCGCTCGCGGCCTACGCGTGGGGAGACCTCGCCCGCGCCGGAGCGACGGTGGCGTTCGGCTCCGACGGGCCTGTCGAACCGTCGAACCCGTTCGCCGCGATCTACGCCGCGATGACCCGTGCGGACATCTCCGGCGACCCGTCGACGACGTTCCAGCCCGAGCGGCGGATCAGCGCCTACGCTGCGATCGAGGCGCACTCCGCGGGAGCGGCGTACGCGGCCGGCCGTGAGACGCGCACCGGGCGGATCTCCGCCGGCATGAACGCCGACTTCCTCGTCCTCGACCACGACCCGCTCTCCGGGGACGGCTACGACGGCACGACCGGCGAAGCCGCCTCCGAGCAGGCGCTGTTCGAGCACGCGATCCGCGTGCGCGACACCCGTCCGCTCATGACCGTCGTGGCGGGGCAGGTCGCCCACAGCCGCTGAGCCCGGGACGCGGCGAGCCACGGGGCTCCGCGGACTGCGGACCCTTCCGACGGGTCCGCGTCATGGGTATGATGGTCGCCACAGCTGAATATGCCGCGACGACACGTGTCGGGAGAGCCGCGTGCGGACCTGGTCCCCGCAGCGGCGCCGTAGGTGCAATCCCTCCCCGGGAAACTCTCAGGCCCAGTACCGACACGTGCAGGCGACTCTGGAGGAGCCGTGCCCGGTCGACGAGACCGTGCGCTGCGTGCGCTGACAGAACGGGGAGGAGCACCGTGCCCGTCCACGTGCTCATCACCGCGATGCGCACGCCACCGTGAGGACTTCCATGACTGCAGGCCCCCTGGCTCCCACCTCCACCCTGGCCCACACCTCGGCCGCGACCGGGGACACCCCCCGCCCCTTCTCCGACCGGCACATCGGTCCGCGGGCCGCCCAGATCGAGGAGATGCTCGAGCGCATCGGCTACGACTCCCTCGAGGCGCTCGCCGCGGAGGCGGTGCCCGGTGACATCGCCGAGGACGGTCCCCTCGCTCTCGCGCCGGCCGTCACCGAGACCGAGGTGCTCACCCGCCTCAAGGAGCTCGCGGCGAAGAACGTCCGCCGCGTGCAGATGATCGGCCAGGGCTACTCCGACACCATCACCCCGGCGGTCATCCGCCGCAACGTCGTGGAGAATCCCGCCTGGTACACCGCGTACACCCCGTACCAGCCGGAGATCAGCCAGGGCCGCCTCGAGGCGCTGCTCAACTTCCAGAACGTCGTCCAGGACCTCACCGGGCTCGACATCGCCAACGCCTCGCTCCTCGACGAGGCGACCGCCGTCGCCGAAGCCGTCCTCCTCATGCGCCGCGCGAACCGCAAGGGCTCCGTCGTCGTCCTCGACTCCGAGCTCCATCCGCAGACCCTCGCAGTGGTCCGCGCCCGCGCCCGGGCGATGGACTTCGAGGTGCAGCTCGCCGACCTCTCCCAGGGCCTCGCCGGGGAGGACGTGTTCGGCATCGTCTGCGCCCAGCCGGGCACCTCGGGCGCGATCCGCTCTTTCGACGACGCGATCGCCGGCGCCAAGGAGCGCGGCGCGCTCGTCACCGTCGCCGCCGACCTCCTCGCCCTCACCCTGCTCCGCACCCCGGCCGACCAGGGCGCGGACATCGCCGTCGGCTCCGCCCAGCGCTTCGGGGTGCCGCTGTTCTTCGGCGGACCGCATGCCGGCTTCATGGCCGTCGCGGAGAAGCTCAAGCGCATGCTGCCCGGACGCCTCGTCGGGGTCTCCAAGGACGTCGACGGCAAGCCCGCCTACCGGCTGGCGCTGCAGACCCGCGAGCAGCACATCCGCCGGGAGAAGGCGACCTCGAACATCTGCACCGCCCAGGCGCTGCTCGCGGTGTGCGCCTCGATGTACGCCGTCTACCACGGCCCCACCGGGCTGGCCCGGATCGCCTCCCGCGTCCACCGCCTCGCCCACGCCTTCGCCGCCCGCGTCGCCGAGGCCCCGGACACCGCCGTCGTCACCGAGGCGTTCTTCGACACCCTCACCCTGTCCGTCGCCGACCCGGCGACCGCCGTCGCCGCCGCGGAGGAGCGTGGCATCAACATCCGCCGCTTCGACGCCGAGCACGTGAGCGTCTCGTTCGGCGAGCCGCACACCGTGGCCGACGCCAACGCGCTCCTCTCGGCCCTCGGGGCCCCGGGCCGGATCGATGCCGCGGAGTTCGACGCGGCGGGAGAGGGCACCTTCGGACCCGGGCACATCGCGGCCCCGGAGCTCCCCGCTGAGTTCGTGCGCACCTCGGAGTACCTCACCCACCCGGTGTTCAACACCTACGGGTCGGAGACGCTGATGATGCGCTACATGCGCACCCTCGCCGACCGCGACCTCGCGCTCGACCGGACGATGATCCCGCTCGGCTCGTGCACGATGAAGCTCAACGCCGCGGTGGAGATGGAGGCGATCACCTGGCCCGAGTTCGCCTCGATCCACCCCTTCGCGCCGGAGGAGCAGACCGCCGGCTGGCGCGAGCTCATCGCCGAGCTCGAGGACATGCTCGTCGAGGTCACCGGCTACGACCGGGTCTCCCTCCAGCCCAACGCCGGGTCCCAGGGCGAGCTCGCCGGCCTGCTCGCGATCCGCGGCTACCACCTCGCCAACGGGGAGCCGGCCCGCCGGGTCGTCATCGTCCCCGCCTCGGCGCACGGCACGAACGCCGCCTCCGCGGTGCTCGCCGGACTCGACGTCGTCGTCGTCAAGACCGCCGACGACGGCTCGATCGACCTCGCCGACCTCGACGCGAAGATCGAGAAGCATCGCGACTCCCTCGCCGGCATCATGATCACCTACCCGTCCACGCACGGGGTGTTCGAGGCCGATGTGCGCACCGTGTGCGAGAAGATCCACGATGCCGGCGGTCAGGTGTACCTCGACGGTGCGAACCTCAACGCGCTGCTCGGGCTCGCCAAGCCCGGGAAGTTCGGCGGCGACGTCTCCCACCTCAACCTCCACAAGACCTTCTGCATCCCGCACGGCGGCGGCGGACCCGGGGTCGGACCGGTCGCGGTGCGCGAGCACCTCGCACCGTTCCTCCCCGGCGACCCGACCGACGCCGCACTCGTCGCCGGCGACCCGGCGAACCCGCAGCTCCCGGTGAGCGCTTCGGTCCACGGCTCGGCCGGCGTGCTGCCGATCAGCTGGGCCTATCTCAAGCTCATGGGGCCCGACGGCCTCACCGAGGCGACGAAGGCCGCGCTGCTCGGCGCGAACTACCTCGCCCGGGAGCTCGACGACTCCTTCCCCGTGCTCTACACGGGGTCGACCGGGCTCGTCGCCCACGAGTGCATCCTCGACCTGCGCGACATCACCGCGCGTACCGGGGTCACCGCCGAGGACGTCGCCAAGCGGCTCATCGACTACGGCTTCCACGCCCCCACCCTCGCCTTCCCGGTGGCCGGCACCCTCATGGTCGAGCCGACCGAGAGCGAGGACAAGGGCGAGCTCGACCGGTTCGTCACCGCGATGCGGTCCATCCGCGCGGAGATCGACGCGATCGGCGACGCCTACTCCTACGAGCAGTCGCCGCTGCGCAACGCCCCGCACACCGCCACGAGCGTGATGGACGACTGGGACGCCGAGTACTCGCGCCGGACCGCGGTGTTCCCGGTGCACGGCCTCGAGCTCACCAAGTACTTCCCGCCGGTCCGGCGGATCGACGGGGCGTACGGCGACCGCAACCTCGTGTGCTCGTGCCCGCCGCCGGAGGCCTTCGAAGCCGCTGAGCCGGCCGCTGACCCCGACACCGGGGGAGCGCCGGCCGAACCCGCAGTGAGCCCCGCCGACGTCGATTCCTCCGCCGACGCCACCGATGTGGCCGGCGGCGCCGCCGGCACCCCGACCGAAGGAGACGCCCGATGACCGCAGAGAACCTCCGTCGCACCCCGCTCCACTCCGTCCACGAGGCGCTCGGTGCGAGCTTCACCGACTTCGGCGGCTGGGACATGCCGCTCAAGTACGGCTCCGAGCTCGCCGAGCACCGCGCCGTGCGCGGCTCGGCCGGGATCTTCGACCTCTCCCACATGGGCGAGGTGCGGATCCTCGGTGCGGATGCCGGCGCCTTCCTCGACTACGCGCTCCTCGGGAAGTACTCGGTGATGAAGGTCGGCAAGGCGAAGTACGGGGTCATCGTCGACGAGTCCGGCGGGATCCTCGACGACCTCATCACCTATCGGATGGGCGAGGAGGAGTTCCTCGTCGTGCCCAACGCGTCGAACGCCCCGACCGTCGCCGCAGCGCTCGCCGAGCGCGCCGACGCCTTCCGCGCCGGCGCCGCCGGTGAGGGTGCGGGTACCGACGTCACCGTGCGCGACGAGTCCGGCGACACCGCGCTCATCGCGGTCCAGGGCCCGGCGGCCGAGGCGATCCTGCTCGCCACGCAGGACGCCGAGGACGCCCGAACCGCGGTGCGGGAGCTCGCCTACTACGCGTGGGCGCCGCTCACCGTGTCGGGCATCGACGTCATGCTCGCCCGCACCGGATACACCGGTGAGGACGGCTTCGAGCTCTACGTGCCCAACGCCCAGGCCGTGGCCCTGTGGGAGGCGCTCACCGCGGCGGGCGCGGACCACGACCTCGTCCCGTGCGGACTCGCCGCGCGCGATTCGCTCCGCCTCGAGGCCGGGATGCCGCTCTACGGCAACGAGCTCAGCCGGGACACGACGCCGATCGACGCCGGCCTCGGCCGGATGGTCACTGCGGCGCTCAAGAACAAGGGCGCGTTCGTGGCCCGCGAGGCGCTCGAGGCCGTCGCCGGCACCGAACCCGCCCGGGTGCTCGTCGGCCTGACCTCCGAGGGGCGCCGCGCCGCGCGCGCCGGCGCTGTCGTGAGCATCGACGGCGCCGAGGTCGGCGAGGTGACCTCCGGGCAGCCTTCGCCCACCCTCGGCCACCCGATCGCGCTCGCCTTCCTGGACGCCGCGGCCGCGCGGCCGGGCACCGCAGTGAGCGTCGACATCCGCGGCAAGGCGCACGACTTCGTCGTCGCCGAGCTGCCGTTCTACTCCCGCGACCAGGGCTGATGCCCGCCGGGCGCCTCGGCGCCCGGCATCGCAGCCCATCACCACGAATCCGCCGAGGCCCCCTCGGCACCGATGAGAGGAACCACCATGGCCACCCTTCCCGAACTCCCCAGCGACTTCTCGTACTCCGCCGAGCACGAGTGGGTGAACGCGAGCGCCGACACGGTCGTCGGCTCGACGGTCAAGGTCGGCATCACCGCCGTCGCCGCCGACGAGCTCGGCGAGATCGTGTTCGTCGACCTGCCCGGTGTGGGCGACACCGTGACCGCCGGTGAGACGTGCGGCGAGGTCGAGTCGACGAAGTCGGTGTCCGACCTCTACTCGCCGGTGACCGGCGAGGTCGTCGCGGTCAACGAGGCCGCGGGCGACGACCCGGGTCTGCTCAACTCCGATCCCTACGGCGAGGGCTGGCTGTTCGAGGTCGCCGTCACCGCGGTGGGCGAGCTCATGGACGCCGCGGGCTACGCCGAGGCGAACTCCTGATCCGGAGCGCGGACCGATGACGATCAGCGTCTTCGACCTCTTCACCGTGGGCATCGGCCCGTCGAGCTCCCACACCGTGGGGCCGATGCGGGCGGCCGCGAGCTTCGTCGAGCTCCTCGGCGACCGCGTCGAGGAGGTGGCATCCCTCGAGGTCGACGTGTTCGGCTCGCTCGCGGCCACCGGCCGGGGCCACGGCACCTTCGATGCGATCCTCCTCGGGCTCGAGGGGGTGCGGTCCGATCTCGTCGAACCCGACGAGATCGGCGAGCGGACCGATCGGATGCGCTCAAGCGGGTGCATCCGGCTCGGCGACCGGGTCGAGATCGAGTTCGGTGTCGACGACCTGCGGCAGCGGCCGCTCACCATCCTCGAGCGCCATCCCAACGCCCTCGAGCTCCGGGCGCTCGACGCGGCGGGGGAGGAGCTCGCCCACGAGACCTACTACTCGGTGGGCGGCGGCTTCGTCGTCTCCGCGACCGAGGACGCTGCGCTCGGCGGCGGGGACGCATCCGCGGACGAGGCGGCCGATGCCTCGGCGGCCTCCGACCCCGCGGACATGGCGCAGCCGGTGGAGGACGGTCCCGGGGTGCCCTTCCACTTCGAGACCGCCGCCGAGCTGCTCGAGATCTGCCGCCGTGAGGACCTCCGGATCTGGCAGGTCATGCTCGCCAACGAGAAGGCGAGCCGCGACGAGGACGAGATCCGGCGCGGGCTCCTCCACATCTACTCGGTCATGGACCAGTGCACGATGAACTCGCTCGACCGCTCCGGGTACCTGCCCGGCGGTCTCAAGGTTCGGCGGCGCGCCCACGACTGGTACCTCCGGCTCAAGGAGGAGGATCCGAGCAGCGATCCGAAGTTCTACCAGGAGTGGGTCAACCTCATCGCGCTCGCCGTCAACGAGGAGAACGCCTCGGGCGGCCGCGTCGTCACCGCGCCGACGAACGGAGCCGCGGGCATCATCCCCGCGGTCCTCTACTACGCGCTCCACTACGTCCCCGCAGTGCTCGACGGGGGACAGGCCGCGCGGGCCGACGCGATCGTCCGCTTCCTCCTCACCGCCGGCGCGATCGGGGTGCTCTACAAGGAGCGCGCCTCGATCTCAGGGGCCGAGGTCGGATGCCAGGGCGAGGTCGGCTCGGCGTCGTCGATGGCGGCCGGCGGCCTCGCCGAGGTGCTCGGCTGCTCGATCGAACAGGTCGAGAACGCCGCCGAGATCGCGATGGAGCACAACCTCGGGCTCACGTGCGACCCGATCGCCGGGCTCGTCCAGGTGCCGTGCATCGAGCGCAATGCGATCGCTGCGGGCAAGGCGATCAACGCCGCGAAGATGGCGCTGTGGGGCGACGGGGAGCACCGGGTGTCCCTCGACGAGGTCATCGCGACGATGCGGGCGACCGGGGCGGACATGAGCGACAAGTACAAGGAGACCGCGCAGGGCGGGCTCGCCGTCAATGTCGTCGAGTGCTGAGGCCGTTCGCGGTCCGGCCCGGAATCGCGCGATGGCGCCGGGAGGTCACGCGGTCGGCCGGCCTGCCTGCCAGTAGCCCTTGGCGAAGACCGACCTGCGGGTGAGCGCCGTCCGGGTGAGCAGGAGCGTGCGGATCCGGGCGACCGCTCCGCCCTCGCCGCACACCCACGCGCTCGTGAAGTCCGAGGCGTCAGCAGCTTCGCCTGCAGCGGCCGCGCCCTCCGTGCCTGATCCCGCTCCCATCGGGAGTGCTTCGGCGATGGCGTTCGCGAGGAGGTCGCCGGGACGCGCGGCCCCGCGCACCACCCAGGTGACGTCGATCGATTCGGGGCGATCGGCGACGGAGTCCATGCTGTCGACCTCGACGAAGGCGCGGATGCGTGCGGCGTCGGCGGTGCCGGCCGCCTCCTCGGCGATGTGGGCGAGTGCCGGCAGCGCGGTCTCGTCCGCGGCGAGGAGCTGCAGACCGCCGGCCGGCCTCCGGTATCCGGCCGAGCCCTCCTTGAGCCCGACCTCGTCCCCGGGCCGCGCTCGCAGCGCCCACGCCGACCCCGGTCCAGCATCTCCGTGGGTGACGACGTCGACGTCGATCTCCCCGCGCTCCGGCCGGTGGCGGCGCACGGTGTAGTAGCGGACGTCGGGGCGGATGGCAGCGGGGAAGTCGCGGACGGCGCGCGCGACCTGGAGGACCTCGGGCGCCGGGAGCGCGAGTGCGACGCCGGGGCGCGGCAGGATGAGCGCGAAGTACTCGTCGGGGCCCACAGGGACGAAGGTGCGCAGCGACTCCGCGGCCAGCGTGATCCGGCGGACGCGCGGGGCGACATCGGTGTTCGCCACAACGGTGAGCCGGTGGAGGAGGTACTCCTCGCGCGGCGGCGCGATCGCCATGAAGCGTCCGTAGACTGCAGTCGCTGCGGACAGCAGCGTCGAGCTCATAGTCTTCGACGGGGGTGTCATCGCGCGGTCTCCTCAGCGGTCAGCGGTGCGCTTCCTGTGCGGTCAGGTGCGGTGGGGGCGGCTTGCGGCATCCCGAGGCCGTCGGGCCGGGTCCGGTTGCCCGCTCAGTGAATTAGGCTACAGGAATATGACGAAATAAGGTTAGCCTATCCCTATGACCGCACACGCCGCTTCCGTCACGCCGACCCGTGTCGACGGATCCCACCTCCCGCCGCTGCGCACGAGCGTCCCTCTCCTCGGCGGCCTCTACACCGCGCAGTACGTCGGAGTCGGGTTCATCTACTTCGGCCTCGTCGCGATCCTCCGGCGGCAGGGAATCGAGCTCGAACAGCTCGCCGCGTTCCAGCTCATCGGCTCGGTGTGGGCGCTCAAGTTCCTCTGGGCGCCCATCGTCGACGTCGTCGGACGCACCCGCGCGGGGCACTACCGGAACTGGATCCTCGTCGTCCAGCCGCTGCTCGCGCTCAGCGTCCTCGCCCTGCTCCTCATCCGTGAGCCCGCCACCCAGCTCGGCGCGCTCGGACTCATCATCGGCGCCTATGCGCTCCTCAGCGCCACCCAGGACATCGCCGCCGATGCGCTCGCCGTGCGGATCGTCGACGCCCGCCATCGGGGTGTGGCGAACGGCCTCGCCGGGGCGGGGTCGTGGCTGGGGAACATCCTCGGCGGCGGTCTGGTCGTCGTGATGTACGACGCCATCGGCTGGACGGCCGCGGTCATCACCCTCACCGTGCTCACCCTCATCCCGCTCATCCTCGTGGTGCGGTTCACCGAGCCCCTGCCACGGGCGTCCGGGGTGTCGCCGCACGCCGCGAGCGGGTTCGCCGGTGCCGGTCGGGGCCTGCGCTCCTCGCTGCGGGCGATGCGCTCGATCTTCGCCCAGCCGGGCTGCCGATTCTGGGCGCTCGCGGCGATGCCCGCGTTCCTCTGCGGGGTCACCGCCGCCTACGGGCTGCTCACCGTGGCGCTCGTCGACGCGGGGTGGTCGCTCACTGCGATCGGAGTGCTCATGGGGATCGTGCTCGGCTTCCCCGCGATCGCCGCCTCGCTCGGCAGCGGGTGGCTCCTCGCCCGGTTCGGTCGGCGCACGATGATCGTCGCCACCGGCATCGCCGCCGCCGCTGCGACCCTCGGACTGCTGCCGCTCATGGGCGGGGACGGGTCACGGCCGACGGTGGTCGCCGGGGTGTGCGTGTACGTCGCGGCGATGGCGGCCGCTTCGACCGTGGTGTACACGGTGAATATGGACTACTCGCGGGCCGAGTCCGCCGGCGTCGACTTCACCCTGCTCGCCTCGACGGCGATCCTCTTCAGCTACGTGTCCGGGGCGCTCATGACCTGGCTCGCCGGCAGCTTCGGGTACGTCGTCGTCACCGTCATCGCCTGCGGTCTCGCGCTGCTGGGCACCGGGCTCGCCGCCCTCCACGCCCACCGGCACGGTGTGCGGACCTCCCCCGCCGAGGTGGGGGCCGGCTGAGTCGTCCGGTCCGGTCCGATGCCGGGTGCGACCCGCGGAGCTCCGCAGTCGCTGCAGCGCCGATTTCGGAGCTCGCGGGCCGCACCGACGTGGCCGGGAGCACTCCCCGCCACCCCGCTGCAGTGCTGTCCGTCCGACTGCCTCAGCGGAGGACGAAGCCGGGCACGAGCGGGTCGTCCGGGCCGACGACGAAGGTGTGCTCCCCGGTGAGGTGGGCGGAGCCGGTGATCTCCGGGACGATCGCCGCGCAGCCGTGGACCTCGGTCTCCGCGAGGATGCGGCCGGTGAAGGTCGAGCCGATGATCGAATGGTGGATGAGCCGGTTCGCGGGGTGCAGGCGACCCGCGGCGGCCAGTGTCGCCATCCGTGAGGCGGTGCCCGAGCCGCACGGCGAGCGATCGACCTGGCCGTCGGCGAAGACGGTGACGTTGCGCTGCACAGGGTTGTCGTCCGCATCCGTGCCGAGGTCCTCGGCGAAGATCACCCCGTAGATCCCGTTGATCCGCGGGTCCGTGGGATGCTCCGCGTACTCCGTGGTCTCAAGGGCGGCCTTGATCTGCCTGCCGAGGGTGATGAGTTCGGGGAGGTCCTCCGGGCGCACCCGGAGCCCGAGGTCGAGCGGCTTCACGCTCGCATAGAGTGCACCCCCGCAGCTGATGGACGCGCGCAGCGTCCCTGCGGGCGTGCTCACCGGGACCTCGGAATGGAGGTGGAAGCTCGGGACGTTGACGAACGCGGCCGAGGCGACCCGCCCCTCCGCGTCGGTGCGCACCCGGCAGCGCACCCGGCCGGACGGCACGTCGATGACGACTTCGGTGGTGCCGCTCGGGTCCACGGGCACCCGGCCGGTATCCACCGCCCAGGTGCCGAGCGCGATGGTGCCGTGGCCGCATGCGGTGGAGAACCCGTCGGAGTGCCAGAACAGCACGCCGAGATCTGCGCCCTCGTCATCGGGCTCGACGACGAACCCGCCGTACATGTCCGCGTGTCCGCGCGGCTCGGAGCACAGGAGGCTGCGCAGTCCGTCGATCTCCGGGGAGCGCATCGCCTCGAGGCGCTTCTCCGCGACGGTGGACGCGGTGAGCCGCGGTGCGTCGGCGACGATCCGGAACGGTTCTCCGGCGGTGTGGTAGTCCGTCGTGCGGACGGCGGTGGGGCGGTCGCTCCCGTTCACGATCGGATCACTCCTCGAGACGCAGGGTGGTGATGCAGGTGGCGCCGTCGGCCTCCGTCGAGAACGTCGTCGATCCGCTCCTGCCGTCGTGGGCGACCTCGATCGTGCCGGCGATGCCGCGCGGCACCCACAGCCCGACGAAGCCGTTGTCCTCGGTGGTGAGCTCGGTATCGACGATGACGTCTCCAGTCGCGTCGTCCGTGATCGTGACGTCGACCGGGGCGCTGTCGAGCTCGCCGAGGCATGTGGTGAGGCTGTGGTAGAAGCACTCGTGCGTGCTGTCGACGTAGGGGGCGATCGAGAGGTAGGTGCTGTCCTCGGGCATGTCGAGCGCGACCTCGTCGTCGGGGCCGGTGAGCGCGAGGTGCTCCTGCTGCACGGAGGCCAGGAGATCCTGCGGACGCTCGTCGACGGGCATCGTCTCGAGATGCGCGATGACCTCCTCGGTGCTCATGCCGTCGAGGCCGAAGCTCGAGAGGAGGTCTCCGTCGGAGGCGCTCCGCGTCTGCTGCGGCGCGGCGCAGCCGGCGATGGCAAGTGCGAGGACTGCGGCGAGGGTGATGAGGCGCATGAGATCCGTCCTGGTGGGTTCCGGGTCGTCTCGATTGTCGCAGACGGGGCTCCGTCGGCGAGCGGTGCGCGGAGGGGTGAGGATCGGGGGCGGGCGAAACTGTTGATTCGATACCCCCATGGGGTATATTATCGGGGCATCGGCACCACCGTCCATGACGATCGAGGAGTTCTCATGAGTTCTTCGCACGACCGCCGCCCGACCGCGGCGCACGCTCAGCACCAGTACACCCCCGTCGAAGAGTCGGCCCGCGCCGCCTCTGCTCAGGGGACGCACGATCACGCGGACCACGAGGGTCATGCGGGTGCCGTCGGGCACTCGGATCACCACAGCCATGCGGGTGCTCACGGGCATGCGGACCACGACGAGCACGGTGCTCATGCGGGCCGCGAGGGACATGGCGGTCACGCCGGCCACGGGGACCACTCCGGCCATGATGACCACGGGGGTCATGGAGGCCATGGGGGCCACGCCGGCCATGGCGATCACGCTGCGATGTTCCGGACCCGGTTCTGGGCCAGCCTCGCGCTCTCGATCCCCGTGGTGATCTTCAGTCCGATGTTCGCCGGCTTCCTCGGCTACGCGGTGCCGGACTTCCCGGGTGCGCACTGGATCCCGCCCGTGCTCGGCACGGTGATCTACCTCTACGGCGGCATGCCGTTCCTGTCCGGCGGGGTCTCAGAGCTCCGGTCCCGCAGGCCGGGGATGATGCTCCTCATCGCGATGGCGATCACCGTCGCCTTCGTCGCCTCGTGGATCACGAGCCTGGGGATCGGCGGGTTCCACCTCGACTTCTGGTGGGAGCTCGCACTCCTCGTCGTCATCATGCTCCTGGGCCACTGGATGGAGATGCGCGCCCTCGGCGCCGCCTCGGGCGCTCTCGACGCGCTCGCCGAACTCCTGCCCGACGATGCCGAGAAGATCGTCGACGGCGACGTCGTCACGGTGCCGATCGCCGAACTGCAGGCGGGGGATACCGTCCTCGTCCGCTCCGGCGGGCGCGTACCGGCCGACGGTCGGATCATCGACGGCCGCGCCGAGTTCGACGAGTCGATGATCACCGGGGAGTCCAAGACCGTGTCGCGTGCTGACGGAGACCGTGTGGTCGCCGGCACCGTCGCGGTGGACGACTCCGTGCGGATCGAGGTCGAGGCGACCGGCGACGAGACCGCGCTCGCCGGCATCCAGCGGCTCGTCTCCGAGGCCCAGGACTCCTCGTCCCGCGCCCAGGCGCTCGCCGACCGGGCCGCCGCCCTCCTCTTCTGGTTCGCGCTCGGCGCGGGCATCCTCACCTTCCTCGTCTGGCTGCTCCTCGGCTTCCCGGACGAAGCTGTGGTGCGGACGGTCACCGTGCTCGTCATCGCCTGCCCGCACGCGCTCGGGCTCGCCATCCCGCTCGTCATCGCGATCTCCACCGAACGGGCGGCGAAGGCCGGGGTCCTCATCAAGGATCGGATCGCCCTCGAGCGGATGCGGTCGATCGACACCGTCCTGTTCGACAAGACCGGCACGCTCACGCAGGGAGCCCATGCCGTCACCGATGTCGCCGCGGTGTCGGAGACGAGCACCGGTCGGGTCCTCGCGCTCGCCGCAGCCGCCGAGGCCCAGAGCGAGCATCCCGTGGCGCGCGCGATCACCGCGGCCGCGGCAGAGGATTCCGAGGCCGCGCGCGAGCGGCTCACCGGAACCGACTTCTCGTCAGCCGCCGGGCGCGGGGTCCGGGCGCAGGCCGACGGGGCCGAGGTCGCCGTCGGCGGACCGAACATGCTCGGAGAGATGGGCATCGGATCCCCGGCGGAGCTGTCCGACCGGATCGAGGAGTGGACGGCGCGCGGAGCGAGCATCGTCCATGTCGTCGCCGACGGCGAGGTGGTCGGCGCGGTGGCGCTCGAGGACGCGGTGCGCCCCGAATCGCGGGCCGCCGTCGCCGCGCTCCGGGAGCGCGGCGTCCACGTCGCGCTCATCACCGGCGACGCCCGGCAGGTCGCCGAGGCGGTCGGCAGGGAGCTCGGCATCGACGAGGTGTTCGCCGATGTCCTGCCGCAGGACAAGGACTCCGCGGTCGCCGATCTCCAGGCGCGCGGACGGTCCGTCGCGATGGTCGGCGACGGGGTCAACGACGCGCCGGCCCTCGCCCGGGCCGACGTGGGGATCGCGATCGGGGCTGGGACGGACGTCGCGATGGAATCGGCGGGCGTGGTGCTCGCCGGCAACGATCCGCGCGCTGTGCTCTCGATGATCGACCTGTCGCGCGCGAGCTACCGGAAGATGATCCAGAACCTCGTGTGGGCGGCCGGCTACAACGTGCTCGCGGTGCCGCTCGCGGCCGGCGTGCTCGCACCCATCGGGTTCGTGCTCTCCCCGGCGGTCGGCGCGGTGCTCATGTCGCTGTCGACGATCGTCGTCGCGCTCAACGCGCAGCTGCTCCGGCGGGTGGAACTCGATCCGCAGGTCCTCGCACCCACCTCCGGGGAGGACGACGCCCCGCGCCGGGAAGCGCCGGCGGAGGCGTCGGACCGCGCGTGAGATCTGCGGGGTCCGAGCGGGTCCGCTGGCTGTAGAGCGCGGACGGCGGGACGCCGATCCGTAGGTCGTGCCGCCGGCGGGGCGTCAGAAGGAGTGCTCCTCGGCGGGGAACTCGCCGGCCTGCACTGCGGCGTCGTAGTCGCGCGCGGCCTGGCGGAGCGCCTCGCCCACCTCGCCGAACCGGCGGACGAAGCGCGGCAGCCGGCCGGGAGTCATGCCGACCATGTCCTGCCACACGAGGACCTGGGCATCGCACCCGACGCCGGCGCCGATGCCGACCGTCGGGATCTCGAGCGCGGCGGTGACCTCGGCGGCGACGGCGGCGGGCACCATCTCGAGGACGACGGCGAAGGCTCCGGCCTCCTCCACCGCCCGAGCGTCCTCACGCAGGGTCTTCGCGGCCGCCTCGTCGCGCCCCTGGACCCGGTACCCGCCGAGCGCGTTGACGCTCTGCGGGGTGAAGCCGACGTGGGCCATGACCGGGATCCCGGCGTCGACGACCGCGCGGATCGCCGCGGCCCGCTCCGCTCCGCCCTCGAGCTTGACGGCGTGCGCCCCGGACTCCTTCATCACCCGGATCGCGGACTCGACCGCCTGGGAGGGGGAGACCTCGTAGGACCCGAACGGCAGGTCGACGACGACGAGGGTGTTCGGGGCGCCGCGCACCACCCCGGTGGCGAGGGCGATCATCTGGTCGAGAGTCGCGGGGATCGTCGTCGATTCGCCGTAGACGACGTTGGCCGCGGAATCGCCGACGAGGAGGACGGGAATCTCGGCGTCGTCGAACGCCGCAGCGGTCGAGTAGTCGTAGGCGGTGAGCATCGACCAGCGCCTGCCCTCCGCCTTCCACTGCGCGAGGTGCAGGGTGCGGACGGGGGCGCGGCGCTTCTCGGAGGGCTGGGAGTCGCGGTGATAGCTCATGCTCCGACCCTAGCGAGGGGCGCGGGCAGGGGGAACAAGCGGGCGCCGGATTCGAGACGGGGCGCGGGCAACCGCGCCGTCGGGTGAGGATCGCCTCTCCTTCGTGGCGGCCCGCCGCGCGACGTGCCACGATCCGGGTATGAGCATGAACCCCGCGGATCCCCGTTCCGTCCCCGCCCACGCGGACGAGGCCCACACCGCTACGACCTCCTCGAAGCTCAACTGGCTGCGGGCCGGCGTCCTCGGTGCCAACGACGGCATCGTGTCGGTCGCGGCGCTCCTCGTCGGCGTCGCCGCGGCGAGCAGCGAGCTCGGTCCCGTAGTCGTCGCCGGCGTGGCGGCCCTCGTCGCCGGTGCGATCTCCATGGCGCTCGGCGAGTACGTCTCGGTGTCGACGCAGCGCGACACCGAGAAGGCCCTCATCGCGCTCGAGAGTCACGAGCTGGCGACGATGCCGGAGGAGGAGCTCGAGGAGCTCACACGCATCTACGAGGGCAAGGGTCTCACCCGGGACACCGCAGAGAGGGTCGCCGCGGAGCTCACCGCCCATGACGCGCTCGGCGCTCACCTCGAGGCGGAGCTCCACATGGGGGAGGAGGATCTGACGAATCCCTGGCACGCCGCCGGCGCCTCGGCGCTCGCCTTCGTCATCGGCGGCATCCTGCCGCTGGTCGCGCTCCTCGCGGTGCCCGCCGAGCTGCGGATCATCGCGGTGTTCGTCGTCGTCCTGCTCGCTCTCGTCCTCACCGGGTGGATCAGTGCACGGCTGGGCGGCAGCCCCCGGGTGCCGGCGATCCTCCGGATCGTCGTCGGCGGTGCGCTCGCACTCGCCGCGACCACCCTCATCGGCTCGTTGTTCGGCGTCGCCGGGGTCTGAGCCGCAGGACGAGCCGGTTCAGAAGGTCTTCGCGTCGATGACGAAGCGGTAGCGGACGTCGGAGTCGACGACGCGGTCGTAGGCCTCGTTGATCCCCTCGGCGTCGATGAGCTCGATCTCCGCGGTGATCCCGTGCTCGGCGCAGAAGTCGATCATCTCCTGGGTCTCCGGGATGCCGCCGATGTTCGATCCGGCGACCGTCCGGCGGCCGCCGATGAGCAGGCCCGGCAGCACCGACAGCGAACCGGGCGGCAGTCCGAGGAGGACGTAGGCGCCCTCGGGCCGGAGCATCTTGAGATAGGTGTCGGTGTCGAGCGGGACGGACACGGTGTTGAGGATGAGGTCGAACTCGGCGCGGTGGGCGCGGTGGAAGCCGTCCTCGGCGGTCGACACGTACTCCGCGGCCCCGAACCGCAGGCCGTCGGCCTCCTTGGAGAGCGAGTGGGAGAACACGGTGACGCGCGCGCCCATCGCCGCGGCGAGCTTGACCGCGACGTGGCCGAGCCCGCCGAGGCCGACGACGGCGACGTGCGATCCCTCGCCGGCGCGCCACTTGCGGAGCGGGGAGTACGTGGTGATGCCGGCGCACAGGAGCGGGGTGGCAGCCGCCGGATCGAGGGATTCGGGGATGCGGATGAGGAAGCGGCGGCTCACCGGGATGTGGGTGGCGTAGCCGCCCTGGGTCACCGAGCCGTCGACCCGGTCGGTGCTGTTGTAGGTGCCGACCGAACCGTTCTCGCAGTAGTGCTCGTTGCCCGCGGTGCACTGTGCGCACTCCCCGCATGAGTCGACGAGGCAGCCCACGCCCACCCGGTCGCCCACGGAGAAGTCGCTCACCTCGGCGCCGAGCTCCGAGATCCGCCCGATGATCTCGTGGCCCGGGGTCATGGGGTAGCGGCAGCCGCCCCATTCGTCGCGCACGGTGTGGATGTCGGAATGGCAGATCCCGGCGTACTCGATCTCGATCATCACGTCGTCGGCGCGGAGCGCGCGCCGGTCGAGGGTTCCCTTGGTCAGCGGTTCGCTCGCGGAGGTGGCCTGGTAGCACGCGACAGCAGTCATGCATCCGATCCTATGTGTCGCAGGCCACAGGAGTCGAGGGGCGGCCGACAGCAGGGGTGGGTTGTGCGGCGGGTCACCCAAAGGTATGTTGAACATGCCTTTTACCGACGGGTCTGCCCGGGTGCCGCGCGGCGTCTGCGGACCCGCGACCCGTGACCGCGGGTCGTCCGATGCCCGAGGAGTGGATCCGCCCGTGCCCGAACTCAAGAGATCGCTGGGGGTGCTCCAGCTCCTCGCCTTCGGCGTCGCCGGCGTCGTCGGCTCGAGCTGGATCTACACGAACTCCACGCTGTTCGACTCCTACGGCGCCGGCGGGGTGGTGTTCGGCCTCGCGATCGGCGTGCTGCTCGCCACCTGCGTGGCGCTCGCGTACTCCGAGCTCACCACCGCGTTCCCGCGCGCCGGCGGCGAGGTCGTGTACTCCTACACCTCGATGGGCCGCGGGGCGGCCTTCTTCACCGGGTGGATGCTGCTCGGCGCCTATGTGTCGTCCCTCGCGTTCTACGTCACGGCGTTCGGGTACCTGCTCGGGAACTTCTTCCCCGTGTTCAACACGATTCCGCTCTACACGATCAACGGCGAGACGGTGTATCTCCCCGTCCTGCTCGTCGGCGTGGTCCTCACGCTCCTGTTCTTCGCCCTCAACTGGTTCGGGGTCGAGATCGGCGCACAGGTCCAGCTCGCGCTGTTCTTCGCGATCATCGTCATCGGGGCGGCGCTCGTCGTCGTCGGCTTCGCCACGGGCGGCCCGGAGAACTTCTTCCCGGCCTTCCACCCGGAGAGCTCAGCGCTCGCCGACACCCTGCGGTTCGTCATCCCGAGCATGACGTTCCTCGCCGGCTTCGGTCTCGTCGCCGTCCTCGCCGAGGACGCCGAGGTGTCGCCGCGGAAGATCGGCCGGACGGTCGTGCTCACCGTGCTCGCGGCCGGCGGCTTCTACTGCCTCGTCCTCGCAGCGACCGCCTGGGTCCACCCGTGGGAGGAGACCGCGGTGATGGACCTCGGGACCGTGTCGGCGTTCGACGCCGCGGGCTTCCCGCTCCTCGGGATCGGTGCGTACCTCATCGCCTTCCTCGGGCTCCTCACAAGCTTCCTCGGCCTCTTCGTCGCGAGCTCGCGGATCCTCGTCGCGATGGGTCGGGCGAACCTCCTCCCGGCCCGGCTCGCCGACATCCACCCCAAGCGGCGCACGCCCCACGTGGCCCTGATCTTCACCGCCGCGGTCACGCTCGGCCTGGGATGGCTCGGTCCCGGAGCTGTGGTGTGGTTCCTCGACACCGGCGGCGTGTACCTGGGAATCGTGTGGTGCATGGTCGTCCTCGCGAAGTACCTCGTGCCCCGGAGGTACCCCGAGCTCGAACGGCCGTACGTCTCCCGGCTGGGCTTCCTGCCCGCGATCGGTGCGGTGGGGGCGCTGCTCGTCATCGTCTGGGCGATCGTCCCCGGTACCGGCGCCTCGCTCATCTGGCCGGCGGAGTACATCATCCTCGGCATCTGGCTGGTGCTCGGCGCGATCCTCTTCGCCGTGTCCCGGGCCAAGCCGCGCACCGAAGCGCTCCATGCGCTGCTCGGCGACTCCTATGCGCATCTCCACCGCCACGAGGTCGAGGCACAGGAGCGGGAGGACAGGTGAGCGCAGGAGCAGGTGCGGAGGAGCGCGCGCGGTCCGCCGTCCGCGCTCACCTCGTCGAGGCGTTCGCCGTGCACCCCGCACCCGAGGTCGCCTGGGGGCTCGTCCTCGACGGGCGCCTGGTCGACGGGGAGAACCTCGACCGGGCGTTCCGCATCGCGTCAATGACGAAGTGCTTCACTGCGGCGGCCGTCCTCGGGATCCGGTACGGCGCGATCCCCTCCCGGCGGCGCCTCGACCTCGACGACGCGCTCGCGGAGTACGTGCGCGATGCCGCCCGGCCGTTCGACGAGATCACCGTCCGGGACGCCCTGACCATGGCCGGCGGCCTGCCCACCGACGACCCCTGGGCCGACCGGCTCGAAGCGATGACCGGCGCGGAGCTCGACGCGCTCATCGCCCGCTCGCCGCTGCAGCGGTTCGTCGCCGGCACCGGGTACGAGTACTCGAACCTCGGGTACGCGCTGCTCGGCCGGGTGGTCGAGGAGGCCACGGGGCGTCCGTACACTGCGGTCGTCGCCGAGGAGATCCTCGTGCCGCTCGGACTCGTCTCGACCGGATTCGACGTCGCGGATCTCGATCCGGAGCGCGTGGTCCCCGGATTCCGCCGAACGGCCGACGACGGGCTCGAAGAGCTGGCGCCCACGCGGCCGGGTGCGTTCTCCGCGATCGGCGGCCTGTGGTCGACGGTGCCGGACATCGCCGCCTGGATCGCGCGGCTCCTCGACGCGCGGCCGGATCGGTGGGCGCGCGCCCTGCGCGACGTCCAGCAGCCGCAGCGCTTCATCGGGATCGACGCGTCCGCCGGCGGTCCGTCGGCGAACTCGTACGGCTACGGTCTCCATTCCTCGACCGATCCGGTGTTCGGCGAGTTCCTCCACCACTCCGGCGGGTACCCTGGCTTCGGCTCCCACATGCGCTGGCACCCGGCGACGCGCTCGGGCGTCATCGTGTTCGGCAATGTCACGTACTTCCCCGCCCGGACGATCGCCACCGGCGCCGCCGAGGCCTGCGTCACCGCGCTCGGATACGTGCGGGATCCGGACGGGCGGCGGGGGACGGGTGCTCTCCGGGGTTCGGCGGCGCCTTCTGCGGTGCGGGCGACGGAACCGCCTTCTGCAGCTCGGGTCAGTGATCCGGCCGGAGTCTGCGCGTCGGCGCCGAGCACGTCCCGGGACGTGGGCGCGCCGTCGGGTGCGGCCGCCGCCGAACGCGCGACTGTGGTCGAGGCTGACGACACTGCCGGAACCGCGGCTCCCGTCACCACCGAGGCCGGGGCCGTCGGCGCGGCGGAGACGCATGCTGAGGCGGAGGAGCAGCGCGCGGAGACGCCCGCCGGCGGACGACCGGTGCCGCCGAGCGAGCGGCTCGTCGAGCGCCTCGGCATCGAGCTGCCGGTATCGGCGGAGGCCCGCAGAATCGCAAAGCGGGTCGAGCAGCTCCTCCGGTCCTGGGACGACGCCGAAGCGGACGCCCTGTTCAGCCCGAACATGGACCTCGACGTTCCGCGCGCCGAACGCCGAATGCTCCTCGACCGGGTGCTCGCCGCCACGGGTGAGTCCGGGTCGAGCGGGGCCGACTCCGAAGGCGCGGCCGGGCCAGGAGTTGACGACCCAGCCCTGTTGGCATCCGCGGGAGCAGCGAACGCGGCACCACTGGCCTCGGCTGGGAAGTCTGGTCCCTCGACTCGGCAGGTGATCAGTACAGCCGCAGCCGCCTCGGCCGAGGTGCCGGACGTCGTGTGGACCAGTCCCACCCGAGCACGCTGGACGGTTCGCGGTCCGAACGGCACGCGCGCCGTCGCACTCGAGCTGACCCCCTTCCGCCAGGTGCAGAAGCTCACGGTGAGTGTCGAGGACGAGACCGCAGAGCAGCACTGAGCCCTCGAGCGGCCGCTCGTGCTCGCGCTCACCGTCGAGTCGCAGTTCGCGCTCGCGCCTACTGTCGAGCTGTCGCTCGTGCTCGCGCCCGTCGTCGAGCCGCCCCTTGCGCTCGATTCCACCGTTGAGCTGTCACTTCTGCTCGATCTCACCGACGATTCTCGAGCGTTCGTGGCAGGTCGATGGGCCGATGAAGCACAAGCGGCAGGTGGACGTACGGATCAGGCGCAAGCGGCAGGTCGGCGGGTCGATCGAGCACAGGTGGCAGGTGGGCGTGCGAATCCGGCGCAAGCGGCAGGTCGACCACCGAATCGAGCACGAACGGCAGGTCGCCGCTGCCGGGGTCGTACCTGCGGCGGTCAGTTCCGCGGGGTGCGGATCAGCCGCACCGCGTAGTCCACGCCGGCCGCGAGGTGGAGGAGCACCCCGGCCGACAGGAGGAACGTCGCCACCTGGTGGAGCGGGGTGTCCTGGAGCTGGGTCGCCGTCGACAGGAGCAGGAGCGGCAGCCCGGTCATGATGAGCGCGGTGCGCACCTTGCCCAGCCAGCTCACGTGCGAGGTCGACGTGGCATCGAGGCGGATCGCGCCGACGATCCCGAGGAAGAGGTCGGTGAGCACGATGACGAAGAGCATCCACATCGGGAGGATGTCGAACCATGCCATCGCAATGCAGATGATCGCGATGCCCAGTCGGTCGGCGACCGGATCGAGGATCTCTCCCACCCGGGTGACCTGCCCGAACCTCCGCGCCCAGAAGCCGTCGATCCAGTCGGTCGCGCCGAACACCGCGAGCATGACCGTCGCGGCGATCCGGTGCTCGGGCATGCTCATGAGCCAGATGACCACCGGCACGAGGACGATGAGCCGCACGATGCTGATGACGTTCGGCACGTTGAGCCACGAGGAGCCACCCCGGCGTTCGCCCGCATGTGCAGCGCTTCCCGCCTGCACAGTGTCTCCTGCCTGCGCAGCGTCTCCCGCCTGCACAGGCGCCCCGGGGTCGCGGTGGTGACCGGGTGCGCGCCCGGTCACCGGGTCGTCGGGGCCGGGCTGCTCGGCGGCCTCCCCGCGCTGGTCAGCCACGGCGGAAGACCGGGGCGAGGCGTTCGAGGCCCGTGCGGGTGACCTCCGGGGTGTTCGAGACGAAGGAGAACCGCAGGGTGCGCGGGTCCGGATCCGCGACGTAGAACGGCGCGCCCGGGACGAACATCGTGCCGGCCTCGATCGCGTCGTAGACGAGCTCGGAGGCGTCGTACCCCTCCGGCAGCCGCGCCCATACGAACATGCCGCCTGCGGGCTCGGTCATCGCCGACCCCGGGGGCAGGACCTCGCGGAGCCCGGTGAGCATCGCGTCCCTCCGCCGCGCGTACTCGGCGCGGATGGGATCGAGGGTGGCCTGGAGATCGGTGTGCGCGAGGTAGTGGGCGGCGGCGAGCTGATCGATCGTCGAGGTCTGGAGGGCGGTCGCCTGCTTGGCGACGCTCAACCGCTCGAGGATGTGCTCGGGCCCGCGCACCCAGCCCACCCGCAGACCGGGGGAGAGGACCTTCGAGAGGGTGTTGAGGAGGAAGGCGCGGTCGTCGAGGCGCGGATCGGCGCAGATCGGGATCTGCTGGTCCTCGGTGTACCGCAGCTCGGAGTACGGGTCGTCCTCGATGAGCCAGGTGTCGTGCGCGGCGAAGATGTCGGCCACCGCGCGACGGCGGGACTCCGGCATCGTCACCCCGGTGGGGTTCTGGAACGTCGGAATGAGATACACGGCCTTGGGCTTCCAGCGGCGGATCGCCGCGTCGAGCGCCTCGGGCACCACGCCGGCCTCGTCGGTGTCGACCGGCTTGAACTCGGCCCCCTGCAGCCCGAACGCCTGGAGCGCGGACACGAAGGACGGGTTCTCGACGAGGACGACGTCGCCGGGATTGACGAGCGTCTGGCTCAGCAGCCCGATGCCCTGTTGCGAGCCGGACGTGATGAACACCTGCGAGGCCGTGGTCGGCACGCCCATCCCGGTGGATCGTTGCGCGGCGGCGGCCCGCATCTCGGGCTCGCCGTCGGTCGAGGCGTACTGCATGGCCCGCGGACCGGCGATCTCCATGACATGGGCGAAGGACTTCGCCAGGCCGTCGACGTCGAACAGCTCGGAGGCGGGATTGCCGCCGGCGAAGCTGATGAGGTTGGGGTCGAACGAGAGCTCGAAGAGGGCCCTGATCGGCGACTTCCCCACTGTGGACACGTATTCGTTGAGGTGTGAGCGGACCGAATCCATGGACCTCATGCTAACCGTGAATCCGGCTGTTCCGAGCGGTCCGGCGCTGCGGGTTCCCCATGGCCCGCACGCTGGTGGCGGTCGGGGTCCCGGCGCGGTTCCTCCGCCGCGTTCTCGAGGTTCTCGTCGAGGGCCTGCGCGAACCGGGCGAGGAGTCGGCTGAAGTCGGCGACGTCGTCCGGCTCCCAGGCGCTGATGAGGCGGTCCATGGTGTCGGACATGCGGCGCGCATGGTCCTCCATGGCGGACCTGCCGTTGCGCGTGAGGCTCACCTGCACCGCACGACGGTCGGCGGGATCGGGGTCCCGGGCGATGAGCCCGTTGCCCTCGAGCCGCTTGACCTGAACGGTGATCGTCGACCGGTCGACCGATTGCCAGCCGGCGAGCTCGGACATCCGGGCGGAGCCGCATTCGGCGAGGCGCTCGAGCAGCCACACGTCGGTCCGGGTGAGTCCGACCGATTCCGCGCCCAGGCGCTCCCAGGTGGGCCGGCGACTGGCCCAGCGCTCGATCGAGGTCAGGGCGTGGCGGAGGGATGTGAGGACGTCGACCGTCCTCGGGGGTCGAGGGGCCGAGGGGGCGGTCGCGTGGGCCGGGGGAGCGGGCTCCGCTCCCGGGGCGGGTTCGGGGGACGGTGTCATGGTGCTCAGTCTACTCGAAGATTTGATTGGTAACATCAAACTAGATTGCGGATGTGAGACGACCCGAGACCTCGGCACGACCGTCCGCCACCACGATGAAAGGACACCATGACCGAGAACGCAGCAACCCCCGCCGGACAGCAGTTCGCCGACCGCACCCCGCTGGCGCAGCCCGTCCCGCGGGAGATCATCGCGCGCTTCCACGACTACCTGCCCGCCCAGGACGCGGTCGACCGGCTCGCCGATGCGGGCTTCGAGGTGAGTACCGTACGCATCGTCGGTCACGACCTCACCACCGTCGAACACGTCACCGGGAACATGACGTGGGGCAAGGCGGCCGGGTACGGAGCCCTGAGCGGCGCCTGGATCGGTCTGCTCCTCGGGCTCGTGTTCGCCCTCTTCGTCGCCGGGGTCGGGATCTTCTCCGTCCTCCTCTCGAGCGTCGCCCTCGGTGCGGTCTGGGGTCTGATCTTCGGACTCATCGGATTCGCCATCAACGGGAAGAACCGGAGCTTCAGGTCGATCCAGTCGCTCAAGGCCGCCGAGTACACGCTCGAGGTCGAGGCGCCCCGCGCCGCCGAGGCCATCCGGGTCCTCGGCACCACGCGCTGAGCAGCGAGCCGGGCGGGTCGCATCCCCGCCCGGACGGTCGGCGCCCATCCGCCCGGCAGTGCCCGCGCACCCGCACGCACTGCCGCCCGGGTGAGTGCACCTAGGCTGGTCCCATGCGCATGATCAACCTGCTGCAGCTCGCGGCCGCCCTGCTGTTCCTCGCTTCGGGCGTGATCCGGCTGGCGCTCGACCTGTCGAGCGTGCTCGGCTGGCTCTTCCTCGTGCTCGGCGTCCTCGCGTTCGCCCTCTTCCTCTTCGTCCTCACCCGCAGGCCGCACACGCCGTGGTCCGATGCCCTGCTCGCCCCGGGCCGGGCGGCGATCCTCTGGCAGGAGGGCGACGCGCGCAGCCGAGCGCTCATGCGGCGCTTCAACACCGACGGCCGCGTCGCCTTCGTCGACGTCGGACGGGACGCGGCAGGCGCCCAGCGGGTCCGCGACCTCATGGACGGGGAGCTCGCCACCCCGGTGCTCCTCACCCGCAACCGCCAGGTGCCGAACCCGAGCGCGAACGACGTCATGAGCGCCCTCAAGGACTCCCGCTGAACACAGCGGTTCCCACGGTGCCACCCGCCGTCAGCGGGTTCGGATCGGCCGCAGTTCAGCGGTGCCGAAGCGGCGTGCGCCCGTCATCCTGACCGGGCCGCCGACGCCGCGGACGGCCGGCCCGCGCGGGTCTGCCGGCGGCGACCTCGTCCGAAACCGACGACCAGACCCCTCAGTGGTCGCTGAGGAAGGCGTGCGCCACCCGGAAGAGATCGTGCACGTCGCTCACCGCGCACATCTCGCGCGCCGAGTGCATGCTCCACAGGGCGATCCCGACGTCGACGGTGGTCATGCCCAGCCGCGTCGCGGTGAGCGGTCCGATCGTCGATCCGCAGGGCATCGCATTGTTCGACACGAACTCCTGATAGGAGACCCCGGCCGCCGCGCACGCCCGTGCCCAGTGCGCGGTGCCCACTGCATCGGTGGCGTAGCGCTGCTGGGCATTGATCTTCAGCAGCGGGCCCCGGCCCAGCCGCGGGCGGGTGACCGGGTCGTGTCGCTCGGGATAGTTCGGGTGGACCGCGTGCCCCGTGTCGGAGGAGACGCACACCGAGCGCGCCATCGAACGGGCGAGCGCCTCGCCCGCACTGCCGCCCGCGTCGCCGGTGAGAGCGGCGACGATGCGAGCGGTGACATCGGAGAGGAACGGTCCGCTCGCGCCCGACCGCGTCGCGGAGCCGACCTCCTCGTGATCGAAGGCCGCGAGGAGCGGGATCGATCCGAGGCCGGCGGGCTCGACGAGCGCAAGCGCGCTGACCCCGGCGTGGACGGAGGACAGGTTGTCGAGCCGCGGCGAGGCGAGGAACTCCTCGTGGAGGCCGAATCGCGCCGGGTCCTGCGCGGCGATCGTCACGACGTCGAAGCCCACGACGTCGCTCGGATCGATTCCCGCCGAATCCGCGAGAGCGCGGATCACGTCTGCACCACCGGGCTCCCCGCCGGTCAGGTGCTCGAGTCCGATGACCGGCTGCACGTGACGCTGACGGTCGAGTGCGAGCTTCTCGTTGACCTGCCGATCGAGGTGGATCGCGAGCTGCGGGATGCGGCCGATCGGCGGGGTCCGGGTGAGGACCTCCTGCCCGTCGAGCGTGACGAGGCGCCCGGCGAAGCAGAGCTCCCGGTCGAGCCAGGAGTTGAGGAGCGGGCCGCCGTAGATCTCCACCCCGACCTGCTGCGTGCCCTCGACCGTGAAGTCCGGATTCGGCTTGAGCTTGAACGCGGGGGAGTCGGTGTGGGTGCCGAACACGCGGAACCCGGGGCCATCCGGTCCCGTCGCCCCCGTGTCGGACGCTCCCGCGCGGCCGGTGCCCGCCGGCACCACCCACGCGAGGATCGCGCCGTCGCGCACGACGAGGTGCTTCCCGCCGGCCTGCAGATCCCAGTGCGCGCGCTCATCGAGCTCGACGAATCCGGCTGCGGTGAGCCGGCGGCGCGCCGCGTCCGCGGCGTGGTAGGACGACGGGGACTCCTGGACGAACGCCGCGAGATCGGCGGCGACGGCATCGGGCAGGGATTCTGTCGTGAGACTCATAGCCGGTAGCCTAGTCAATCGTGCTCATCACCCTCGGACGCATGGTCGGTTGGGGAATCCTCCCCCTGGGCGTCATCGCGAAGCTTCCCTTCGCGATGTCCGTCGTCGCCGTCATGACCGCCGTCTCCTCGACCCGGGAGAGCTTCACCCTGGCCGGGGCCACCGCCGCCCTCGTCGGGGTGGGCACCGCGATCTCCGGGCCGCTGCTCGGCGCCGGTGCGGACCGCTGGGGCCAGCGCGTCGTGCTCCTCGTCGCCGCGTCCGCCCACGGCCTCGCCCTGTTCGGCCTCGCGCTCGCCCTGCGCGCCGCCGCGCCCACCGCGCTCGTGCTGGGAGCCGGTCTGCTCATCGGGCTCACCGCGCCGCAGGCCTCCTCGATGGTGCGCACGCGCTGGCTCCACGCGATCCGCGCGCGACTGTCCGGCGCGGAGGCGCGGAAGGCCACCTCGGCGGTGCTGTCCTACGAATCCATGACCGACGAGCTCGTGTTCGTCTTCGGCCCCGTGCTCACCGGGTTCGTCGCGGTGCTCCTCGGGGTCGTCGTACCCCTCGAGTTCGCCGCCGTGCTCACACTCGTGGGCGTCACCGCCTTCGCCCTCCATCGCTCGTCCCGCTTCACCCGCGGTCATGCTCGCGACTCCCGGCATGCCATCGGCACGGCGGAGGACGCGGCGGTCCGACGGCTCGCGCCCGTGGCCGAGCTGCGGCGTCCCGCAGTGCTCCTGCCGGTCGCCGGAATGGTCGCGATCGGACTGTTCTTCGGCTCGTCGCTCACCTCGCTCACCGGATTCATGGAGGAGCTCGGCCAGGGGGACGCCACCGGGATCTACTACGGGATCATGGGGGTGAGCTCCGCGGCGTGCGCCCTCGGCGTCGTCCTCCTCCCCGAGCGCTTCACCTTCTCCGCCCGGTGGCTCGTGTTCGCCGCGCTCGCGGTCGCCGGCGGGATCCTCTATGTCCTCGCGGGCGGCATCGGCGCGATCGTGCCCGCTCTCCTCGTCATGGGCGCCGGCATCGGACCGAGCCTCGTCACGCTCTACTCGATCGCCTCGGAGGTCGCACCGCTCGGCCGGACGACGACCGTCATGGCGATGATGTCCACCGGGGTGGTCGTCGGCCAGTCGGCCTCGGCGGCGCTCACCGGGGTCGTCGTCGACGTCACCGGATACCGGCAGGGATTCGGGGTTGCGTGCGCCGCGCTCGTCCTGCTCCTGTGCCTCGGCGCGGTGCAGATGGCGGCCCTCCGGAGGGCGGGGAGCATTCCCGCCGAGCGCTGAGCGCGATCCCCTACTATGAATGCCAGGACGACGAACACCGCGGCGAACGTCGAGACGAGGACAGTGTGGAACAGTACATCGCAGAATGGCAGGAGTGGCACGACGCGCGCCTGTCCGCCCTCGCGACAGCGTTCGGATGGCTCAGCCTCACCGGTCTGACCTGGCTCGACGACGGCGCAGAGGTGTCCTGGGAGGACGGCCCCGGGACCTTCGTGCGCGACGGCGAGTGGGTGCACCTCACCCTCGCGCCGGGCACGAGCGCCGGACCCGGCAAGGACGCGCTCGAGATCATGGGGCGGCCCGGTCCGCTCGCCGAGGTCCGCACCGATCCCGAGGGACGGATGTCCGCCCGCGTGGCCCCCGGCGAATCGCTCGGCTGGGTCGTCGTCGGGCACGTCCTCTACGAGCTCCTCAACCGCGACGGTTCGGTGGGCCTGCGGCGGCACGACTCCAAGGCCCCGCTGCTCTCCCGCTTCATCGACGTCCCGACGTTCCCGGTGAGCCGGGACTGGGTGGTGAGCGCGGCGTTCACGCCCTATCCGGTCCCGGAGGAGCGGCGGATCGCCTCGGCCATGCCCGGGATCGAGCTCGACGAGCAGGTCACCGGCGAGGTCACCTTCGAGCTCGGCGGGCACACCCACCGGCTCAAGACGACCGGCGGACCCGACAGCGGTCTCACCGTGCGGTTCCACGACTACAGCAACGGCGTGACCACGGCGACCTGGCGCACCCTCAACATCGGGCTGCCCGGGTCCGGCGGCGCGGTCATCCTCGATTTCAACCGCACGCTCAACGACCCGTTCGCCTTCACGCCCTACGCCACCTGCCCCGCGCCGGTGCCGGAGAACATGCTCCCCCTCGCCGTCGAGGCCGGCGAGCGCAGGCCCACGCAGACGCTCGGCGAGGCGGGCATCAACACGCCCGTCCTTGTCATCGAGACGAGCGCTACGCCCGGCGTCGGGTCGATCCTCGAGCGCTTCGATGACAACGGCCTCGACATCACCCACGTGCGCGTGTCCGAAGGGGAGTCGCTGCCCCCGCTCGCCGGCTTCGCCGCCGTCGTGCTGTTCGGCGGGCCGGAGGGCGACGCGCTCACCGCTGAGCAGCGCGCGGAGATCACCGAGCTCCTCACCGATGTCATGGCCACCCGGCTGCCGGTGGTGGGCGGAGGATCGGCGGCGCAGTTCCTCACCCAGGCCGCCAGCCACGACACGCTCACCGCCGGACGGCTGACCTTCGAGGGGATGCCCGACGACGTCGGCCGGAGCCCGCTCGCGGTGAGCGCGGACATCGCCGACGACGCGCTGTTCCGCGCGAACATCTCCAAGCTCGGCTCCGACGGGATCGGCTACATCGAGCTCTCGAAGCTTGCCGACGCGGCCCCCGGCGACGACCGGTCCGAGGCGTACACCATCACCTGGCGCGATCTCGTCGAGCGGTTCGCCCGCCTCGTCCACACCAACGTCTGACCCGGCCCCGCGGTGACACGCGGGACTGTCGTCCCGGCCGGCCGGCCGTGCCGCGCCCTGCCCAGGCGCCGACGAACCCCGCACACGACGGCGGCCGGCGGCACCGCGATCGCGATGACGCCGGCCGCAGCTGCGTGCGCTCAGCCGCTCACCAGATGGTGACGCGCTTGTCCGGGGCGAGGTACATCCCGTCGCCCTCCTCGACGCCGAAGGCCGCGGCGAAGGCATCCATGTTCTTGACCACCTGGTTGCAGCGGAACTCCTCCGGCGAATGCGGGTCCACCGCGATCCGCCGGATCCGCTCCGCCGGGCGGAACTTCGAGCGCCAGGCCGAGGCCCAGGCGTAGAAGAACTCGCGCTCCTCCTCCTCGCTGAGCTCGCGCTGCTCGTCGCGGGCGAGGATCTGGAGGGCCTTCCATGCGATCGACATCCCGCCGAGGTCGCCGATGTTCTCGCCCACCGTGAGCGCACCGTTGACGTGGTGCTTGGGGTCGATCCCCTCGGGCACGAGCACGTCGTACTGGTCGACGAGGCTCGCGGTGCGCACCTCGAACCGCTCCCGGTCGTCGTCGGTCCACCAGTTGACGAGGTTCCCGTCGCCGTCGTAGCGCGAGCCCTGGTCATCGAAGCCGTGGCCGATCTCGTGCCCGATCACCGCGCCGATCGCGCCGTAGTTCGCCGCGTCGGAGCCGTCCGGGTCGAAGAACGGGGGCTGGAGGATCGCGGCGGGGAAGACGATCTCGTTCATCACCGGGTGGTAGTAGGCGTTGACCGTCTGCGGGGTCATGAGCCATTCGGTGCGGTCGATCTCCTGTCCGATCCGACCGATCTGCCGTTCGTGCTCGGCGATCGCGGCGCGGCGGACATTGCCGATGAGGTCGTCGGCGCGCATCTCCGCCGGGTACTCGCGCCACACCTCGGGGTAGCCGACCTTGGGGACGAACTTCGAGAGCTTGGTGAGCGCCCGCTTCCGGGTGTCCTCGCCCATCCAGTCGAGGTCGGTGATCGAGGCCTCGTAGGCGCGGGTGAGGCGCTCGACGAGAGCGGTGATCGCCTGCTTGCTCTCCGGCGGGAACTCGCGGTCGACGTAGAGCTTGCCGACGGCCTCGCCGAGCAGGCTCTCGACGAGTCCGACGCCGCGCTTCCAGCGCTCGCGCTGGGTGGGCGTGCCCGACAGGGTGCGGCCGTAGAAGTCGAAGTTCTCCTCCGACAGCTCCTCGGTGAGGAGTCCCGCGTAGGCCGCGACGATCCCGAACACCATCCAGGCCTTGAGGTCGTCGAGCGGGGTGCGCGCCCATTCCTGGGCCATCCCGACGAAGAACGACGGCTGGGACACGACGAGGTACTCGAGATCGCTGACTTCCGCGCCGGAGAACCAGGCCGGGAAGTCGAAGCCCTCGGCGAGCTCGAACAGCTCGGCGGCGGCGAACTTGTTGTACGTCTTCTCCGCATCGCGGCACGCGACCCGGTCCCAGTGATGCTCCGCGAGGCGGGTCTCGAAGTCGAGGACGAGAGCGCCGAGCTCGTCGTGCGGGCGGTCGGTGAAGCGGGGCAGGTCCGCGATCTCGGACACGCGCGCGATATGGGCGAGGAAGGCCTCGCGGATCTCCTCGTAGTCGTCCGAGGAGTAGTAGTTCTCGTCGGGGAGGTGGAGGCCGGCCTGCATCGCGTAGAGGACGTACGTCGAGGAGTCCTTCGCATCGGCGGACACGAAGCCGCCCACGACGTTCGGCACGCCGGAGCGCTCGAGGGCGCCGAGGACGCGGGCGAGCTCGGAGTGGTCGGCGGCGGCGAGGACCGCGTCGATCTCGCCCCGGATCGGGTCGAGCCCGTTCGCCTCGATGGTGTCGGTGTCCATGAAGGACGCGTAGAGGGCGCCGATCTTCTGCGCCTCGGAGCCGGGCTCCGCCTCGTGCTCGCCGAGGTGGGTGATGAGATCGCGGACCTTGGCCTCGGAGGCGTCGTACAGCGCGCGCATCGTGCCGTCGCCCGCCCGGTCCTCCGGGATCTCGAAGGAGTCGAGCCAGGCGCCGTTGACGTGACGGAAGAGGTCCTCGCGGGCGCTGATCGCGGGGTCGCCGTGGGGCAGTCGAGTATCGCTCATGCCTCAACGGTATCCCGACCGGGGCGGAGGCGGAATCTGCGACGATGGAGGGGACGAACGGCCTCGAGAAGGAGACAGCGCGATGGCGACAGCAGCGGAGGCGGGGACCTCCCCGTCGGTGGTGTTCGTGTGCACCGGGAACATCTGCCGCTCGGTGATGGCCGAGCGGGTCCTGCGGCACCGGCTGGCCGAGGACGGCATCGATGACGTCCTCGTCGATTCCGGGGGGATCAGCGACGAGGAGGCGGGAAACCCCGTCGACCCCCGCGCGGTGCACGTCCTCACCGGGGCCGGGTACGACGCCGCGGATCATTCCGCGCGGCAGGTCACCGGCGAATGGCTCGCCGAGCGCGATCTCGCGATCGCGATGACGCAGCGGCACCGGGAGGCGCTCGAGCGGCTCGTCTCCCGGCTGCCCGAGGAGCGCCGACCGGAGATCCGGATGTTCCGCTCCTACGATCCCGCGGCCGACGGGCTCACCGGCACCGACCTCGACGTCGCGGACCCCTGGTACGGCGACCAGGACGGTTTCTTCACCACGCTCGACCAGGTCGAGGCGGCTGTCCCCGGCATCGTCGACGAAATGCGTTCGCGTCTGCGCGGCTGACGGAACCCGGCGGTCCTTGCGCGTCGGATGTGTACCCGCGCCGGGCTTCTGCGGGATAATGGGCGCGAGCAGTCAATCGATTGGAGCCTCCGTGACCGTCCGCAGCTCTCGCATGTCCCTCTTCGCCCTCGTGGCGGCATTCTTCGTCGGCCTCGGCCTCGTGTTCGCCCCGGCCGCCACCGCCCATGACCAGCTCGTGTCCTCGACCCCCGAGTCCGGAGCGGAGCTCGACTCGCAGCCCGAGTGGATCGAGCTCGAGTTCAGCGGCGAGGTCCAGGAGATGGGCTCCGAGGTCCAGGTGATGTACGAGGGCGAGAACGTCTCCGCCGGTGAGCTCACGGTCGACGGCACCACGGTGAGCTCCGCCCTGCCGGCGGATCTGTCCGCCGGCGAGTACACCGTCGTGTGGCGGGTCGTGTCCTCCGACGGCCACCCCATCAGCGGCGAGATCCCCTTCACCATCACCGACGGCAGCGGTGCCGGCGGCGAGGCCGCGACCGAGGGCGAGGCCTCCGAGGGTGCTGAGGGCGCTGAAGGGGACGGCCCGCAGCTCGGTGCCGGCGCGGTCGACGAGGAGCCCCAGCTCGGCGGCGAGCAGCGCGGATCCCTCGAGGAGGGCGACGCCGAGGCGACCTCGAGCGGCATGTCCACGCCGATGATCGTCCTGCTCGGCGTCGGCGCCCTCGCCGTCGTCGTCATGGTCGTGCTGCTCCTCGCCCGCAAGAACAAGGGTCTGCCCGGCACCGAGGGCGAACCCCGCCGCTGAGACTGGGTCTGAAGTGCGCGTCTCGCCGACCACTTCCCGGTCGAGCGCGTCCCCCGACCTTCACCTGCGACAGATGTCCCGTCGGCGCGCGACGGCGGCCTTCGCATGCGACAGATGTCCCGGATTCAGAGAGAATCCGGGACATCTGTCGCAGGTGAGCCGTGCTGCCGCCGCGAACTGCACGCGCAACGGCTCCTACCCGCGTCGCCGGCATCCGCACGCAGAACCCGCTCCCGCACGCGGGACCGACGCCGCTGCTCCGGGCGGGGTGATCAGCGCATGCCCTCGGCGAGGCGCGGAGCGAGGAGTTCGAGCACGCCGGCCGGTTCGGAGAGGCAGGAATCGAGGTCGGCGACATCGGTCATGCGATGGACGCCGGCGATCCCGAGGTCCGCGATCCGCTCCTCGGCGATCTCGCTCGATCCGCACACGACGTGGACGGGCAGGCTGCGATCGCGTGCCGCGGCGATCACCGCTCCCGGCCCCTTGCCGGACAGGGTCTGCTCGTCGAAGCGGCCCTCGCCGGTGACCACTGCGTCGGCCTCGTCGACCGCTCGGGTGAACCCCACGAGGTCGAGAACGTAGTCCGCCCCGGGCACCGAGGCGGCCCCGAGGAGCGCGAACGCGCCGAAGCCCATGCCGCCCGCGGCACCGGCTCCGGCGCGGCCGGCGTGGTGCTCGCCGTCGGGGACGAGGGAGGCGAAGTGCGCGAGCGCCCGGTCGAGGCGCTCGACCTCGGCGGGCCCGGCCCCCTTCTGCGGGCCGTAGACCGCTGCGGCCCCGTCCGGGCCGGTGAGCGGGTTCTCGACGTCCGAGGCGAGGATGATGTGCGCACCGCCGTCGCGGAGGGCCGGATGGAGGCCCGCGGTGTCGACCTCGTCGAGCCTTTCGAGGCCCTGACCGCCGGGCGGGATCGGGTCACCGGCCGCGTCGAGGAACCGGATGCCGAGCGCGCTGAGCATCCCCGCGCCGCCGTCGCTCGTGGCCGAGCCGCCCACCCCGAGGACGATCTCCGTGCAGCCCGCGTCGAGGGCCGCGGCGATGAGCTCCCCGGTGCCGGACGAGGAGGCGGCCAGCGCGGACTCGGCGTCGGGGTCGATGAGGGCGAGGCCGCTCGCCTCGGCCATCTCGATGACCGCGGTGCCGGAGCGCTCGGCCCACCGTGCGGTCACCGGGGTGCCGAGCGGTCCGGAGACCTGCGCGGTGCGCTCGGTGAAGCCGGCGGATACGGCGGCGGCGACGGTGCCGTCCCCGCCGTCGGCGATCGGCACGGCGGTCACCGTATGGCCAGCAGCGGTGAGAGCAGGAGTGAGGGCGGCGTGGACCTCGGGGGCGGTGAGTGTGCCCTTGAACTTGTCGCAGGCGAGGAGGATGCGCATGCCCCCACCGTAATGGGCGCCGCAGCGGAGGTCACCGGTAGGCGCGGCGGCGGAGGTCACCGGTAGGCGCGGCGGCGAAGGTCAGCGAATCCGCACAGGGAAGCCGAATGCGGGGGTCGCCGGATCAGAATGCCGACGATGGGATCAGGGTGCGAACCCTGAATGTGAAAGCCGTGACAGCCCGACACTTTTCCAGCCTGACCGCCACGGTGAGAACAGCATAACCGACCGGTAATGCGTCGTCATCACGATCCCGGTCACGCGGATTCCTGAGTGTCGAGCAGGTTCGGCCGTCCGCGAAGCGCATGCGACGTCGGGGGACCTGAATGCGACGCGGAGACCCGATCGTTCGCCCCCCACGGTCGGTGCTCCCCGACCTCTGGACCAGGAGGGTGCGACCCCCGCGAAGTCGGTCTGAGCACGGTCCGGCGGGAGAGGAGCATCCGCACCCCGACGGACTCCCGGGGGCCGGGGTCGTACAGGCGGGCAGCGGCCCACCGCCGTCCGGCTCAGTCCCCGGTGTCGACCACGGTCCGGTCGGCCCGTGCGGCGTGACCGCGCACTGCCGGATCCATCGACCGGATGCACAGCGCGACGACGACCGCGGCGATTGTCGCACTCACTGCGGGCACGAGCACGGCGGTGCGGGCGCCGGCGGCGTCGATGATGATGCCCGCGAGCGCGGAGCCGATCGCGACCCCGAAGCCCAGCGAGGTGCTGATCCACGCGAGTGCCTCGGTCAGCCGCCGCGGCGGGGCGAGATCCTTGACCACGGAGGACGCGGCGATGAGGCTCGGAGCGATGGTGAGTCCGATGGCGAACATGATGACCCCGAAGCGGAGCATGTCGGTCGCGAGCATGAGGAGCCAGATGGCGGCTGCGAGGGCTGCGATCATCACCGCGAACCGCTGGTGCGCGGACGACTTCCAGGTCACCCCGCCGTAGATCACGCCGGCGAGGAGCGACCCGGCGGCGAAGGTGCTGAGCACGACGCCGGCGAGCGCCTTGTGGCCCTGCTCCTCGGCGAAGGCGACGGCGATGACGTCGATCGCCCCGAAGTTCACGCCGAGGAGCACCTGGGCGATGACGACGACGAAGATGCCGAGGTTGGTGAGGACCTTGCCGGTGTCGGCGCCGGTGCTCCGGATGATCGGCGGCTCGGTGGACTTCTGGGTGTAGAAGAGCAGCGAGCCGATGATCGTCGCGGCCATCGAGGCGAGGATGCCGGCCGGCGGGAGGACGGCGGTGGCGAGGGCGGTGACGAGGACGGGGCCGGTGACGAAGAGGATCTCGTCCGCGACGGCCTCCCAGCTGAAGGCGGTGTCGAGCTGACGGGGTGTGCGCACTGCGGCGTTCCAGCGCGCACGGACGAGGGAGCCGAGGGAGCCGACCGTGCCGCCGGAGAGGGCGGCGAACACGAAGATGAGTCCGGACCACCACCCGGAGTAGACGGTGACGAGGAGGCCGGTGAGCGCGAGGACATGGATGACGACGACGGGGGCCATGACTCTCGCCTGCCCGTGGCGATCCACCAGGCGGGCGATGAGCGGATTGGTGATCGCCTGGACGACCATGAAGGTCGCGGTGACAATCCCGGCGATCGCGTACGAGCCGCTCGTACCCTGGATGAAGAGAAGGATGCCCAGGCCGAGCACGGCGATGGGCAGCCTGGCGAGCAGCCCGGCGAGAGAGAACTTGAGCGCCCCGGGCAGAGCGAAGATCTCGCGGTAGTTGCGCAGCACCCGGTCAGTCTAGCCAGTGGGTGCGGGGACCGGGCAGGCGATGCGCCCGGGTGCGCAGCGGTCCGACGGGTCTGTGCGGGCCCGGTGCGCTCAGCGGGCGGATCAGCTGCCGATCACCGCGTCGACGACAGCCTTCGCCTCCTGCTGCACCTGGGCGAGGTGCTCCTCGCCCCGGAACGACTCGGCGTAGATCTTGTACACGTCCTCGGTGCCGGACGGGCGGGCGGCGAACCAGGCGCTCTCGGTGGTGACCTTGAGGCCGCCGATCGCAGCCCCGTTGCCGGGCGCCTCGGTGAGCTTCGCGGTGATCGCCTCGCCGGCGAGGGTGTCGGCGGTGACCTGGGCCGGGCTGAGCTTCTTGAGCGCGGCCTTCTGCTCGCGGGTGGCGGGAGCGTCGATGCGGGCGTAGGCGCTGCTGCCGAACTCGGCGGTCAGCTCGTCGAACCGCTGCGAGGGTGTGAGCCCGGTGACTGCGGCGATCTCCGCCGCGAGCAGGCACAGGAGGATGCCGTCCTTGTCCGTGGTCCACGTGGAGCCGTCCCGGGTGAGGAACGAGGCCCCGGCGGACTCCTCGCCGCCGAACCCGACGGTGCCGTCCATGAGCCCGGGCACGAACCATTTGAAGCCCACCGGCACCTCGAGGAGGCGGCGGCCCCGCGCGGCGGCGACCTTGTCGATGAGCGAGGACGAGACGAGCGTCTTGCCCACCGCGGTGTCCGGGCCCCACTGCTCGCGATGGCCGAACAGGTAGTCGATCGCGACGGCGAGGTAGTGGTTGGGGTTCATCAGGCCCGCGTCGGGGGTGACGATGCCGTGGCGGTCGGCGTCGGCGTCGTTGCCGGTGGCGATGTCGTAGCTGTCGCGGTTGGCGATGAGGGAGGCCATCGCGGACGGCGAGGAGCAGTCCATCCGGATCTTCTCGTCCCAGTCGAGGGTCATGAACGCCCAGGTGGGGTCGACGTCGGGGTTGACGACCTCGATGTTGAGGTCGAGCTGCTCGGCGATCGCGGCCCAGTAGTCGACGCTCGCCCCGCCCAGCGGGTCCGCTCCGATGTGGAGACCGGAGTCGCGGATCGCGGGGATGTCGATGACGAGGCCGAGGTCCTCGACGTAGCTCGCGGTGTAGTCGAAGTTCGTCGTGTTCTCGAGGTGGAACGCGCGCTGGAACGGGCGCCGGGCGATGGACTCCCAGCCGGCCTCGAGGAGCGCGTTCGCACGGTCCTCGATCCAGCCGGTGGCGTCGGAGTCCGCCGGTCCGCCGTGGGGCGGGTTGTACTTGAAGCCCCCGTCGGCGGGAGGGTTGTGGCTCGGGGTGATGACGATGCCGTCGGCCAGTCCCTGCGCGCTGCCGCGGTTCGCATTGTGCTTGATGATCGCCCGCGAGAGCACCGGGGTGGGGGTGTAGCCGTCGCGGTCGTCGATCATCGTCGGCACCTCGGCGGCGGCGAGCACTTCGAGGGTGGTGAGGAAGGCCGGCTCGCTCAGCGCATGGGTGTCCCGCGCGAGGTAGAGCGGGCCGGTGTAGCCCTGTTGCGCGCGGTACTCGATGATCGCGGCGGTGATCGCGGCGATGTGGGCCTCGTTGAACGACCCCTTGAGGCTCGATCCGCGGTGTCCCGAGGTGCCGAAGGTCACGCGCTGGTCGGGGTTCGCTGGGTCCGGCGCGACGTCGTGGTAGGCGTCGAGGAGCTCGGGGAGGTTGACGAGGTCGGATTCTTCGGCGGGGAGGCCTGCGCGTGAGGTCATGGTCCCACTATGCCGAAGTCATGCCGGGGTGGAGTAGTCGAGCCGGGAAAATCTCGCCATGCGGTCGGCGGTCATGGGACGGCCGGGATCCGCAGGCTCACTTGACCCAGGGATCCTCGCCGGTCTCGGAGACGATGGGCATCCCGTTGTCGAGGTTCCACGCGCCCATCCCGCCGCCGACGTTGATCGCGTCGAAGCCGTTCTGGTTGAGCCAGGTGGTCGCGCGGACCGACCGGCCGCCGGAGCGGCAGATGACGTAGACGTCCTCGTCGAGGGGGACCTCGCCGTAGCGGACGGGCAGATCGCCGAGCGGGATGTGCTGGGCGCCGGCGATGTGCCCGGCGTTCCACTCGTCGTCCTCGCGCACGTCGAGGATGTTCGCCCCCTCGGGGATCTCGGTCACGGAGACAGTCGGTTCACTCATGCCACCAGTCTAGGGCGCATCGCGGACGCGGGGCGAGGGGCGGGCGTTCGGGCGGCAGGACCCGAGTCGCGTCGCTCGGCGGCTCCGCGCTCAGCCGAGCTGCTTGCGGAGCTCCGTCTTGAGGATCTTCCCTGCGGCCGAGGTCGGCAGCTCGTCGACGATGTGGACCTCGCGGATCTTCTGGTAGGGCAGCACGCGCTCGGCGACCCAGGACATGAGCTCCTCGGGCGTGAGATCGGTGGAGGCGGGCTCGACGAAGGCGACGGGGATCTCCCCGGCCTCGTCGGCCGGGCGGCCGACCACGGCGATCCGGGCGACGCCGGGGTGTCCGGCGGCGATGTCCTCGAGCTCGCGCGGATAGACGTTGTAGCCCTTGTAGATGAGCATGTCCTTGGCGCGATCGTGGATCCGGATGAAGCCCTCGTCATCGCGCGAGGCGATGTCGCCGGTGCGCAGCCAGCCGTCGACGAACTGCGCGGCGGTCTGCTCGGGGGCGTTGCTGTAGCCGTCGGTGACCTGCGGGCCGCGGACCCAGAGCTCGCCCTCCCGCCCGTCGGGGAGGACCTCGGTGCCGGTGGTGCTGCGGATCTCCACCTCGGTGTCGCACACCGGGATCCCCACGGAGCCGATCTTCTGCGTGGTGCCCGGCTGCACCGGGGTCGAGGTCACCATGCACGTGCCCTCGGTGAGGCCGTAGCCCTCGCCGATGACCGCGTTGGGCAGCGCCGCGGCGATCCGGCTCACCGCGGTCGAATCGAGCGGAGCGGCACCGGAGATCGCGAGCTTCATGCTCGGCATCGAGTTGCCGGTCGCGCGGCAGTGGGCGGCGAGCGCGAGGTACATCGGCGGGTTGCCCGAGGCGTAGGCCGCCTGCCAGCGGTTCGTCAGCTCGACGAAGGTCTGCGGCTTGAACCGACCCGCCAGCACGATCGTCACGCCGCCGAGGATGAACATGCCCCCGCTCGTCAGGCCCTGGGCGTGGAACAGCGGCGGGACCTGGATGGTCGCGGCCTCTCCCGGCACGACGTACGGGGTGCCGAGGCTCTCGATGTGGGTGAGGCGCAGGATCCCGTCCTCGTCCCGGTCGATCGTCGAATGGAGGCGCCACGCCGCCATCTGCGTGATGTTGCCGAGCACGTTGCGGTGGAGGACGCGCACGCCCTTGGACTTGCCGGTGGTGCCGCCGGTGTAGGCGTAGTGCGCGACCGCGTCCCGGTCGGCGAGGACGGGCTCGAAGTCCGGCGCGGGCGCGGCGAGCACCTCGGCGAAGGAGGCGTACGGTCCCGTCCCGGTGACCTCGGCGGCGAGGGCGAGCTGCTTCTCGTCGGCATCGGCCGACCACGACGGTGCGGTGACGAGGACGCGGGCGAGTCCGAGCTCCTCGGCGACCTCGGTGACCGGACGCAGATGGGCCGGGTGGGTGATGAGGGCCTGCGCCCCGGCATCGGCGAGCTGCTTGGCCAGCGCCGGTGCGGGCTGGAGTGGGTTGACGAGGGTGACGGCCGCTCCGGTGAGCAGCGCCCCGTAGTACGCGGTGAAGTAGTGGAGGATGTTCGGCATGTGGAGGCCGACGACGCTGCCGGGTCCGATCCCGTGGGCGGCGAGGTCGGCGGCGACGGAGCGGGCGCCGGCGAGCATAGCGTCGTAGCCCAGGGTCTCCTCCCCGTCGACGACGGCGGTGCGGTCCCCGTAGGTGTCCGCGGCGGCGATGAGCACTTCGGGAACGGCCGCAGTCGGGTAGTCGAGGTGGCGGGGCATTCCCGGCGGGAAATAGTGCGACATGGCGGTGTCCTTCTTCTGTGCTCAGGTCCGAGGCCCGCAGTGGCTGTCGCAGCCGGACTCCGGGGAGGTGACCGCGATCACGGGCGCTCAATCCCGATGGTAGCGGAGCGGAGGATCAGTGCTGCGGGTGGGGTTGAGCCGCGTGCGGTCCGACGGTCGTGGACGCCGGTCGAGACCCCGGAGATCAGGGCCTGAGACACCCTTGACGGGCTACTTATCGAACGTTCATACTAAACTCACGCCCGAGGTCGCGCTCCCTGCCGCGACGGCGCCGGATTCAACGGGGGTCCGGCACCGCTGACCGGGCACCGGTGGTGGCGAACGGAGCGGTCCGGCACCGGGACACCAGGAGATCGCATGACAGCACGCACGCAGCGTTCACGGATGATCGGACTCGTCGCCGGGGCCTCGGCCCTGGGAATCGCCCTCAGCGGCTGCGCCGGCTCGGCCGGCGGCGGAGGCGGAGGAGGCGAGGGCGGCTCGGGCGAAGGATACGAGTACGGCGCCTCGGACGAGGAGATCAAGGCCGCGTTCGCCGACGTCGAGCCGATCACCATCCAGTACCAGCCCTCCGCACAGTCCGGCGAGGGCCTCGACGCCCACCGCGCCCATGCCTTCATCGAGAACCTCGAGACGCTCTCCGACGGCAAGATCACCGTCGAGACGACCTATGGCCAGGGCATCGCCGGCTACACCGAGCTCGCCGACGCGCTCGTCGACGGTCGCGTGGACGTCGCCTACATGCTCCCGATCTACCAGCCCGACCAGTTCCCCGTCTTCCAGTCGTGGGTCACCGGCACCACCCTCACCGGCACCTCGCCGCTCGTCGACGAGATCGCCGCGAACGCTGCGATCGGTGAGCTCACCTGGCAGGACGAGAATCTCATCAGCGAGTTCCGCGATCAGGGGATCGAGCCGCTCAACATCTTCAACGCCGCCGGCGCCGTCGTGACGACGTGCGCGGACCCGCACACCACCGCGGAGGACTGGAACGGCAACCAGGTGCGCGCGTCCTCGGTCGCCCAGACCGCACAGCTCGAGGCGCTCAACGCCTCGCCCGTCTCCCTCCAGTACACCGAGACCTACGAGGCGCTGCAGCGCGGCACCGTCGACTGCACCCTGTCGACCACGCTTGCCGCCGACGCCGCGGGCTTCATGGAGGTCGCGCCGAATATGACCTACACCACCGACGTCACCTTCGCGCGGGGCCCGGGCGGCGTGTACGCGGGCAGCGCCTGGCAGGAGTGGCCGCTCGCGGTCCAGCAGCTCGTGTTCGACTCGATGGAGGACGAGTTCAACGAGTCCCGCCGCGGCGACCTCGAGGCGAACTACGTCGGTGCAGAGACCGTGCGCGAGGCCGGCGGCACCTTCGAGGAGATGGAGTCCGGTCTGCAGAACGAGCTGAAGAACTCCTCGCAGGGGCTCGTCGACGAGGCCATCGAGGCCGGCACCCTGCCCGAGGGCTCGACCGAGTCGATCCCGGAGGCCGTCGACCGCTGGCGCGGGGTCGCCGAGGAGCTCGGCTACGAGGACGAGGGCACCTTCTCCGACTACGACGAGTGGTACCCGATGGGCGATGAGGAGTTCCTCGTGCCGTTCGGCGAGCGCTACTTCGAAGAGGTCATGCTCCCGCACCGTCCGAGCTGATCCCTACCCTGCCCCACCCCTGAAACAGCAATTTCCTGCGGTTCCTGAGAACGGAACCGCAGGAAATTGCTGTTTCAGCGGGGTGCGCCGGGACGCCGGCTCCCGCGCGGTCGACCGCGCGGCAGCGATCTCACATATGGCCCTCTTCGGCGAGGCGGATGTGCCAGCTCAGCGCCTCGGACAGGATGTGCGGGGTGTGCGCGGCCTGCGGCGAGGCGGCGATCGCCCGGTCGAGGTAGTCGTGCAGCCGGTCGCGGAAGTCCGGGTGGGAGCAGTTGTCGATGACTCGCTTGGCACGCGTGACCGGCGAGGTCCCGCGAAGGTCGGCGATGCCCTGCTCGGTGACGAGGACATGGACGTCGTGCTCGGTGTGATCGACGTGCGAGGCCATCGGCACGATCGAGGAGATCGTGCCGTCCTTCGCGGTCGAGGGGGACACGAAGAAGTTGAGGAAGGCGTTGCGGGCGAAGTCCCCGGAGCCGCCGATCCCGTTGATCATCTTCGAACCCGAGGCGTGGGTCGAGTTGACGTGCCCGTAGATGTCGGCCTCGACCATCCCGTTGATCGCGATGATGCCGAGCCGGCGCACGATCTCCGGATGGTTCGACATCTCCTGGGTGCGGAGCAGGATGCGGCCCTTGTAGGACTCGGCGTTCGCGTTGAAGTGCTCGGCCACGGGCCGTGACAGGCTGAACGCGGTGGCCGAGATGGAGTCAAGCTTGCCGGAGTCGAGCAGGCCGAGCAGATTGTCCTGGATGACCTCGGTGTACGAGTGCATGTGCTCGAACTCGGAATCGCGCAGGCCCTCGAGCACGGCGTTGGCGACATTGCCGATGCCCGACTGGAGCGGGAGCAGGTTCTTCGGCATGCGCCCGGCCTTGACCTCGTGGCGGAGGAAATCGATGAGGTACTCGGCCATCGCACGGGACTTGTCGTCGACGGGAGCGAAGGAGTTGTCGCGATCCGGGCCGTTCGTGCGGACGACCGCCACGACCTTGTCCGGGTCGACGACCAGGTAGGGATCTCCGATCCGCTGGGTGGGTTCGAGGATCTGGATCGGGTTCCGGTGCGGAGGCAGCTTGGTGCCGTAGTAGACGTCGTGGAAGCCCTCGTACTCGCGCGGGTGCCATTCGTTGACCTCGAGGATGACCTTGTCCGCCTGGTCGAGCCACGTCTTGTTGTTGCCCACCGAGGACCCGGGGACGAGCAGGCCGTTGGGGAGGATCGCCGCGACCTCGACGACGGCGACGTCGAGGTTGCCGTAGTAGCCGAACCACACCTGCTGGGCGAGGTGGCTCAGGTGGGTGTCGATGTACTCGACCTCGCCGGAGTTGATCGCCGCGCGCATCGACGGGTCGGTGTTGAAAGGGGTGCGGAGGTGCACGCCCTTCGCGTCGGCGAGCGCGCCGTCGAGCTCCGCCGCGGTCGAGGCGCCGGTGAGCAGTCCGATCGTGAAGTCCTCGCCTATTGCGTGAGCAGCCGTCATCCGTTCGGCGAGGGCTCCGGGCACGGCCTTGGGGTACCCGCAGCCGGTGAATCCGCTCATGCCCACGTTCATGCCGTGGCGGATGTGCTTCGCGGCCTCCTCGGCGGAGGTGACCTTGGTCGATAGGACGGGGCACGTGATTCGCGTCATGTCTGAATACTGTCAAGCCGGGGGTCGCAGGCCAAACGGGGGTGGCCGCGACCGAGCGCATTCGTGCGCAACATCACATTGCCGAGGCGCGGGTCGAGCGGGAGATGCGGGCCCCTCGGCGGCGTCCGGTGCGGCGCCTCGACCCGGCGTCCCCGTGAAACAGCAATTTCCTGCGGATTCCTTCTCAGGAACCGCAGGAAATTGCCGTGTGCGGGGAGGGGCGAGGAGGGCTCGTGCCTCAGCGAGGGGTCACTTGCCGGTCCACTGCGGCGCGCGCTTCTCGGCGAAGGCCGTCGCCCCCTCCTTCGCGTCGGCGGAGGTGAAGACCGGGTTGACGATCTCGCCCTGCTTGGCGAACTTCTCCTCGGTGGACCAGTCGGCGGACTCGACGATGACCTGCTTCGAGGCCTTGACGGCGAGCGGACCGTTGGCCGCGATCGTCTGTGCGAGCTCGAGGGCGCCGTCGAGCGCCTCGCCGTCGCCGACGATCCGGTTGACGAAGCCGTTGGTCTTACCGAACTCCGCGGAGTAGATGTCGCCGGTGAGGGCCATCTCCATCGCGACCGCGCGGTGGGTGCGCTGCGGGAGGTTGACGAGTCCGCCGGCGGCCGCGGCGAGCCCGCGCTTGACCTCGGGGATGCCGAACTTCGCGGTGTCGGCGGCGACGACGAGGTCGCAGGCGAGCATGGTCTCGAACCCGCCCGCGAGCGCATAGCCCTCGACGGCGGCGATGAGCGGCTTCTGCGGGGGCGCCTCGGTGAGCGCGAGGAATCCGCGGCCCTCGACGGACGGACGCTCGCCGCGCACGAAGCCCTTGAGGTCCATGCCGGAGCAGAAGGTCTTGCCGGCGCCGGTGATGACGGCGACGAACAGCTCGTCGTTGCTGTCGAAGTCGTCGAGGATCTGCGCCATCTGCGCGGCCATCGCGGCGGTCGCGGCGTTCTTCGCCTTCGGACGGTTGAGGGTGATGACGAGCACCTGGCCGCGGACCTCGGTGAGGACCTCGGCTTCGGCGGCGTCGGGTGCGGTGTTCTCGGTCATGTCGTATCTCCTTCGATCATCGACTGTTCCAGGGGGGTGCGGGACGGGAGGGCGGGCTCCGGAGCGTTTCGGCCGACCGGAGCCTGTCCGGGTGGTGCGGGCGGGCTCCGCTCAGCGCGGGGCCATGCGGATCGCGCCGTCCATGCGGATGGTCTCGCCGTTGAGCATCGCGTTCTCGATGATCGACAGGGCGAGGTGGGCGTACTCGTCCGGACGGGCGAGGCGGGACGGGTGCGGCACCATCGCGGCGAGCGAATCGCGGACCTCCTGGGAGGCCTTCGCGAGCAGCGGGGTGTCCACGGTTCCCGGTGCGATGGTGACGACGCGGATCTTCTTCGAGGCGTAGTCGCGCGCGGCGCACAGGGTGAGGCCGACGACCCCGCCCTTCGAGGCGGCGTAGGCGGCCTGGCCGATCTGGCCCTCCCAGGCCGCGACCGAGGCGGTGAAGATGATGACGCCGCGCTCGCCGTCGATCTCCTCGTTCTTCGCCATCCGCACGCCGGCCTGGCTGGCGACGATCATCGTGCCGATGAGGTTGACGTCGATGATCCTCCGGAAGTGGTCGAGGTTCCCGGCGGAGCCGTCCTTCTGGACGAGGCGCATGGGGCCGCCGATGCCGGCGCAGTGGACGACCGCGCGCAGGTCGCCGAGCTCGGCCGCGGCGTCCATCGCCGCCGACACCTGGGCCTCGTCGGAGACGTTCGTGGAGACGAAGCGCACGGCGTCGCCGAGCTCCGCTGCGACGTCCTCGGCCGGCGGGTTGAGGTCGGCGATGACGACCTTCGCGCCCTCGGCGACGAGCCGCTTGACGGTGGCCAGGCCGAGGCCGGAGGCGCCGCCGGTGACGAGGGCTGCGTGTCCTGAGATGTTCATGGGGTCTCTCCTTCGGTGGTGGTGCCGGACCGCCGTGGTCCGCACGCGAGCGGTGCAGGGGTTCCGGTGGCCGAGGTGCGGGCGGGCACCCAGCCGCCCGCACCTCGTGAGGAGTCAGGCGCGCTTCTCGGACAGGCCCATGTCCTTGGCGATGATCGTCTTCATCACCTCGGACGTGCCGCCGTAGATCCGGGTCACGCGGGCATCGGCGTAGAGGCGGGCGATGGGGTACTCGAGGATGTAGCCGTAGCCGCCGTGCACCTGGAGGCACTTGTCGACGACGCGGGCCTGCACCTCGGTGGTGAAGAGCTTGACGCGGGCGGCGTCGGCCGGGCTGAGCTCGTTCGCGTCGAGCGCCTCGATCGCGTGGTCGAGCATGATCTGCGCGGCCTCGACCTCGGTAGAGCATTCGGCGAGGACGAACTTCGTGTTCTGGAAGCTCTTGAGCGGGCTGCCGAACACCTTGCGCTCGTGCGCGTACTCGGAGGCGAACCGGATCGCGGCCTTCGCGCTCGCCACGGCGTTGACGGCGATCGTCATCCGCTCCTGCGCGAGATTGTGGGACAGGTACTCGAAGGCCTTCCCCTCCTCACCCAGGAGGTCCGTGACCGGCACCTCGACGTCGGTGAAGGACAGCTCCGCGGTGTCCTGGGTCTTGAGGCCGATCTTCTCGAGGTTGCGGCCCTTCTCGAAGCCAGGGGTCTCGGTGTCGACGACGAGGATCGAGAGGCCGCCGCGGCGGTCGTTCTCGTCGAAGGCCGAGGTGCGGGCGACGACGAGCACGCGGTCGGCGTTGATGCCGCCGGAGATGAAGGTCTTGGCGCCGTTGAGGACGTAGTGGTCGCCCTTCTTCTCCGCCTTCGTGCGAATGCCGGTGAGATCGGATCCGGTGCCGGGCTCGGTCATCGCGATCGCGGTCATGATCGTGCCGGCGGCCATGCCCGGCAGCCATCGCTGCTTCTGCTCCTCGTTCGCGTACTCGAGGATGTAGGGGATGACGAGGTCCTGGTGAACCCGCAGGGTGCCGAGCGTCGTCGCCGCGTAGGCGGTCTCCTCGTTGAGGATGGTGTTGAACTTGAAGGTGTGGGTCTGTCCGCCGCCGCCGTACTCCTCGGGGACCTGGAGGCCGGTGAGGCCGAGCTCGCCCATCTTCGCGAAGAACTCCTTGGCCACCTTCCCGTCCTTCTCGAACTGCTCGTAGGCGGGGACGAGTTCCTTGGCCACGAAATCGCGGCACATCGAGCGGAACGCGTCGTGCTCGTCGGTGAAGATGGTGCGGCGCATGGGATTCCTCGATCGTCGAAGGGATGATGCGAGTGCGCGATCATCCGCGATCGAACACTCGTTAAGTTACAGCCAGGGTAATCCCTCCCGCGGCACCACGGCAAGACCTCCGGCACCATGATCGGGCGGCGCCGGACCGAGGGGGTCAGTCGTCGAGGAAGCCGGAATGGCCCGATTCCTCGAGCGGCAGATCGAGGAGCCGGTCGAACTCCTCGCTGAGCTCCCGGTAGCCGAGGAGGCGCAGGCAGTAGGCGGTGTAGGAGCGCTCGAGCTGAGCGGAGTCGAGCGGGCCGTCGTCCTTGTACCAGAGCGGGATGGTGTTGCAGATCGAGAGGATCGCGCGTCCGGCGAGCTCCGGGTTCTCGATATGGAACTCGCCGCTGTCCATGCCGTCGCGGAGGACCGCCACGAGGAGCTCGCGGGACTGCCGCTGCAGGGAGCGGATCTCGGCGAAGCGCTCCTCGTCGAGGCGTTCGGTGTCGCGCAGGACGACCCGCCCGAGCAGGGTGTTCGCGCAGCGGTACCGGACGATGAAGCGCACGAGGAGCGCGACCCTCTCCGGGTTGCGCTCACCGGCGGACTCGAGGACGGCGTTCGCGTGCTCGACGTACCACTCGAACGCGAAGCGGATGAGCTCGAACAGCGCGTCCTGCTTGGAGGGGAAGTAGTAGTAGAGCGCGGACAGGCTCAGGCCGGCTTCCTGTGCGATGTCGCGGATCGAGGCTCCGTCATAGCCCTTGCGGGCGAAGGTGTTGCGGGCGGCACGCAGGATGTCTGCTCTGCCGTTCGTCGAGCGCATGGTCGTCTCCCGGTGTCGGTCGGGGAGCGGAGTGGCACGGACATCCTCGTCCGACTGCCTCGCTGCTCCCTAACGAACAATCAATAAGTCGTGACCCGACCATACCGCACCCCGGTCTCCCGTGGGGGGGGGAATCGACATCTTCTAGTCCCGTGGGGCGGAGCGGGTACTGGGTGGCGCGCGGCCCCAGGCGGCGTGTGGCCCTGAGCGGCGAAACCGGACCCGGGCGGTGGAGCCAGTCCCATCGCCGGTTCACCTGCGGCAGAAGTCCCGGATTCCGAGGTTCTTCGGGACATCTGTCGCGGGTGAAGGGTACGCAGGTCGGGTGCGTGCTGGTCGAGGGTGCGCAGATCGGGAGCGTGCCGGGCGAGCGGGCGCAGATCAGGAGCGCGTCCCGGTCAGGTGCGCGTCCCGGACCAGGGAGCAGTCGGACCGTGAATGGGCGCGGCCCGGGTGAGCGGAAGCGTGACGGCTTCGTCTCACCCGGGCCGAGGCGCGGGATCGGCGGGTGTCAGACGGCGCCGCCCGGGCGCGCGGGACCGCTGCCGTCCCGATCGTCGCCCGACCTGCCGTCGTCGTGCTCTCCGCTGCCTGCATCGACAGCATCGCCGGTCCGGTCGGCACGCGTTCCGCGCGGGTCCGCGCCGTGGACGTGGCCCTGCCGGTCCGAGGCACCGGGGTGGATGTCGGCCCGGTCATCGTCGGGGAGCACGGTCGCCCCTCCGGCGTCGAGGTCGGTGGCGAGGCCGCGGGTCGCGGTCGGGCCCATGACTCCGTCGGAGGACTCCCCGCCCGCATGGGCGGCTGCGTACTCCTTGACCGCGGCGGCGTCCTCGGCCTCCTGCTGCTGAGCCTTCTCGCGTTCGATCGCCGCCGACTCCTCGGGTCCGCCGGCGTTCCAGAACCGGGTGATGACCATGACGAGAATGCCGACCGCGAGGCCGATGAGGCTCGAGACGAGCTCCGGGGCGAGGGTCGCCAGGCCGGCGGCGAACAGCACGATCCGCATGACCAGGGTGAGACGGCGGGCCACGCCGATCATCCAGCCCTCGAAGGCGCAGCCGAGGAAGAACACGCCGATGAGAGCGAACACGAAGGTGTAGATGATCTGGAACACCGTCGAATCCTGGGCGACGAGTGCGGGGTTGAGGACGAACGCGAACGGGATGATGTACTTCACCGAACCCAGGCGCATCGCGGTGAACGAGGTCGACATCGGTGGGGTGCCGGCGATGTTCGCCGCCGCGAAGGAGGCGAGCGCGACCGGCGGGGTGATGTAGGAGACAGTCGCCCAGTAGATGACGAACAGGTGCGCGGCGATCGGGTTGATCCCCATGCCGGTGAGCGCCGGGGCCATGACGATCGCGAGGAACACGTACACCGCGGACACGGTCATGCCCATGCCGAGGACGAACGAGGTGACCGCGCCGGCGATGAGGATGAGGAAGAGGTTGTCGCCGACGAGGGTGATGAGCTCGCGCGCCAGGGACAGGGACACCCCGGTCATCGACAGGCCGCCGACGATGAGGCCGACGCCGGCGATGATGCCGATGATCTCCGCGATGGTCTTTCCGCCGGCGAAGAGGAAGTCGAAGAACGACTTCGGGGTGAGCCGGTGATCCTTCATGAAGAGCGAGACCACGAGGAGGAAGCCGACGACCCAGTAGGGCGCCTGCGACTCGTTCTTCTGCACGGTGAGCAGGAGGATGAGTCCGATGAGCGCCACGATGTAGGGCCAGCCGAGCAGTGCGGTCCGTCCGGCCTTGGGCAGGAGGTGCTTGGCGACGCCCTGCAGGCCGGTCTTGGCGGAGTACGCGTCGACCTGGATGAAGATGCCGAAGTAGTACAGCACTGCCGGGATGGCTGCGGCGAGCGCGATCTCACCGTAGGGCACGCCGACGAAGGACACCATGAGGAAGGCCGCGGTGCCCATGATCGGCGGAGTGATGGTGCCGCCGGTCGAGGCGGTCGCCTCGACGCCTGCTGCATAGCGTCCGGGGAACCCGGACTTCTTCATCGCCGGGATCGTCATCGGGCCGGTGGTGAGGACGTTCGACACCGCGGAGCCGCTCATCATGCCCATGAATGCCGAGGAGATCGCCGACACCTTGGCCGAGCCTCCGCGATAGCGTCCGAAGACCGACTGGGCGAGATCGTAGAAGAAGGTCGCGCCGCCGGTGTGCTGGAGCGCGACGCCGAACAGGAGGAACCCGATGAGGATCGAGGCCGCGGTCTGGAGCGGCAGGCCGAGGATCGAGTCGACGCCCATGACGTGGATGCGGGCTGCGTCGTCGAGCTGGTACGGGATCCCCTGGAGGAAGGGCACGGGGACGGCGAGCGCGAACATCGGGTAGATCGAGAACACGAGCGCGATGAGCGTGACGACGAGGCCGGCAGAGCGCCGCAGCGCCTCGAGGACGATGAGCCAGAAGACGAACGAGAAGATGATGGTGATCGTCGGGTAGCTCAGGGACTTGTCCCAGCCGAGATTGACGATGTTCTCGCCGTTGAAGCCGAAGTAGAACGCGACGACGAAGGTCAGCGCCGCGAGCGCGACGTCGTAGAACGGCATCGGCCGGTCCTTCTGCGACTTCGCGACCGGGAACACGAGGAACACGATCGGGAGGAAGAACGCGAGCGTGTAGTAGAGGTAGGAGTTCGTGAGGAAGGTGAGCCCGAACGGGCTCCAGAAGAAGGCCTGGCTCATCGCCAGCAGCACGCCGAGCAGGGTGAGCACGACGATGACGCCCTTCCAGATCGGGGTGATTCTCTGATTCATGGGAGTTCCTGTCGTTCGATCGGGCCGCCGCAGTGGGCCCCGGTTGAGGAGTGGGGAGCGGAGGCGGGATCAGTCGATCGGTTCGAGTTGCTCGTCCTTCCACTCGATCCACTGCTGCTTGAGATCACCGGAGGCGTCGGCCTGCTCGAGGAAGTCCGGCCAGGTCTCGCGCATCTCCTCGCCGTAGGCGATGAGCTCCTGATTGCGCTGCTCGGCCTCCTCGGTCCAGGCGCCGTTCTCCTCGAGGAACTGCACGGTGCCGTCGTGGAAGGGGACCTGTGTGGGCATCTTGACCACGTGCTCGATGTCCCAGTTCTCGGTGGTCGCCGTCGCATCCTTGTACAGCGGGTAGTGCTCCTGGAAGGCGTTGGCCGTGTAGTACGCCTGCGAATCGGAGACCTCCTCGTACGCGACGATCGGCAGCGGGTAGATGAAGCCGTTGTCCGTCTGGCCCTCCTCCTGGCCGGCGGCCCCCTCGAACGGGCCGACCTCGACCGCGGGAGCGACCTCCTGGAGCGCGGCGATGCGTTCGGTCTCCTCCGGGTCGAGCGCCACCCAGGCGGTGTCGACCGCGCTCTCGAGCTCGTAGAGCGAGGACCCGTAGACCTGCTGGAACAGCACGTCGATCTTCCCGGCCTGGAGCGCGCCGGGCTGCTCGCTGTAGGCGACCTCGACGGGGACGACATCATCCCAGGTGAGGCCCGCATAGGCGAGGTACGCGTCGAACTTGTTGTTGACCGAGGGGTTCGCGGTGATCCGCGGCACCTTCTTCCCCGCGAGATCCATCGGCGTCTCGATGCCGGTGTTCGTCCGCGTCATCATGGCGTGCGGGCCGGTGGGCGCCCAGACGATCCGCAGGTCCTGCGGGCCCCAGTCGGCGGTGGTGAAGTCCTCTTCTCCGTGGAACGAGAACATGTACTCGTCACCCGTGCGCGACATCACGGCCTGCTTGTTCCGCAGGGGGCTGAGCCGCCCGACCGCCGTATCGGACGTGAGGATGCGGATCTGCGCGTCCTCCTCCGTGGAGATCGTGTTCGCCGCGGCGGCGAGGTCGGCGTAGGTCGAGGTGCCCGTGCCGTAGGTCGTCCACGCGGTGAACTCGGGGAAGTCGTCGACCTCCTGGTTGAGCTCGAGCTGCGCGCAGCCCGACAGCAGCATGACGCCAGCGGTGATGGAGGCGAGAGCCCGTGTGATTCTCTTCATCGTCCCGGTCCTGTTCTGGATCTGACTCCGCCGAGCCGGTGCGTGCTGCCGGCGGAAGGTGGGTGCGCTCATGCCGGGTGTTCCCTCGGGGGTCGGAGAGCGGGGGCGGCTCGCCATCGAGATCCCGGAGCGATGTGAACGTGCGGATGGACGCGTGTGCGATTCACGGGTGTGAACCAGCGAAATTGTTGCACGCAGCACATGAGAATCACAAAAATCTTTGCAATGGGTGTATGAATACTGATGTGCACGCGATGAGCAGGGCACCTGACCGGACCGCGGTGAGCGTTGCTACTCTGGACACAGCGGCACTGATCGCTCGTTCAGTCCCGCTGCTCCCGCTCATCCATCCGGAACATCGCAGTTCGAGGAGAGAACCCCATGCCTGAAGCAGTCATCGTCGACGCCGTCCGCACCGCCGTCGGAAAGCGCGGCGGAGCCCTCCGCGACATCCACCCCGTCACGCTCGGCGGCCACGTGCTCTCCGCACTCGCCGAGCGCAGCTCTCTCGACCCCGCCCTCGTCGAGGACGTGATCTTCGGCTGTGTGTCGCAGGCCGGGGAACAGGCGGGCAACGTCGCCCGTTGGTCCGCCCTCGCCGCCGGCTGGCCCGAGACCACGCCCGGCACCACCGTCGACCGCGCGTGCGGCTCCTCGCAGCAGGCGCTCACCTTCGCAGTCGCCTCCGTCATGGCCGGTCACTATGACATCGTCGCCGCCGGCGGCGTCGAGTCGATGACGCGCGTGCCGATGGGCAGCAGCCGGGTCAACGGACCGGGCAAGCCCTTCGGTCCGAAGATCTTCGAGCGCTACGGCCAGGAGGAGTTCAGCCAGGGCATCGGAGCGGAGATCGTCGCTGAGCGCTGGGGCTTCGACCGCGCCGCGATGGACCAGCTCGCCCTCGACTCCCATGCCCGCGCGCAGGCCGCGACCGAGCGTGGCGACTTCGCCGACCAGATCATCCCGCTCACCGGCCTGACCAAGGAGGGCGAGGAGTTCGAGTTCTCCGCGGATCAGGGCATCCGGCCCGGCGGTTCGCTCGAGACCCTCGGGAAGCTCAAGACGGTCTTCAAGGAGGACGGCGTCGTCACCGCCGGCAACTCCTCGCAGATCTCCGACGGCGCAGCCGCCCTCCTCGTCATGACCGACGTCAAGGCGCGCGAGCTCGGCCTCACCCCGATCGCGCGCGTCCACACCGCGGCCCTCGGCGGAGCGGACCCGATCACCATGCTCACCGCTCCCATCCCGGCGACGCAGAAGGCACTGCAGAAGTCCGGGCTGTCGGCGGACGAGATCGGCGTGTTCGAGGTCAATGAGGCCTTCGCCTCGGTGCCGGCCGCCTGGATGAAGGAGATCGGGGTGGACTGGGATCGCGTCAACCCCAATGGCGGTGCGATCGCCCTCGGCCACCCGCTCGGCGCCTCGGGCGCGCGGATCATGACCGACCTCGTCCACCACATGCGCCGCACCGGCACCCGCTACGGCCTGCAGACCATGTGCGAGGCCGGCGGACAGGCCAACGCCACGATCCTCGAGCTCATCGACTGACGGCGGCGCCCGACCGTGGTGGCCGGGATCAGCCGGCGGTGGTGTCCCAGGCCTCGACGAACTCCTTCTCCCAGCGCAGGGGCCGCGTGCTGTCCTCCTCGTAGCTCACCGCGGTCGCGGTGCCGTCCGCAGTGCTCGAGAACGTGAGCTCATCGTCGCCGATGCGGAGCCGGATCCGAGCTGTGCCGTCCCAGTCGCGCGCCCGGAGGAGTCGCACGATCTCCTCCCGCTCGGCCGGCGCAGGCGACGTGAACCGGTCATGCGCGGAGACCATGACCCCGAAGTCCCACCGGCTGCCGGTGCCATCGGAGGATGCACCGCGGAGATCGTCGACGGTCGAGGCGTCCCAGCCGGCCTCCCACAGCGCGGCGAGCAACGGCACCTCCGCAGGCCACCGGGCGGTGGAGGCGCTCGCGGTCGCCCAGTGGGGGTCCGTGCCGATCTCCAGCATGGTCTCCGGGGCGAGCGGCCATTCCTCGGAGCCGGCGTAGTCGACGATGCGGCGGAGTACCACGGCGTCGGGCACCCCGACGGTCACGGTGCTGCCGGCGGCCGTCCCGTCGCCGCCGAGGCGGGTCACCGTGCCGCCGCGCTCGGCGAGCGGATCGATGACGACGAAGAGGTCCTCGAAGCCGTCATCGGGCTCGGTGGTCTCGAGCCCGCCGTCGGTGACGACCTCGACGTCGGTTCCCTCGCCGTAGCCGATCGGACCGAGCGCGGACTCGAGGTGCGCGAACGCGGGGACGATGTCCTCCGGCTCGGACACCTGGATCGACAGCGCGGTGTCCCCTCGGGTCGGGCTGATCTCCGCGCGGGTGAGCAGGTGATCGGTACCGTCGAGTGCTCGGTGCACGTCGTGGAGGATCGGCAGGGTGCCGGGGTCGGCGAGGTCGATCACGTACTCGACGACGTTCGGTCGATCCATCTCCCCGCGGAGCTTCTCCGGCGTCGGGTCGGCCGGTTCGTCGGCGGAGCGCGGACGGCGGACGTCGAGTTCGAGCGGCAGGGAGTCGTCGGCGACGGATTCCGTCCAGGCGGTCATGTCCGTATCCGGTTCGAGTTCGAGAACGGCGCGGGAGCTCGGCGGGATCTGCCCGGGGTGCATGCCCGCGAGCATGCCCCAACCGCCCGGCAGGTGGCCGGCGGCGACGTCGGGGAGCGTGTGGAGGTACGGCAGCGCGGAGAGCGCCGGGGGAGTGGGCGGCGGGTCGTACATGACCCAGGGCAGCGATTCGGGGACGGTCGCGGTGAACTTCCCGCTCGTCGCGGTGACTTCGGGAGTGCCGCCGGGGTACCGGAAGTCGTTGACGAGGTCGAAGAGGGCCCGCTCGGTGTCGTCGAGCTCAGTCGGCGAGGCGTCGATGCGGAGGTCGGCATCGACGGTGCCGGGGGCGGACTCCGTGGCCGAGGTGATGCCGGGCAGGGTGCGGATCTCGTCGACCAGCGTCTCGATCGAGGAGAGCGGGCGAGGGTCGGAGACGTTCCCCCCGAACCGTTCGAGCACAGAGCAGCCGGACGCCACGAGCAGGGTGACGAGGAGGCCGAGGGTGACGGGGAGACGCTTCATACGGTCAGCCTAGGAACGGGCCCGGTGCCGGGTGTGGCGATCCTGTGCCAGGCCCGGAACACCTCGGCGGGGACCGCTGTGGCAGCGGCGAGCGCCCGGGGCTTGCCGGTCAGCCGGCGGTGGCGTTCCACGCATCGATGAGGTCCGCCGTCCAGCCCGTGGGTCGTCGTCCGTCCGGGCCGAGGGAGGCGGATGAGGCGCGCCCGTCTGCGGTGCTCGCGAAGTGCATGGTCTGCCCGGCGGCGCGGATCGTGATCGCTCCGTCCCCGTGCCAGTCGTGGGCGCGGAGGAGGCGGACGATCTCCGTCTGCTCCGGCGCGGTGGGCGGGGCCTGCCGGTCGAGCGCGGACACGCCGATATCGAGCACCGACGCCGTCCCGTCCTCCGTGGTGTGCCGCCCGACGGTCGATGTGTCCCAGCCCGCGTCCCACAGCGAGACGAGGAGGGGCAGCTCCGCGGGCCATTCCGCGACGGTGAGATGCGAGGAATCGGACTGCGGTGCGGAACCGATCTGCAGCCGGGTGGCGCTGCTCAGCGGCCACGCGTCGGACGAGGCGTAGTCGACGACGGCGGTGAGTGCGTCGACGTCGCCGACGCGGATGCCGATGCTTCCCTGCCGAGCATTCGCCGAGGTCATTGTGCCCCCGTGTTCGGCGATCGGGTCCGCCACGGCGAGGAGCTCGGTGAGCCCGTCGTCGGGAGATTTCACCTCGAGGCCGGAATCGGTGACCACCGCCGCGACGACCTCGGCGCTGCCGCGGTCGGGAAGTCCGCCTGCGCCGAGCGCGGAACCGAGGTGATCGTAGGCGGGGAGGATGTCCTCCCAGCCCGGCACCTGGACCGTCAGATCGGTGGTTCCGGAGCTCGGGCCCACCTCGGCGCGGGTGAGCAGGTACGGCGTCTGGTCGAGAGCCGCATGGATGTCCTCGAGGGCGGCCCGGGACGCCGGGTCGTCGAGGTCGACGAGGTACTCGACGGCGTTCGGGAGATCGGGTTCGCGCGGCAGCTGCTCCGGCGTCGGGTCGGCCGGCTCCGCGGCGGTGCGCGGGCGGTGGACCGCGAGCTCGAGGGGCCGGGTCCGCGCGGCGGCCGCTTCCGTCCAGGCGCTGATGTCGGTGTCCGCCTCGAGCTCGATCTCGACCCGGGTGCCGCCGGGCAGGCGACCGGCGGCGACCTCGGGCAGGGAGTGGAGGAACGGGAGTGCTCCGAGCGCCGGCGCCGCCGACGAGGCGGGCTGCGCGGAGCCCGGGGGAGACGCCGGGACGTCCGCGGTGAACCGTCCGCTGGACACCTCGACCTCGGGGGTGCCGTGGGGGTAGCGATAGTCGTTGACGAGGGCGAAGAGCGCCTCAGCGGTCGCGGTGAGGTCGCGGACCCCGGTGGTGCCGTCGATCTCGGCCTCGACGCTGCCGGGGTCGGCCTCTGCGACCGCGGTGATGCCGGGCAGGGTGCGGATCTCCTCGACCAGGGTGTCGATCGACGAGCGCGGACGGAGGTCGATGCCGCGCCCCTCGAGCGGTGCGCACCCGGTCGCGACGAGGAGCGCGAGGCAGAGGAGCGGGACTGCGGGCGGCCGCATCACGCGCTCGCATCCCATTCGGCGAGGAAGTCTGCGGCCCAGCCGGAGGGCTTCCGGTCCGCGCCGTGGAGGGACATGTAGGCATCCTCGGCGGGGCCGTCCTCGGTCGACCAGAAGACGAGGTGGCCGCCGGTGGACAGGCTGATCTGGGCCTTCCCGCTCCAGCCGGTGGTGCGCAGCACGTCGATGAGGGCTGCTCGGCTGTCGGGGCTCGTGAGGTCATGGGTGTCCGAGGGCTGGATGCGGAGGTCGAAGTCGCTGCGCTGCGTGCCGCCGGACATCCGGATCGCATCGAACCCGTTCTCCCACAGGGCGGCGAGTAGATCCGCATGGGACGGCCATTCGTCGGCGTCGAAGTACGGGGAGTCGTCGGGATGCGCGGTGTTGCGCACGGAGATCCGGGTGTCCGACGGCAACGGCCAGGCGGGTCCGCCCGTCGCAGCGGCGAGCGCTCGCAGGGTGGTGCCGTCCGGCACCTCGGCAGTCAGAGCACCGCGTCGGAGGTCCATCGAGGTCACCGCTGCACCGGCCTCGACAAGGAGGTCGCGGGCGGCGAAGTGCGCGTCGATGTTCCCGCCGCCACCGGTGACTGAGAGTCCCTCGGCCGAACGGACGCGCACATCGTCGAGCTGGTCCTGTCCGTACTCCGCCGCGAACGCCGCGTAGGCCGCAGGGATGTCCGCATCGGCGGGGACGGCGAGCGCGGCGTCCGGCTCCGGGAGGGTGCTGCTGAGATCGGCCTCGATGAGCAGGGCGGAGGCCGCGTCGGCGGTCTCGTGGAGGCGGGTGAGATCTGCGGGCAGATCCGGCCGGGAGAGATCGAGGACGAGCGAGACGACGGGCTGCTCCGGTGCGGGTTCGGGAGCGGGGGCGTTCGGATCGGCGGCAGGGTTCGGGTCGGGTGAGGCGGTGTACTCCGTGCTCCCTGCGGCGGTGCGGTCGTCCGCCGGGAGCAGCCGGAGCTCGTCGGCGGTCATCGGTCGGCGGGCGGAGAGCCGGAGCTCGCGCGGGGAGGCGGCGGCGTCGGTCGCCCACGTGCGCATATCGGTGTGCTCGGTGAGTTGGACCGAGGCGCCGCGCTCGCTCAGCGTCCCCGCCTCGACATCCGGCAGCGCATGGAGGAACGGCAGGTGCGCGAGGCCGAGCGGACCGGGCTGCGGCACGCCCGGCGGGGCTCCCTGCCGCACGACGCCGATCTCACCGGAGAACACTCCGCTCTCGACCGTCGCCTCGGGGGCGCCCGTCGGATAGCGATGGTCGTTGACGAGGAAGAACAGGTCGTCGGCGGTCTGCGCGAGATCCGCCTCGCCGGCCTGCGGATCGAGGTCGATCATGTAGGTCGACGCGGCGGTGGCGGTGACCGAGCGGACGCCGGCGAGGGCGGCGGCCTGCTGTTCGAACTCCGCGTACGTCGACTCGGGACGGGTGTCGCGCACACCGCAGCCCGCTGCGGCGAGCAGCGTGAGGACGAGGCCGACGGCGAGTGCGATCCGTGTCATGCGTCCAGCGTAGGAACCGGTCAGGTGCGCGGTGTGGCGATGCTGTGCCGGGTCTGACACACCGCGGCGCGGATGCTCCACCCGCGGCAGCGGCGTCGTGTCGGGTTCACCCGGGTAGACGTCCCGCGTTGGGTTCACCTGCGACAGACGTCCCGGAATCAGCGCAGATCAGGGACATTTTCCGCAAGTGAAGGGGCCGTTGGGACATTTCCCGCAGGTGAGGAAGCCGACCGGAAACCTCCCGCGGACAAGGAGACTGCGGAGCGGCAGAGCAACCGCGCGGCTGAACAGCGCCGCAGCGGAACAACCGCTCAGCCGCGCACCGGCGTCGGGATCAGCCGGCGGTGGCGTTCCACTCGTCGATGAAATCGCTCATCCAGCCCGCGGGATCACCGCCGGGGTCGTCGTACTCGGGGAGATCCCCGGTGGCAGGTCCCGTCGCGGTGGATTCGAGGCGGAGGAATCCGGCGTCCCCCGCATCGAGGCGGATGTGTGCGGTGCCATCCCAGCCGTGCTCGCGGAGGATCCCGATGAGCGCGGCCCGGCTGTCCGGGGAGCTGAGATCCTGCTCCTCCGACACGCCGAGTTCGAGCCCGTGGTCCTGTCCCGCGTAGTCCTCCACGAAGAACTCGATGAGGAAGCCCGCATCCCACAGGGCCGCCGTGAGGGGAGCGATCTCCGACAGCCGCTCCGGCGTGCCCCGCACCGCATACGTCGACTCCGGCGCGAGTGCGTCGGTCGAGGGGTCCTGCGCGGCGGCCGCTCTCGCCATCGCCGGATCCTGCACCATGAAGACGGCGTCGCCGGGCAGGGGCCGGTCGCCGGTGGTCACATGGTCGGCGAGTTCGAGCAGCGCCCTGCTATCGGGCACCGTGAGTGCGATCGTGTTCGCGCCGGGGTCGAAGCTCGTCACGGTGATCCCCATCGCCCGGAACGCCTCTGCGGCGTCGAAGTAGGCCCCGGCTCGGCTCAGGCCCTCGCGATCGATGCTGACGGTCAGCCCCTCGGACGACCGGATCTCGAGGGACGGGAGTCGATCGGGACCGTAGAGAGCGAGCACGCTCGTATGGATCTCGTCCGCTGCCGCGTCAGTGGCCGTTCCGACGACGAGTTCGCTCGGCGTGAATGCGCCCTGGAGAGGCGTTCCGGAGAACTCTCCGCCGAGGATCTCCGCATCCGGCCCCAGGGCGCCGGCGAGCTGGGCGAAGCTGTCCTGAGCCACGCGATCACTGAGGTCGTCGGTGACCCGATCCTGTTCGTCCTGGGAGGCGGTGTCGGAACCCAGGGCCGAGGGCTGTGCCGGGTCCTCGGGAGTCGTCCCTCCCTCGGCGCTGCGGGCGTCCACTGCTGTGAGGATGACGTCGTGCGGAGAAGCGACGCGGTCCTCGAACCACGGGTGCACCGGACCGTCGACCTCGACCGACGCCCGGGGTGCCTCATCGGGGTGAGTCGTTCCGAGGGTTCCCGACTCCACATCGGGCAGGCCGTGGAGATACGGCAGGAGTTCGAGGTCGAGCACATTCGCGGAGACGCCGGTGGATTTGCCGAACGCCTGCGGGGAGTAGTGGATGTTCGCGCCGTAGAAGCCCTGGAACTTCCCGCTCCTCACGACCATCGACGGCGCGTGGTCGGGGTAGCGGCGGTTCTGGAGCATGTCGTACAGGGCATCCCCGGTCCCGCGTAGTTCGTCCTCGGTGGCGGCGATGTCGAGGGTGATCTCCTGGGCGTCGGGCGGCATACCGTCCCAGGGTTCGGTGACCGGGCCGATCGACTCGACGCCGGGGAGGCCGAGCGCCTCGGCGCGGAACTCCGCCTCCGTCGATTCCGGCCGGTCGTCCCGGGGCGCGCAGCCGGCGAGGGTCAGGCTGAGGACGAGGGCGATGACGAGGAATCCGCGGAGTCCGTGAAAGGCCCGGAGGGCGTGGGCAAGGCGGTCTGCGCTGGGTGCGGCGGCATCGCGGTGAGCACGGATCATGCCGTCAGCCTGGGCGCGACGGGTGTGGCGGGAGCGGCCGCGATGTGCCAGTGCCGCCACACCTCGGCGACGGGCCGCTTCACCTGCGACAGAGGTCCCGGATCGGAGGCGTCCGCGGGGGATCCTCCGCAGGTGAGCACCCCCGCGGGACGTCTGACGCAGGTGAAGGGCGCGGGGCTCAGTCCTGCGTCTGCTGGAGCCAGGCGCGCACGTCTGCGGAGTCCGCGCCGAGCTGCGGGGGCTCCTTGCGGTAGCTGGGCGGCGTCGCGGACATGCTCAGCGAGCTGCGGACGGTCGGCATCGAGTCCGGGTCGTCGGTGTGCCAGAGCGGATCGATGCCGAGCTCGCGGGCCGATTCGAGGCCCTCGCTGACGTTCTGCACCGGCGAGCACGGCAGGCCGGCGCCGCGCAGCAGTCCGAACCACTCGTCCTTGCCCTTGGCGGCGAGGGCTACCTCGAGCAGCGGACGGAGCTCGCTCCGGTTGACGTTGCGCTTCTCCGGGTTGTCAAAGCGCTCGTCCTCGAGCAGCTCCGGGGTGTCGAGCACCGCGCACAGCTTGGCGAACTGCCCGTTGTTGCCGGCGACGACGATGAGGTCGCCGTCCGCGGTGGGGAACGCGTTGTACGGGTAGATCGTCGGGTGCTCCTTGCCGTTGCGGGTGGGGTGCTTCCCCGTCGTCGAGGCGACCTGGTACTGGTTCGCCATGGTGAAGATCGCGTTCGCCATGAGGTTGTTCTCGATGAGCTGCCCCTCGCCGGTGCGCTCCTTGTGGCGCAGCGCGGCGGTGATGCCCACGGCGGTCATCATCCCGGTGGTGAGGTCGAAGATCGACACCCCGGAGCGCACCGGTTCACCGTCCGCCTCGCCATTCATGTCCATGAGTCCGGCCATGCCCTGGACGAGGACGTCGTAGCCCGGCAGCGCCGCCCCCGCGCCCGAGGTGCCGAAGCCGCTGATGTGGGCGTAGATGATGTCCGGATTGAGGTCCTTGACCCCGTCGTACCCGAGGCCGAACTTGTCGATCGAGCCGGGCTTGAAGTTGTGGATGAACACGTCGGCGCGAGCGGCGATGTCCTTCGCGACGGCGAGGTCGTCGGCATCGCCGAAGTCGAGGGTGATCGAGTGCTTGTTGCGGTTGACAGCCTGGTAGTAGCAGGCACCGCCCCGATAGGCCGGCGGGGTCCAGGCACGGGTGTCATCGCCGCCGGGGCTCTCGACCTTGATGACGGTGGCGCCGAGGTCGCCGAGGATCATCGTGCAGTAGGGCCCGGCGAGCACGCGGGAGAAGTCGGCGACGATGACGCCGGACAGCGGTCCGGAGTTCGGTGCGGTGATGTCGAGGGTCACGGGTATTCATCCTTGAATGAGCGGCCGGTACGATTCGCTCGATTCTCCCACAGGGCCGTGCGCCGACGGGAGGGCGGGGTCGGACCGTGCTCCTGACCGGGCATTCCGGCGGGGTCGGCGCAGGGTACCGATTCGCCCACAGCCCGGCGCCGCGCCTTCCGGGGGTTGACGGTGCATCCCGGAATCCCTACGATTCAAAAGAGTCGAACGAGTGTTCAATCAGGAGGTCAAGGGTGACCGCAGCGAAGGTGCCTGCCGGGATCGATCCGGAGAAGGTCGGTCGATGGATCGAGGAGAAGTTCGGGGTCACGGACGTGACCTACTCCGTGCTGTCGATCGGCCGGTCGAACCTCACCTTCACCGTCGAGGTCGACGGTGAGAAGCGCTGGGTGCTCCGGCGCCCCCCGCTCGGGCACACCGGCGGCAGCGCGCACAACGTCGCCCGTGAGGGGCGCATCATGGCGGCGCTCGGACCGACCGACGTCCCGGTGACGAACGTCCTCGAGATCGTCGACGACCCCGCGGTCATGGAGGTCCCGTTCGTCTTCATGGACCACTGCCCGGGGTTCCCCATCAACACCCCGGAGGACTGGGCGGCCATCCCCGACGCCGCCAAGCGCGACACCGCGTTCGGCATGGTCGACACCCTCGCGGCGATCCACCGGGTCGATGTCGATGCGGTGGGCCTGGGCGATCTGCGCCGGCCCGGCGGCCTCATCGAACGGCAGCTGCGCCGCTGGCTCAGCCAGTTCGAGAACATCACCCAGCGCGACATCCCGCAGATCCGGGAGGTCCACGACGTCCTCGCCGCGCAGATGCCCGAGGCCGCGGACTCGGTGATCGGGATCGCCCACGGCGACTACAAGCCGAACAACATGATCTTCGGCCCCGACGGGACGATCAACGCCGTCGTGGACTGGGAGCTCACCGCGATCGGCGAGGTCCTCACCGACCTCGGATACTTCATCGCGATGCTCACGACGCCCGACGACCTCACGAGCATCTGGGTCCCGCGGCCGGCCGACGGGTTCCCCTCGAAGGACGAGCTCATCGCCCGCTACGAGGAGCAGTCGGGCATCACCGCTTCGAACGTCAACTACTACGCGGCCTTCGCGATGTGGAAGCTCGCCTGCATCCGCGAGGGCGTCTACACCCGTCTCATCACCGGGCAGATGGGCGACCTCGACTTCGATCCCGAGGTCGCCGGCGCCGGTGTCGAACAGCTCGCCGAGCAGGCGCTGACCATTCTCAAGGAGGAGAACTGACATGAGCTGGGATTTTTCCACCGAGCCCGAGTTCGAGAAGAAGCTCGAATGGATGCGCACCTTCGTGCGCGAGGAGATCCTGCCGCTCGAGGTCGTCGACCTCAGCCCGGAGGCGTTCACCGCGATCACCGACGGTCTCAAGCAGCAGGTCAAGGATCAGGGCCTGTGGGCCGCGCACCTCGAGCCGGAGCTCGGCGGCGGCGGCTTCGGCCAGCTCAAGCTCGGTCTCATGCACGAGATCCTCGGACAGAGCGCCTTCGCGCCGTCGATCTTCGGCAACAACGCCCCGGATTCGGGCAATGCCGAGCTGCTGGCGATCGGGGCGAATGACGAGCAGAAGGAGCGGTGGATGAAGCCGCTGCTCGCCGGTGAGCTGCGGTCGTGCTTCTCGATGACCGAGCCGGGCGCCGGCGCGGACCCGACCCAGCTGACGACGACCGCGGTGAGGGAGGGCGACGAGTACGTCATCAACGGCCACAAGTGGTTCTCCTCGAACGGGTCGCACGCGGACTTCTTCATCGTCATGGTGGTGACGAACCCGGAGGCCGAACCGCATGAGCGGGCCTCGATGATCATCGTCGACCGCGACACCCCCGGTGTGAACATCGTGCGCGACATCCCGGTCATGGGCCATTCCGCCGCCGCCGGTGACAAGGGGCACGCGGAGATCCTGTACGAGAACGTACGGGTGCCGGTGGGCAATCTCGTGGGCGAGGAGGGTCAGGGCTTCATGCTCGCCCAGCAGCGTCTGGGGCCGGGCCGGATCCACCACGCGATGCGCTGGCTGGGCCAGGCGCAGCGCGCGTTCGACATCATGTGTGAGCGGGTCGTCAGCCGCAGGGTGGCCGGTGGTCTGCTCAAGGACAAGCAGATGATCCAGGACATGGTCGCGACCTCGAAGGCGGAGATGGAGGCTGCGCGGCTGCTCACCCTGCAGGCGGCGTGGAAGATGGATCAGGGCGGGACGAAGAACGCGCTGACCGACATCGCGATCATCAAGTTCTGGGGCGCGCAGGTGCTGTTCAACGTCATCGACCGGGCCATCCAGGTGCACGGCTCCCTCGGCATCACCGGTGACCTGCCGCTCGAGGACATGTACCGCAATGCGCGCGCCGCGCGGATCTACGACGGTCCCGACGAGGTCCACAAGGTCACGGTGTCCCGCCGGGTGCTGCGGAACTACGAGCCGCACGAGGTGCCCAGCCAGCACATCCCGACCCGCGCCGAGGAGGCGAAGAAGAAGTTCGCCCAGTACCTCGAGGCGGCATCGTGAGCGAGGTCGACGACGCGGCCGTCGCCGCGGAGCACGCGCGCGAGGCCGGGATCGAGCTCGACACGCTCGCCGACTGGCTGCGCGCCGAGGTCGGCCCCGGCGAGCTCACCGATCCCGACTTCCTCACCGGGGGCACCCAGAACGTGCTGCTCGGATTCACGTGGAACGACGAGCGGCTGATCTATCGGGGACCGCCGGTCAACAAGCGGAAGAACTCCGACCAGATCATGCTCCGCGAGGCCCGCGTGCTCGCCGCGCTCGGCGGCAGCAGGGTCCCGCACCCGGAGTTCATCGCCGCCTGCGACGACCTCGATGTGCTCGGCAACGCGTTCTTCATCATGCGCTCCGTCGACGGCTTCAACGGGGTGAGCGGGGTGCCGGAGCACGTGTCCGCGGACCTCGAGTGGCAGCACGCGATGGGACTCGCCCACGCTCGCGCGGTCGCCGAGCTCGGGAACGTCGACCACCTCGCGGCCGGCCTCGAGGGCTTCGGCAAGCCGGACGGCTGGCTCGCCCGGCAGCCCGCCCGCTGGGCCGGGCAGATCGAGAGCTACCGTGATTTCCCCGCGTGGCCGGGCCTCGACCACCCCGGTGCCGAGGCGATCCCGGCGTGGCTCGAAGAGCACATGCCCGCGGAGCAGAACACCGGGATCATCCACGGCGACTGCCATCCCGGCAACGTCCTCTTCACCCACGAACAGCCGGGTGTGGCCGCGATCGTCGACTGGGAGCTGTGCACGCTCGGCGACCCGCTGCTCGACCTCGGGCACCTGCTCTCGTCGACCCACGGCATCGCCCTGCCCGGCTGGCCGGCCAAGGACGAGGTCGTCGCCGCCTACGGCGAGGTCAGCCGGTTCGACGTGTCGAACGTCGACTTCTACCACGTGCTCGCCTGCTTCCGCTTCGGATCCATCCTTGAGGGCTCGCAGGCGCGCGCCTCGGCGGGGCTGGCCCCGGAGTCCGTGGGACGTCGGCTGCACGAGCGCACCGTGTCACTCTTCGACCAGGCGATGGAGATCATCGAATCATGAGCGAGAACACCGCACCGCAGAACACTCCGACCGGATCCGTCGGCACCGCCCCGGCGGCCGGCGCAGACCGCTGGGCCTTCGACTTCACCGGGAAGAAGGTCGCCATCACCGGCGGCTCCCGCGGGATGGGGTTCGAGATGGCCCGTGCCTTCTCCGCGCTCGGCGCCGAGGTGGCGATCGCCTCGCGCAAGATCGCCGCGTGCGAGGACGCCGCGGAGCGCATCACCGCCGAGACCGGAGGCCGCGTCCGCGCCTACGCCCTGCAGGCCGCCGACTGGGATCAGTGCACCGCGTTCGCGCACACCGTCTGGGACGACCTCGGCGGCATCGATGTACTCGTCAACAATGCCGGCTCGTCGCCGCTCTACGACTCGGTGTCCGGGATCAGCGAGGAGCTCTACGACAAGGTCATCGGGCTCAACCTCAAGGGCCCGTTCCGGCTGTCCGCCCTGCTCGGGGAGAAGATGGCCGAGGCCGGCGGCGGCTCGATCGTCAACATCTCCTCGATCGCGGCACTCCACCCCAAGGCGTCGACGGTGCCCTATTCGGCGGCGAAGGCCGGGCTCAACGCGACGACGATCGCGCTCGCTCACGCCTACGGTCCGAACGTGCGGGTCAATGCCGTGGTGCCAGGTACGTTCCTCACTGACATCGCCAAGCACTGGGACATGGCGGCGTTCGGCGAGCGGGCCAAGAGCTTCGCGTCCGAGCGCGGGGGCGAGCCCGACGAGATCGTCGGCGCCGTGCTCTATCTCGCCTCGTCGATGGCCTCGTACACCACCGGCGCGCTGCTCACCGTCGACGGCGGCGCGCCGAGCTGAACGGACGACGCGGCCCGGGTCGTTGCGGTGCGACGGGCAATGCCGGGCGCCGCGGCCACCAGGTGCTGCCGGGGCCACTCCGCTGCGGCGGGCGTTCCCGGCGGCCGGAGACCTCGGAGGCCGTTGCCCGCCGGAACGGTCCCGGCAGGTGCCGGGCACGATTCCCGGCGCTGATCGGTGCACATCCACTCTGAACGGAGATCCATGAGCAACTTCCTCGGCCGTGCCCTCGGCACCGCACTGCTGACCCGCGTCGACGACGCCACGGACGTGTACCTCGTCCGGCACGGGCAGCAGATCCGCGCCGGCAGGGACTCGCCGGAGTCGATGGCCTACGACGCCCACCTGTCCGACCAGGGTCGCGCCCAGGCCGAGGCGGTGGGCCGTGCGCTCGCCGGTGCCGGCCTCGATGCGGTGTACTCCTCGAACCTGTCGCGCGCGTACGACACCGGCAGGGCGATCGCTGCCCATCACGGGGTCGAGGTCGTCGTCGACGAGAGGCTCAAGGAGGTGGGGATCTTCCGGGACGTGCCGGGCGAGCAGAGCTTCGAGCAGACCGTCGGGACGGAGCGCGCGTTCGAGGCGAGCCGGCGGCTGGTCGAAACCCTCACCTGGGACTCCATCCCGCTCGGAGAGGGGTCCGGGGAGTTCCGGGCGCGCGTCCACGGAGCGATCTGGGAGATCGCCCGGCGCCATGCCGGCGAGCAGCTCGCGATCGCCTGCCACGGCGGCGTCATCAACGCCTTCCTCGCCGAGGAGTACGGGCTCGACCGGGACTTCCTGTTCCGGCCCGCCCATGCCGGGATCACCCGCGTGCGCTTCGGCGGAGACCGGGCGATCATGCTCACCGGGAACGAGATCACCCACCTCGAGGCCGAGGACATCCTGAGCTTCTGAACCGGGTCGGCGGTCGCGAAGTTTCCGAACCTCCCGGCCGTCGAGCGGTCACTTCTCCCCGCCTCTCCCGTCGAGTGGTCAGTCTTGGTCGAATACTCGCGAGTATCCGACCAAGACTGACCACTCGATGCGTTTCCGGGGTCTCAGTCCTCCGGGGCGGAGTCGGTGAGCTGGTCCCAGATCACGGGTTCGCCGCCGGCGAGCGCCATGCGGCCGAGGGCGACGAGGGCGGCGTGCTCGCTCGTCCCGGCATCGCGGGTGGCCCAGATGAGCTGGGTCAGGTGGTGGAGCGGGTATTCGGCGGTGATGCCGATGGCTCCGTGGAGCTGGTGGGTCTGGGCGGCGACGAGTCCGCCGGCCTGCGCGGCGATCGCCTTCGCGGAGAGGGCGGCGGCCTCCTGGGCGTCGGTGATCCCCGTGCCCGAGGCGCCCGCTCCCGGTGCGTCGCCCGCCCCGCCGCGAGCCGCCCCGTCGCCATCCGCCTCACCGGCCACGAGTGCGTCTCCGGCGATCTCGAGGGCGCGGTCGTAGGCCTCGGCGGCTAGATCGAGCTGCATGCGCATGCGGGCGATCCACGACTTCACCGCCGGGATCGCGGCGAGCGGAGCGCCGAACTGCTCACGCTCGATGACATGGGTGATCGTCAGCGCGAGGGCGGCCTCGCCGGCACCGACGAGCACCGCGGCGTCGAGCAGCGCCGCGAGAGCCCGGGACTCCCGTTCGTCGAGTCCGGCACCGGTGTGCGCGGCGACGATGTGGTCGGCGAGCCCCGCGGTGACGCCGAGGCGCGCGAGGCCACGGACGATCGCCCCGGCATCGGCGAGCGAGCCGCCGGAGCCCCCGGCCGATTCCGGCACCGACACGCGGGTCCAGCCGAGGTCCTCGACCGTCGAGCGGAGCCGGTCCTGACCCGCCTCACTGCGGTCGACCTCGAGCAGCGAACCCCCGGCGACCTTGCAGGCGAGCTCGACGAGCTCCTGCGCCTCGGCGTCGGCGAGGCGGGGCTGCGGGGTGGCCTTCGACAGGTCGCGGGGCAGTTCGAGCTTCGCGACGATCCCGAGCAGCACGTCCTCCGCGCCGCCCCGGATCCCGAACGCCGGCGAGGCCCACAGGGCCTGCTGGATGAGACCGGCGAGGTTCTCGCCCGGGGTCGGGACGATCCGGCGGGCGATGTCGATGAGCCCCTTCTCGAACCCGTTGCCGATGAACTTCGACGCCGCCGCCAGCCGGATCGGCGCCTCCCCGGCGTCGAGCGCCGCGGCGATCCGCCGGTACATGTGGCGCAGCGCCGAGAGCTCGGCGACGACCTGACCGAGGTCCCGCAGCGCGCCCTCGTCGGTGCGCAGGCCGTCGGCGGCGAGCACCTCAGGCACGAGCACCCAGGTCGACAGCGCCCGCTCCGGGCCGCCGCGCTCGAAGCTCAGCTGTTCGACGACCTGCTTCCACCCTTCGCCCTCGGTGCCGATGAGGCGCTCGCGGGGGACGAACACATCGGTGTAGCGGACCTCGTTGAAATGGTGCTCCCCGGCGAGATCGACGATCGGGGACACCTCGATGCCCGGGGAGTCCATGTCGATGACGAACTCGCTGAGCCCCTGGTGCTTCTTCTCCTCCTCCGAGGTGCGGGCGAGGATGTACATCCCGGTCGCGTTGTGCGCCTGCGTGGTCCAGATCTTGTGGCCGTTGAGGATCCACCCGCCCTCGGTCGGCACCGCCCGCGTCCGCACGCTCGCGAGGTCCGAACCGGATTCCGGCTCGCTCATCCCGAGGCCGATGATCGCCCGCCCGGCGACGATGTCGGGCAGCACCTGGGCCTTGAGCTCCTCGGTCCCGGCACGCAGCACCGCCGGACCGATCTGCCGCTCGGCGATCCAGTGCGCTGTGACCGGAGCACCCACGCGGAGCATCTCCTCGGTGAGCGCGAGCCGATCGGTGTTCGGCCGGCCCTCGCCGCCGTACTCCACCGGCCACGTCATTCCCAGCAGACCCGCCTCGCCGAGGGCGCGGGAGAAGTCGCGATCGACCGACCGCAGCCAGCAGTCCACCGTGGGCGTGAACCGCCCCGCGGACAGCCACTCGTCGAGCAGGGTGCGGATGCGGGTACGGATCTCGGACGAGCTCATCATGCTCCTTCGCAGACGTGTCCCGCGGGCCGGAGGCCGACCCGGGGTCGCGCCGGGTGGTGACCGATGCCTGCGGGGCCTCGTCGCGGCAGCGCGAGGAGGCGAGATCAGGCGAGGCGGGCGACCGGACGCGAATGGGTTTTACTGAGCGAACGTTCAGTGTGGATCGGTCTCAAGTCTAAGATCCGCCACCGGGGCGGTCAACACCGGGTGCGTGCCGGCATCCGCCGTCGCCGAGGTGGTCGCCACCCGGGGAGTGCCGATCCCCGCCTCCAGCAGGGTGCTCACCGCTCGGGATGATCTGACCCCCGCCGTCAGCAGGGTGCTCACTGCCCAGCGCGTGCCGGCCCCGCCGCTCCCTCCGAGGTTCGAATCCCTCGGGGTCGCAGTCGAGGGGCGAGTCGGCGGCTTCGGGGCGCGTCACCGTCCCTGGAATCGGGGGGTGCGCTTCTCCTTGAATGCGGCGACGGCCTCGGCGGAGTCCTCGGTCGACTGGATGACTGCCTGTTCCGCAGCGGCGTGGACGAGGTGGTCGGTGAGCGACTGGGTGCGTGCGATCCGGGTGAGGCGCTTGATCGTGCGGATCGCGATGGGCGGGCCGGCGGCGAGCGATTTCGCGAGCTCCATCGCCGCGGGAAGGAGCTCCTCGGCCGGGTGGTGGGCCATGGTGATGCCGAGCGCGGTGGCCTCGGCGCCGTCGATGAACCGGCCGGTCCACATGAGCTCGAGCGCCCGCTGCTCGCCGACGATGCGCGGCAGCATGTGGGCGCCTCCGTCACCGGGCACGAGACCCACGCGCACGTATCCCTGCGAGAGCCGGGCCACATCGGCGATGAGGCGGATGTCGGCCATGAGCGCCATGTCCATGCCCGCACCGATCGCGTCGCCGTTGATCGCGGCGATGTAGGGCTTCTCGAGGTGCTCGAGCGCGCGGGCGACGGCGTGGACGTCGTCGGCGAGGTAGGCGCGGCGCTCGAGGGTCTCGGTCACCCCGCCGAACTCGCCGAGGTCGACCCCGGCGCAGAAGCCCTTGCCGGCGCCGGTGATGAGGAGGACCTTCGCCTCGGGGTCGGTTGCAGCGGTGTCGATCGCGGCGGCCCAGGCGGCGAGCAGGGCGCGGTTGAACGCGTTGCGGCGCTCGGGGCGGTTGAGGGTGAGGACGGCGACGCCGTCCTCGACGCGGTAGTCGACCTCGGGTCCGATGGTGGTCACGGGTGCTCCTTCGCAAGGGGGCGGCGTCAGCGGCATCGCTGATCGAACGTTCGGTGGCTTTCCGTCGAGTCTAGGAACGGGAGGGGAGGGGGTCAACGGGTGCGACGCCGAGGCGGCGTCGGCCGGAGGGCGTGCGCGGAACCCAATGCCGGAACCGCGCGGCGGAACCCAATTCCGGAACCGTCCGGCGGCAAGGGGCGCGGGCCGGCCTCCTCGATGCGGCCCGGGGTGCAGGCCGGCGTCTCGACGCTGCCCGGGGTGGATGAGCTTCCGAAGCGGTCCGAAGCGCGGTCGACACCTTCTCGACATGTGGTGTACATCACGTATTCGCGTCGGTGCATTCGACTATGGGGCAGGCTGCCGGAAACCGCCGGAGGGCCGATTCGATGAAGGAGGCACTCATGAAGGCTCTCGTCTACCACGGCCCCGGCAAGAAGTCCTGGGAGGAGGTGCCGGATCCCACGATCCAGCAGCCCACGGACGTCATCGTCAAGATCGACACCACGACCATCTGCGGCACCGACCTCCACATCCTCAAGGGCGACGTGCCGGCGGTCACCGACGGCCGGATCCTCGGGCACGAGGGCGTCGGCACCATCACCGAGGTCGGTTCGGCGGTGACGACGCTGTCCGTCGGCGATCGCGTCATCATCTCGTGCGTGTCCGCGTGCGGCCGGTGCACCTACTGCAAGCAGGGCGTCAACTCGCACTGCCTGGGCGCCGAGGGGGCCGAGGGCATCGGCTGGATCTTCGGGCACCTCATCGACGGCACGCAGGCCGAGTTCGTCCGCGTCCCCTATGCCGAGACCTCGCTCCACCGGATCCCGGAGGGTGTGAGCGATGCCGAGGGCGTGCTCCTCTCCGACATCCTCCCCACCGGGCACGAGATCGGCGTCCAGTACGGTCGCGTCAAGCCCGGCGACGTCGTCGCCGTCATCGGTGCGGGGCCCGTGGGGCTCGCCGCGATGCTCACCGCCGACCTCTACGGCCCCTCGCGCGTCATCGCGATCGACCTCGATGCGAACCGCGTCGAGGAGGCGAAGAAGTTCGGCGCGACCGACGGCGTGGTCTCCTCGGATGCCGATTGGAAGGACCAGGTCATGGCGATGACCGACGGGCTCGGCGTCGACGTGGCGATCGAGGCGGTCGGCATTCCGCAGACCTTCACCATGTGCCTCGACATCGTCCGACCGGCCGGCACCGTGGCGAACGTCGGGGTCCACGGCACCGGGGTCGAGCTCCCGCTCGACGAGCTGTGGATCTCGAACATCGCGATGACGATGGGCCTCGTCAATGCCAACACCACCGACACGCTGCTCAAGATGGTCGCCTCGAAGAAGCTCGACGCGACGCCGTTCGTCTCGCACACCTTCAAGCTCGACGACATCATCGAGGCCTACGACGTGTTCGGCCGGGCCGCCGAGACGAAGGCCCTCAAGGTCATCCTCGAAGCGTGAGGTCTGAGACCTGAGGCCTGAGGCCTGAGGCCGGGCGCGAGGGGCCTCGGGCTCCGTGCCTGAGGGCCCAGCGACGCTCGCGCTGCTCGGAGCGCTTCACCTGCGGCAGATGTCCCGGATTCCGTCGGTTCTCGGGACTTCTGTCGCAGGTGAGCACGTCCGAGAGACTTCTGCCGCAGGTGAGGCATGTCCGGGGGACGGTTCCCGCAGGTGGCGCCTGCCCGCGGCGCCTGCTTCAGTCGCGCTTCGCCTCGTCGGGGTCGGCGGTCTCGCCGGCGGAGACGCGCAGTGCACGGGCGCGCTCGACGTCCTCGGAGAACTTCTTCTCCTTCGCGTCGCTTGCGGTGGTGTCGCGCGGCGGCAGCTGGATCTCGCGCTCTGCGGGCAGTCCCGACTGGAGCTCTCGGCCGCGCTCGAGCTCGGCATCGATCTCCGCGCCGAGGAGCAGCACCGCGTTGACGATGTAGAGCCACAGCAGCAGGATGATGACGCCGGCGAGCGCTCCGTAGGTGGCGTTGTAGTTGCCGAAGTTCGTGACGTAGAAGAAGAATCCGAGCGTCGCGAGCACGGCGATGACGATCGCGACCACGGCTCCGATGCTGATCCACCGGAACTTCGGCTGGCGGACGTTCGGAGTCGCGTAGTACAGGAGCGCGACGATGACGATGACGACCACGGCGAGCAGGAACCACTTGGCGATGTCCCACACCGCGACGGCCGTGCCGCTCAGCCCGATGAGCCCGCCGACGAACTCCGCCACCGGTCCCGACACGACGAAGATCACGAGGGCCACGGCGCCGAGGGCCAGGAGGAGTGCGGTGAGGCCGTACATCTGCGCGTTGATCTTGACGAGCCCGCGCCCCTCGGGGACGTCGTAGATCCCGTTCATCGCCCGGCCGAACGCCTTGACGTAGCCGGAGGCCGTCCACAGCGCGACGACCAGGCCGATGATGAGGCCGAGGCCGGGGGCGGGTGCGGTGAGCACGGCCGACAGCGCCGGTTCGACGGTGTTCCAGGTGTCGGCCGGAATGAAGCGCTCGGCCTCCCGGAGGACGCTCTCGATGACCGATCCGCTCTGGCCCACGAGGCTGAGCATCGAGACGAGGGCGATGATCGCCGGGAACATCGAGAGCACCATGCGGTAGGTCAGGCCGGCGGCGAGGTCCATGCATTCGTCGTCGAGGTACTCGCGCAGGGTCGTGCGCGCGATGTACTTCCATGAGGGCGGCTTGAGGTCGGTCGGGGAGTCGGGCTTGTCGGCGTGGGAGGGCTGTTCCGCGTGCTCCGGGAGGCCCGCGCCCGAGGTGTCGCGCTCACCCGCTCCGGCGTCCCGGACCTCGGGGTCGATCCCGGTGAGCGGGCTGTCGGTGTGCTTCTCATGGCTGCCCATCGGCGGCTCCGTCCGGTTCGGTTCCGCGTCAAGGCGGCTTGATGGTGGGGACGCCACCCAGTATAGAGGGTGCGCGGGCTGCGGCGAGCGGGCGCCGCGGATCCGGATCCGGGTTCGCGCGGGTTCGTCTCCCGGCGCCCCGCGGCCTTCCAGCCGCCATGTGCCTCCCGAGCGGCCTCGGCTCCTTCCGGCTGTTCTGAACTCCTCCGTGCCGACTGCCCCGAGCATCTCCGTGCCGTCCCGGCCCCGCACCCTGCGCGTCCGGGGGCGGGCGCGAGCAGGATCACACCGGGACCCGCGGAGAAGCCGGAATAATTCACGCTTCAACTACGTTGACGAGAGCAATGGCGCAGCGGGGTTTTGCCTGCGGCTACAGCGGCGACTCGACCGCCGCTCGACTGCGTCGCACCAGCCCGCACCGCGCGGCCCGGACCGGGATCCGGAGCAGCTCGCGGTCGATACGAAGGAGACACATGCTCAAGATCGCCATCATCGCCGGTTCGAACCGTCCGAATGCCATCAATCCCCAGGTCGTCGACTGGGTGGCCGCGGAGCTCGCCGGGCACGACCGCATCCAGGCGGAGATCGTTCGCTACGACGACTTCGATCTGCCCGTGCTCGACGAACCGATTCCCGCCGGTGCGCACATGTACCAGAACGACCACACAAAGGCGTGGGGCGCCAAGCTCGAGGAGTTCGACGGGTACATCTTCGTCACTCCCGAGTACAACCACTCGGTGCCCGGCAACCTCAAGAACGCGCTCGACTACGTCAGCCTCGAGTTCAACCACAAGGTCGCGGGCATCGTCAACTACGGAGCCGACAAGGGAGTGCGCGCAGCGGAGCACCTGCGCCTCGTGCTCGCGAACTCGCGGGTCGCAGTGGTGCGCGACCAGACCTCGTTCAGCATCTTCACCGACTTCACCGACGGACGGTTCACCCCGCAGGAGGTCTCGAGCCAGACCTTCGCGCCGATGATCGAGGACATGATCATGTGGGGCGAGGCGCTCGCCGGCGCGCGGGAGAAGCGCTCAGCCGCCGTCGCCGTCTGACCCATCCCACCCCTGAGAGTGCAATTTCGTGCGGTTCCTGAGAACGGAACCGCACGAAATTGCATTCTGGGCCGGGGCGCCGATGGCAGCCGCCCGGACCCTCTGCGCTTCGACTCGGACCGGGTGCGCCTCGGGTGCTCCGAGCCGCGTCTCGCACCGGTGGCCTCGTCGGTGACATTGCAGAGAAGTGCGAATCCGTTCCCAGGAACCTTCGGAAATTGCAGGGTCGGGGCGGAGGGGTGCGGGGGCTGACAGGGGAGCGCCCGCTGCGGGATAATGCGGGGATGGAGATTCTCTCGAACAGCCGGATCCACGAGACCCTCGCACCGGAGTGGAGGCTGGTCAACCGGACCGTCCGCGCGCGCTTCCTCAGCGGCGACTTCCCCACGGGCGTCCGGTTCGTCGATGCCGTCGCCGAGGCGGCCGAGGACGCCGACCACCACCCCGACATCGACCTGCGCTACCTCCACGTCGACCTCGAGCTCACGAGCCACAGCGCCGGGGGCGTCACCCGCCGCGACATCGCCATGGCCGCCCGCATCAGCGAGATCGCCGCGGGACTCGGCATCGGTGCCGCCCCTGAGCGGCTCACCGAGATCGAGATCGCGCTCGACACCCCGCGCGCGGAATCCATCGCGCCGTTCTGGGCTGCGGTGCTCGGCGGGGACATCGGCGAGGTCAACGGCTCCTCCGGCTTCTCCTCCGACTACGGTGGCACGGTGACGGAGAACACCGGACAGGTCGCTCCGCTGTGGTTTCAGCTCACCGATGAGCACCCGACCCCGCGCCAGCGGTTCCACCTCGACGTCTGGGTCCCGCACGATCAGGCACAGACCCGCATCGATCGCGCGGTCAAGGCCGGTGGGACCGTCATCGACACCGATCACGCCCCGAGCTTCACCGTGCTCGAGGACCGACAGGGCAACCGCGCCTGCATCTGCGTGAGCGTCGGCCGCTGACGCACGGTGCCGCGCCCCACGCTGACGCCCAACCCCCGGATCCGCGCCCCACGCCGACGCGCTTCCCTGGTTCCGGCCGCTGAAGCGCAGCCCCCGTCCCGGTTGCTGACTCGCAGCGATCCTTGGCTCGCCGCCCCAGCCGGCCGCTGACTCGCAGCGCCCATGGATTCGCGGCCCCGGCCGAAGATGCGCAGCGCCTGCCGCCGACGCGCTGTTCAGGCCACCGAGGCGACGTCCGCCGACTCGCAGCGCCCGCCGCTTCGATCCGCAGGCTGCCGCCGGCACCCTGCCGGCCGGGCGTCTACTCCCCGCCGCGCGCCATCCCGCCCAGGCGCACGCGCATCCGCCGGCTCGCCTCGTTGAGCCCGACGATCTCGACGTGCGTGCCGTAGCTCTCGTACTTGTCGGTGACGGAATCGAGCGCGGCGATCGTCGAGGCGTCCCACAGGTGGGAGCGATGCATGTCGATGACGACGTGCGCGGGATCCTCGGCGTAGGCGAACATCGTGTAGAGGTCGTTGGACGACGCGAAGAACAGCTCACCTTCGACGGTATACCGGGCGATCTCCCGTCCGTCCTGCTCGGACACCTCGCGGTCGACCCGGACGAAATGGGCCACCCGGTTCGCGAAGGCGACCATGGCCACGAGGACGCCGAGCACCACGCCGATCGCGAGATTGTGGGTCCACACGGTCGCGATGACGGTGACGAGCATGACGGTCGTCTCCGACTTCGGCATCCGGGCCAGCGTGCTCGGCCGGATCGAGTGCCAGTCGAAGGTCGCCCAGGACACGAAGATCATGATCGCCACGAGGGCGGCCATCGGGATGAGGGCGACGACGTCGCCGAGGACCACGACGAGGACGAGGAGGAACACTCCGGCGCAGAACGTCGAGATCCGGGTGCGGGCGCCGGACGCCCGGATGTTGATCATCGTCTGCCCGATCATCGCGCAGCCGCCCATCCCTCCGAAGAATCCGGTGACGATGTTGGCCGCGCCCTGCGCCCAGGACTCGCGGGTCTTGTCCGAGCGCGTGTCGGTGATGTCGTCGACGAGCTTCGCGGTCATGAGCGATTCGAGGAGACCCACGACAGCCATCGCGAGCGCGTAGGGGGCGATGATCCGCAGGGTCTCGAGATCGAGCGGCACGTCGGGGATGAAGAGCGAGGGCAGCGCCTCGGGCAGCTCACCCTTGTCACCGACGTCGGGCACGTCCCACCCGGTGAGCACGACGAGGAGGGTGAGGACGACGATCGCCACGAGCGGCGCCGGGACGGCCGAGGTGAGCCGCGGCAGACCGAACACGATGGCGAGTGCGAGCAGGCACAGCGGGTACACGAGCCACGGCACCCCGAGCAGCTCGGGAACCTGCGAGACGAAGATGAGGATGGCGAGCGCGTTGACGAAGCCGACCATGACCTGCCGGGGGGTGAACCGCATGAGGCGAGCGGCACCGACGAGGGCGAGCACGACCTGGAGGATGCCGGCGAGGATGACCGCGGCGATGAAGTGGTCGATGCCGTGGGACGCGACGAGCGGGGCGATGACGAGGGCGACCGCACCGGTGGCCGCCGAGATCATCGCCGGACGACCCCCGAGGATCGCGGTGGTGACCGCCATGGTGAAGGAGGCGAACAGGCCGAGGCGCGGGTCCACCCCGGCGATGATGGAGAATGCGATCGCCTCGGGGATGAGCGCGAGTGCGACGACGAGTCCGCCGAGCACCTCGGTCTTGAGCCACCCGGGCCGGGTCAGGGTGAGCCGGACGCTCTGGCGCTCCTCCGGCGTGGGAGCAGCGGCGTTCCCGGCGCGGGTCGCGGATGCGGACACAGTGGTCTCCTTCGGATGCAGCGCGGCGGCAGGGCTGTGCGGCGGATCCGTGGGCGACGCCGGACGCCGACCTCGACGGCCCGTCGGGGTTCAGCGCCCACATTAGCGGTCGTCGCAGTCGGTGGACACGGGTGGTCGGAATCCTCCGCGCCCTGCTCGGCTGATCACCGACGCGCGGGCGCCCGGCCTTCGTCCGCGAACCGCGCCGCCAGCACCGCCGCCGTCGACTCCCGTGCCCGGCACGTCGACATCGGCACCTGACCGAACGCGCTGCGGGGGAGCGGGTTGCGGCACAGGTCCGCGGTGCGCTCGCCGTCCCAGTCGACGAGCACGAACCGGTCTCCGGCCTCCTCGATGACCGCATTCACGGAGCCGACCGCGCACAGCTCCTGGCGTTGCGACAGGTAGGCCCAGATCCGGTCGCCGGTGCGCATCGTGCGGAACCCGCTGCGCAGGCACCACCGGTGGATCCGCTGGGAGGCGCCGATCGCCTCCCACACCGCGGTCGCATCGGCCCGCGTGCGCCAGTCGGCGGGCTGGTGCTCGGCATGGGCCGCGGGATCGATGGGCAGCAGCCAGTCCACCGGGTCCCGCGCGGTATGCGTTTCGGGAACGGAGCAGGAGCGGCGGCCTGCCTCGGGAGCCGCGCCGGATCGGTCGCCTGCCGGCGTTCCCTGTCGTGCCCGGGCGGTCATCGCCCGAGGTGCCGGGCGAACTCCGCGACGGCCGCGGCATCGGTGGGCGACTGCTCGGCGGCGCGCTCGGCCGCGATCAGGGCCCGGAACCGTTCGACCTCGGCGGCCGTCTCCTCAGGCGTCCACCCGAGCTCGGGGGCGATGAGCCCGGCGACCGCCTCGGCCGTCTCGAGACCCCGGTCGGCGACCGCGAGATCGAGGCGCAGGCGGCGATGGAGCACGTCGTCGAGGCGGACGGCGCCCTCGGCGCGCACCGCGTAGACGGCCTCCGCGCGGAGACAGTGCGGCGCCCCGGCCAGCGGGGCCGCGAGCTCGGGACGCTCCGCGACGAGGTCGAGCATCTCGCCGAGCAGCGACCCGTAGCGGTGGAGCAGCCGGTCGATGTGCGCGTCGTCCCAGCCGTGCTCCGTCCGCAGCCGATCGCGCCGCGGTGCAGGGAGATCGGTGATGTCGGCGCCGAGCAGGGGCACCGACTCCGTGCGGCTGCGCGGACGGGGACGGTGGTCGCGGAGGACGGCGTCCACCGCGTCCTCGGCCATCACCCGGTAGGTCGTGAGCTTGCCGCCGACGATGGCGGTGAGTCCGGGGGCGATCTCCTGCACCGCGTGCTCGCGGGAGACCCGGGTGCTGTCGTCGGAGTCTTTCGGCGGCTGGACGAGGGGCCGGAGGCCTGCGAAGGCGCCGAGCACGTCGGCCCGGGTGAGCGGCCGGGTGAGCACCGCGTTCGCATTGGCCAGGACGTGATCGATGTCATCGGCGGTGACGACCGGGTCGGTGACGTTCTCGCGCCACGGGGTGTCGGTCGTCCCGATGAGCCAGAGGTCGTCCCACGGGATGATGAAGAGGACCGAGGTCTCCGTGCGGGTGATGACGCCGAGTCCGGGATCGGCCTCGATCCGGTCGCGCGGCACGGTGATGTGGATGCCCTTGGAGGCGAGCACGCGGAGTCCGGAGTCGCTGCCGGCGGTCCGCTGCTGGCGCTCGGTCCACACGCCCGTGGCAAGCAGCGTGTGGCGGGCATGCACGGCGAGCTCCTCGCCGGTGCGCTCGTCGCGGAGGTGGGCGCCGGAGATCCCGCCGTCGGGAGCGCGGAGGTAGCCGGTGACCGGGGCGTGGTTGACCGCTATGGCGCCATGCGCCGCGGCGGTGCGGATCAGGGTGTGGGTGAGGCGCGCATCGTCGACCTGCGCATCGCCGTACTCGATCCCGCCGTGCTCGGTGCGCAGACCGGGGAACCGGGCGCGCAGGCGGCCTGGGCCCAGATGCCGGTGCGGGGGCATCGCCCGCCGGGCTCCCGGACGGATCGCCATCGCGTCGTAGAGCGCCATCCCGGATCCGATGTACGCCCGCTCGACGACCGGCGACTCGAGCGGGTAGACGAAGGTGACCGGGCGCACGAGGTGCGGGGCGAGCGTGGTGAGGAGGAGATCGCGCTCGCGGAGCGCCTCGGCGACGAGCCCGAAATCGAGCATCTCGAGGTAGCGCAGGCCGCCGTGGACGAGCTTCGAGGACTTCGAGGAGGTGCCGGAGGCCCAGTCGCGGGCGTCGACGATGCCCACTCGCAGGCCGCGGGTCGCGGCGTCGAGAGCGGCGCCGGCCCCGGTGACGCCGCCGCCGACGACGAGGAGGTCGAGCAAGGTCGCGGCCGAGGTGCGGGCCAGGGCGGCGATCGCCGAGGTGCGGGCCGCGGGGCTCAGGCGTCCGGTGCGCATGGGGCTTCCTCGATCGGGGGCGGGGTGCGGTCGGTGG